>Ga0105055_10002074_pt1 | contig 31788 bp, 31 predicted proteins | sample BON03_FD_78090 | JGI IMG/M metagenome (GOLD analysis project Ga0105055, IMG submission 78090) | Freshwater microbial communities from Lake Bonney liftoff mats and glacier meltwater in Antarctica - BON-03 | ecosystem: Environmental > Aquatic > Freshwater > Ice > Glacier meltwater | place: Lake... | reverse complement strand
GTTCAACCATGAGTAGCCCCCGGTGGAGCTTGCGGAACCGGGGGTTTCAGGATCAAAAACCAAATCCCCTCCCGCTAGGATCTCTGTAAGAACTGCCTGGTAAGTTCGGGAGGATGGAAATGAATAGCTAGTAAGGAGACAATGGTATCAAGACATTAGAATCAAGAATCGAGATTGTCGAATTGTCGAATTGTAAAATTGAGAAAATAGGACCAGTCGTGCAATATGATTTTAGCATTAAGATTCTAATTCACACCCATCATCGATAGTTCAATATTCATTAAATATCTTACCTTCAATTAATTAACCTTTAACCCGTAATCAATTCACCAATAAATCAATTTCCTCTAGCATAATACATCAGTTAAAATTTATTCCCTATATAAACTATAACTCTAAAAGTATCTGAATCAGCTTACGATCAGTTGATGGGAATGCTAAAAAAAATAAGCTCTCAAGATCTGGAGATCGTAGCTAATAGCTTCAATGCAATCCAAGCTGAAGTAATCGCAGACCTTGACCATGCGAAGAAAAATGGGAGCACCTCAGTATCAATAGATGAATTAGAGAGACAATTAAATGTGATGCTTGATAAGTATGATTCTTAGGATTGCCCATGTTTTAAAATAAAACTCCAAACTCAATAGCTTTTATTGCTTCAGACAAGCCCTCAGCAGCTAGTTTTTCAACCGACACCTGTCCGCTACTCCAAAAGCGCACAGGCGTGGCGGATCGAACACCAAACATCAGTCATTAAACAATTTAATATCACTAGATTAGAAATATGAATTCTGATAAAAAATTCACTGATGATCAGCTAAATGAACCAGAGTTAGCTTCATATCAATTGACCAATGGACTTGGATTAATGAATCGGGTTTTGCCAGAATTGAGAAAAATATGTAGCCTTTACCAGGTTAAAAAATTAGAACTTTTTGGTTCGGCATTGAAAGGTCCTTTCTCTATAAATTCAGATATTGACTTGCTGGTTAGATTCAATTCCATCCCTCTGGAGAACTATTTTGAAAATTACATCAATTTCAAAATTTCACTCGAAAATCTGTTGACTAGAAAGGTGGACCTACTCGAAGAACAAACTTTAAAAAATCGGTACTTGATCGAATCGATTGATCAGGACAAGCTTAAATTATATGGAAATTAAATCCCTGAAATGGCTTTTGGATATTCATAATTTAATTGTGGAGATTCAGGGATTTCTGAAGTCAACTAAGATTGACTCTTTTTCCACCTACTCAAAAAATACCTTGGTCAAAAGGGCTGTTGAAAGAGATCTGGCTATAATAGGGGAAGCCGTAAATAAAATCAAACTGGAAGATTCCAAGCTATTTAATTCGATTGAACATGCAAAGTCAATTATTTCCTTAAGAAATCATCTTATTCATGCCTATGATAGTATTTCTGATGAAAATATCTGGTCAATTCTGGTGAATCACCTACCCAAATTAAGTTTGGAGGTAAAAGAGAAACTGGGAATATGAGTTTTATTGCTTGATAAATTCCCTAAAAATTGATACGATCGAAGGTCCAATTAGTCACCTCGATTCGCCGCGGCGAAAGAGAGATCTCAAAGAAGAAGCAAGAGACTAGAAACAAGAATTAGGTACAATGTATAAAGTACAAAGTATGCCGACCGAGACAATCATCGGTCATCGGTCATCGGACACCAGTCATTAAACATTTAACCAATTCGACATCGGTCATCGGTCATCGGACATCGGTCATCAAACATTTAAACAATTCCCCATCATCTGACAACCCACAACCGACAACCGATAACTTCAGTGAACAGTAAGCTTCCGAATTTGACCATTTTAAATTTTACATTTTAAATTGAAAATTGATAAAGCCACTAAAAATAACGGGTTACAACTAAAAGTCTCAATAACCTCCAGCCTCCAACTTCCAACCTCCAACTTCCAACCTCCAACCTCCAACTTCCAACCTCCAACTTCCAACCTCCAACTTCCAACCTCCAGCCTCCAACCTCCAACCTCCAACTTCCAACCTCCAACTTCCAACCTCCAACTTCCAACCTCCAACCTCCAACCTCCAACTTCCAACCTCCAACCTCCAACCTCCAACCTCCAACTTCCAACCTCCAACTTCCAACCTCCTGATCCCCGTCACCAAACCCTTCCTTCCCCCCAAAGCCACCTATCAGCGCTACATTGACGATATCTGGGAGCGCAACTGGCTCACTAACAATGGTCCCCTAGTCAATGAGCTGGAACTCCAACTCAAAGAATACCTTGCCCTGGATCACTTGCTTTTTGTCGGAAATGGAACCATCGCCCTTCAGCTTGCCATCAAAGCCCTGGATCTCAAAGGCGAAATTATCACCACCCCTTTTTCGTATGTGGCTACCACCAGCAGCATCATGTGGGAAGGTTGCCAACCCGTCTATGTAGATATCTTGGCAAGTACGCTTACCATCGACCCTGCAAAAATCGAGGCTGCCATCACTTCTCACACCAGCGCCATTCTCGCCACCCATGTCTATGGCATTCCCTGCGACGTGGAGGCCATACAGACCATAGCAGACAAGCACGGCCTCAAGGTCATCTACGATGCCGCGCATTCCTTCGGGGTCAAAGTAAATGGCAAATCAATTTTTGAATACGGCGATATCAGCACCACGAGCTTTCATGCCACCAAGCTTTTCCATACCGTGGAGGGCGGAGCGGTGATCACCAAGTCGGCCGAATTGACCAGAAAGCTTTCCCTACTTCGCAACTTCGGGCATGCTGGCCCTTATGAGTTTGAGGGAATGGGGATCAATGGCAAAAACTCCGAATTCCATGCCGCCATGGGACTTTCGGTGCTTCCCCATATTTCAGAGATCCTGTCAAATCGCAAAGAGCAATCGGAGCGCTACAAAAAACTGCTGAAAGGTCTTGAAATAACCTACCCAAATAATGTCCACATAGAAGACTATAACTATTCTTACTTCCCGATTATCTTTCCATCCGAGGCCATCTTGGAGAAAACAATGGAAGCACTAGAGGCAAATGGTATAGCATCCAGAAGGTATTTCTATCCAAGTTTAAATAAGTTGGATGAAAAATCTGCCAGCTGTCCCATCAGTGAAGATTTGAGTAGTAGAATTGTGTGCTTGCCACTTTACTATTCGCTTACAGCGGAAGAACAACGAATGATTGCAAGAATTTTATTGCGGGTACAGAATAATCCAAACCAATGATCGTAGCAGGAGCTGGCGGACATGCAATTGAGACGTTGGATATTCTCATTGAAAATGCAGAAACCGAAAACATATTTTTTTTTGATAATCAAATGGGGAGTATGATTTTTCAAAATCAATTTCTAGTGCTGAATTCGGTGGAAGATCTAAAAGATTATTTTAAAAAAGATCCTCATTTTGTCTTAGGAGTTGGGAATCAAACAATCCGCAAAGTCCTTTATGATCAATTTATTCAAGCTGGAGGAATTCATAAAACTGTACGAGGTTCAAACTCTAAAATTAGCCACAGTGCCCAAGTTTCAGAAGCAGATATTTTCAATTTCTGCTACATCGGAGGCGAAGCACGGATAGGCAGAGGTAGTCTAGTTAATACTGGTGCTCAAATACACCATGAAGTTAATATTGGGGATTTCTCAGTGATTAATCCTGCTGCAGTTTTACTTGGTGCTTGTCAGGTTGGAGATTTTTGCTCCATCGGGGCGCATGCGACTATCCTTCCAGGAGTCAAGATTGGGAATCGAGTCACCATCGGAGCCGGATCGGTGGTTACCCGAGATGTGGAAGATGGGCAGACTGTGGTTGGGGTGCCTGGGAAACCAGTAACCAGTTAGCAGTTTTTTAACAGAAAACAGAAAACCGATAACCTACAACCTTTGCGTAACCTTTTCCTAATCTCTATTCTAGCCCTATTTGTTTTCCTTCAAATTAATGGAGAGAAAGTCCCTGTCAATGAAGGAGCTATAGGAGACGGCGTATTTTACAGGGAAGTAGCTCAAAACTTCTTAAGTGATATCGAGAATGCCAGCTATAATTTGGTGCAGCTCACTCGGATCCTTCCTTTTGCTTTGCTCAACTTATCATTTTCTGCTTTTCACTTGACCAAAGACAATCAAGGTCTTTTAAATGGAATGATTATCTGGCAGGTGATATACTTGGCATTGGCGGTCTATTGGTACTTCCGAATCTGTAAGAAACTACGGTTAAAGATTTCTCAAGTCACCATAGGTTTTATCCTGCTCTTTTTCAATTATACCCTACTTAAATCTGTTTGGTATCACCCCTTTACCCCGGATTTACTGGCGTTTGCCTTCGGAATGGGGCAGATGAATTACTTCCTGCGCTATGAAAAGTATAAGCTTGGGATGATCTCTATTTTGGGAATCTTTGTTTCGCCATTAGTAGTGATTTCAGGTCTCGTAATGTTGTTTTTACCGGGAGATAAGCTCCCGATTTTTGAAGGCGAGCGATCGAAATCAGCCTTCCCAGTGGTTTTGTCATTCCTCACGGTATTGATTTTAGCTCTGGCTGGCTGGCTTATCTGGTCCTGGTCTACTGATCCTGTACTAGATCAAATAATGCATGGAACAGCAATCCTCTTCGTTCCAGTACTAATTATTTATGTTGCAATCAAAAACACGTTAGATTGGGATCAAGCTGTAATCCAACTGAAAAAGAAGGTAAAGGTAGATCGACTCAGTAAAGGCATGATGGGGATGATGGCAATTTTATTGATTCTGGTGATGCTCTCTGGAAATAATTCAGGCTTAGGGGTATTCTCATTTTTAAGAGATACCGCAAGTGGGGCATTTCGATTTCCAGCTGATTTTATCATTTCTTCCACTTTGCAGTGGGGCATTGCATTTCTGTTTACACTGATCTATATGTCTCGATTCTTGCAGGAGATGGGAAAGCTGGGCTGGGCAGCTTGTCTTATAATTATGCTTGGTATGGTACTTTTACCCTTTATCAAACCTGCAGCTTTAGCTCCATGGATTCCCATCTGGATTGTAATTCTGATCAAAGCAGTAAAAAGGTATCGATGGGAAAATAAAGACCTGATTATAGATGGAGCCCTAGCATGCTTTACTTCTCTTGCTTGGCTTGGTATAAATTCTGATTCATTGCTCACCTATTTAGGAGATGGAGATTCAGAACTCCTGTCCAGCTTTGCAGTGCAGAAATGGGCGATACATCAACCTGAGGTAATCTCATTTGCCATGTTACTTGCATCAGCTTTAATCTTGGCCCTACTAGGAGCTTATTTTTACTTTAGGAGAAAAAGGTATCAAAGGATCATGGGGTAGTTAATCTTCTAAAAACACCGAAAAAATTATTGATAATGCTTATGGGGAATAAAATGGGGTATAGAAGATATTTCTTTTCTGGACTCAGTTCTATACGCTCACAAAGTATGAGTAAGGAATGATCGCAACACTATTATTGAGAATTAAAAATTATCCAAGTACATGATCCTAGCTGCTGAAGGAGGTCATGCCATAGAATTATTGGATATTTTGATCTCAAATGGATAGACGGAAGACCTTTCCTTTTTTGACAATCAAACAGATCGCACTGAGGTAATGGGCTATACCGTCATCAAGAACTGGGAAAATGCACAGGAAATTCTCAAAAATGATACACGATTTATACTTGGAACGGGTAGTCCTGAAGTACGGAAAATGTTTTATGATCGCTTCTCGAAGCTTGCCGGTAAGCATATTTCTGTAAAAGGAAAGGGAATAGCTTAAAGTAATTTTACTGAAAGTAACGAAGCCGACATTTTCAATCTCTGCTTTATAGGATCCAACACCCAAATAGGTAAAGGCACACTGATTAATACAGGAGCACAGGTTCATCATGATGGACACATAGTTGAATTTTCCGAAATCAATCCTGGGGCGGTACTTTTGGGAGCATGCCAAATAGGAAGTTTTTGTGCTGTGGGTGCCAATGCCACTATTTTGCCTAAAGTCGGGACAGGAAATAATGTGATAGTGGGTGCAGGATCAGTGGTCACTCAGGAGGTACCTGATGGAGTGACGGTGGTGGGAATGTCTAGAGGAGAGTGATTAAATTCATTCGTCTCTGATTTATTTATGATATATTAAATTTCATGTAGCGTGATTTTTTCCAGATTTAAAAACCTCGAACTATCATCCAGTAAACTTAGATTTCCAAAAATTAAAATGAGCGGTGAATAGGTTTTTGATTAAAGTCACGGCATTTGGAACAAGTATCTTTCTTTTATTTCTGATATCGATCTTGGCAACCGAAAATAAATTTTTATCTGATTTTCTTTCCTACAAAATCCCCTTGACCATAGGAGCCAGCAGTCATCAGTGGACTAGACAAGGGGAAGCTGATACTACACGAAATGTAGATGTCCTTATAGTAGGGTCTTCTTTGGCTCAAAGTATTGACGTGAGAAACTTCACAAAATATAAGTTGAGGGCTTTTAATTTGGCCTCAGGATCTCAATCCCCCATCCAAACAAGCTACCTCTTCGATAAATACCTGGATTCATTCAATCCAAAGCTGGTGATATGGGATGTGCATGCCTACACCTTTGCCAATACAGGGGTAGAATCCACCATTGATTTACTCTCCAATTGCTCCGATTGTGGAGGAATGATTTCCATGCTTTTCAAGACAAATAGTAGCCTAGCTTGGAAGTCTTACCTGAAGCGGATGATGCGTAAGCCTTTTGAAGAAAAAAATTACGTGGCACCTAGGGAAACCAAGCTTAGCAAATACATCACAGGCGGCTATATGGAAATGTATTTCGAAGCACCGGATAGCCCTGAGAAAATGACCAACTTTTATTACCATGGACTTGACCTGCAGAAAAAGATCTTCGAGTCAGAGCTAAAAAGCCTAAAAGGGAAATCAATTTCAGTAATCCTAGTTAATTCACCCAAGTCAGATGAATACATACTTAATTTTCAAAACCAACAAGACTGGTTTGAATATTACACCTATTTAATGAAACAAGGGCTGGTGGAGGGATTTCTTAATTTCAATGAAGTATTCTCAGGAAATGAGGAGAAAAACTCATTTTTCTATGACATCGCGCACCTTACTCCTGAGGGAATCAAAAATTACAATACTGCATTGATTGATTCTATCTCGGAAAGATTAGAGGTACTAAAGAAAGTTGATTAAGTGACCACTCGGTCATTTCTACAACTAAAAGTGAGTAAACGTCATTTCGAATGAAGCTTACGGAGAGAGAAATCTCATGAAGGATGTACTGTCAACAACGAGATTTTTCAGTTCCCGATGAACCGGGACAGGCTGTGCCTCTTTCGAAATGACAGCAGGGTCTCGTCATTTCGACCAACGGTAGAAATTTCTTTATACCTAACAACAAGGCTTCGACTCCCTGCTTACCGGTAGGCGGGCGCTCAGCCTGACAACCATGACAACCACGACAACGCGCAGCTGACAACCATTATAACAACTAACACCAGACATCCGACACCCAACATCACCTTTCTGACTTCCAACATTGCTCTTTAACTCTTACGAATATCTAATCTTTCTTCCAATAGTATTTCTGCTGTACTGGTATGTCTTTAGCAAGCATCTAAAAGCAAGAAATTTATTCCTTTTGGCTGCTAGTTACCTGTTTTATGGTTGGTGGGATTGGCGGTTTTTGGGATTGATCATCGCCAGTTCGGCGGTGGATTATTGGTGTGGTTTGAGGATGTCAATGGTTGACGGTCGACAGTCCACTGCTGATTCTAATTCAAACTATACCAAGAGATCTGACATAGAATTACTTAAAAAGGATTTGAGCACTAAGCGGCTGTGGTCCGTAGACAATGGACTGTTGACAGGAAAGAAGCTCTACCTCACCATCTCCATCATCTTCAACCTCGGCCTCCTTGCCTTTTTCAAGTATTTCAACTTCTTTATTGAATCTACCACAGACTTTATCAATTTATTAGGTTTTCAAGCCAATATCCATACGCTCAATATCATTCTCCCTGTAGGAATTAGCTTCTATACCTTTCAGACGCTGAGCTATTCTATAGATGTGTATAGAGGCAAACTAGAACCCACAAAAGACTGGGTAGCCTTCTTTGCTTATGTGAGTTTCTTTCCCCAGCTCGTAGCTGGACCTATCGAACGAGCTAGTAATTTACTGCCTCAGTTCTTTCAGAAGAAAAACTTCGATTATGCCCTAGCCATGGATGGTCTAAGACAGATCCTTTGGGGACTCTTTATGAAAGTGGTGATCGCAGATAACTGCGCAGTGTTTGTCAATCAGGCTTTCACCAACCCAGAAACTCAGCCGGCCTCAAATTTACTTATAGGTGCTGTTTTCTTCAGCTTTCAGATTTATGGCGACTTTGCAGGTTATTCTAATATCGCTATCGGAACAGGGAAGCTTCTTGGATTCCATTTGATGCAAAACTTCTCTTTTCCTTATTTCTCCCGGGATATCGCCGAATTCTGGAGACGATGGCATATCTCCCTTTCTACCTGGTTCCGGGATTACCTCTATATCCCATTGGGAGGTTCGAAGGGATCCAAGATTTTAAGCCTTAGAAATATCTTTATCATATTCTTGGTTTCAGGTTTTTGGCATGGTGCCAACTGGACCTTTATAGCCTGGGGTGGGATCAATGCCCTGCTGTTTATCCCTCTTTTTTGGTTTGGGAAAAACAGAGTCAATATCGGAATCGTGGCTCAAAACAGAATCCTTCCATCATTCTATGAATTGGGTCAGGTACTATTGACTTTTTCTGTAGTTACCATAGCATGGATCTTCTTTAGATCTCCAAGTCTAGGCTCCGCAGGAACCTATATCGCGCATTTGTTTTCTTCCAGTATTCTGTCAAAGCCAGTTATGGATATTCGAGTCTACCTGTTTATTTGTTGGGTTGTGATTTTTGTGCTGCTGGAATGGATGGGTAGAAGAGAGGAGTTTGCGATTCAAAAAATAGCATTTCGAAAACCAGCTCTCGTGAGGTATGGCTTGTATTACGGTTTGGTGATGGCAATATTTCTATTCGCCAGGAAAGAACAAGAGTTTATTTATTTCCAATTTTGAAAGGATTTATAGCTAAGATTCTGATTTTTTCAATACTTCCATTTCTCAGTCTATTCTGGATTGTCAGTTTAGAAAATGGTGAAACTGATTATTTCTACAATAAAATAAGTTCCCCAAGAAAAAAATCAATTATTTTTGGAACTTCAAAAAGTGAGCAGGGAATAATCCCTTCTATCCTTAATGGGAAGATTGAGGGTTCTGATTTTTATAATTTTTCTTTTGCATTGAGTATCTCTCCTTATGGAAAAACATATTTTGAAAGTATAAAAGACAAAGTTAATTACAGTGAACCGGATGGAATATTTATTTTAACTATAGACCCTTGGGCAGTCGCTAGTTTCAAAGAAGATGAAGAAAATGAATTAATATTTGAGGAAACTCAAAGCTTTCTCTCAACTATACCAAGCGTAACAATTAATCCTAATATCTTCTATTTGAAAGATTTTTTTTTAAAACCGTTTTTTGAAATCTTGTTAAGGAAATTTAAATCTGGAAATTTCGTGCTTCATGATGATGGTTGGTTAGAAGTAATTGTTTCAACTGAACCAGAAGACCGAAAGGAAAGAGTGAGCCAAAGATTAATGGAGTATAAAAAAAGAAATGAAAATTATATTCTTTCTCATAAGAGATTTGATTATTTCGAGAAAATAATAATCGAGTTAAAGAATCAAGGTAAAGTGTTTATAGTAAGGCTTCCTGTAGAGGAAAAATTTGCTGAATATGAGAGTGATTATGAAGTCCAATTTAATTATAGGTTAAATGAAATATTGGTAAAACATAAATTGAACTATCTCGATTTTACCAAAGGTGACTTAGAAAAATGGTCATATATTGATGGAATTCATTTAGATAGAAATTCTGCTAAACTTATTACAAATGAGCTTAGTGATTGGATTTTATCCTATCACTAAGCTTCTTAAAACAACATTTTAAAGATATTTAGTCAATAATTAAATAAAATGCTTTCAAATAAATCACTTTTAATTACTGGTGGTACTGGTTCACTGGGAAAAGAAGTAACCAGATATATCTTTCAAAAATACCCAGATATTAAGCGTCTTGTTATTTTTTCAAGAGATGAGCAAAAGCAATATCATATGGCTCAAGAATTCCCGCAGGATAAGTATCCTCAAATCAGGTTTTTTATTGGAGATGTGCGAGATAAAGATAGATTAATCAGAGCTTTGAAAGGAATTGATTATGTAGTCCATGCAGCAGCAATGAAACATGTGCCTATAGCTGAATACAATCCTGATGAGTGCATTAAAACTAATATAGGTGGAGCACAGAACGTAATAGACGCATGTCTTGATACTCAAGTGGAGAGAGTGGTCGCCCTGTCTACGGATAAAGCTTGTGCTCCTATTAATCTATACGGGGCAACGAAACTTACATCAGACAAATTATTTATTGCAGCTAATAATATAAAAGGCTGGAATCCTATTAAATTTTCTGTCGTCAGATATGGTAATGTGATGGGCTCAAATGGTTCTGTAATTCCATATTTTTTAAGTAAAAGGAAGGAAGGGGTATTGCCGATTACCGATCCGGAAATGACTCGATTTAATATTTCATTGCAAGATGGCGTTAGAATGGTTTTGCACGCGCTAGAGCATGCGTGGGGAGGGGAGTTATTTGTTCCCAAAATCCCATCTTATAGAATATTGGATGTAGCGGAAGCTATAGGTCCTAATTGCGAAAAGCCTATGATTGGGATCAGACCAGGAGAAAAAGTACATGAGGAAATGATTACTTCTTCAGATAGCTATTATACCTATGATTTGGGTGATTATTACGTAATCCTTCCTACAGCCCATCAATGGGAACTAGATGATTATATACGTACGTTTAATGCGGTAAAAGTTCCTAAAGGTTTCAAATACAACTCTGGAGAAAACTCAGAATGGGAAACGATTGATAGCTTGAGGGTATTGATTAGAAAACATGTAGATCAAACGTTTGAAGCATAATGAATCCAATTCCATACGGTAGGCAAAATATAACTGATGAAGATATTTCTGCAATTACAGCGGTATTAAAATCAGATTTCTTAACTCAAGGACCAAAAATAGCAGAATTTGAGGAAGCTTTTGCTAGCTATGTAGGTAGTAAGTATGCAGTTGCGGTTTCTAATGGAACAGCTGCCCTGCATCTTTGTGCTATTGCAATGAATGTCGTAGAAGGTGAAAAAGTAATTACTAGTCCAATTACTTTTGCAGCTAGTGCCAATTGTATTCGATATTGTGGAGGAGAAGTAGTCTTCGCTGATATAGATCAGGAAACCTACTTGTTAGATATAAATGAAGTTCGTAAAATTCTAGAAGCATCGCCTAAAGGGACTTATAGTGGTATTATCCCTGTAGACTTTGCCGGACGAGCTGTAAATCTTGAAGACTTTCGCAAGTTGGCCGATGAATATAGCCTTTGGATTATTGAAGACTCTTGCCATTCGCCTGGGGGACATTTTGTCGATGCTAGCGGTTATAGACAAAGATGTGGAAATGGAAATTTTGCAGATCTAGCTATTTTCTCTTTCCATCCGGTAAAGCATATCGCTTGTGGCGAGGGTGGTATGATTACCACAAATAGCAAAGAAGTATATACTCGCCTATTGACTTTGCGCACACATGGCATTACCAGAGAATTAGCATCATTTAAAAATGAACCAAGTTTTGCTTCTGCAGAGGCTGATGCTGAAACTTATCCTAGTTGGTATATGGAAATGCAAGAGTTGGGTTATAATTACCGATTAACGGATATGCAGGCTGCATTAGGAACAAGCCAACTAAGTCGAGCGGAAAAGGGATTAGAAAGACGCCTAGAAATTGCGACTACTTATTTCAAAGCATTTAAAGATGAGGCCTTTATTCTGAATCAATCAGGGCTAGTCGAAGGCCATGCTTATCATCTTTATGTAATTGAAGTAGAAAATCGATTGGCCTTATACAATCATTTACGTTCTCATCAGATTTATGCACAAATCCATTATATCCCTTTGCATTTGATGCCATATTACAAGGATCAGGGGTATGAATTAGGAGATTTTCAAAAAGCTGAATTGTACTATAAGCATTGCTTGAGTTTACCTATGTACCCAATGCTATCAAAGGAAGAGCAACAATTTGTAATTAATAGTATAAAACTTTTTTACAATGGGTAATCTCTGCATCATTCCTGCCAGAGGAGGAAGCAAGCGTATTCCGCGAAAAAATATTAGACCGTTCTTGGGTAAGCCTATCATATCGTACTCAATAGAAGTTGCGTTTAAGAGCAATCTATTTGAGGAGGTGATGATTTCTACCGATGATTTGGAGATAGCAACCATTGCAAAGCAGCTTGGTGCTAAGGTTCCTTTTATACGAAGTGAGAAAAATGCTAATGATTTTGCCACCACCATGGATGTGGTCAATGAAGTGATGACTTCTTATCACGAGGTTGGAAGGACGTTTGACTTCGTATGTTGTATTTACCCTACTGCTCCACTTATAAAAGGAGAAGCATTGAGAGTAGGTCTTGAGAAATTGACCAAAGAACATTTGGACTCTGTGTTTCCGGTGGTGGCATTTTCCTTTCCAATATGGAGAAGTTTGAAATTGATTGATGGAAAAGTTGAGATGAATTGGCCTGAATATTCGCAAATCAGATCACAGGATTTGCCTCCTGCCTATCATGATGCGGGTCAATGGTATTGGTTCAGACCAGAACAGGTTAGTAGAGGGATTTTAACCGGATCTACTGGTGCGGTGATTTTAAGCGAAAATGAAGTTCAGGATATTGATACCCAATCTGATTGGCAGATGGCTGAATTGAAATATGAAAAATTATACGGCACTCAATAAGCAGGTCTATAAAAATGGCGCTTTTTCTCTAGTACCCCTTCGGTTTGAAGATCGTTATGACATTATGAAATGGCGTAATGAACAGCTTTATCATTTACGCCAAGCCAAACCATTGACAGAAGAAGATCAGGACATTTATTTTAACAAGGTAGTAGCCAAGTTATTCGATCGGGAACAACCCGATCAAATTCTATTTTCTTTTCTGAAAGATGCTAAGTGTATAGGTTATGGCGGATTAGTGCATATCAACTGGATTGATAAAAATGCTGAAATCTCTTTTATTATGGCTTCGGAATTGGAAGTCATCCAGTTTGAGGAGAATTGGACATCCTATTTGACTCTTATTGAAGACGTTGCTTTTGCTGAACTTCGAATGCATAAGATTTACACATTTGCGTTTGATCTTAGACCACGCTTGTACCAAGTCTTAGAGGACTGTGATTTTAAACTTGAGGCAGAATTAGTAGATCATTGCTTCTTTAATGGATCATATAAAAACGTGGTAATTCACTCCAAATTCAACGCTCCGTTATCTTGTTAAAGAAAGAGAACACCGCCGAAATTACTTTCCGAAATGCAACAGACGTTGATGTTGATTTGGTGTTTTCGTGGAGTAATGAATCATTGGTTAGATTACAATCATTTAAAACAGAGCCGATCATTTATGAAAATCATGTGAAGTGGTTTACTACTAAAGTGTGTTCAGAGGATGATTTGTTTCTTATTGCTTTGATAAATGAAACTCCTGCCGGATTTATACGCTTTGAACAAATCCAAACAAAAACAGTAATCAGTATATTAGTTGACTCCAATTTTAGAGGCAAAGGATATTCACATTCTATTCTAAAAGGAGCTGTTGAAAATTACTTTCAAAATTTTAGAAGCCCCATCTTCGCGTTTATAAAAAAAACAAATATCCCCTCGATAAAAGCATTTGAAAGAGCTGGTTTTTCTTTCTTAAAAGAGCTGGATGTGCATGGTTACCCAAGTTTTGTTTATACCATCAAAGCAAAAGCAGAAAGTTGAAATGAATTTCTTAGTAGATAATCGGTGTTTTATCATTGCTGAACTTTCCGCCAATCACGGCCACAACATTGAAATAGCTAAAGATTCAATCCGAGCAGCGAAACGCGCTGGTGCCGATGCTATAAAACTTCAGACTTACACAGCTGATACTATTACAATAGACGCTAAAACCCAAGATTTTAAGATCAAAGGTACGCTTTGGGATGGTCGCCATTTGTATGAGTTGTATAATGAGGCCTATTTGCCTTGGGAATGGCACAAAGATCTTTTTGATGTTGCTGCTGAAGAGGGGTTGATTTGTTTTTCTTCTCCTTTTGACAAAACCTCAGTTGACCTCCTTGAGGGATTAAATTGCCCCATCTACAAGATTGCCTCTTTTGAGATTACAGATATTCCCTTAATCGAATATGTGGCGAGTAAAGGAAAACCGATCATTATTTCTACTGGTATCGCAACGGAAGAAGATATTCTATTGGCCTTGGATGCTTGCTATCGAAAAGGGAATCGAGATATAGCCCTCTTAAAGTGCACCTCGAGTTATCCCGCACCTATAGAAGAAGCCAATATGGTGATGATACGAGACATGGCAGAGCGATTTGGTGTAAAAACAGGGCTTTCTGATCATACGATAGGCATCACTGTACCCGTAGTAGCTACCTGCTTTGGAGCTAAGATTATTGAAAAACATTTTATACTAGATCGGTCAATTGGTGGGCCTGACGCTTCTTTTTCTATGGATGAAGGGGAGTTTACCCAAATGGTCAAAGCTGTCAGGGAAGCTGAGCAAGCCATAGGAGTCGTAGATTATTCATTGACTAATAAGCAAGTCAAAGGAAGGGATTTTTGCCGATCGCTCTATGTTGTATCGGATATGGCAGCAGGAGATCTGATAACTGAAGAGAATGTAAGGAGTATTCGGCCAGGATTTGGCTTACATCCAAAATACTATCCTGTCATTCTAGGCAAGTCCATCAATCGAGATTTAGAAAAAGGAACATCATTTTCTTTAGAATTTATTCAGGAACAGTACGATGAGTTTCCAGCGGAGCAATAAATATATCAATACTTTACTCAGTGGGTTTAAGCAATTGTTTACTGTCAGAGTGTTTGATCCGAATCGAATGTTTAGAGATAAGCGAATCGCTATAGTGGGTCCAGGATCTACTGCATTTGATGAACAGAACGGTAGTTATATTGACAAATTCGATTACGTCATTCGATTCAACCGATCTCCTTCTCTTATGAATGGAGAGAATCAAGAATATATCGGGACGAAAACTGATATCGTGTTTCACAGCTTGTTTGACAATGCCTATCCAGAAGCACTATTCAGGGATGAATTAGGTATCGAATTCATCATCCATCCCAGAAATAGTCTAAAAGGAAAAAGACAGCGTTTGAATTTTTTCAAAAAGCATAAAGTTTCAAAAACAATTTTCACATTAAAAAAAGAAAGTTGGTTATCGCTAGATAAGTGCCTAGGAGCAGTAAATCCGACAATGGGGTTCTGTGCACTATATTCGGTCTTAAATTCAGATTTTAGGGAGTGTTTTATTACAGGATTTTCCTTCTATTCTACTGGATATGAAAAAGGATATGAAGATTCTTTTAAACCTGGAGAAGAATACTTTAAATTTTTGAAATCATATAATTCACCACATGATCCTAAATTAGAAAAGAATATTGTTTTTAATCTAATCAAATCTAAAAAAGACACAAAGATTACGTTGGATAGTTATTTAGAAAAAGAATTAAACGGAATAAATTAATTATAATTATGTGGGATAAGTATTTTAAATACTTTGCGTTTTTTTATAAAAATATTGGTAATAAAATGTTTTTGATGGTTGGCCTTAACTTTTTGGTTGGTGTCCTTGATGGTTTTGGATTAGTAATGTTTTTACCATTACTTCAATATGCAGAAGATTCTGATATGGCTTCGAGCACAGAAATGGGAGATTTGAATTTCTTGTTAGAGGGCTTTGAGTTTGTTGGAGTAGAGATCACCATTTACTCTGTATTAGGAGTTTTATTGGTGTTTTTCTTGCTAAAAGGTCTTGTTAAATACATAGAAACTAATTATCGTTCCATAGTACAAAATGAATTTATTACATCGATTAGATTGGAGGCTGTAAATCACCTAGCAAATTACAACTACAAAGCTTTTTCAAAAACGGATCAAGGCTGGATTATCAATACACTCACTGGAGAGATAGGTAAAATATCATCCGCGTCTAATTCTTACTTTCTTATGCTTCAAAGTATCATCATGATTCTGGTATATTCTGTTTTGGCATTTTTGGCAAACCCTCAATTTTCTATTTTGGTCATCATAGGAGGAATTTCTTCAAATTTTGTTTTTAATTATTTCAACAAAAAAACTCTTATAGCATCAAGAAATATAACCAGAGAAGGGAATGCTTTTCAAGGATACCTTTCTCAGAAAGTTACTTTTTTTAAATATTTGAAGGCAACTGGGTCGATGGATGTTTTTTCTTCAAAGATTAAACAGAAACTTTTAAATATAAATAAGAATAATATTAAAATTGGACATTATTTTGCTATACTTAATTCTCTTAGAGAACCACTGGTGATGCTTGTAGTAGTTCTTGTTATTCTAATTTCAGTTGGCTTTCTTGATTTGAGTATGGGGTTAATTATTTTAAGCTTATTGTTTTTTTATCGAGCACTCACTTTTTTGATGAGTTTTCAGACCTATTACAACTCCCTATTGACCTCAGGTGGCGCTTTAGAAAACCTGGACCTCTATTTTCAGAAATTTACGGAAGGAAGAGATGGCTTAAATGGAGGTGTAAAATTTACGAGTTTTGATTCTCAAATTGCAATTGAATCTTTATGTTTTTCATACGACAAGAAAAATGTGTTAGAGAATGTTACACTTTCTATTCCAAAAAATTCTTCAATTGCTTTTGTTGGTGAGAGCGGAAGTGGTAAGACAACGCTTACAAATTTGATTTGCGGTTTGATGCCTTATGAAAAAGGGACTATTAAAATTGACGGGATTGAATTATCAAATTTCGATATAGTGTCTTATCAAAAAAGGATTGGTTATATCACACAAGAACCAGTTATTTTTTCTGACACCTTTTTTAATAATGTTACATTTTGGGCTGTAAAAAATGAACATAATTTACTGAAATTCTGGAATGCGGTGGAAAAAGCGAATATAGCTAGTTATATTAAGGAATGTGAAAATCTGGAAGATACTGATTTAGGTGATAGTGGCTCAATGTTGTCTGGAGGGCAAAAACAACGTGTATCTATAGCAAGGGAATTATTTAAATCTGTGGATATACTCATTATGGACGAAGCCACTTCTGCATTGGATTCTGAAACGGAAAAAGTGATTCAGGAAAATATTGAGAGTTTAAAGGGTGAATATACATTAATTGTTATAGCTCATCGTTTGTCAACTATTAAAAACCTCGATCAAGTTGCTCTATTTTCAAAGGGAAGAATTATTGGAATAGATAATTTTCAAAAATTAGTAAGTGCTTCTCCAAAATTCATGGAAATGATTAATTTGCAAAGCGTTACTGAAAATCATAAAAACATTTAATTGATGATCCGTATTTTTATTCTAAAGTTCAGGTATATAAGCTTATTATTAATTATACTAGGAATTTTCTGATTTTGTTTTTTTATTAAATTTTATGTTAACTGTTTGTGTTATAACATATAATCATGAAAAGTTTATCTCCCAATGTTTGAAATCAATTTTTGATCAAAAAACTAAATTTGATTTTCAAGTAATTATACTTGATGATGCTTCTACCGATAATACTTCTTTAATAATATCTGACCTTATTAAAATTCTACCTGAAAATATAGAAGTTGATTTTATAGTGCATGATCAAAATAAAGGAGTTTCTTCTAATTTTTTATTAGCCTTGAGTAAAGCGAACACTGGATATGTTGCTTTTTGTGAGGGGGATGATTATTGGACACATACTTATAAACTTCAAAAACAACATGATTTTTTAGAAAGTAATAAACATTTTACTTTTTGTACTCATCGAACAATTTTGTTTGATGAAGAATTGAATGATAAAATAGATGAAAAACTATTCTTCTTCCCTAAAAAAGTTCATGAAGAATTTGTGTATGATTTTAAATGTTTCGAGGAAGGTCGGCACGCTGGTTTACAGTCAATTTTTTTTAGAAAAAGTAATAATCTTATTGAGGAATTAGAAAAATATAATTATCTCGGAGATATTCATCTTCTCGCTGAGCTTTTAAATCAAGGAAATGGGTATTCCATGGATTTTGAAGGAGCAGTTTATAGAGTACATTATGGAGGTACTTTTTCTAAAAGAGATTCAAATTATAGGGCTCGGATGAATTATTTGATTTATAATGAGATTTTTTCTTTTAATCCAGGTAATAATTATATTAAGAATAGATATGAGTTCTTGGCGATGGAGTATCTGAAATGTCTGATTAGTAATCATAAGTATTATGATTCTTTATTATTAGGATTCTCTTATTTTTCTAAAGCGTCAACAATTAGAAGTTTAAAGTCTATAGCTAGTGTTATCTATAAAAATTTTTCCAGATAGAATGAAAAGGATATTAGTAATGCCTTCATGGTATGCGACAAAGAATAATTTTTTTGGAGGAGCTTTTTTTATGGAACAATCCAGATTTTTGGTTGAAAATAATGTTGTAGAAATTAGTGTATTATACGGAGAAAAGAAGTCTATGCCTCTTCTTAAATTCTTCAAGATTTTGTTAGAAGTAACTTTATTTTCGAAAATAAAATTAGAAAATGATTTTATCGTTACGCCTCCGGAAGGTATTTCCTTTTTGATACCAAATAATAGAAGAATTCCTGATTTTCTTTTATTGATTCTTGAAAAAAAGATGTATTTAATTGCCTACCAAATCTTCAAACACAAATTTTGGGATCCTGATTTAATTCACTGTCAAAGTGGAATGGATACCTCTATTTTTGCAAACATGTTCTTTAAAAATTTCGGGATTCCTTTTGTGATTACAGAACAGCAAGTCTTTGTGTTTCATTATTATTCTAAACAAAGAACCAAGTTAGTCTTAGATTCCTTTAAGCAGGCTAAAAAAATTGGAGCAGGTAGCTATGGAGAAAGAGCTCAGATATTAATAAATCAACCTGATTGTAATCCTGGAATTATTTGGAATTTGGTAAGGGACGATCATTTTACTATTAATTTAGAAAAGAGGGAGCCAATTTTTACAATTGTAACATTGCTTAATAGTTTACCTATTAAGGGTTATGATACTTTTTTAGATGCAATGAAGGAATTGTCCTTGAAAGGAATTGGTTTTAAGTTTATAATGATTGGAAGGGGTGGTGATGAGCCTGGTCCTAATTCTAAAGATTCAACTTTTGTTGACTATGCCAATGAAATTGGAGTATATGAGTTTGGGGAATTTTTGCCTGTTGTTAATAGGGCTTCTATTAATGATGTATTGAACAGAGCCCATGTTTTTGTAGCACCTACTATTTTTGAACCATTTGGGATTGCAGTAAGAGAAGCGATGATGTGTGGACTGCCCATTGTCAGCACTGCGAATGGTGGTGTAGAGGACAGCATTTCAGCAGAAACTGGTATTGTTGTTCCTATCAAAGATCCTGTTGCTATGGCTAAGGCGATCCTTTTACTTAAAGATAATTATTCAGCTTATCACCCTCAAATTATCCGAAAATTGGCAATAACGCAATGTGGGCGAGAATCATATTCAAAAGCAATGAGTGAGTTTTATAATTTATGACTATTAGCAAATCCAATAAAGCACCTAAGGTTAGTGTTTGCATGATAGCCTATAATGTACAAGATTATATAGGTGAAGCAATAGAAGGTGTTCTGAATCAAGTAACAGGATATGATTTTGATTTGGTTATTTCTAATGACAATTCTTCTGATCAAACTGAGATCGTTATTAATAATTACTTAAAATATCATAATAAAGGTCATTTGATTAAATATTTTAAGCAAGAAAGCAACTTTGGAATGCTCCCAAATTACCTTTGGGCTTTTGATAAATGTAAAGGACAATATTTGAGTATTTGTGATAGCGATGACTATTGGTCTGATCCATATAAATTGGAAAAGCAGATTAATTTTTTAGAGGAAAACAAACAATTTGTACTTTCTTTTCATGATGCTTTTATGATAAATGAAGTAGGAGAAACTATTCAAGAATCGATTGAGTGTAACTTGAAAAGGGACTTGACATTTGAGGATTGGACTAAAGATGTTTATGCCTTGCCAACTGCCTCCGTAGTATTTAGGAATGATTTAGGTTTGATTTTTCCAGAAGCTTATGTTTGTGGAAATAATCATGACACATTTCTATTTATTCTTTTAGCGCAATTTGGTGATTTCCACTTTCATAGTAATGTTGAACCTTCTGCTTATCGGATACATTCTAAAGGAACTTGGTCTTCAAGATCAAGAACTGGTAGATCATTGCATTCTTTGGAAACATTTCAGAACGTAGTTCGTGTATTCCCCAAAGTAATAGGTTTTCAACATTTGGTGTATAAATTTCGAAATAATGTTATAATATATTCTTTCAAGGAAAGAAAATTTGTAACATTCCTAAGAGAATATCCCAAGAATTTCATTTTGTCTTTTACTCAAATTGTTTATTTTAAATCATTTTGGTTGTTGCATGTGAAACTTTTCATAAAATCTAAGTAGGTGAAGATTTCTGTAATTATTCCATATTACCAAGATTATATAAGATTAAATCTTTTATTAGAACAATTAGGAAAGCAAAATTTTGATTTACACTTATTTGAAGTTATAGTTGTTAACAATGATCCCTCCCAAAATTTAGATATAGAAGCCCAATACTTTCCATTTGACTTAAATATTATTTATGAAAGTATTCCTGGTTCCTATTCTGCCAGAAACGCAGGGATTTCTCATGCTAAAGGATACATCTTAGCATTTACAGACTCAGATTGTTTACCTGATTTGGATTGGTTGGAAAATGCTTGGCAGCTTTTTTCAGAGGATTTTGAAAAAGAAATTGGTGTTTTGACAGGACCAGTTCCCTTATTTTATAAAGATCCAGATAAATTGACCGATTCGGAAGTTTATGAAAAATACACAGGTTTTACCACCGAATCCTATGCCAAGCAAGGTCATGCCATTACTGCTAATTGGTTCTCTTACAAATCTGTTCTGGAAGAATTTGGTGGCTTTAATGCTGATTTAAAATCCAATGGAGATTCTGAGTTGTCTGATAAAATCTCGAAAAAATATAAAATTGTATATTTTCCCGTGTTGGAGGTAATGCATCCGGCTCGATTTGAGATAGTCCAATTAGTCAATAAATACAAGCGTCTACTTGGAGGAACGTTTACCAGAAGATTTTATAAAAATCCTAAGGCGTTTCGCATTCATGTTATTCAATTCATTTTTAAAAGATATCGATTTGCTTTAAAAAAGTTTTTTACGATATCACCTACTGAATCATGGGCAATTCTCAAAGTTTGCCATGCTATAAATTTGGGAGCTATTAAAGAGTATAAGAGTCTAATAAAAGGAAAACAGACAAAAAGATAATTCAAATTTATGGCTTTAATTAAAGAGTTTTTAAATGCAGGATTTAAAGTTTATGAAAATAGAATCTTTAGAACCAAAAAGGAGATAATTAGTTTATTTATAACTTATATAAAGCTTATTAAACTATCAAAAAGAAAAATTAACTCTGATTTTCAGATCAAAATATTCTCTTGGAAAATAGTTGGGTATAACGCTAAATCCTTGTTGTTTTTATTTGAAGAGATATTTGTTAACTCGTCTTACGGGATAAAAATCAAAAATGATAAGCCAATAATATTTGATTGTGGAGCTAATGTTGGAATGTCAGTTCTGTTTTTTAAACAATTATTTCCAAATTCCATTATTTATGCTTTTGAACCAAATCCGATAAGTTTTAAATTTTTAGAGAATAATATATCAAATAATAATCTGTCTGATGTTTTTATATATAATTTGGCTTTACATTCTGAAATTGGTGAAATTAAAATGTTTTATGAAGAATCAATATATGGTTCTTTACTGACTTCTACAATTTCGCAAAGAGGAGGTGATCAATTTTTTTATGCGAAATGTGATAAACTTTCAAATTATATGAAAGATTTATCAATAGATTTAGTAAAGATTGATGTGGAAGGAGGAGAGAAATTTATTATTCAGGATCTTCAAGAAGAAAATGTATTGAAAAATTCTAAAAACTATTTTGTTGAATATCACAGTGGTTTAGATAATGATAATCAGTTGTCAAGCTTTATATCAGTTTTTGAAAATGAGGGATTTTGTTTAAATATTAAAGCGGATTTTAATTCTTTCTGGAATAATCAGGATATTCTTATTCTTTTCGCAAAAAATGAAAAGTAGAACTTTAATTATATTGAATCGTAAACTGTGGAAATTTATTCAGTCAGCCATTTCTTTGTTTTTTATTTTTAAACCTGAATTTCATAAAAAAAGTTCTAAAAAAGTTGTTTATTTGAATATAAATAATGGTTTAATTTATCATAGGTATTACTATATACTTGCTAAGTATTTTTGGAATGAAGGATATGATGTTTATATAAAAAGAAGCTTCAAATTATTTTATAGATTAAGGACAGGTGGAGACAGTAGTTTTATCTTTAAAGAGAATAAATTGCGGATAGGAAGACCTTCTAAAGCTATTAATTACGTTGAATTAAATGATGACATGGTAGATCCCGATTACTTTCGAAGTATTAATGGTTCAGATGTTGTATTGCAGTATAAGATTCCAATAGGTTTTCATCCTTATTTGTATTTTAATAATTATTATAATTCAATTTTTTTTAAGAAGGTAAGAAAGAATTCTGTTTTTTTTTCAGGTAGTTTTTATCCTCCAGCATATTCTAAAAAATTTAATGAATTGTTGTTTGAAGTTGCGAATAGAATTGATATAAAAAACAAGATTGATAAACATTCTTTCTTTTTCTCTGTAAAAAGCGAAAGTGATTTAGATGATTTTATATCTTCGAATAATGATAATAAATTAATATTGATTGATAGAAATCTTGATTTTTGTATTGACCCAAGCAATATTTTTGAATATTTAGGTAATTTTAATTTTTTTCTAGCTTTACCGGGAGAGGTAATGCCTTTATGTCATAATTTGATTGAAGCGATGGCAATGGGGTGCATTCCTATTATTGATTTAAATTACGCCCAATTACTCTCGCCCCCTTTGGAGAATGGCGTTAATTGTATAATTTTTAATGGCATTCTTGATCTGCAATCCAAAATTGAAGAGGCTATCTCATTAATTAATGAAGATGTTCTTGAAATGAGAGGTAATGTTCTTAGTTATTATGAATTGTATTTTTCTTCCAAAAGAATTGTTGAAAATATTGTTTTAGGAAATTATCAAAAATTTTTTTTAATGGCCGAATATGAAAGCGTAAATATTCTTGAACATAGAGTTCATAATCATCTCGAAGCTTAATTTGTTCAATATCATTTTAATATGAATAATAGTTTAATTTCCATCATCATTCCGGTATATAATAAAGCTTCTTTTCTGGAGGAGACCTTAGATTCGGCATTGGAGCAAACCTATTCGAATATAGAGTTGGTCTTAGTAAATGATGGAAGTACGGACGATTCTTTAGCGATCTTAGAAGCCTATCAGTCCAAGTTCCCCGAAAAAATTGTTCTCATCAATCAGGTGAACGGCGGAGTGTCCAAAGCAACGAACACAGGTATTCAGGCAAGTACCGGAGAATATATCCAGTTTTTGGATGCAGATGATATAATGTCTTTGAACAAAATTGAAAACCAAATGCGACTGCTTCAAAACAAGACTCCGGAAGTAATGGCTTCTTGTGAATGGTTGAATTTTCAAAGCTCAGTTTCCTATACAAAATCCCTGCCATATGGTGTCTTTCGTAATTTTGAATCTGGGATAGATTTGCAGTTGAGATTCTGGGAATTCCAAGAAATGATGGCTATTTCTTCATACTTAACTCATCGAAAACTAATAGAAAATGCGGGATATTGGGATGAAACCTTGACCATCAATCAGGATGGAGAGTTTTTTATGCGGGTTCTGTTGCAAGCAGATGCGGTTCTTTATGAACCTCAGGGAAAGGTTTATTACAGACAGCCTGGACTGAACAATGTGTCCCAGCAGAAGTCTGAACAAGCCTTTTCCTCACTATTGAATTCTTACCAATCCTATGAACGAAATCTCTTAATAGTGGAAGATAGCTCAAGAGTTAGAAAGGCCTTAAAGAAAGTCTATCAGAAGTTTATTTATGATTGCTTTCCGAATTATCCTCATTTAATCAAGGCAGCGGAACGCTTGAGTGAGGACTTAGCTGTTCCTGAAAAAACGTACATCGGTGGACCTAAATTTCAGCAGCTTTCTAGGTTATTGGGATTCAAAAATGCTTTAAGAATAAAGCGGTTTTTTTCATGAGTTTATAATTGTTTTTCAGTTGCCATCCCGAAAAGTCGGGACAGGCTATGGAATCTCGCAGGTTTATAATATTGCTGCTGTGTGTTGCTTTCCACGTGCCTGTCTGCCACAGGCAGGCTCGATTTCAGCTTTTTGATTTTAGCCTTTATACTTTAAAACTTTGTTTTCCGTAATCATCCCCTTATATAATAAAGCTCCTTTTATCCAGCGAGCAATCGACTCTGTCCAAAAGCAGACGGTTCAGGATTTTGAGGTTATTGTCATCAATGATGGATCGACCGATGGGGGAGAAAAGTTACTTCATAGTTATTTGAGCGATCGCATTCAATTAATCAATCAAGTTAACCAAGGAGTATCAGCCGCCAGAAATAAAGGAATAAAACAGGCAAAATTTCCTTATATCGCTTTCTTGGATGCAGATGATCAATGGCATCCACTTTATTTAGAGTCTATTATAAGAGCAATTGAAACTCATCCTCAAGTGAAGGTTTTTGGAACTTCCTATACCACTTTAGAGCTTTCAGAGGTTATTGAAACAGAAGGTGGTACTAGTGATTTGATTTTTAAAAATTATTTCAACCAAGCAATTCGTAACACTTATTTTTTTACATCTGCTACCGTTTATTCCCGCGAAATTTTTGAAAAAGGGATAAGCTTCAACCCTAACCTAAGTTTAGGTGAGGATTTAGATGTTTTATTTCGATCTATTCTTGTATTTGGTGAAGCCTTCTATATTTCCAACCCTTTTGTTTTATACGGACAGGATGATGAATCCTCAGAAGTTAAAAAACAACATGCTATTGAACATACCTTGATTTTTAAAATTCTGGATTTAAATGATGACTCCGTTAAATACCCTGTTGTCCAAAGTCAGTGGTTAGAATTCCAGATTTTTCGTAAAAAATGGGTATTATTCAATCTTTTTCAATTTTATCAAAATAAATCAAATCGCTTTGGTATTGAAACTACTCTTAGCAAGCTGGGCACCACTTATTTTTTGATTCGTCCTTTCTATTATCTTCCATTCCCTATTTTATCTTTTCTGTTCCGTTCAGAGCTATTTTCTTCCCTTTTTAGAAAATATATGAAGTTTTGCTTTCGATATATCTATTCCTAAAGTGAGAGTAATTCGTATCGTTTCAGAATTGGACTTTGGTGGAGTGGAAAAGGTTCTGGCAAATTCCTTACCCACACTTCACATACAAAAAGGTTTAGAGCTAAAGCTCATCGTATTGGGTCAAGGTGGAAAAGTAGCTGATGAATTAGCTGCTGAAGGCATCGCGATTCAGATTTTAGGATTTAATCCTAGAATTCCCAATCTCAAACTTGTTAAAAAACTGCATCAGATTATATCAGTATGTCGTCCTGATGTAGTGCATACCCAAGGAGGAGAGGCTAATTTTCATGGGATCTGGGCGGCAAAACTAGCTGGAGTTCCGATGATAATCGGGGAGGAAATAGGTATCCCCAATCATCATAGTTTTTGGAAATGGATTTTTAGGTGGGTGTATCAAAAAGCTGATTCTGTGATTGCCATTTCAGAAGCTGTAAAAAAGCATATTGTGGCGCTAGAAGAGGTAAAGGAGAAAAAAGTGAAGGTGGTGTATAATCCGGTTGGCAGTGGGCAGTGGGCAGTTCACAGTGGGCAGTTTTCAGTAAATCGTAAGCAGTTCGAATTAGCGGTACCAAATGGGATGAATCATTCAGAAGAGGATATTACAAATGGCTATGGGAAGAAGAAAAAAGAAACTTTCGTATTTGTGACGACTTGCCGCTTGGTGCCAATAAAGAATTTGGATCGATTGATAAACGCATTTGTTGGCTTGTCGAAGGAGAATCCCGATCGGGAACTTTTCCTTAAGATTGTTGGGGATGGGCCGGATAGAAAAAAGTTAGAATACCGTGCGCGGGAACAAGGAATAGGGAATTGGATAGCTTTTGAAGGGTTTCAGGAGAATGTTTGGCCATTTTTACAGGTGGCCGATGCCTTTATACTTCCTTCACTTTCCGAAGGTTCTTCAGTTTCTTTAGCGGAAGCAATGATAGCTGGATTGCCGAGTATTGTCACCCATGTGGGAGGGGCAATCGAAATTTTAGGAGATTCCCAATCCGGGTTTTTGATTAACCCTTTGGATACTGATTCCATTAAATCCGCGATGCAGCAAATGATAGATCTTAATGCTCAGGAGCATCTAGCAATGAGTGAACGTGCGATGGAAGAAGCTAAACGTTTCTCTGTTAACAAATACATAGAATCTTTGATGGCAATTTATACTTTTTCAGATTTCATACTTAAGCCTTCAGATTTTTGATAAGGGTTCTCCACTGCATAGAAACCATTGCCACTGGTGGAGTGGAGCAGATTCGACTGACTTTAATCCGAGGTTTAGATAAAACTAGATTTGAGCATAAAATTATCTGCACATGGAAGGGTGGTCCGATCGCAGACGCTTTGGAAGCTGAAGGGGTAGAATTGATTCCCATCGGTGGGTTCAAAAATCCACTTCAATGGTCAAAGCATAAGCAGGTGCTGAAAGTCATTCGACAATTCAAACCCCATATCATTCATGGGGCTATTTTCGAAGGGATGTCCATGGCCGCAATAGGAGGGAAGTTAGGAAAGGTTCCAATTATAATTCTAGAAGAAACTTCGCATCCAGTAAACAGATCCAAGAAAGCGATCTATTTGCAGCAGCTTTTCGCTAAGGTGGCTGACAAAGTAGTAGGTATAGCACCAACTGTGGTAAACTATCTCCGGGATACCGTCAAGTTGCCTGAATCAAAGCTTGTCTTGATAAATAATGGAGTAAATACTCCTAGGGTAGTACTGAATAGGGAATTAGAAAAGTTAAAATCAGAGTTTGGAATTCAGGAAGGTGACCTTATCATCGGTTCTGCAGGTCGATTTTATAATGAAGTCAAGCGTTTTACGGACATAATAGATGCGATAAAAATAATCAACAATCCCAAAGTCAAGTTTTTGCTGTTAGGTCAAGGCCAAGATCAGGATCTGATTATTCAAAAAGCCAAATTGTTAAAAGTTGAAGATCAATTGATCTTAGCAGGTTTCCAATCTGATACAGCACCTTATTTTCAATTAATGGATATATTTTGCATTGTTTCCGCTCATGAGGGTTTTGGTTTGGTTGCCGCAGAGGCCATGCTTCATCATCTCCCAGTGATCGCTACGAAGGTGGGGGGATTGCAAGATGTAGTGAAAGATGGAGAGACCGGATTCTTAGTGCCTGCTTTTTCTCCTTTAGAAATAGCATCCAAAATTCAGACTTTGATCAATAATCCCGAACTCAAGACGAAAATGGGACAAAAAGGTAAGGTAAGAGCCTTGGAAATTTATTCTGCTGATCGCTATGTCAAGGAAGTAGAAAACTTGTACTTAGACTTACTAAAAGTTAAAGGCTTTAATTTTATTGCGTAATACTAAATTTACAACTTACTCCCATCAAATCTCCAATTTCTAATTCCATTTGTTAGACCTCTTAGTAATCATTCCTCTTCTTATCGCCTTGGTGAATACGAATTCCACCATGGCTAAACGATTTGGCTTGTCTTATAAATATGAGTTGCAGCTCCATTATTTACTAGCCTACCATATTTTCTTTAGTCTGTTTTTCACGTGGTACATTTTAAATTTTGGTGGGGATTCGCAAGGCTATTGGCGATTCGGAATGCAGCAAGTTTTAATTAAAGGGCCGCAATCTATGTCCTCTTATTGGGGAACTAGTACTACGTTTATATTGTGGATCTGCTATATTCCAAGTCAATTGATGGGACTTTCCTATGTGACAGGAAATATCTTATTTGGTTTTTTAGGCTTTATCGGAATTCGATACATTTTTGTAATGGTGGCAGATCTGTTTCCAACTAATCATGAAATACTGGGTATTAATTTATTCCCAACAGTATTTTATTTCCTGAATCTGCATTTTTGGACAGCTGGAGTAGGAAAAGATGCGATTTGTTTCTGGGGAATTGCTTGGTTTCTTTTTGCCTTACAAAAATACCAAAGTCGTTGGTGGCAAGGTTTATTTGCCTTGTTTTTTGTCTATATGGCTAGACCCCATATGGGGCAGGCGTTATTAGGTGGGACAGCACTGGCTATATTGTTGGGATCAGAGTTGAAAATCCATTTTAAGATCTTAATGGGAGCTGTCGCAGTGATAGGGACTTATTTCATGCTGGATGGGACAGTGGAATTTTTGGAAATAGAAGAGCTTAGCATTGAGGCACTCACTCAAAAATCTGAAATGACGGCAAGTAATCTAAGTAGGGGAAAAGTAGGTTCAGCTGTGGATATTTCTTCCTATTCTATACCGATGAAGCTATTTACCTATATGTTTAGACCTTTGTTTTTTGACGCGCATAATTTTGTGGCTTTTTTTAGTTCAGTGGAGAATCTGGTCTATCTCTGGCTGAGCCTATTTATCTATAGAAACTGGACTCCTGAAGCGATCCGTGATATGCCACTATTCCTCAAGGCAGGGATTTTGACTTTTATTCCTGTTTCACTGGCTTTTATGAATGCGCTTAGCAATCTAGGAGTGGTGATGCGAATGAAGAATATGACCATGATCTATTTCTTACTCTTCTGCTTTTTCTTAATTTCTTATAATAAGAAGCTTAGAATCCAAAAAGTGCAGGAGAAAATAAGGTACTATCAGCAGCGAGATGAGATCAGAAGAAAAAAGGCTCTTGGTAATTAGGGAATCGTCTTAAATCCCAAGTAAATAATGATCAATCTTTAGTTTCTCATTTTAAAACACCTTTGCCCAAAAAAATCCTTTTCCTTCCCAAATACCCTAGAATGGGTGCATCTTCCAGGATGCGGACCTTTCAATACCTGCCTTTATGGAAAAAGGAAGGAGTGGAGGTTGAGGTGAATTCCTTTTTTAATGCCGCCTATTTAACTCGGTTTTATGAAGGGAAAAAGCCCTCAATAGTCAATGTTCTTTTTTGTTATTTGAAGCGATTTTGGATTCTTTTAGGCGCATTCCGCTATGATTTAATTTGGATAGAAAAGGAGTTATTCCCCTTTTTACCTTCCTACGGTGAATGGATTCTGGAAAAAACAGGCAAGGGCTATGTAGTGGATTACGATGATGCAGTCTTCCACAATTACGATAAAAATCAATTCTGGTTGGTTCGTGTCTGGATGGGGAATAAGATTGATTGGGTGATGCGCCATGCGCAACTAGTTTTTGTGGGGAATAGTTACCTCCATCAGCGAGCAGAAAAGGCTGGATCAAAGCAGATTCTAACGTTGCCTACTGTGGTTGATGTAGAGAAATACGCTTTCAAAAAGTGGGATAATCCTCAAACTGTCCGCTTGGGTTGGATAGGGTCTCCTACTACCTTAAAATACCTGACAGCGTTGATTCCAGTATTTGAAAAATTAAGACTAACCCATGAATTTGAATTGATTATTGTCAATAGTGACAAAGTTCATTTGCCTGAATTTCCTTGTAAAGTCACCTTATTACCATGGAAAGAGGAAGAAGAGTCAGGATATATTGAGTTGATGGATATTGGGTTGATGCCTTTGCCGGATAGTTATTGGGAGCGAGGAAAATGTGCCTACAAGCTAATCCAATATATGGCTTGTGGACTACCCGTAGTAGCATCTCCTGTGGGGATGAATAAAGATGTAGTCATCCATGGCGAAAACGGTTATTTGGCTTCTAATCCGGAAGAATGGGAAGCGCATTTGACCCATTTAATTGAAAGTCCAGCGCTCAGAGAAAAGTTTGGAATACGAGGCCATAAGCGAGTGAAGGAATTTTATACGATTGATCGGAATTTCGACAGCATAAGGTCAGCGTTAAAGGAGTTATTGAAATAGAAATGTGATAAAAATCCCCCCAACCCCCTTTGGGAAAGGGGGATTTGCATCCGATGTTCCTCAAGTTTGATTTTCAGACCAGCGATTTTATTATTTGATCACAAACCATTTGGCTAGCAGAATCTAATCCCCCTTCATTTTGAAAACAAGTCTTCAGGCTAGCAGAATCAAATCCCCCTTAAGAAGGGGGCAAGGGGGATTTCACTACAGAATTTGTATCCGCTGATCCTAAAGTTTGATTTTCAGAACGGCGATTTTATTATTTGATCACAAACCATTCGGTTCGAAGAAATAAATCCCCCTAACCCCCTTTGGGAAAGGGGGATTTGCATCCGATGTTCGTCAATGCATTATATCTGAAATCATTGCCTCCGTCATTTTGAAAACAGGTCTTCAGGCTAGCAGAATCTAATCCCCCTTGACAAGGGGGCAAGGGGGATTTCACTACAGAATTTGTATCCGCTGATCCTAAAGTTTGATTTTCAGATCGGCGATTTTATTATTTGATCACAAACAAACCATTCGGTTCGAAGAAATAAATCCCCTCTGCCCCCTTTGGGAAAGGGGGATTTGCATCCGATGTTTGTCAATGCATTTATATATGAAATTATTACTTCCTTCATTTTGAAAACAAGTCTTCAGGCTAGCAGAATCAAATCCCCCTTAAGAAGGGGGCAAGGGGGATTAAAAATTCTTAAATACCTTCCAAATCATGTACTTCATTCCCTACAATGGATCTTTAAAGGATTTCTCCCGAGAGTTGCGGAACCACAGCACGTTATCCGAAGTACTACTTTGGCAGAAACTTAGAGCAAGTCAATTCAGAGGTTATGCATTTAACAGACAAAAGCCTTTAAACCAATACATCGTGGACTTTTATTGTAAAAAACTAAACTTGGTAATTGAAATAGATGGAGACTCTCATGATAATGAGATTGCAGTGATCAATGACCAAGAAAGGCAGTGGATACTCGAAAGTCTTGGGCTTTCATTTATTAGATTCTCTGATTTGGAACTGAAAAAAAGTATGCAATCAGTAATGGGGGAATTAAATAGTTTTATCGATGATTTTGAGGAGATAAATGGCTTGGAGAAAACGTTTTTCGTGTAAGTAAAAAATCTCAAGTTGGTGAAATAAATCCCCCTAACCCCCTTTGGGAAAGGGGGATTTACACCCGATGTTCCTCAATGCATTATATCTGAAATCATTGCCTCCGTCATTCTGAAAACAAGTGTTCAGGCTAGCAGAATTTAATCCCCCTTGATAAGGTGGCAAGGGGGATTTCACTACAGAATTTGTATCCGCTGATCCTCAAGCTTGATTTTCAGACCAGCACTTTTATTATTTGATTACAAGCTATTCGGTTCGAAGAAATAAATCCCCCTAACCCCCTTTGGGAAAGGGGGATTTGCTTCCGATGTTCCTAAAATTTGATTTTCAGACCAGCAGTTTTGTTATTTGGCTACAAACCATCCAGCTAGCAGAATCTAATCCCCCTTGACAAGGGGGCAAGGGGGATTTCAC
>Ga0105055_10002072_pt1 | contig 31816 bp, 17 predicted proteins | sample BON03_FD_78090 | JGI IMG/M metagenome (GOLD analysis project Ga0105055, IMG submission 78090) | Freshwater microbial communities from Lake Bonney liftoff mats and glacier meltwater in Antarctica - BON-03 | ecosystem: Environmental > Aquatic > Freshwater > Ice > Glacier meltwater | place: Lake... | reverse complement strand
GAGAGACGTTGGCGTTGGCGCGTCGGCGGCTGGTCGGGGGGGAAACAGGCCCGTTGCAAGGAAACCCGCCGCTCTCTCTCTCTCTCTCTCTCCGCGCAAAAGGAACGCACTTTGCTCGGGATGCAGCCGACGTTGAGGCACGTGCCGCCGAGGGAGCCGCGGCCCTCGACGCACGTGACGCTGAGGCCGAGCTGCGCCGCCTTGATGGCCGCCACGTAGCCGCCGGGCCCGCCGCCGATGATCACGACGTCCTTTGGTTTTTGTTGGGGGGGGGGCGGGGAATGGAACGTCGGCGGGCGGCGTCGGCGTCGGGGTTTTGGTTGCTTGTCGGGTTTTCGTGGTTTGTCGTTCGATGGGGGTGTGTGAGCGATGGCGTGGTCGGAGAGAGAGAGATGGTCAGCCCACTGCGTGACCACGGCGACAAAGGGCGCGCGCGTGTGACGAAACCTCCCCCCCCGTCAACCTTGAAAAGGGTCCTTCCGCGAACGCCCCACACACCACCGCACAATCGATCCAACGCCGGCGCGACCCACCTTCATAGAGTCGCTCGCGAACAGTCGGGCGCACAGCTGGGCCGCGGCGGCCTGCTGGTGCTGCCGCTGGCGCAAGGCCGAGAGCACCGACCGCGCGACGCGCGAACGGAGCGCCATGGCGTCGTCTTCTTCTTCTGGTGGTTGGGACTGGATGCGAGCGATGGAGCGTTGGACGTTTTTGATGGGCGGTGTTTGAAGTCGCAGATACGTTGTGTGGCGCGCGCAACTCGATACTGATCGGGGACCGTTGCGAGCGTCGGGGTTTCGGAGTCGGCGGCGGCGGTCCGCCGCCCGTTCCGCAGTTTCGCCCGCGCCCCGAGAACGAGAGAAAGAGAGATAGAGAGACAGCACTAGGGTTTGCACAACGCGCGCGTGAATTGGCGAGCGGCCCCCAAAAAGAGGGGTGTGGCGTGTTTTGTGTTTTCCATGGCAACAACCAAAGGAAAGTGCAAAAAGGGGCGCGGGACAAAAGCCGCGGGGACGGGACGAGAGGGGGTGCGGGACGCCCGGAATGGGGGGCGTCGCCCCGTCGCTCGGCCTTCTTTCGGTTGTTGGGACCAAGGGGGGGGGAAAGGAGACGGCAATCAAACGTCTGAGGGGTGGGTTGGCTGAGACTCGAGAGACCAGAGCGGGCGCGAAAAAGGGAGGGCAAAAAAAAAGGACCGCGGTCAAAAATGGGGGGAGAAGGGGGGGGGCAAAGCCGTCCGCGAGACAAAACGACGAGACGCCGCGGCGCACGGGGAACACAGAGCGGGGCAGCCGACGGATGCGCGGCCCTCCCCTTATAATGGGTTCTTGTTCCTGCGCGGTGTGTGTCGTCAAGCCGCGTCGAGGGAAGAGGCAGAGCGCGATGGTTGTTGTTGTGACTGTTGTCGATTGGGCGCTGCTTGCTTTGGGGTGGGAGAGAGGAGGCGGGTGGGAGAGGGGGAGGGCGCGTTTTTCCCCCCTTCCTTCGAGCCGCTCGAATTTTTTGGCGCGGGCACGACGGAGAGAAACAAAAAACAGCGGCGCCTGCCTCCCTTCTTTTGATGATGTAAAAAAAAGTCCCGCTTTCGGGAGGGGGAGGTGCGTCCGGCGCGGGGTAGGGTGGCGCGGCGAGCGGAAGAGGGGGACCAAAGGCGAGGGGCAACGAGACGGAAAAGGGGGGAAAACGGAAAAGGGGGGAAAAGGGGGGCGCGCGCTGCGCGCAGCAAGCCTCACTCGGCGTTCGAGAATGGAAAAAAGGGGGGGAAAAAGGGCCCCGTCCGCCCGCCCGCCCAAAGCTCCTCTCTCGACCGCCCTGGCGCGCCCAGGAATGGAGGGGAGCCAGGAAAGAGAGCGAGCAGAGGTGGGTGAGAGAGGGGGGCAGGGACGGGGGAGAGGGAACCAAAAAAAAAAAGGGCCGGCGCGGGCCGAGAATGGAAAAAACCGAGAGAAGAGAGAGCGAGCGGATCAGGCGCGCGCGACCTGCTGCTGCTGCCGCCGCCGCTGCTGCTGCTGCTGCTGCTGCCTCGGGCGCTCCTCTAGGAGCTCCGCCTGGCGGCGCGCCAGCGTCGCGCGGTGCTGCGCGATGAGCTCGGCGGGGACGCCGTAGGCGTTGCGCGCCTGGTGCTGGGCGGCCGCGTGCTCGGGCGGCTGCTCCTGCGGGTAGGGCGCCGCGTCGTCTTCGTCCTCAGTGGCGGCGGTGTTGGCGGCCGAGGCGAGCGCGGGGAGCGACGGCGGGGAGGGCGCGAACGCGGCCGCCTGCTCCTCCTCCTCCTCCTCCTCGCTGTCGTTCGTGGCCGCGAGCCACAGGTCGGCGAGCGCGCCGTCCACGTACACGGCGTCGGGCGGGACCAGCTCCACGCCGCGGTACTCGCAACCGGCGCCCGAGGCCGCGGCCTCGGACAGCGCGGCGAGCGCGGCGCGCGCCTCTTGCGCCCAGTCGACCGCGGCGCCGCCGCCGCCGCCGCCGCCGCCGCCGCCGCCGCCCAGGCCGCGCGGCCGCGCGACCAGCGTCAGCGCCGGCACGCCAACGGCGGCGGCCGTGCCGCGCTGCTGGCGCAGCAGGCCCACGGGGTCGTCGGCGGGCGTGGCGGCGGCCGTATCCGACCACACGCTCGGGTGAAAGTGCGGGCTGCGGGAGTGGGGGTGGGCGGAAGAGACGCCGCCGTTTCCGCTGCCGTTCCCGCCGCCGTTCCCGCCGCAGCACGAGACGGGCGCCACCACGGCGAGCTCGACGCCGACGCCGCGGCGCGCCAGCGCCGACAGCGCCTGCAGGTAGGCCTCGCCGCCGTCGCGGGGCGACGCGGCGTGGGCGTAGCCGGCCGTGAGCTCGGCGGCGCGCTCGGGCGAGGCGTGCCACCAGTGGACGGCGGGCAGGCGGGCGTGCAGGCGGGGGGCCTGCGGCGCCGAGAAGGACGGGGGCGGCGACGACGCGGCCCCGGGCGGCGAGAGGCCGCCGGCCGCCCCCGGCGCCGACGGCCAAGACGGCGCCGACGCGGCGACGCCGGCCACCGCGCCCGCGACCGCGTCCAGCACGCGGCAAGCGTGCCCGACCAACGCGCGGCTGTACCACTCCAGGAAGAAGGCGCCGTACTCGGAGCTCCACGACCCGTTGTGCGGGTGGAAGAATCCCAGCTGCGACGGCGAGGCGGCGCCGTAGCCGCCGGACGCGTCGTGCGGCCCCGAGCGGCCCCATTGCGGCTGGCCGCGCTCGAGGGCCGCGGCTGCCAGCGAGGCCATCATGTAGCGGTCGAAGCACTGAAACTCGCCGACGCAGGGGTAGGACCAGCGCGCGCTCGAGGAGCCGCCGGGGCCGCCGCCGGGGCCGCCGCCGGGGCCGCCGCCGGCCCCCTCGCCCTCGCCGCCGCCGCTAATGCCGCCGCCGTCGTCCGGGTGGGAGGGGTAACGCAGCTCCCCGCCCGGCCCCAGCCCCACCACCACGTCGGTCACCGCCGTGCCCCACAGGCCCCTGGCGGAGAGGGCCGACGCCACCGCGCGCGCCAGGCCCGCGTACGCCTCGGTCGCCGTGCGCCCGCACAGCGCGGGCGCGTCGTCGACGCCGAGGGACAGGCACTCGCGCGCGCTGGTGTCGCCGCGGCCGTCGCGGTAGTAGATGTGGGGATCGAGCTCGCCCGCGGCGCGCACCCAAGCGGGCAGCGGGTGGTGGACGCGGCGGCGGGAGGGGGGGCGGCGGGACGGGGGGCGGGCGGCCGGGGCCGCGGCGGCGGCGGCGGCAGCGTCGGCGCCGGCGCCGGCCGGCGCGCCCGCCGCTGCCGCTGTGCCTGTTGCTCCCGTCGCTCCTGCTGTTGCGGCGGCGCCTGCCTCCCAAGAGTAGCCGCCGTGGAAGTGCAGCGCCACGCGCGATTTCAGGCCGCGGCGCGCGGCCGCCTCGACCGCGGCCAGGGGCGCGGCCAGATCGTAGCACCCGGGCCGGTCGGGCTCGGCGTCGCCCCACCAGACGTCGACCTGCACGCCGGCGACGGCGGAGGAGGGCGGCGGCGGCGAGGAGGAGGACGACGACGCGCGCGCGTCGGCGGCCGGGGGCGCGGCGGAGGCGAACGGCGCGCCGCCGCCGGCCTCGTCGTCAAATCCGTCGTCGTCGTTGGCGCGACGGAAGGCGGCGCTGGCCGCCTCGGCCTCGGCGGCGGCGGCGGCGGCGCGGCGGGCCGCGCGGCGGGCCACGGAGCGCAGGTGGCGGTCGACGGCCTGTGTTTTTTGTTTTTGTTTGGTTTGTAATTTATTTGCGAGCGTCGATTTTGAGCAGCGATAAGCGACGGGGCGTTTCGATGGGTTGGGCTCTTTCAAACAGAGAGAGCACGGCGTTGGCTCGGCGCGCGCGATCGCGCGCCGCCCGCAAGATGTCGAGTGCCCAGCATGCGCTCGGAGGCACCGCGGCCCTCCTCGCGATCCATGCGCAGGGGCAGAAGCGCGTCTCTCGTCCACACTCGCCCCTTTTCACACTCCCGCGCGATTTTTAGGCCCGTTGTCGGTTTTCCGCCGTCGGCGTCGGCGTTCGACGTCCGCGCGCGACAAAAGTCTGTCGCTCCTCACCTCTGCGCCCTCCGCGACCACGTCCAGCGGCAGCGGCAGGTATAGGTCGGGCCCCGCCTGCGCCGCGACGCGCGTTCGGCAGCGGGCCTGTGTGATTGCGTGAAGGTGTGCGTTTGTGTTTTGCGGGAGGATTTTCGAGGTCAGCGTTTGCAGACGTGGACAAACGGACTCCTTCTTTTTTGCTCCTCCCGCCTGGGAGGGTCGCCGCGCGCGCCCGCCCTCATCCTCGGCTTGGACGGCCTTCTCGGGGTTGGCTCGGCACACGCACCTGCTGCTGCTGCTGCTGCTGATGCCGCGGCCACGGCGCGGAAACTCGTCCTCCTGCCAAGAGTGTTGCTCCTCTCCTCCTGGGGCCGCTGGTGGTGACAGCGAGGCACTGGGCGCGCGCGCGCGCCCCACCCGCGGCGACGCGCGCCTGCTGCTGCATCGATGTTCCGGACCGCCTGTCAGCTCCGCGAGCTCAAAAGAACGACGGATGCAGGGCGGAGCGGATTTTCCAGGGCGGGCTCTGCGGTGTGTTGAATTGGTGGAGCGGCAATGGGGTGTCCGTGCATGTGGTTGGAAGCTTGAGAGAGGCAATTGAGGGTCTCCGAGAGGGTTGTGAAGGGGCCAAAATCGTACAGACCGGACGCGGGGATAGGGTGTGGTCGGGAAGGCGGATAGGGGAAGGGAGCCAATTTGTTGTTTCGCGACGAGCAAAGACCGGCGTCGGCGGTGTCGGCGTCGGCGGCGCACGAGGCGCCTCGTCATTTGACGCAGCACGCCGCTGTGCGTCACACCCACACACACAACGCACGTCGATCAGCAACAAGCCACTCCTCACAAGATGCAGTCGTCACTCACGCCAGCAGCGTCCGCCGCCACACCCGCGCAGCTGCGCGCGCGGGCAGCAGCAGCGACACCACCATCACGTCCCCTCTCGCTCACGCGCCTCCCGTCCTCAGTGTTCGCGGGTCGCGCGGCCGTCAGGACCGAGGCGGCGCCGACACGGGCGCCAGATTCATCGGGAGCGGCACCACCGACAGCAGCAACAACAGCAAACAGAGCGCGGCGCGACCGCCGCCGCCGCCCCTCGGCCGCGGCCACCGCCGCCTCGTCCTCCTCGTCCTCGCCGCCGCCGCCGCCCTCCCCCTCGCCCTCGGCGCCCGACGCCGCCCGCGCCCTGGCCGCCGCCCACGAGCGCTACGCCGCCCGCGACTACATGCCCGCCCTCAAGCTCTACGAGGCCGTCGCCGCCCGCCGCCCTCCCGCCGAGGACGCCGGCGACCGCGAGCGCCGCGCCGCGCTGTTTGGCGCCACCGCCGTGCACACGGCTTTCGGCGACGTCGAGCTGGCGCAGATCACGCTGCGCGAGGGCGTGGCGTCCGCGGGGCTGGACTTTGAGGCGGCCATGACGGACCCGGCCCTGCCGGCGCTGGTGGGCGCGACGCAGATCGTCATCCAGCTGCGGCGCTTCAACGCGGGCCTGCTGCAGAAGCAGGCGGCGGCGGCCGCGGCGCAGGGGCGGGCCGGCGCCGGCGTCGGCGGCGCGCCGGCGGCGGCCGCGGCCTCGTCGCCGCGCGCGGCGCCGGCCCGTGTCCCCAAAAAGCCGCCGGCTCCTTCGCCCGGCGCGGCCGCGGGGGCCAACAAAGGCTCGATCATGGACCGCGACGACCTGGCCGCCATCTTGGGTTCGAGCAAGGGCGACCGCGCGGCGGTGGACACGACCGTGCGGGCCGTGCTGCAGCGGGTGGCGCTGCTGCTGCTGGCGCTGGTGGGGTTCGGCGCGGGCCTCTTCTACCTGGGGCTGGAGTACATGTTTCCCAAGGACTTTGCTTGAGGGCGGGCGGGTGGGGGGGTGGGGGGCGCTGGCTTAGAGATGAGAGAGAGACGGGGGGTCTGGTTTTGGTTGCGGACCGCGCTGGTTTTGGCGGCGGACCGCGGTCTGGCGATCGTCGGCGTCGGCGATCGGCGCGGAGCGGCGACTCGGGACTCGGCGGCGGCGGCGTCTCTCTGTTTTCGATCCCGCCCTGCGTTCTAGGCTGTACAACACCGGGGCCTCGATCAACCCGCTGATCTGTGAGACCACCCTCTACCCTCCAGCGACCGCGTCTTTTACGTCTTCCCCGATCCTCACACTCGTTTTCAAAAAGAAAAACAGACAGTCGTCGATCACTTGAACCACCAAAAAGCCGCGCCTCTCTCTCTCTCGCGTCTCCCGAGAGAAAACGGCCGTGGGGGTCGGTCGCCCGGAACGCCATGCCCCCCGTGGCGAGCAAGCAGGTCGCGCGCGCCGGCTCTGTGGACGAGAACGAGAACGACCAGGCCAGACATCTGCACCAGCAAACAAAGTCGGGGATGGCGCCCAAACGCAAGCCCTCCTCCTCCGCGGAGGGCCGGCAGCAGCCCGCGGCGGACGCGAAGAAGGCGCGCGGAGGGACCGCGGTCAACGGCGCGGGCACGCCGAAGAAGAAGCAGGCAGCAGGAGGGAGCGGCGGGCCTTCGTCGCCGCCGACGTCGCCCGCAGCGGCGGCAAAGGGGCGCGCGGCGGCGGTCGCGGCAAACGCGGCGGCCGCTGCCGCTGCCGCTGCCGCTGCTGCTGCTGCCGCCGCTATTGCTGCGGCAGCCGGCAAGAAGAAGGCGGCGGCGGCTACTGCCGCTGCCGGTGCCGCGGCAACAGCGGCCTCGCCCGCCAAAAAGCCTGCTGCCGCAGCACCATCTGCGCCAACGTCGCCGCGCCCTGCCGCCGCCAAAAAGGCGGCGGCTGCGGCCGCCGCGCCCCCGCCGCGCGTCGCCTCGCGCGCCGCCTCTGCCGAGCCCGGCGCCGGCGCCGGCGCCGGCGACGACGCGGCGCCGGCCGAGCTGCCGCTGGCCCGTGTGCGCGCCATCGCCCGCGCCGCCGCGCCCGACGCCAAAGCCATCACCAGCGACGCCCACTTTGTGATCGCGCGCGCCGCCGAGGCCTTCATCGGCGAGCTGGCGTCCCGCGGCGCGCGGCAAGCGACGGCGCGCGCCAACGCCAGCAACGCCGGCGGCGCCGCGGGCGGCGGCGGCAGCGGCCCGTTGGCGGCGTCGGCGGCGGCGGCGGCGCTGATGATGCCAGAGGGCGCCGCGGCCACCGTCGAGTACGACGACGTGGCCGAGGGCGCGCGCGCGTGGGAGCCCGCCGCCCTGTTCCTGGCGGGCGACGTGCTGCCGCGGCGCGTGCCAGCGGCCGAGCTCATGGCGCGGGCGGCGGCGGCAGAGGCAGAGGCAGGGGCGGCGGCAGGGGGAGGAGCGGGGGGAGCGGGCGGGGGGCAAGAGGCGGCGGCGGCTGGCAAGAAGAAGGCCAAATAAGTAGGCGCCGTCAGCAAGGGATGGGTGTTTTGGTCGCGCGCCACGCACACAGTGTTGCTTCCTCGCTCCACACCCCGACGATAGAAACGAAGGCTGACTCGCCCCCTCGCTGTGAAAAAGCAGAGACCGCCGCTTCTTTCCTCTCCGTTTCCGTTTCCGTTTCCGTTTCCGTTTCCGTTTTCGTTTCCGTCCTCCTCGTCCTCGGGAGACAAAAAGCGCACAAAGACGGCCAAGGGGGGCGTTGGTGCGCCACCTTCTTTCCTCGGCCTCCGAATGCAACCTCTCATCATCCCTTTCACGCACGCCATCATCGGATGACATCGAATAACAAATGGGCCTCTCGAGCGCCAGCCCCCAATCAAATCACTCAAGCGGGCAGGTCCACCCCCCTCTGCATCTTCCAAGGCAGCCTGCCGCCCGCGCGCCCGCGCCCCGTGCCCGCGCTCCCGGCTCCGCACAGCACCTCCCGCACGTACACGCCGCTGCCCTCAACGCCGTCGTGCGGCAGCGACTGGCCCCCCAGGCCCGCCAAAAAGGCCTTCAGAACGTGTCCCCGGTGCCGCCGCCGCCCCGACGCCTTTGCGGTGGCGTCCTTGACGCCGGCGAGCTCGAGCAGCGCGGCCAGCGCGTCGGACGCCACGACGCCGGCGCCTGCGGGCCGCGGCCACACCTGCACGCGCGCCTTGTGGTAGGTCGCGTCCACCGGGTGGTACAGGGTGTGCCCACGGTACCGCGGCACGGGCGCGACGCGCTCGTACGCGCGCATGTGCGCGTCCAGCAGCACGCGCTGCAGCGAGGCGCCGCGCGCCTCGCCGACGCCCAGCAGGCCCGCCAGGTTTCCGACGACGACGGTCGCCTTGTACGCCATGAGCCTGCCCGCCGTGGTCACCTTTGCGGTGCGCCGCACGTCGTACACCAGCTCCTGCCACGCGTCCGAGAAGATGGCGCGGCGCACGGCGGCGGGCAGGGCGGCGCGCTCGAGGCGCTCGCGGAAGAAGAGGCGGGCCTCGGTGGCGTCGGCGCCGCCGTCCGAGGTGCCGCGCGGCAGGCCCGAGTCGTCGGCCAGGCGCGCGGCGGCCGGGTCCTCGCGGTCCGCCGCCGCAGATGAGTCCAGGGAGAAGCCGCTGGCGCCGCCGGCGCCGAAAAAGTCGGGCACGCCGGGCGGCAGCACGGGAAAGGTGGGCGGCACGCCGACGGCGCCCTCGATCGCCTCGGGCTGCTGCTGCTGCGGGGCGCCGCCCCGGCCGCCGCCGCCGCCGCCGCCGCCTCCGCCGCCGCCGTCGCCCGCCGCGCGCACGCCGCTGAAGGTGACGCGCGTCGTGGCGCGCGTCGGGGGCCACGAGGAAGCGGCGGACGCGGATGCGGACGGCGGCGCGCCCGCGCCGCGCCCCGCCAGCCGCGTCGCCGCCAGCGCGCGGCGCGCCAGCTCGAGCGCGGCCGAGTCGTCCTGCGCGCGGCGCTGGGCGCCGGCGGCGCGCGCAGGGCGGCCGCCCCCGCCTCCCCCTCCGCCGAAGGGTCCGCCGCGGCCGCCTCTTCCTCCTGCTCCTGCGGCGAAAGCGCGGTAGGAGCAGCATGGCCAGGGGCTGGTCGCCGCTGCTGTTGCTGCTGCTGCTGCTGATGTTGCCGCCGGTGCCGCCGCCGCCATCGCCGTCGCCGTCGCCGTCGCCGTCGGGCCGCCGCCACCGCCGCAGGCGGCCAGGGCCGCCATCAGCGCGCCGCGCGCCGCCTCCACCCGGCGCATCTCGCTGCTCGGCTGCTGCGACTCCGGATCAGCGGGTCGTGGTCGCGGCCGCAGCAAGGGAGGACAGAGGGGGGCACCGCTCGCGGGTGCGGGTCAAGTGGAGAAACGTGAGTTGGCGCGCGCCTAATGCTTGAAACCTCGACGACGACAATAGTGGTGGTGTCTGATGAGGGAGCGGCACTAGTGGTCAGAGCGCGGGGCGATGGTTGATCAATTGTATGCGTCCAATCGTGGCCCGAGTTCCTGCTCGTTTTGCCAACCCCTCCCTCTCTCGACAGCCACCCCCCTCTCTCTCCGCACCGCAACTCACACAACACTGACCTGCTTCTCGATCGAGCCGCGCGCCCGCTCGCGCCCACACAGCGCGCGCGCCTCCCCCCATCACGCGCGTCCCCGATCCGGGGGCATCACACTCTTTTTCTTTTCGCGCGCCCTCCCCTTCCTTCCTTTCACTCGATCGCACGCGCGGTACTTGGCCGCCTTGACCAACCAGCCATGCGCCGCACCCGCAGCGGCGCAGTCGCCGCGGGAGGCGGCGACAAGGCCGCGGCTGATGGCGGTGGCAGCGCCGACACCAGCGCCGCCGCAGAGCGCGCTGCCCGCGCTGCCGCCGCCGCCGCACAGGCGGCCGCGCGCGCCACACGAGCCGCCTGCGCCGCGCGGGTCGACTTGACGCTGGCGTCCAGCAGCAGCGACGATGACGACGACGACGACGTCGCCGCCGCCGCGGCGCCGCCGACCCGGCCCGCCCTCCTTTTGCGCGCGGCCACCAAGGCCCAGGCGCGCGCGCGCCAGGGGGCGCGCCCCCTGGCGCCCGCGGGCGCTGGCAACGGCCGCGCCGCCGCTGCCGCCAGAGCAACAACCGGACCAACCACGACCGCCGCAGCGCCCGACGCCGACCTCACGTCCGAGCAGCTGATCTCGCGCATGGTCGAGCGCGAGGAGACGCGCCAGGAGCAGGCGCGCCAGAGGAGCAACGACGTCGTCGTCGTCCTCGGCGACAGCGGCGACGGCGGCGGCGGCAGCGGCGAGGAGGAGGACAACAAGGCCCAAGGCACCTCGGCCGCCGCCCGCCGCCGCGCCGCCGCCGCCGCCGAGCGCGCGCGGAACCGCCCTGACTTTGACCGCTTCGCCCCGGCCGCGGCCGACGAGCTCGAGGCGCTCGACCTCGACGCCGTCTTCGCCTGCGACCAGATGGCGGAGCAGCCGCGCGAGGTCGCGCTGCCGCTGCTGCCCTACCAACGGGCGTTCCTCTTCTGGGCGCTCAAGCAGGAGCGCTCGCCGCTGCGCGGAGGGGTGCTGGCCGACGAGATGGGCCTCGGCAAGACGATCCAGGCCATCTCGGTGATCCTGGCGCACCGGGTGGACGACGACGACGCCGACGGGGACGCCGCGGCGCGCGCGCGCCGCGAGCGCGAGGCGACCGACGCGCGCCACGCGGCAGAGGCGGCGGCGGCCGCCGCTGAGGCGGCCAAGGTGCGGGTGCGCCTGGCGCTGCCCGCGCGCCTGCGGCCGCCCGCGGCGGGCAAGAGCGAGGAGGCCGGCAAGAACGACACGGGGGCCGACGAGGAAGAGGCGGGGGGGCATGCGACCGCGGGCGCATCAGCGCCTGCTGCCGCGACCAAAAAGGCGCCGGCGGCCGCTCCCGCTCCTGCTCCCGCTCCCGCTCCTGCCGGCCCGCTGAGCGGCGGCCGCTGCGACGCGGCCGCGCACGCCGCCATCGCCTGCATCGACGACGAGGACGACCTCCGGCACCAGCACCAGCACGGCCCGGGCTGCGGCCACGCGGGCGCCGCCGCCGCCGCCGCCGCTGCTGCTGGCACCAGCGCCGCCGCCGCCGCCGCCGCCCAGGCGCCCCCTCCCCAGAAGCCCTCCTTCGCCAAGACCACGCTCGTCGTGTGCCCCGTCGTCGCCGTCATCCAGTGGCGCGGCGAGCTCGCCCGCTTCACCGCGCCCGGCGCGCTCAAGGTGCTGGTCTACCACGGCCCCAACCGCGCGCGCGTGTCAAAGCGCGAGCTCGAGGCGGCCGACGTGGTTGTCACCACCTACTCCACTCTGGAGGCCGACTACCGCAAGACCATGATGGCGCCCAAGGTCGCGTGCGAGTACTGCGGCAAGGCCTTCCTGCCGGACCGCCTCAAGCTGCACCTGCGGTTCTTCTGCGGGCCCAACGCGCACCGCACGGCGGCGCAGGCCAAGCAGGTGCGCAAGCGGGACCACGACGGGGCGGAGGCCAGGGGCGGCGAGGAGGAGGAGGGCGAGGAGGGCGAGGATGGCGAGGAGGGGCCGGCGGCGGCGGGCGCGACCACCGACGAGGCGGACAGCGACGGCGACGACGACGACGACGGCGGCGCGGGCGGCCGCGACGTCAAGCGCCAGCGCACGGCGGCGGGCGCGAAGAAAAAGCCCGCCGCGGCCGCGCCGGCCAAAAAACCCGCTGCCGCCTCCTCTGCCAAGGGGAGCGGCAAAAAGCCCGCCGCCGCCGACAGCGGCGCCGCCGCCGCCGACGCCTCGCGCCCGCGCCGCAGCAGCGCCGCGCGCGCCGCCGTGTCCTACGCCGACATGGACGAGGGCGAGGACGGAGACGGGCCGGGCGCCGGCAAGGCGGCCCCGCGCGGCCGCGGCAAGCCGCAGGCGGCCGCCCGCCCGGCGCCGCGCGCCGGCCGCGGCCGCCGCCGCGCGCTCAGCGACGAGGGCGGCGGCGACGACGACAGCAGCAGCGAGTACGCCCCGAGCGGCGCCGAGGAGGAGGACGACGACGACGAGGACGAGCCCACGCCCACGGCGGACGGCGACGACGACGGCGACGGCGGCGGGAAGTTTGCGCCCGGCGCCAACTCGGCCTTCAAGAAAAAGGGGGACGGGCCCGCGGCGGCGTCGGGCGGCAAGGGCGGCAAGGGCGGCAAGGGCGGCAAAGGCGGCAAGGGCAAGGGCGACGGCAAGGGCGGCTGGGCCGGCAACGGCGGCCGCGGCGGCATGAGCATGGGCCGCTTCCTCGCGCTCGCGCGCGGCCCGGGCAACGCGCAGGACGACGCCGCCGAGCGCGACGCCGAGCGCATGATCGCCAACGCGGCGCGGCGGAGCAGCAGCAGCAGCGCGGTCAAGAAGGGCTCGCCCTCGGCGGCCGGCGGCGGCAAGAAGAAGGGCAAGGGCAAGGGCAAGAAGGGCGCCGGCGGCGGCGGCGGCGGCGGCGACAGCAGCAGCAGCGACGACGACGACCAGGACGAGGACGACGACGACTACGGCCCGGGCAAGGGCAAGGGCAAGCAGCCCGCCGCCGCCGCCGCCCCCGCCCCCGGCCCTCGCACCGCCCGCGAGCAGGACGGCGCCGACAAGGACGCCCACGCGCTCGCCTCGCGCTCGCCCCTGCACGCCGTCCGCTGGCGGCGCGTCGTGCTCGACGAGGCGCACTGCATCAAGGACCGCCGCTGCAACACGGCGCGGTCGGTGTTCGCGCTGGCGGCGCGCTACCGCTGGGCGCTCAGCGGCACCCCCCTGCAGAACCGGGTGGAAGAGCTCTACTCGCAGCTGCGCTTCCTGCGCGTGCACCCCTACGCCTTCCACTTCTGCACGCGCTGCGACGGCTGCGCGTCGCTCGACCACCCCTTCGGCACCGACGGCGGCTCGACCGGCCGGCGCGCGTGCGCTCGCTGCCCGCACGGGCCCGTGCAGCACTTCTCGTGGTGGCGCCGCCACGTGGCCAACCCCATCCGGACGTACGGCATGCAGGGCAAGGGGAGGTCAGTCTGAGAAGAGGCTCCGGGGAACGATGATCGAACGAAGAAGCGAACCAACGCAAAACGTGCCGCTAGTCCGAGAGAACTACAAAAAACCACAAAAAACCACAAAAAACCAGCCGACGCCCGCCGCTCATCTCTCCTCGACCCCGCCCCCCCCCCGGCCACAAAAAACAAAACCAAAAACACAAACAAACACACAAACAGGCACGCCATGCTCGTCCTGCGCCGCGACATCCTCCCGCGCGTCCTCATCCGCCGCACTAAGGTCGGCTGCGCCGACCAGCTCGCGCTGCCCCCGCGCACCGTGGTGCTGCGGCGCGACCGCTTCGACGCGCGCGAGCAGGACTTTTACGAGGCGCTGTATCTGCAGACGAAAACGGCTTTTAGCGGATTCGTCGCGTCGGGCACGCTGCTGAGCAACTACGCCCACATCTTCGAGCTGATCATCCGGCTGCGGCAGGCGGTGGGGCACCCGTACCTGTGCCTGTACTCGCGTTCGCAGGCGGCGGGGGAGACGGCGCCCGCGGCGCTCGGGCCGGCGGCGGGGGCGGCGGGCGGCGGCGGCGGCGCCGAGGCGGGCGGCGGCGGCGGCGGCCCGGACGACGACTGCGCGCTCTGCCGCGACGCCGCCGAGGACCCGGTGCGCGCCGTCTGCGGCCACGCCTTCTGCCGCTCGTGTGTGTCGGACCTCCTCGGCGCCATCGCGGCGGCCGGCGGCGCGGGCGGCGCGCGCGCCGCGTGCCCCGCGTGCGACCGCGCCCTGACCGTCGACCTCTCGGCGCCCTCTCTGGCGGCGCGCTCGCCGCCGCCGCCGCCGCCCGCCGCCGGCGGCCGCGCCACCTACGCCTCGGGCGCGCCCCCCGGCCCCGGCAGCGGCGGCGGGCCCGCCGTTGTCCCCGCGGGCCTCGGCATTGGCGGCGCCCCCCCCTACCCCCACCTTCCGCGCCGCGCCGGCAAGAACAGCATCCTCTCCCGCGCGCCCACCGGACCCTCTTTCCAGACGTCGACGAAAATAGAGGCCATGCGCGAGGAGATGGCGCGCTGCGACGCGCTGATGGGCCCGGCGACCAAGCACCTTGTCTTCTCGCAGTTCACGTCGATGCTCGAGCTCGCGCAGTACCGCCTCGAGGCGCAGTGCGGCGTGCGCTGCGCGCGGCTGGACGGCTCGATGACGCTGCCGCAGCGCGACGCCTCCGTGGCCGCCTTTGCGTCCGACCCCGACTGCCGCGTGCTGCTGCTGTCGCTCAAGGCGGGCGGGGTCGCGCTCAACCTGACCATGGCGAGCTGCGTGCACGTGCTGGACCTGTGGTGGAACCCGGCGACCGAGCACCAGGCCATGGACCGGCTGCACCGCCTCGGGCAGTTTCGGCCGTGCCGGGTCGTGCGGTACGTGATCGCGGGAACCGTGGAGGAGCGGCTGCTGCGGCTGCAGGACAAGAAGATGGCCGTGTTCGAGGCGACCGTCGGGCAGGACGACAGCGCGCTGGGGCGCCTGACGGAGGACGACCTGAAGTTCTTGTTCGCGTGAGTCGCGCGCGCGCGCGCGCGCGCGCAGGATTGGATGGGTGGGGGGCGGGGGGCTTGCGGAGAAGAGGGGCGGAAAAGAAAGACCGGCGGAACGGAAGACGCAGCGTCGCCCGTTTTTTTTATTTCGTCAGACATGTTTTTGGTTTTTCTTACCCATTTAAAGATCGTCGCGCACGATTGACTGTCGTGCACGCGAAGCACAGACGCACGCACACAAACGCAAAAGAAACATTGGAAAAGGAAAAGACGACGCCGCCGACTCTCTCTCGCTCGCTCGATCGATTGCGCGTCGAACGACGCACAAACACAAACGGCGCGCGCCCTTGGGTGCCGACACTCGCCCTGTCACTGACGACTCCAACACAAACAAGCACACGCATTCCGACGACGGGCGCACACACAACGCCAAGACGCTCTCGGATCAACACTCGACCCAAAAGATACGCGAAAGCAAACACAAAGAGAGAGGAAACAAAGAGAGAAGCACAGCACCGCGCGTGCTCGCCTCCTCCCTCTCCCAAAAACGAGGGAAAGAAGAAGAGCGCCGCCGTCGCCGAGTCTTTTCACCCCTCCCCCGGTCACAAGTGCCTTCAGCAAGCGCGCGATCGTTTCGCACACCCCCAACCTGTCTGCGCATCAACGTTCGGGAGCAAAAAACAACCAGCAAGCAAATGGCGGCAGCAGCAGCGACGACAGCAGCAGCAGCCGGCCCTGGCGGCGACGCCGTGACTTTTTGCGCGTCTACAACGCGGTCTCGAGCGGCGCCAGCGAGGAGGAGCTGAAGCGCGTGATCGAGGAGTGCGCGCAGGGAGACGACCGGCGCCGCGTGCAGGCCGTCAACCGCAGCTCCACCGCGACAGAGACGCCGCTTCAGGCCGCGCACCGCCAGAAGCGCGGCGACCTGGTCGGCGCGCTGGTCGAGGCCGGCGCCGACGTCGGCGGCATCTTTGGCGGCCGCAAGCTCACCCCCTTGGCCGTCTGCATCGCGTACGGCCAGGTCGAGAGCGTGCGCGCGCTGCTGCGCGCTGGCCACGACGCCAATGAGAAGATCGATTGGTGCCCGTGGTACAGCTCAGGCGATGATGTTTTCTGCACCCCCGCCCACTTTTGCCTGGCGCCGCCGCCGCTCGGCCCCCCCTACGACGGTGTCGTCTACTACACGCATCGGATCGGAGAGCCGCAGATCGGCTGCCTCGACGTGCTGCTTCGAGAGGGCGGCGCGGAAGTCAATGCGCGAGACTCTTACGGCGCACACGCCGATTTTTTGGCTCGCACGGTACAGCTCGACGTTCGACGAGGAGGCAGAGAAAGCCGCGCGCGACCTGCTCGTCTCGGCGGGCGCGCACACCTCGGGCGTCTTCAGCAACGACGGTTTTTCGCCGCTGATGATGGCGGCCACGTTCAACAACACCCGCTTCGCGCGCTTCCTGATCGAGGAGACAGGTGTGCCCGTGCACGAGCGCAGCCCAAGCGACGGCCGCACCGCACTGCACTTTTGCAAGGGCGCAAAAATGGCGGCGGTGCTGCTGGACGCGGGCGCGGACGTCGTCGCTCTGGCCAACGACGGCGGGACGCCGCTTTTCCAGTCCGTTGGCAACGGATGCATAGTGGCTACACGCCTCCTGTTGGACCGGGGCGCTTCGGTTGACGTGATCGACGAGGACGGATGGACGCCCTTGATCATGGCTTGCGGCTGCCGCGCCTGGCTGCGCGACGAGGGCGCCTGGCCGGTCTTTCAGGAGATCCTGCGCCGCTCCTCAGCCGACACGCGTCGCTCTGTGTGTGTCAACCACAGCGCGGTCGATTTTCTGGTGAAACTTCCCGGCCAGGACGTCCCGCCCTTCGAGGAGGAAGACCCGCGCGCGCAGAAGCGACGCTGCTGGGCGATCGCCGAGCTTCTGGCGTCCGGCGCGCGTGCGCGGCCGGAGAACGCGGCCCACGTGCTCCCTATCGTAGCGTCGCTGAGCGCGGGCCAGCACGCCGAGGTGGCCGCGCGGCGTGCCGAGCTGTTCAGCTGGCGCGCGCACGAGGCCTTTGTGAGCCTGTCGCTGGACGTCAAGGAGCTGAGGGAGGCGGAGCGCGAGGCGGAGGAGAGGCGCGCGCGCGTGGCGGCGCTCCGACCTGGAGCTGCTGGCGCTGGGGGCTGGGACGGACGACGGAAGCGGCAGCGACGGTGACGGCAGCAGCAGCGGCAGCAGCGGCATCAGCATCGGCCAAGGTGACGACGACGATGGTGAGAACATTAGCGAGGGCGAGGGCGAGGGCGAGACCGAGGACGATGCGAAGAGCGAGAGCGAGGGCGGGGGAGGAGCGGCGACGGGCGACGGCGAAGGGGGGGGGGCGGGGGGGGCGGGGGGGGGAGGTGAGCAAAGGGAGCCCCAGGAGACAAAAACACGCCCGATTCCCTTGGTCGTTGTCATTTTTGTTGTCTCAGCCTCTGGAACCATTTCGCACGTTCAAGCTGTTGTGTTACATCGCATGCTCCGGATGGGAACGTGGTGGTGGAGTTGTGTTGTTTAAAAAGGGATGACAACGGATGAGAGAGGGCAGCAGATGAGAAGGGGCGGCGGCGGGCGGGGGGCGGTCGGCAACGATGCGACAACGGCGGAGGAAGAGCAGGCTCGCGAGCTTCCGCCGCACGCCGCCGCGCCGCCGCCCGAAAAGGTGGCGGTCACGCGAGCGCGCGCCAACGCCGGAAAAAGGGCAGGCCAGTTTTCGCCACACGCCGCCGCGCTGCCGCCCGACGCCGCCGAGCGCGCCCTCTCTCACGCGCACGCGCGCCCCTCCCTCACGCCGCGTTGCAGCTGCCGCCGCCGCCGCCAGCGCCGCCGTCCTCCCCGCACCCGAGATTGCACACCCCAGCGCCGATGCCGCCGCCGATGCCGCCGCCCCTCGCCGCCGATGCCGCCGCCGATGCCGCCTGGACCGGCACCCACCGCAGCACGGCGCCGTTGCGGCGCGGGTCGAGCGCGGCCCCCCTCTCGAGCAGGCGCACGGCGGCCCACGCGTTGTTCTTTTGCAGCTCCATCAATCCCCACGCCTGCACGAGGCAGGCGGAGGTCGGGTTGAGCGCCAGGGCGCGCTGCAGCACCGCTCGGCACGCGGCAAAGCGGTCGCCGGCGCCGTTGTCGCCGCCGCCGCTGCTGCGGTCGCCGTCGTGCTCGCCGCCGCCGCCGCTAATCTTGGCGTCGCCGCCGCGCGCCGCCCCGCCCTGTCCCCCCCTCAGCGCCGCCCGCTTCTCCATCTGCGCGAAGCTCGTCCACGCCGTGCAGAGCGTCGGGTGGCGGCACAGCAGGCGCTCGAACGCCAGGCGCGCCTCGCCAAAGGCCTCGGCGCGCGCGAGCGCGAGCGCGCGGGCGTGCATGGCCGCGACGTCGTCCTCAGCGGCGGCGGCGGCAGCGGCGGCGGCGGCGGCGGCGGCGGCGGCGGCGGCGGCGCGCCGGCCTTCCTCGGCAAACGCCGCTGCGGGCTGCGGCCGCTGCGGCTCGTGCTCGTGCTCGTCGCCGCCGTCGCAGGCGGTCGAGAGCGGGGAGGGCAGGGGGGAGGGCGGGGCAAGGGCGGCAGCGAAGCGGGTCGCGACGCAGGGGCCGCGTCGCTGCCGCGGCGAGGGGACGACGGCCGTCCACGGCGGCAGCTGCGTGCCGACGCGCTTGCCCTTGTCCGAGCGCCACAGCCGCACGACGCCCTTCTCGCCGCGAGAGGAGGGGGCAGCGTTTGCGGCGGGGCCGGCAACCGCCGCGGTCGCCGAGGGGCGCTGGGCGGCGAGCATGGCGCCCGTCGTTCAAAATAAGCAAACGGCGAGACGTCCCTCCTGGACCCTAAACGCTATCCCGGCAGGGTCCTGTTCTGACGAGATGTTGAGCGATTCGACGCGAGTCACGCGGTCCGGTGCACCAGGGGCGGGGGTGGGACAAGGAGGGGAGGGAAAGGACAAGGAGCGGCGCGTGCCGCGTGTCCCCGAAAGGAGAAAGGAGGGGGAGCAGAACGCAAAAGCAGCGAGTCTTCACTTCCGCGGCCAACTCGCAAAGGGCGCGGATGCGAGAGAGCAAGCGGTGCGTCCGAGGTGAAAGCTAAGGAGTTGAACGTGCCGTGAACGTGGGCCGTTTGCGCCGAGCGAGGGGGACAGAGAGATCAAGTTGGCCCGTGAGCCGGTCGGCGAGAGCGTGCGTTGTCGCCCGGCGCTCGTCGGTCGTCCGCGCGGCGCGCGCCGGCGTCCGCGCGGCGTGCGCCCCCCTTGGGCGGTTGCGTGGGGTGGGAAATGGCTTGCCCCCGCCCACTGCCGGCGCCGGCGCTCCACGCATCCCTCGACTCCCCCCATCTTTTGCCCGGGTTCGTACCCGAGAGGACCCAACGAGCAACAAGGGGAGGACAATCGATCGTTTCTGTCGACGGTCCTTAACTGGCGAGGAGGAGCGCCGCCGTCGGCGCAGAGCCAAACAAAAAGGACGCCAACACAAACCGAAAACGAACCCTTTTTCCTTAGTCGAGCTTGACGTCCGCAAACGCCTTCTCGGCGCCGCCGCCCGGTCCCGACGGCCGCCTCCGCGTCGGCGACACCGCCGGCGAGCCGCGCTGGCTGCCGCCGCCGCCACCGCCACTGCTGGCGCCGCCGCCAGAAGGGCCGGCGACGACGGGCGGCGGCGGCGGGGGCAGCGGGGCCAGCGACGGCGGCGGCGGCGGCGCGGGCGCCGGCGCCGCCCCGCCTTGCGGCACCGGCGGCAGCTCCTCCTCCCCGCCCAGCGAGTACCGCGCCTCGGCCGCCACCATCGCACGGGTCACCGGCAGCTGCGGGTGCTGCTGCTGCTGCTGCTGCTGCTGCTGCTGCTGCTGCTGCTGCTGCTGCTGCATCTCAAGCCGCGACGACACGGCCGCCGCCGCCGCCGCCCCCCAATCGTCCGCCGCCGCCCCCCCCCCGCCGCCGCCGCCGCCGCCGCCGCCCGCCGCCGCCTCCAGCCCGCCGGTCTGCAGGTCCGCCCCCATCGCCTCGGTCTCCTCCGCCGTCCCGCCCACCAGCAGGTAGGGCGAGTCCTCCACGGGGCGAAAGATCCACACGAGCCAGCCGACAAAGGCGAGCTCGACCAGAAACTTCAGCGACAGCACCGCCACCTGCACCGCGCCCAACACGAACAGCGGCAGCAGCAGCGCGGCGGTCGAGGCGACCAGGTAGGCCGCGACGCCGCTCGACAGGCGGCGCAGGAGGCGCTTCTTGGCCTCGAAGCGCAGGCGGTCCATGACGTCGCGGAACTCGGCCTCGAGCTGCGCCTCCTCGTCGCCGCCGCCGCCGCCGCCGCCGTTGGCGCCGCCGGCCGACTGCGACCCGCCTGCCCCCCCCGCCCCCCCTCCTCCCGCAAGGGGCTTGAACGCGACCGTCCCCGGCGGCAGCGCCGACTGGTCCAGGTGCTCGGGCGCTGCCGCGTGCGCGTGCGACGCCGACGCGCGCGCGTCGGCCGCCGCCCGCGCCGCGGGAACGTTGGCGAGCTCCCGAGCCCTCAAGGCTTCCGCCTCCTGCTCCAAGATATCAAAGATGTAGACCCACGCGAGCAGCAGCGCGCCCAGGTTTGCGAGCGTGCAGAAGAACCAGAAGGCGGCGTCCCCGCCGCCCATGCTGCTGAAGTCGTCGGCGTCGTCGGCGCCGGACAGCTCGTAGAATCCATAGTCGGTCACCAGCCCGCTCGCGAACAGAACCGCGGGCACGCCAAAGACGTAGGGCCGGCGCTCGCGGGGCACGGTGGCGCGCGTCACGCAATAGCCCGAGGCCAGCAGCATCAGCACGGCGATGAAGCCGGCGTCCGAGGCGTTGCTGGTGCCGATGTGGACGCGGTGCAGGACGGGGACCGCGCCCGCGAAGGCGTCGCGGCTGCGCGCGAATGCGCTCAGCTCGGCGCTGTAGACAGAGGCGTTTACGGCGAGCGCGACGACCAGAGCCAGCAAAAGGCGCCACAGCGTCCACCCGCCGCGGGCGTTCGAGCGGCGCAGGCGCACGCCGACGAGCACGATGCCGCCCGCCATCAGCCACCAGGCGGCGGTGCGGACGGCTGCGGCCGCGACGGCGCCCGGCTCGGGGCCGGCGCCCGAGGCGAGGGCCGAGAGGTCGGCGTCGTTGGATGGGTCCATTCTTTTTGTTTCTCGGCGGGAAGCCGGCGCGCTCGGCGGGACAGCGCGGCGCGCGCCCGAAACGGGGGGAGGTGCGCGCGCGTGTTTATCCGCGAGCAGGGGCCTCGCACCGGCGCGTCGAGCTGCCGCTGCTGATGATGACGATGCGGGTCCTGGTGCTGCGCGTCCCGTGGCGTGGTGGGAGCGCGCGCGCGTCTCTCAAAGGCGGGAGGTTGGAAGAGTGCGAATTCCACGCAAAACGCCGTTTGCTTTGCAGATAGGTGGTCCTGCTGATGGAGGGACTTGGCTTGATGAGCAATGTGTGGCTCGATCGAGAGCGACGTTTAGAGCCCGGCGCGCGATGCATGCGCGTCGAAATCCAGCAAAATTCAGGGATTCCGCATCAATCGTCTTCCTCTCTCCCGATCTCTCGTTCTTGAGCGCAGCTCTAAGCGCAACCCCCAGCAAACACAATCACCTCGAAATCCCTAGTCACACGCGCGAGTCGCACAGCAGCATCAAAGGCAGAGAGCCTTTACCGCCTTCCCCTCTCTCTTTCTGTCCCTCGCCCGCCCGCTTTCCAACACGCATCCCCCGCCAAACAGCGGCGACATCGCCGCCCTCGAACCCGCGGCTACCTCCTCTCACTGCGGCGCGCGCACGGCGCAGCGTGGCACACACGCAAGCCACTCCCTTTAAAGAGCCGAACCGCCGCCCGTCGCTCGCGCGCGCGCGCGCGCCGCCGCCGCCCCGCCCAAGACCAACAAAAAAAACCCAAAGCACCATGTCCCTCGTCCGCCGCAAGCTGCGCTCCAAGCGCGTCCCCGAGGGCTTCGACCGCCTCGAGGACGTGCTCAACGACTTCGAGGCCCAGCTGCGCGACGCCGTCAACGAGGAGCACGAGGGCAAGCGGCGCGCCGAGCTCTCTTGGAAGGTTCACCGCCTCCACTGGGAAAAGAACCGTTTCCTGCACGACCTGATGTACGTGAAAAAAGCCATGTCGCGCGAGCTGTTTGACTTCTTGGTGGTCAACAAGGTGGCCGACGGCCCCCTGATCGCAAAGTGGCGCAAGCCGGGCTACGAGCTGCTCTGCTCGACGCTGGCCGTGCAGCGGTCGGGCACCGCCTTTGGCACCACGGCGCTGTGCCGGGTGCCGCTGCGGCAGCGGGCGCCGCAGCAGCGGGGGCAGCCGAGCGTGCTGACGGGGTGCGTGTCGTGCGCGAGCGGGGACGGGCGGTTCGGGGGGCCGGTGTGGTGGAACACGCCGCCCGCGGAGGAGCAGGGCGGCGGGGAGGACGGGCGCGTGGGAGCAGGGGCCGGTGCCGGGGCGGGCGGGGGCGGCGCTGCCGCCGCCGCCGCCGCCGCCGCCGCTGCCGCCCAGCACCGCGCGACGTGGGTGCCGGTGGCGCCCGTGGAGGAGGAGCAGGCGCGCCAGCAGGAGCAGGAGGAGCCCGAGGCGGGAGCTGGGGCGGCGGCAGAGGAGGAGGGAGGGAGCGGCGGCGGCGAGGGCGGGGCGGTTGCGGCAGAGGGCGACGGGGGGAACGGAGGCGAGGACGAGGCGGAAGCTGCCGGCGCCGCAGCAACAACAGCCGCGCGCAAGCGCCCCTATGACAACGGCGACGGGCGGGGCCCTGGGGCACGAGAGGAGGAGGAGGGGCCTCCGGCGCCGCCGCCCGCGCAGAGGGGTCGCCAGGCCGCCGCCGCCGACGACGAGGACGGCGACGAGGCCGGCGGCGACGGCCCGGCGGACGACGACGCCGACGAAGAAGACGAGGAGGACGAGATGCCGGGCGAGGTGCGCGCGCGCCTGGCCGCCTTGCGCGGGCAGGGGTGAAGTGTTACGGACGCACCTCATTCTTGCGAGTCGTCGCGACTGTGTGTGCTGTCTTTGCGGGCTGGTGGTCTTGGCCTCTAACGAGTCACCGCAGGTCGTGACTTGATCACGCCCCCTGTGCTTCCCGAAAGAGGATATCCCGGATCCGCGAAATCGTTGGCCCCGCACACCAGACCCTGCATCAATCCCAATAGCTACCTGTCCCCGATCCCCACCCCTTAAACCCAACCTTTGGCCCGCGATTCCCTCGAGCCGCCGCAAAGTAATCCGCGAACTGGGGGACGAACACCCCAAACCAGAAAGGCATAATGCAAAACGCCGCGAAACGCGCGCGCCCGGCCGGCGGGACCCAGAGCCGCCCGTCTAAAGGTGAGATCTTTGACGTGCAGGGCACCTCCGCGCCTTGGCGCGCATCGTACCGCGTCCCATTGGCGCCAATCGATTGAGCGAATCGGAACCTGAACTCCTGCCACAAAAAAACTCCTGTTTCTCTTTCTCGCGCCCGACGATCGATCACATCACAGGCCCCGCGCCCCCCCGCTACGTCAAGAGCGGCCGCGCCGCGCGCATGACGGACGCACCCCCGGCCCAGCTGCTCGAGATCGCGCACGACTACGTCAGCGCGATCAACCGGAGGGACCTGGGCGGCACGTCGCCGGCGTTGACGCCTCCTCCGCCGTTCCGGCCCGCCGCCGCCGCCCACGCCGGCGGCCCCTCGCTCTCCTCGCTGCTCGACGAGGCCGTCACGCAGCACGACGACGGCATGTTCCAGGTGCGCCCCGTCGCGGGGCGCACCGGCGTGCGACGCGCCTGGCGGGACTGGCTCCGCGCCGTGCCGGACTTCACGCTCGAGACCGTCACGAGCGCCGCCTCGGCCACCGACGTCTTTTTGCTTTGGCGGGGGCGGGGGACAGGGCGGCTGCCGGCGCCCAACCTGCACCAGCGCCCGACGACCAACCTGCCGTTCGAGCAGTACGGGGCGACGCGCCTGCGCGTGGACCCGGGGTCGGGGCGCATCACCGACGTGTGGACGTGGCGGTCGCCGACGGCCGACGAGGCGGAGTGGCTTCTCGCGCGCTCGGCGCGGGCCTTTCGCGAGGAGGACGCGGCCGGGTCGGGCCTGTGGCCGCCGTCAGCCGACGCGGCTTCCTCCTTCTCCCCCGACTTGGTTCCGGGCCTCGTTCCGCACCAGCAGCAGCAGCAGCAGCACCGGCGACCCCCTCCCGCCCGGCGCCTCGACCCCGACGCCGTCGTCGCGGCCGCGCGCACCTTCCGCCGCGCGTTCGGCGCCGTTTCCGCGCGCGAGCGCGACCTCGAGGCGCTGCGCGCCGTGCTCGCCGACGACTACGCGTGCCGCGAGGCGACGGGCGTGTGGCGCGAGAACGAGCTGGCGGGCGGCGACGCCACGGTCGAGGCGTGCGCGCGCCGTGGGCGCCTGGCGGCCGGCACGCCCTTCTGGCAGGCCGAGGCCGTGTCGGCGGACGGGCGCGTGATGTTCCTGCACTACCAGAACGTCATGACGGTGCGCAAGACGCGCATGGTGCTGGGCGTCAGCAGCGGCATCGCGGTGCACGTGTTTGCAGAGGGGGGCGGCTGTGGCGGCGTGGCAGGGGAAGCAGCGGGAGCAGCAGCAGCAGCAGCAGCAGCACCGGGGGCGGCAGCATCAGCAGAGGCGGCAAGAGGCGGCGCCGCCCCTCCGCCGCCTCCGTCCGCCGCCCCCGGCGGCGTGCGCCTGCGCCGCACGCTCCTCTTCCGCGGCCCCGCGTCCATGGCCGAGCGCGCCGAGGGCTTTACGATGGACGCCTCTGCGGCGGGCGCGGCGGCGGCGGCGCGGCGCGCCTTCTCTCTCAGCAAGGGCGCGACGACGCTGGGCGCGGCGCTCGCCACCTACAGCGTGGTGCCCGCCGTGACGGCGGCGGCGTAACGCGAGTGGGATGTGCTCTTGATTCGGTTGGTTTTGTTTTCGTTGTCCTCCTCGCGCGATTGCCTTCCACAAGGCGGCGGGTGATTTCAGTCGTCGGCGCCGCTCGGGAAAGTCCCTCCACAACCCAACCAACCCACCTTCCTCTCCGTCAGCTCCTACGGCAACAGAAAGACGCACACCTCTCTTGCCTTGCTTTTTTTGCGCTGTGTGAACCAAATGCGGCGGCGGGCGGGCCGCGCGCTCGATCGAGCTCTGGCGCCCGCCGACGGCCCGACGAGTGCCGCCCCTTTTTTGACGAGAGGCGGAGCTCGCTTGCTGTAACTCAACTCAATTCTACATGCGCGCGCATACACAAAAGCACGATGCACTAGAGATCACCCTCGCTCGCGGCCACGACATCACGAAACCGAAGAACGACTCGTTCCTGCGCCGCCACACTCCGCATCATCGCTCGCGACGCCTTCGCAGTCCGCGCCCCTCCCTTCCTCCCGACCGCACCACAAAGCACACACACCATGACGTCCAACAAGCGCCCCGCAGAGGCGCCCGCCCACGACGGCGGCGACGGCGACGACCCCACCAAACGCAAGCGCGCCGCCGTCAACCCGCGCCGCCGGCAGAAGCGCCTGGCCGCCGCCGCCGCCGCCGCCGAGGCCGCGCACGAGCAGCGGCACTACCCGCCGCCGCCCAGCGCGGCGCGCATGGCCGTGCCGGCCGAGTGGGTCCAGGGCCGCGAGCGCCAGCGGCGCCTGCGCGAGATGGCGCTGCGCATGCGCGCCGGCGGGCGCGAGTACAAGCCGCTCCTTGGCCGGCGGGCGCTGCGGGACGCGGCGCTCTCCGCCGTGGAGGGCGGCCGGGCCAAGGCGCTCGGAGACAGCGGCAGCAACAGCGGCGGCCGGCGGGCCGAGGCGCGCAAGGGGGCGGCGGCGGCGGCGGCGGCCGAGGCGCCGCAGGTGGTCGTGCTGCCCATCTACTGGGAGGCCAAGGAGCAGGAGAAGCGCGCCGTGCTCGAGGCGGCAGAGGCCGTGGCGGCAGAGCTTCGGCTGCCGCCGCCTCCGCTGCTGCCGCCGGCGTCGGGCAGCGACGACAGCGGCAGCGACGAGGACGAGGGCGGCGACAAGAGGCCGCCCGGCCTGCGCGTGGTCGTCGACACCAACAACGCCCACACGCCGGGGCAGCGCATGCGCTACTGGGAGCAGCGCGGCGTGCGCGTGCGCGTCGAGGTGGGCCCCAAGGACGCGCAGAGCCGCACGGCGGTGCTCGCCGAGGCCAAGGGCGCGCCGGGCGAGGTGGCCCAGAAACGCACGGTCGCGCTGTCGGCCGGGGGCGCGGCGCTGCGGCGGATGGCCGTGGCGGCGGTGGCGCGCGCGGAGGAGGCGATGGCGGCCGAGCGGGGCGGCGGCGGCGGGGCCGAGGCCGGGGCCGGCGGGAAGAACAAGGCGGCGCCGCGGGGCGACACGAAGGACAAGGCGGGCAAGAAGGGGGCGGGCGCGGACGAGGACGAGGAGGAGGAGGGCGGGGAGGAGGAGGGGGCGGGCGCGGACGAGGAGGCGGGCGGCGGCGGCAGCGGCGAGGAGGACGAGAGGAACGCGCCGGTTGCCGAGGAGCCCGCCACCAAGACGGACAAGGCGGCGGCGGCGAAGGCGGCGGCGGCGGCGGCGGCAAAGAAGGACAAGAAGAAGAAGAAGGACAGGAAGGAGGAGCCGCCGACAGTTCCTGCGGCCGCTGCAGAGCGCTCGCCGCCGCCGCCGCCGCCGCCGCCAACCGCGCCGGCGGCCCCGCCCCAAAAGTTCGTCTCGGGCGACGCCGCCGACGACTTTGACTTCATCCGCGTCGAGCGCGAGGAGGAGATGCACTTGCCCGTCGCGGAGCGCCGCCAGCGCCAGAAGCGCGAGGAGAGGGCGCGCAAGGCCGAGGGCAAGGCGATGGCCGTGCTTGTGCGGCGCGCTGCCGAGGAGGCGGCGGTGGCGGGAGGAGGGGGCAGGCGCGGCGGCGGGCGGCGGGCGGGCGGGGAGGACGGCGACGCGCCCGAGCTCCTCGCGCTGCCCGGGCGCCTGGGCCGGGGCGCCAAGCCGTCCAAGAAGCCGAAAAAAGTGGTGGTGTTTTGAGTGTGTCTCGTCAAAAACCCGCAGTTTTGTTTGCCGGCAGGCGGAGGCTCGCGCTCTATTAAAACTTTTGCTTTTCACACGCACACACCACTCAAGGCCAAGGCCAGTAGATCCAGCGGATCTTTGTCACAACCTCCCGGCTTCAGCGACGGCGTCAACCCCACGCCCCAGCGGCCCCCCGCCGTCGTCGTCCCCCCCGCCCCCGCCCCCCGCCGGCGCCGCCGCCGCAAGCAGCATCTCTGCAACGGCCGCCGCCGCCGCCCGGCCGGACAGCGCGGCGCCCTCGACGCCGCCGCCGAGGCAAAAGTCGCCGCACGCGGCCAGCGCGGCGCCGTCCGCGCGCAGGCACGGCGCGCCCAGCGCGGCCTGGGGAAACGCGCCCCCCCAGCGGTGCACCTGCGCGAAGACGGGCTCGGGGAACGAGGCGGGCGCGGCGGGCGCCTCGGCGGCGAGGGACGCGCCCCCATCCGCCCGCAGCCGCCGCTCGCGCGCCTCCCGCCTGCGCAGCAGCGCCGGGCGCAGCGCCTCGTGCAGCGCCTGCTGCATGGGGCCCAGGAGCGACGCGAGGTACTCGGGCGTCTGCGGCGGCCACGTCCCGTCCGCCCGCCGCCCGTCGCCGCCCGCGCCGCCGCCGCCCGGCTCGTCGCCCGAGGGCGGGCCGACGGCGGCGCGAGCGAGCACCTCCGCGCTGAAGGCCGGCGTCGCCACGGCCACGTAGGTCTGCAGGCCGTCCTCGCGCGCGCGCCCGGGCTTAGCCGAGTCGCGGCACACCCACGCGATCTTGCCGGCGCCGCCCACGACGGCGGCGGCGTCCCAGCCGTCGAGCGGCAGGGCGGCCGAGCCGTCGCCGTCGCCGTCGCCGCCGCCGCCGTCGCCGGCCCCTCCCGCCCCTCCCCTGGCCACGGCCGCGCCGCCGCCGCCCTCAACCCCCGCGACCGCCGTCGCCTCCTCCTCCTCAAGCGCGCCCCGCTCGTACGCCAGCATCAGCACCAGGCACGGCGCCAGCCGCACGCCGGAAAGCGCCGCCGACAGCCGCGCCGCCGCCCCGCCGCCGCCCTCGAGCTCGACGTACCCCGGCGTCCCTTTGCTTCCCGCCATACGGTCGGCCAGCACCAGCGCGTCAAACGGCCCGCCCTCGTTCCAGGGGGTGTAGGCGGGCGTGGCGCGGCGGTCGGCGTGCGAGCGCAGGGCCTTGTCCGGCGCGCGGCCCTCGAGCACCCAGCTGCGGGCGCGGGGGTCGAAGCGCGCGCGGGTGACGCCGACGCCCTGGCGCAAGGTGTGCTTGCCGCCGCCGCCGCTGTTGCTGTTGTTGCCGCTGCCGTTGTCGTTGCCGCCGTCTGCCTCTGCGAGGAGCGCGCGCGCCAGGCCCTTGCACAGGGCGTCCGTCGACGGCACGCCCACGTACAAGAGCGGGGCGGGCGAGGGGGCCGCGGCCGAGCCCTGCTGCCTGCCGGCCACGAGCTCGAGGAAAAAGTTGGGCGCGGTGGCGGGCGGCGCGCTCATGCCGGCGGCGGCGGCCGCCGCCGCCGAGCCGACGGCGCCCGTGCCCGCGCCGCCGGCCGCCGCCCACGCCACGCGCGGGGCGTAGGCGCCCGTCGTGGCGTCGTAGACGCCCACGCGGCCGCCCCCGCCTTGCGCCTCCTCCTCTCCCCAGGGCGCGACCAGCCCTTCGCGGCGCCAGCCCTCAACCATCGCCGCAAACGACGAAGAAGAGGCGGCGGCGGCGGCGGGGCCGGCGCCTGCGGGCGACGACGCCGGCGGCGAGGGCGGCGGCGGCGGCGGGGCCGCGCACGACAGCGCCTGCGCGCCGTGGTCAAACTGGACGGTGCGCCAAGTCGTCGTGCGCGTGGAGGCGCGTCCGCCCGGCGCGGCGCGCCCCAGGTCGAACAGGGTGACGCGGTGGCCGCGCGAGGCGAGCTCACGGGCGCACACGAGCCCGGCGATGCCGCCGCCGACGACCGCGACCGACTTGCCGGGCGCCGCCGAGGCACCGGGCGTTGGCGGCGGCGGCAGCGCGGACGAGCCAGCCGCGGCGGTGCCCATGGCGGCGGCGGCGGCCGCGCGGCCGCGCGTGCTCGCTGCTGCTGCTGCGGCGATCGCGGCGACGGCGGTCGAATGGGTGGAAGGGCGAAGGAGGAAGCCGGCCAACAGGCGGGGCAGGGCACGCATCCACGCGCGCGCGGGAAGGAAAAGGAGAGCTTTTGGTTCGAGTGAATAGTGACAACTCGGTGCTGATGTACAACGATCTGTTTTCCGTGGGATTGAGCACCGTGGGCGCGGCGGAGGAGGAGGAAGAGGAGGAGATGAGCGAACGCGCGGCCCGGCGGCCGCGATTCGTCGCCGCCGCCAAAATCGGGCGCGCGCGCGTCGTCATGGCCGCGGTTGGGGACGTGACGTAGGGGGGGAGGGGGCTCTTCCGGACGCCCGCCGAGGTGACGCTGCGAGGGCGGCCGACGAGGACGTGCACGTCGCAGGCGGCGAGGCACCGCGGGCGGTGATTCCTGCGCTCGCCCGAGAGCCAGAAAACAAGGGGGTGCGCGCGCCGACGCCGATCGTCGGCGCCGTCGTTCCGCGCGGAGCGAGAGAGCGCGCCGAGCGGCGGAAAAGGCGGGGGGGGGGGCGGCGGCCTATGGCCTCGGAACGCAGACTCCCACTTTGCGGCGCTCGACATGCCGAGGCTGTTGGAGGGGGGGGGGGTCGAGAGCGGGCAAGAGCGAGCAAGAGGGGCGGCGGCGGCAGCAGAATAGCGATGCTGCCGCCGACGGCGACGGCGACGGCGCCGACGGCGACGGTGACGGCAACGGCAACGGCGACGGCGCACCCCCGCGCCTGCACCCCTTCCTGCTGTGGAACGCCCTGCCGCGCGCGGGCGCGTCGCAGTACCACGGCCACGCGCAGGTGGCGCTCACGGAGGACCCCGTGCCCTCTTGATTTACAAAACGCCGAAGCAGAAAAAGCAGAAAAAGCAGAAAAAGCAGAAAAAGCAGAAAAAGCAAAACCGAGAGAGCAGCGTTTTCACAACCCCCCCGCTCACTTGCGCCTCGCGCTCGGCCGCAGGCTCGCCGCCTCCCGCTCGGCGCGCACGCGCAGGCTGCCGCTCGTCACCCCCTGCACGTTCCCGCGCGCGTCCGGCAGCGTGTCCAGGTACCGCCACAGGGCGCCCGGCGCGTCCTCGCCGCCGAGCGCCCGCATGTGCCGCCGCAGGAGCGGCCGCACCACCGCGGCCGGCTCGTCGACCAGCTCCAGGCGCAGCGTGCCGTACCCGGCGCGCGCCAGCCGCGCCAGCTCGAACGCGCCGCTCTGCGCGCGCGCGGCAAACACGGTGTTGCGGCAGCCCTGGTCGGCGAGCACGACGTTGTCCCCGCCCTCCGAGTCCCTCAAATGAAGGGTGTGCTTCTCGCACGGGTGGCCGCAGTCGAGATACGAATCGCCGCTCGAGAGGAAGCGGCAGAAGACGCAGTGCTCCGTGTGGAACACCGCGAGGCGCGAGTAGACGATGGCCTCCAATTGGTCGCGGGCGCGCGTGGGGCCCAGGGCGCGGGCGAGGCCAGCGAGCTGCGCGGCGTCGAGGTCGTGCGTGGGCGCCAGGCGGGAGAGCAGCTGCTGGTGGTGGGGCCGCGGGCCGCCCGTTCCGTCGCCGCGCGTTCCGTCGGCGGCGGCGGCGGCGGCAATGACGTCGCCGTCACCCGGGGCACCACCTCCACTAGAGAACGGGCCGACGCAGACGCTCCCGCCGAGCAGCAGGTCGGCCGACACCGCGTTGGCCACGTTGAGCGAAAAGTCCCCCTCGAGCGGCGGGATCACGGCCGGCCTGCCGGGCGGCAGCCTGGCGGCCACCTCGGCCGGCAGCGGCGCGCCGGCGCCGCCCAGCTCGAGCAGCTGCTGCAGGGCGCCCGCGCCGCGCAGCAGCAGGGCGTCGGCGCCCAGCCGGAGGTAGAACTGGAGAAGGCGCCGTTCTCCCGGTTTGAGCACGCGGGGCAGCGCGACGACGGCGCGGCGGCCCGAGGCCTGGACGGAGGCCACGGCGTCCTCTAGGCCTTGAACTTCTAAAAAGTCCAGGATGACCTCGTCGAGCCAGGGCAAGGGGGCCTCGTCGTCGTCGTCGCCGTCGCCGTCGCCGTCCGCGCCACCGCCGCCGATGGCCGCCTCGGCCTGCTCGCGCGTGCGGCAGAGGACGCGCAGGCGGGGCAGGGCGGCGGCTGGTGCGGCGGCGCCGCCGCCGGCCGCGGCAGCGCCGGCGTCCAAGGCGAGCTGTGCCAGCAGGCGAGGCACCACGGGCTCCGGAGGGACACCGGCCGAGCGGGCGGCGCGCCGGTCCGCGAGCACGGCCTCGGAGAGGCGCGCGGCGGCGGAGCGGCGCGCCTCCTTGAGGGCGCTCGCAGGCATGAAGAGGCCTGGTGGGTTTTTTGGGGTTTTTTTGTTGACAGGCGGCGAGAGTGAGTGATTGAGGGGTGAGTGATTGATTGGCTCGCGATTGAGTGTGCGCACGGCCAACCTCGCGGCGCCCACTGGGAGATAGACGACGCCGCGATCTCGAAAAAGCCCGGCAAAGGATCATCCATCTTTGCCGTTTTTGTGCCGCGCGCGCGCCGCTCTTTTCTTTTTGTTCGTTTGACCGCCGGGGTTTTGGACGGGAAGCGCGAAAAAGAAAAAAGGACCAAAAGAACCACAATGTCGCAACCAGGGTAATCTTTGACGCGCGCAGAAGATGGGACCGAGGGTGGGGTCTCTGCCCTCGGTGCGCGGGGCAGGTGGGTTGCTTTAGTCGGGCGGGGGGAGGGGGGCGGGCAGTGGAGGCGAGGGGGACGGAGGGGACGAGGACGACAAACGACAGACAAAAAGCTCGGGCGCGCGCTCTCTCTCTCTCTTTTCCCTCTTTCTCTCTCCCCCCCCCCCCCCCCCCCCCCCCCCCCTCCCCCCCCCCCCACCCGCCCCCACCCCCCCCCCGCCCCCGCCCGCCCCCCCCCCCGCCCCCGGCGCCCTCCGG
>Ga0105055_10002069_pt1 | contig 31822 bp, 31 predicted proteins | sample BON03_FD_78090 | JGI IMG/M metagenome (GOLD analysis project Ga0105055, IMG submission 78090) | Freshwater microbial communities from Lake Bonney liftoff mats and glacier meltwater in Antarctica - BON-03 | ecosystem: Environmental > Aquatic > Freshwater > Ice > Glacier meltwater | place: Lake... | reverse complement strand
GCACGACCTACGGTCGCACCATCTACGCGCTTCCGCGCTCCGTCAGCCCTCAGGTTTCGCGCAGCTCCGCTGCAGCTTCGCCGCGACTTCTCCGATCGTAAACACCAGCCCATCGGCAAAGACATCGACATCGAATTCCTCTTCGATCCGCACGGTCAATTCCGCCAAGTCGAGCGATTCAAATCCGACATCCTCCCGCATGCGCATTTCGGGTCGGAGTTCCCCCCAAGGCGGAAGTTCTTTGTGAGCCCGAACGGTATTGATGATTGATAGCAACGAGTCATAGACGTCGTCACCGCTTGCTTGATCTTCAGTTATGACAATTTCATTTCTCAGTTTTCAGGTTTGTTTCCTCCACGGCCCCTTCGGAGCACCCGTGTCAGTCACCCTTCCACGAGCTCCAGGGCACGACCTTCGGCCGCACCATCTACGCACTACCGTGCTCCGTCAGCTCTCAGCTCTCAGTTCGTTAGCATTGGGATACGGTCAGGGTTCCGTGACTGCGGTGACGAACGCTTCCGACAACGCGAAGCGGCTAAACTCTCGTTCCGCCAGTGCTCGTCCACGCTTTCCCATCCCCCCACCTAATGACCGGTCCTGAGCTAACCGTTCCAAAGCGTTGGCAAATTCCAGGCTCCCACCGCCTGACACCGCCAGGCCACATTCATTCTCCGTGATCAGATCCGCCAGCCAACCCCAGTTTGGCGAGCGCGGCCAGCAACCCCTGATATCCAGGATCATCCTTCAATTGTTCAAAGGGCACATTACTCGTCAGCCGAATAAAATACTGCTCGGGAGGGGCTCTGAATATCTGCTTGGCCACGTCTCTCCACCACCGCCATGGAGAGGGGATTCGGGTAAAACGATCACCGAAGTCGTATAGTTCATCACCGACCAATACCCAAAAAATCACCTTCAGTTTCGGACCATCCGCCATCGAAAATATCCTCCATTCCCCCGGCCTTAACCCGGGCAATGAGACCGCATGCTTCTGCTCGTCGCAATGCCATCCAGCACTAGACCAGCAACGATCAGGCGTATGGGATGCTACCACTTGGGTCGGCATTTTCCCCGGTTTCCAGTAGGCCACATAAAGACCGAGACTTCGACCTTCGGATCTGTATTCACGCGAAAAGACGTCATCAAATTTGAGGATTTCCTCAACCTTGCCTTCGGATACTTCAGTTGCCCCTAAAGGCACCACCCTGCTCGTCCATCTAGCGATTTCAGCAGGTAGCAGCTGCTCCAAAGGTAGGCCCCGCCCCTCCCTCGCCTGTGGTTTATATCGCACGACCTGCAACAACACTGCTAAAATCAGCATCAACGCTCCAACTAGAAAGAGAAGTTTGGAATTTAAACGCGGCATGACGACAACATTCCTTTCAGTTCATTTAGATCAATAATATCCCGGTCGGCCTGTTGTGTAACGGTTGGTTCAAAATCTTGGTGCTCTCCCAAATCACGACGAATACGGATCGTGCGCCAACCCAGTTGTCGGGCACCAATAAAATCTTTTCGGGGGTTATCTCCAATATAAACAAACCCTGATGCATCACCTCCAAAATGCTGCATCACTCGTCGGTAAGGTTCCTGATGGGGTTTCCAAAACTCTCGACCCAATGAATCCGTCACAACGCGAAAAGGGATGCGATTTCCCAACGCCAATGCGGCAATTTTATTTTCCTGAACCTCACGATAACCATCCGTGATCAATCCGAGGTTAAATAGATTTCCCGACCACTCTAAAACTTCTTCTGCATCGGGAAATAATTCAAGGGTCGGTCTGTGTTGCCGATAAACCGCGATCAAATCCTTCACTAAATCCTGAGTGGGGTTCTCGCCACGTAATTCCAGCAATACCTCATCAAAAATCCGGCCTCGATGTCCCTGCTTAAATCGCTGGTGCGACAACTGCAAAAATCCCGTCAATTTCTGCTCGCTTCGCAACCACTCATCCACCGCCGCAAAACCACTCAGCACATAATCTCGTTCGGCATACAGAGTGTCGTCCAAATCAAAAACGACGGTATGAATATTCCAAAGGTTACTCATTGAGAAAAACGGCAGCATCATAGCGCAACATCGTCACTCCATCTTTCCAATCGTCGTTCGCCGAACTGGACAATCCCGCCGCTTCCTCCAAAAGCCACTTTGAGAACTGGGCGCCTGCTCGATGGGCCAACGGATAACCTCCGCCAAATCGCGCGTTAATTTCAAAAACAGCATACTCTCCTGCTTCAGTTACAATGGCTTGAAAACACAGTGGGCCCCGAGCTCCCGGCAAGGCAGTTGCCAGTTTTCGTGCAGCTTCGACCAATGCAGGAACACGTTCCGTGCGTCCCTTGGAAACCTCCCCCCCTCGGGTTTCTATTCGGCGATGTGGCACCGCACACCGCAGTTCTCCGTTTTGGTCAAAAAACACATTTACGGTGTATTCTATTCCCTCCCACATTTCCTGCACGAGGTAATCAGTTTGGGACAATCCTTCAAGTTCGTTTGGTGATTTAGGGCGGATGATGCCAACCGATGAACTACCGCCTTTGGGCTTGGCGATAACTGCGCCTTTCAACTTGGACGGATCAGCCAAATACGCACCTAGCTGCAGGGTTTGGGGAATAGACACACCTGCATCTGCCAACCGCAGCGCCGTCTTGATTTTGTCTCTCGCCAAATCCACCACGGTGGGCTCTGACACCACGACTCGCGTTCCCACCGCAACAAACTCCGACACATGTCGGCTGAGTAGAGCCAACTCCGTGTCGATCGTCGGCACCAATAAGGAAACCTCGTGGCGCTGACAAATCTCCATCAAGGCCGGAACATAGTCGGAATCGGTGCAACGCGGCACCGCATAAGCCGCGTCCGCTTGATGACAAGCCGAACTCAAATCAGGTTTCAAGTCCGCCGTAATAATGCGCAGTTCTAAACCCAAAGAAAGCGCATCCTCACGGAAACACTCAATCAGTTGATTTCGCCGTCCTGCGGAAGTTATAAATAGATTCATATTTTCATTTTTCTATTTTCCTTGCGATGCAAAGATATCCGCCGGGGATGCGATCTTTCTCGGCCGAGAATGGCGTCAACAAGTCAAACCACTTGAAAGGGTAAAATAGTAATGCCGCCAACGCTTTGACTGGACGATACAATCGCTGTGTGACGCAGCTTGCATTTACGGCCATAAATTCGACCGCGATTCGATAGAAACCAGATCCATGACCGAGCGTTATCTTTACGTCTTCCCTTGCCCAATGAGGCGGAGAAAACAGATGCTCCAATCCCTGCAGAGTAAATCGCCAATAGTCCTTTGGCCCAGGATGAAACCCAATTTGAAAAGGCACTTGGCAAAAAAAGGCCCCGCCCGGTTTCAGAATCCGGCAGATTTCATCAACTAGCTCCCGAAAATCTCCCACGTGTTCCAAAACTTCCTGGGCGATAACTAAATCGACACTGTTATCATTAAATGGAAGGTCAGATCCATGACCTACAATATCAACATTGGGTCCGTCTGAGATTTCCAGATTTACTACACCATAATAACGAGTATTCCCTGCCCCTAAATTTACCGCCACAGTCTCAGTATTCAATTCATTCAACAACCCTTGTAAAGCGGACTTTACTACTTTGGAACGGTTTTGATCCGCGTATACATTGGCGACAAAACCAGATTGAACTCTAGATACATTCCTGTTTATTGGCTCAGCAATGACTGCAGCGCGATGCCACAATTTCTCTCCTCGCCAAATCCAATCGACGTGGTTTTGAATTGCACGGTGCCATGGGGCGCCGCTGAGGTTTGGTGGGATAGTATTCATGAATTTTTGCAAATTAGATTAGTGAATAGCTCTGCTGTTTTTTCACGATTAAAAGTAGACTCCGCGAGCAATCGTGCGCGCGCTCCCACTTGATATCCCTCACGTGGATGGTCAGCCAGCCAACATAGTGCATCCGCAAACTTGGCTGCATCTCCTGGACTTACAGTAATTCCACAGTCATATTGCTGAATCATATCACTCAGCCAGCCAGGGTAATTGTTCACCACTGGAATCCCTGATGAAATGTAGTCAAAGAATTTATTAGGGGAAGTTCCATAATAAAAGGCAGGCACATCAGCCAGAATCATCAAACCACAATCAAAACTCGCCGTAACCTGTGCTATTTCGGTCTTTTTCATTGATGAATAAAAACGGACGTTATTTAAATTCTCAGCCTTTGCTCGAAACATCAACCGATCCTTTTGGTTTCCATCTCCGATCAGTACAATCTTGATGTTTTTTTTACCGCGGACTTTCAACTCCCCAGCCATATCGAGCACTGCGTCCAACCCATTTGCAATCCCATGTGCACCAGTGAATCCTGCCACAAAATCATCTTCTTCGATTCCTTCTAATTTTGTCTCCCCTCGGTTTCGAGGATTAAAAAGCTCTAGATCGCAACTATTGGGAATCATTTCGATGTGTCGCCCCTCAGGTGCCTTTTTTCGAATGCCTTCGACGATGCCTGGCGAAAGCCCGATGCAGCTGTCTGCGTAACGATAGGCCAACCATTCCAGTAGACTCATCCCCCCCAACAGAAAAGGGTTCTTCATGCCCAATGCTCGCGGCAATTCTGGCCACAAATCTCTTACCTCGAAGACAAATCTATTTTTACCGCCCAACGCTTTCATCGCGATACCGGGAATCGCCGCCGTGAGGGGAGTCGAAGTCGCAAACAACACGTCGTAGGTGTCGGTCTTCATTGCCAGTCCGATGCCCCGCACTGCGAACCGTAGAAATAATCCAAGTCTTTTGAGCAAGCTCGTCCGATTCGAATAAGCCAAAGGAAGGGCGATCACATCAATGCCTTCAATGATACCACGATTCCATCGGCGACTCTCGACCCAAGGAAGATCGAAAGATGATTTATCAATTCTCCCGCAAACCATTGTAACTTCATGACCTTTTGCCACCAATGATCGCGCGAATTCGTAGGACCGAGTTCCACTTGACCCGGCTGGGGTAGTAAAATGTTGATGGAAGTAAAGAATCCGCATGGGCAAAAAGGTCTGATATTTGACTAGTTAACAAACTTTCTATGAATAAATTCAGACACAAACTCTTGCCGGTCCGTCCCTACTAGTTCGATCAATAATGAGGTTGACGGCGCGACCGCCGCATAGTGGTTCGATATCCAACCATAAACAGATTCCGCATCGGCTCTAACCAATCGCACCTTCGCATCATTGGGCCCGCTCAACCTAATCTGAACAAAACGGGAAGATACGATTTTTTCAGCGATGCCTGACAGAGACCAAGCATCAGCGGACAATCGCCAGTGCCAAGTTAGCCGCCGCCCCGCCGCGCCGAGGACAATGTCGCGAACAATAAATCCCCCTTCGGTCCGTGATGAGACCTCTCGATACCAAGTCACTCCCAATTTTGCGTATCCATTGTGCCAAACCCGAAAGCCCCCTTCCTTAACTCCCAGAGCTTCAACTCCGCCCTTTGGCCAAGGCAGATAGAGAAACCGGCTAAATTTTTTTAATGGCTCCATACCGTCCACCGTCAAAACGTTGTGGTAGTGGGCTTGGCTCAGGTCTTTGAAACGCTCTTGGGTGTTGTAGGAAAAGCTCCCGCCATCTTCTGCCACCGCCTTACCATTCAACCAAACATCCACCTGCAGCATGTCGGCTTGCGCGGGGCGGTGTCGGAAACGACTGGGACATCGAATAAATAGTCGGTTATTTCCAGACGAAAGCTGAGCATAACCACCCTTTTTCGCATGCCAGTTCGCCGGCATTTTTGGCCATGAAGTGCGTTTCATCCCAACCAACGAACCCGCCATCCATTCAGCCGCTTCGTCCCACGGACCTGCCGGCAATAGTAGCTCAGAACGAAAGAGCGCCGAGGCCATCTGAATCGTCGGTCGCATATCCAAAAAGTCCGCCTCCGACAGTGGCAGTATGTTCGCACCGTCATTAGATCCGAAGAGCGGCGCTTCGCCCGTCACTGGATCCGTGATCGCCACCAGAAAGTCCAACGCACGGCAACCCGCTCCTTCCAACCAAACGGGGACTTCCCGATTGGCATTGAGCAAACGGGATGCCACCCAAACCAAATCCTGCAAAAGCACCCGATGGTAGATCAGGGAATGCTGCGAAAAGCTCCCATCTCGATAAACAAGTTCATCCAGTTGCCGCTCCAAGTGCTTCCGTCCACGCCTCAACCAAAACGGGCTTTGCTGGTGATCAGGCACCGTCAGAGCAACTGTGATCAGACCGATACACTCACTGATGCCATGGTTGTTTTTCTGACTGAGCGCATAATCCAAGTTGGCCGCGATCCGTTGTCCCGTTGCTACCACGAAACGAATCAAGCGCTCCTCATCACCCTTGTGTAATCCCATGGCCTCGACCGCAAATAAAACCGCCATGAGCCGGAAAGTAGATTCCTGCCCGCACATCCAGTTCGAACCGGCATTAGGCGGATTCCGATCACACCAATCGGCAAATAATGCCCAAAACGCATCCTGATAGCGCGGATCCTGCGTCGCCGCATACGCCCGCGCTAAGACATAAGCCCACGGGAATCGACTCAACTCCCACACCCCCTTGATATCTGCCGTCCCAAAATCACCAATCGTAGACCAATGGCGCAATGACGCAGAAACCTGAGGATTAAGACTTGGTTCATCCTCCGGAGGCCGTCTGCTCGCAGACGCTCTATTCGCCTCCTCGCTCCAAGCTCCTTGCTCCTTGCTCTCAGCTCCAATCTCCATGCTCTCAGCTCTTCGCTCCATGCTATCCGCTCCTCGCGTTGCCTCGAGTTGATCAGCATGCCAGTCTGGAGGAAACCCCGCTGCCACTTGGTGAAACGAGAACAGCCGAAATTCTCCGGCCAAAATGCGGTCTGCCTCCTGAACCACTCCCTGCAAGTGTTTTGGAGAAGCACGATCTGGAGCCCGACAATCATGAAGTGCCAGTGGTGAAACCGGCACTTCAAACCAAGGCATCATCGGTGTAGCTCGAAGTAATGCACCCGACTTACGCCTCCATGCATACACCACCCGATACCACACCCATCCCGCCCCCAAATGGGTAACCAATTGCCAATATTTCAGAAGGGAAGACATAACGCTGATGGGTAGCTCATTCCAAGTTTCACAAAAATAGCGCCGTGCTTTATCCAGCGTTTTAAAACACAGCCTTCAGCCTAGTTTTTTGACCACACGGACCCGATCCGGATAAAAGGCAGCAGAGCGGGGATTGGAATCCTGTATTTATCTGTGCAATCCGTGGTTAAAAAAATCCGCGATTGAATTCGTGGGGACGGCGGACCAGATGACTGAGCAGAATTTTAACCATCACAGATACGATCCGGATAAAGGCAGAGGAGTGGGGTTTGAATCCTGTATTCATCCGTGTAATTTGCTCCTCTGTCGCCCAATGGGCACCTGCCATCGTCTCCCCTGCGGGGCACACCGTTTCCTTGCGCCATCTACGCGCTCCCGCGCTTCGTGTGGTTAAAAACTCTTCTGTTCTAGATTCATCGCCACATCCCACGCGTATCCACCACAACCTTACTTTGCAGGAGCTTCCGATCCACCCTCGTAAACTCGCTATGATTGACCAATAAAACCACAATATCAGCGACCGCCAATGCCTCCGCACTCGTCACCAATTGAACATGATCTCCGTGGGCTGAAAGATTCTTTGGCAAGCTCTTGGTGTGGGGCTCAACGATCAAAACCCGGCCCAATTTCTCGGCCGCGATATGGCTTACAATTTCCACCGCCGGGCTTTCTCGTAAGTCGTCCACATTCGCTTTAAACGCCAAGCCATAACACGCGATCACGGGAGCTTTGAATCGCTCTGCATGTTGCTTCACTTGCGCCAAGACATGGTGCGGTTTCTGGTCATTCACCTCGCGGGCCGTGCGAATGAGTCGCGCCTGCTCGGGTGCAGCATCGACAATAAACCACGGATCCACCGCGATACAGTGCCCACCCACTCCCGGCCCCGGCTGGAGAATTTTTACTCGTGGATGCCGATTCGCCAAAGCGATTAGCTCCCAAACGTCGATGGACAAGTGGTCACAGATCATCGATAGCTCATTCGCGAATGCGATATTCACATCCCGAAACGAGTTCTCGGTTAACTTCGCCAATTCGGCCGTCCTAGCGTCCGTCAGGAAAATTTCTGCCGAACAAAAGCATTCATAGAGCTTCTTCGCTTTGGCTGCAGCCTCCGGCGTGAGTCCTCCCGCAATCCGATCATTCGACACCAATTCCTTCAGCATCTGTCCGGGCAAAATCCGCTCGGGACAATGGGCAAAGAGCAGCGGGAAGGCGGCTTGCGCGACGCTGCGCAGTTCATCGTTCTTGGTTCTTGGTTCTTGGGACTGGCCGGACTGTGGCTTTCCCTGAGAACTCAGAACCGGGAACTGAGAACCGAGCCGGCCTTGCCGGCTCAGTTCCTCATACAACCAATCCCGCATTTTCTCCGTGGTCCCAACTGGGCTGGTAGATTCCAGGATTACGAGCGCTCCCGGTTGTACCACTTTGGCGATGGATCGAGTGGCTGCCTCCACGTAGGCCAAATCAGGTGCCCGCGGGTTGTTCTCGGTCGCCTTGAAAGGCGTCGGGACCGCCACAATATACACGTCCGCCGCTTCGGGAGCCACGGCAGCCCGCATGTTACCGCTCTGAACTGCGGCCCGGACGAGTACATCCAAATCGGGCTCTTCAATGTGGATCCGCCCGTCGTTGATCGTCTCGACGACCTCCGGCACAACATCGACGCCTAACACCCGCTTACCTTTGGTCGCAAAAATGGAAGCAGTCGGCAGACCGATATAGCCGAGACCTAAAACGCAAATATCAAAGGTAGCCTTGCCCGTATCGCTTTTATTTTGATGTTCTTTGTTCAGTATATCGTCCATAATTTTAAATATTTAGCCCTCAGCTTTGCTCCCAGCTCCCAGCTCCCAGCTCCTAGCTCACAGCTTTAAGCTACCGTTCATTTTCATCGCCTGTAATTCGACGGCGACACGGGAAACTTCCATAATCTCGTCATAGGGTATCGGAGGCTGCCCCGTTTGCATGGCATTCAAAAACGCCGTCAATGCTTCCGGATGTCCTTTGTTCGGCGTCCGGCTCCAGCGTCCGCCGTGTTTAACGCCCCCCAGTCCCGTGGTTTTGAGCTTCGACCAATTTGAAATCTCCGCCATATAATCTGTCCCTGTCAGTTTGATCTGCTCCTTCGGGATATGCGTGGGCAAATCCGTCCGATAATCAATCGTGGCAGTCGATCCATCTGCAAAATGCAGCACAAATTTGCCGCCGTCCTGCCCATCAGTATCCCGTCGTTGACATTCTGCTCTCACAATCGGCTGTCCCAAAAGGAAACGTGACAAATCGATAAAGTGGCACGCCTCCCCTACAATGCGGCCTCCCCCCATTTTGGGATCGAGCGTCCAATGATCGGACGGCAAGCGGCCCGCATTAACTGTGATCGCCAGATGACAAATTCCCGGGCAAGCATCCATGGCCGCGCGCAGCTTCACCGCCATGGGCGCAAATCTTCGGTTAAAGCCGACCATGAGCACCGGCTTAGCCGGTGCCGTTCCTGGTTCCCTGTTCCTGGTTCCTTGTTCGCCTCTTCTCTGTTCCTTGTTTTCTGCTGCTTTCGTTAAGGACGATGAACTATCAACTATTAACTCCGGACCAACGTCTTGCTCCTGGCTCTCAGTTGCTCCTTGACTGCCCAAATGGGCACCCGTCTGCGTCACCCCTTCGGGGCAAATCTCTTCCCGATTCACCATCTCCACCTCTCGGTTCCGTCCTAGCTCCTGACTCACAGCTCTCGGCTCCTGACTCTCAGCTCCAAGCTCACAGCTCACCGCTCTCAGCTCTTCCTCATTCAAGCACAGCGGCTTTTCCACCCAGACATGCTTTCCGGCTGCCAACGCTTTCAGCGACAAGTCCGTATGCGTGTCGTGGCGAGTGGTCAAAAACACTGCATCGAGGATAGGATCACTAAATATACTTTCTCCATCCGTGGTCGCCCGCGACGCGCCAAAAGCTCGTGCCGCCAACAATGCCGCCGTTCCCTGATTGGAAACGACCACCGCTAATCGAGGTGAGGCGACCAGCTGCGTCAATGCGGGCAGCAATGTGCGTGTGGCAAAATTTCCTGCACCGATCACGCCGACAGAAAGGCCACCTACCTTGGAACCATCTTCAAGGTCGATCGACTGCGACAGCACGTCGCGCATTCTCTCCGACGCCTCGTCCCTCGCGTAATTCAATATTATCCCCAACGCCGCCCGATCCGCCAATTTGGTGTAAGCTTCAGTCGCGTCCTGCACGTTAAACTCATGGGTAATCAGATCGTTCACCACCAATTTTTCCGCCGCCATCCACGCCAGAACTTGACGGAAGTTTGTCTGCGCTGAGCCTTCTAATAGCGGAGCACGCACACCATAGGAACAGGAGACCTGAAACGAAATCTCGTTTTGATAAAAATCCGCCCGATTGAGCTGCAATCCGACCACCCCAACCAAGACCACCCTACCCCTGCGGCGACAACTACGAGCCGCTTGATTCACAATCTCATTCGACGCTGCGCTGGCAGTGATGAGAACTCCGGTCACCCCGATCCCATCGGTCCACGACATCGCCGCTGTCACAGGATCAACACTAGTCGCTACCGTTTTCGCCCCCTGAGCCTCGGCCAGTGCTCGCCGCGCGTCTGAGGGATCAAAACCGAGAACGTCACAGCCTTTGGCGCGAAGCATACGAACCGCTAATTGGCCAATCAACCCCAACCCCGTCACAACCACCCGGTCCCCCTCTTCGACCTTAAGAAGAGTTATGCCTTCCAAGGCAATCGACGCCAAGGGAGTAAACGTAGCGTCAGCACTGCTGACTCCATCGGGTATTTTTGCACAGAGCCCCTGCGTCACGCTCACCACCTCGGCATGAGGACCATTGGAAATCACCCGGTCGCCCACGTGGAATTCGCAGCTACCAGCTCTGAGCCCTGAGCTCCTAGCTCCTGGCTCCGCGCTCCCAGCTCCAAGCTCATCGCTCCGCGCTCCCAGCTCTAAGCTCCTAGCTTCAGGTTCGGCGTCGCTTATCACAACGCCGACATTACAATACCCCAAAGGGATCGGTTGATTTAGTTTCGCACGCACCGCCCGCAAGGTCGCCAACGGTCCGTCTGATCGTATTTTTCCGATCACCGCTCTGACCTTCTCCGGTTGCTGGCGGGCTTTCCCCAGCCAACCAGCCTTGCCAAAATCGACCAACATCCGCTCGGTCCCCGCCGAGACCAACGAATGTGTTGTTTGAATAAGAAGTGACCCCGCACGAGGCCCAGGAGCCGGTGCGTCCACCAGCATTGTTCGGCCATCACCAAGATGTTGTAGTAATTGAAGCATGCGGGTCGGTTGTCTGGTCTTTGTTATCGGCTCTTAGGCAAATTCACGTGATGTGAGGGGCAGGATTGAGAGCATGGAAAGGTAAGAGTGCCCACCGCTCGGTCAGATGATTGGAGCACCGATCTAACGCGCTTTTCATTCGTGTTTGTAATGCGTGGGTCCGGATGAGACCATAAGCTCGAGAATAACCATTTTGTCCTTATCTGTGTGATCGCTGGTCAAATACTCCGAGATCGAGTTCGACTCGCAGTAAACAGAATTTTAACCACAGATGCCACAGATACGATCCGGATAAAAGACAGCTAACTCAGAGGTATTCCATCCTGTATTCATCTGTGTAATCCGTGGTTAAACCCTCCGAGAATGATGGATTCGACGACACACCACTGAGAACAAGGAATTACGAACAGAGATCCTGTTCGAGTATCTTCACAATCCTCTCCGCGGTTTTTCCATCCCCATAGGGGTTTTCCAACGAAGACCGGCGTGCGTATTCGTCTGGGTCAGACAGCAATTTATCGGCTTCTGCCATAATCTTATCCGGATCAGTTCCGACCAACGTGCAAGTGCCGGCCGTCACTCCTTCAGGGCGCTCCGTGGTCTCCCGCATCACCAAGACAGGCTTCCCCAAACTGGGTGCTTCTTCTTGCACGCCTCCTGAGTCACTGAGCGCAAAAGTGCACCGGTCTAGTAACCAAATGAAATCTTCATAACCGGCGGGGTTTACTAAGGCTACCCGATCGTTACTTCCAAGAAGCCGCTTGACCGGTTCTTGAACATGAGGATTTAAGTGCACTGGGTAAAGCACCCCGAGATCAGGATACTTCTGTGTAAGGCGATTGATCGCTTCGCAAATCCGCTCGAATCCATCACCAAACGATTCCCGTCGGTGACCAGTAACCAAAACCCACCGTGGTGCGGAAGCTTTGAGCTGCGAGCCTTGAGCTGAAAGCGAAGACGACTGCGGCTGCAAAAAGCGATTCGCAAACGCTTCCGGAATTCCCACTCGTGCAGCCACATCCTCAGGTTTGATACCTTGATTGCGGATTCGATCCCGCACCCAAAGAAGGGAGTCGATCACAGAATTCCCCGTGACGTAACAGCAGTCCGGCGAGATCCCTTCTTTAAGCAAATTCGTTTTGGACAAATCTGTCGGGCAAAAATTCCAACGCGCTAAAGGCGAAGTCAGCCGGCGATTCATCTCCTCAGGAAATGGAGAAAGCATGTTACCCGTGCGCAGTCCCGCCTCCACATGACCAATCGGAATCTTCTGATAAAACGCGGCCAGCGCTGCTCCGAGGACGGTAGTCGTATCTCCCTGAACCAAAACCGCGGCAGGTTTAAAATCATTAAGCACAGTAGTCATGCTATTGATGACCCGCCCCGTCAGATCCGGCAAAGTCTGTCCTGGTTGCATCAAATTCATATCTACATCTGGTTTGAGTCTGAATACGGAAAATGTTTGGTCCAGCATCTGCCGGTGTTGCCCAGTCGATATCATTACAGGCTGCAATATCTGACTTTGTTTGAGCGCAATATAAATCGGTGCCATTTTAATCACTTCGGGTCGTGTCCCGACTATGAGCGCTATACTCGATTTCTTCATCATGATTTATAATTAGGTTTAGTCCAATCCTCGCACCAACGGGTGAGACAATGTAGCACCCCGCTCTTATCTTTTCTATTCAAAAACATCACCCGCGCCCCTATACATCGCAAGATATCGAGATGCAATTTCCTTCCAATCATGATGCTGGCTAATATAGCCAACCGCATTTCTACTCATACATTTAGCCAAACTTCTGTCTTGGATTAAGTTAACAATCGCCGCACCTATTTTACTTGGGTCTTGATCAACCTCACATAATGCACCCTCTGCAGCCGCCTTATCCATGTAGCACCCCTTCGTTACCACGGTAGGCAAACCATATTGCATAGCCTCCAAAATCGACATGGCCATACCTTCGGAACGCGATGCATGAACAAATACTTGTGTCGTCGCCATAACCGCAGGTTTTTCATCTTCATTCAAAAAACCAGCCCACCTGACAGAATCTATTAAATCTAACTTCGAGATCAAGGCATCCAAAAACGCAACATACCCTAGATTGGCTCTTCGGTCTCCAGCGATGATCAAAATGGCTGAAGGCACGTCCTTCTTTACCTCTCGCATTGCCTTGATGATATAATCCACGCATTTCTTTTCCACTAATCTTCCGACAAACAATACAATCGGCACATCCAAACCGACATTATGCTTCTTTCGAAAGCTTTGGATATCGGCCTCTGTAACGTGTTCATTTTTTGATGATATCCCGTTTCCAATACAATAAATTGGCACCTGGACGCCAAAACGCTGCAACTGTCGCCCCTCCCATTCGTTTAAACATACCACCCCGGTAGATCGATTAAGGTTGGGACGTTCGAACAGAAAATTATAGATACGTTTTTTCCACGCCTTGATGGATGATCCGCGCAAAAGAACATCATCCAAGGCACCATGGGGATTGTAAAACACCTTCGCCCCACGCTTTCCCAAGGCTGCTACATAACGATTCAGCGGCAGAAATGTATTGTGCGCATGAATAACGTCAAACTCACGCCACCGACGATTCAAAGTATTACGTAAATCTTTAGATGAAAAACGTGCCCTACCCAGAAAACTGCGCAGAGTCAGCGCACCAAATTTGACCTCCTCTTCTTTGGGCCCAATGGTCCATATCTCGACGTTATCCGTGAGCATACTTTGAGCATTCGCCAACTCCCAAACCACTTTTTGGACACCACCCCGGAACCGCCCTGGTGTGCATTCGTAAACGACGTGTAGAATCTTCATTGATTAATCCCCCGAGGAGACGAGCGATAGGGCATCGACGCCAATTTGTTCTGCCCCATCCTGGCTGCACGCATTCGCCTTTTGCCACCTAACTGATTTTGCTTCCGAAGCAGATACCGATGAAGGATAAAGAACGGGAATATCCCAAAGACGAAACTAAAGGTGGCGACAGGCAAATATCCGCGGCTAAAGAAAAAGTATGAGTAGCCCAATGTCGTCGTATAGATCAAAATTGCCATAATATCATTATTGCGCCGCACAAACCACATCCACAATCGCCCACACGCCCAGCCTGCCAACACCGAGCTTGTGATTAACCCAATCCATCCGAAGGCAATATACCATTCCATGTAGAACGGCACAGCCTGTCCCGCCTTCGAGGCGTCAAGGGAACCAAAAGACCATGCCATAGCCTCGAGGGTTTTTGAGGCAGGTTTATTAAGCCATAATGATCGCGGAATAGGAAATGTAATGGTGACCCAAAGCGGATCAAAATAAGTGTGACTCACGCGACTCGGAATAGCCTCCAACACACTGCAACTAGCCAAGAATGTCCCGGCTTCCGCAGCACCTCGATCCAAAGAGCTCTGGATTCCCCCAGAGACCGTCAGATCTCCATCCCGCCAAGCATCGCGATTCATGCCTATGAAACCCATAAAGCCAAGAAAAAGAACGGCGACAACAGTCAAAAAGACGAAATTTGGGCGCACGAGCCGGTAGATATAGTACGCTGATAGCAAACCTAAGAAAAGCCATACGATGCGAAATCGAAAACCTGTGGAGAGATAATACGGAACCAAGATAGAAAAATATAAAAGGAAAAAAACTATATCATAAGTCCTGCCCCATTTTAACCAAACCAGCATCGACAAAAGAATACCCGGGATCGAAAAATTTAATAGATTTGCAATATAGCCCACTAAAACATTAGAAGCAAATCCGCTTTTAACATAGGCAACAGAGAGCAGCACCATGAAGAACGTAATCACTATAATTGCCCTGCATTGACGTAATGAAAGAAGCGAAATTGACGTCTCGCAGCTATTAGCGCGTCCTAGTGAACTAATCAAATAACCTGAAAGGAATGCGATTAAAGACACCCCACCCGCAATCCAGCCAAGCAAAAAATATGGACGCAATTCAATTCCAATAAATGCGGTATTCCCTTGAAGAAGCAAATAAAAGGGGCCCAACGTAACGTAATACAAATAGAGCAAGGAATAAAGAGAGGAAGGCTGCCAAATTTCTAAAGCACCTTTCTTTGCATTGAACGCTAAAACACCAAAAGCAATAGCATTAACGCTAAGAAACACAATCCATTCTTGAGGAGTAAGTAAATCCATTCCAAATTTCTATAATTCTAAATTTCGCAATAAAGTTTTGCCGTAGCGATAACCGGGTAGAGTAAATTTTGGCCAAAGAATAGTCTATCAATACAATTGAAAGATGCGAGTGTGAGCCAACATTACGACCACTTTAGTAAAAAGTCCTCGCCTTCGCCTAGTCTCATAGGTCGATGAGGCCCAACTATGGTGACTTCAACTATATTTATTAGCACTCGCGGAGAGTTTCTGCAATTGCGCCACGAAGCTCTCAGCAACGTTGCGTGCCACGAACTGTGCACGAGAACGGATAAAACTCGATTGCCCCAAGCCAACTAAACCTGCGCTGGGCACCTGGGCAACCACACGCAGCACACGTGCAATTTCTTCCGGTGTGATTTCCTGCATAACCCAGTCGATCAACTCAGTATCTCCCAGTTCACCCAAGTTCCCCACAAACCTGCTCAGGGCAAGCGGAAGGCCGCACAATGCCGCTTCTATCGAACTAAGCGGGTTGGGATCACACCGAGAGGCCAGCAAGAAGCAGTCAGCAGCGTGAAGATGCAAATCCGACCAGCGGTAAAAGAGAGGCCGAGTCAGCTAGGGTGAAATCAAACGACATTGGCCACATCCTCCTCAATCTCGATTCGCTGGGTCATCACAACCTGAAGAAATCGAGTAGACTGGGCAGCTACACCAATTTGGGCTTCGATTTCCGCCACATCCGGACGATAATATTCTGGACGCTGTGCAACACTGTGCAGTGCATCCGCCAGTCCATCGATACTTCCTGCCGAATAGACGAGCCCCCAATGGGAATTTTCTTCCAACAACTCAGCCGCACCACAGGCATCGCTGCAAATCGCGGGAACTCCCGACTGCAAAGCCTCGTTGACTGTTAGCCCCCATCCATCGAATGCGGAGGGCAACACGAGCACATCCGCGGCTTGTATTTCCTTGATCACTTTTGCCGGTTCCAAGGGGCCAACGATCTCTACTAGGCCCTTTAACTCTGCAGAATGAACCAAGAGTTTATAATTTTTCTTCAACACTCCTGCCCCCACAAGTCTCAATCTGGCTCTCGGAGAGTCGGGGCAGAATAGCGCAAATGCCTCGATTAGATCCTCCACCCGCTTCCGAGGGACAAACTGCCCTACATAGATCACCGTAAACGGTCGGTCTTTCAGTTTTTCAGTAGGTGCCCGACCACCATGGTTAAAATACATGAACGGAAATATTTTTTCCTCCGGCACACCCAACTGGCGATAGTGGTGTCCCGCCTGCCGACCGATAACAAAAATTCCTTTGGAACGTAAAAACAGCAGCCTCACCCAAATAGCTTTAAGCCAATGCAAGATCTGTCTACGCGTTTTTCCTGGATTTGGACGCTCTGAGTGGAAAAACACCCTCCCTCCAATAAGAAGTAATAAACCTGAACAAAGAACAAAAATACGCACACTCCACACACCGTTAACCAAATGCACCGCTTGGCGATTGTTCCATGCAGTTGTCACCCCCTCGCGCCACCCCGAAAGCACCCGTTGCGAGAATACCTCGGGCTCCGGCTCTCGCCAACCGAGTGCCTTTCGATTCTGCGGAACGCCAACCGCATAGACGACGTGCAGAGTGACTCCGCGCCGCGCCGCTAGTTCACGAAAAAAGGCTGTCTGATAATGTGATGGCTGGTTCATCCACACGACCAAAGATAATTTACGGACTGATTCAGGCATGTATTTGTCAGCGTGCAAAAAACCTCAAGAGCCGGTTTCGAGTGAGGAGGAGACCCCAACCGATGCAAAGCGCAATAGTGAGGGTAAGGACAATCACCAGTCTCACCCCATCGTGCATCGGAAAAACCAACATTCTCCGCACCGCCGGCATGACCAGCGGCACATGCCATAGGTAAATGGCAAAGGACCACGTTCCGACGAATGACAGCAATTTTAGCGGCTTCCAAGCACGCCTACCAATGGCCGCAAGTAATAGTGGCGCAACAACTGGGTGCAACGAATGATAGGCGCCGTTCCGACTAATCTCAATCACTCCACCAACGATACAGATAATAACCGGCCACAAAATCCGAGACCGGACACTAGTGAAGCCAATGGCAAAGGCCGCCAGATAAACAGGGATATTTTCCAAATGCGCGCCATATCCGTAAGTTCGAGGAGGGAAGGACAGTTTAATGACCACGACTCCCACCGCTAGGACCACCGCAACGACAGTGGGAGTCGCGCGCAGTGGTCGCCATAGTATAACCCCCACCATCCAAAGCCAAGGAAGGAAATAAAGCTGCGGAGCATGAAGAACCAAAAGTAAACTAATCCAACTTTGGTCTACCAATACGCCATCTTGAATAATTCCCTGCTTCATAAGCACAGCGGAAATGATGTTAAACAGCAAGTGGAGCACTATGAACGGAACTCCAAGGCGCACCGCCCGGTGGTTGGCGTAGTCGACGAATTTTTCATTCTTCGATGACATTGCCTCGAGCACACCAGCCAGTCCGAAAAAAACCGTGACGCACCAGCCAAAGGTAACCTGCAGTGGCGCCAGGACTCCTCCGAACGCTGTGCTGTCGCCAGCGTGGGCAAACAGAACGCCAAAAATAGCGAGCCCTTTCACCGCATCGATAGCCGACACACGCTTCGTTTCCAGACTACTCATCGATCACCAAGGGGATATTTTCCAACAGACTTAAAGGTTTGCGCTACCGCACTAATCAAGAAGTCCGAAATCACTCGCAATGCATGGACTGAATAGAAGAGGAACTCCAGCTGCTGAGCGACACGTGGAATCATGCACACGATACCTTCCGAAAGATCAAATCTGACCATCGTTGTCTGTAAGCTTGATATAGCTTTAAGTGCTCTAAACTGAGCTATGATACGAGTATCTGACATTTTGAGTATGCTGATCTAATCGATTTCCGACGTTTTCGACAAAGATAATTCGTCACAACCACCGAGACCGTGCGACTCTGTATATCAAAAATTCATTAAATAATTCCGCTCGGACCTGCAAGGTTAAGATCTTTTAATTCTCGATAGTTCAAAATCCTATTTGAGTCTGAAATTATCCAGCGCCTCTCTTATTTCGCTACGAAACCGGGACCACGTCCTCTTTGCGGCTTCCTTCTGACACGCCCGTCCCATCGCTGAAACTTCGGAGGGATTAGCCAAAAACCAGCGGATCTTTCGGACCAAGAAATCCACATCGCGTATTGGCCCGACAAATCCGGTCCGCCCTTCCTCCAGCAAATCCGGGCCTGCCGTATTTGTTGTGGTGATGACCGGTAATCCAACTGACATTGCTTCAAGGATCACATGAGCGAATGACTCTACCAACGACGGAAAGATAAAAACGTCAGCCTCCTGCAATTCCTGCACCAATTCCTCACGCGACGCATTCCAAACCAAACGGAAAGGGACATCGGAAAAGGTGTCGAGCAGCACATCGTCGCGCGCGCCCCGCCCAACCAAAACCAATTCCACCTGTTTTCCACGCAACTGCCGGACGGCCTCGAGCAGATAGCTCAATCCTTTTCTTTGCACAATTGAGCCGACAAATATTAGCCGCAGTGAATAGCTTGTATTCTGGTTATCAAAGCTTTTCGGGTAAAACGATCCCGAATCAATCCCGTAGGGGACCACAACAATACGATCCGAGTTAACCCCGGCTTCAACTAACGTCTGTTTCGCAAACGAACTCGGCGTGATCACATGGTTGGCACAGAGTGCCTCTCTAGACAGGCGTTCTAACGTGACTGCAGGGAAATTGAGTTCATTTTCAAGGGACAAAGATCCTTCAGAAGCAGGACAATGTTGGAGCTCCTCCAGCAGAATCCTTCTAACTGCCGCCGGATGCGGATGAACCTGGAAGATAATCTTCTGCAGGTTCGCCGGCATCTGCTCAAAAACATAGGAAGCATAGTAACTGTAGGCTACAACCGGTAGGTGGTGCCCTGTAGCCATCCGACCGCAAGCCCGACCGAGTGCCGCATCCTTCCAACGCACAAATCGAGTGGAGGGGAGCGCCCGGTTCAGGAGGCTGGCCATCAGCGCAAGCCACGAAATCTGCACCCGGTAAGCAGGTAGCTCGGCATGCACCCGGCTACTGCTACGCTCCCTCCCGGCAATTAGGGCGGCGAGCCTTTGCATCCATACTGGCATCGCCGGCAAATAGAGCTCATTGATCAGCCTATGCAGACGACCCGTTTCCTGTAGCGCCAAGGCAACCTGATAATGGTCTCGGGAGCCGGCAAAAACCACGAGGTAACGCTCCCTTTCGGGAACTTGCACTGGTATCAATAACAAAGAGGACATCGTATTGGGATTCACGGAGAAATTGGGTCGAAGGTTTCAAACAAACTAGAACTTCTGACCTGACTATATTCTGTGCGTCAAGAACACGATACGAACAGCGACGACAAAAGGGCGATTCGCATGGGCAGATCTGTTAATGCGCTAAGGATGTCTCGCCGTCTTCTCCGATCCTGTTCTATCGAAACTCTACCACCTGCAATCGACACGATCCGGAGGTGCTTCAGCCAGCTAGTTCGAATATTAAGCAAAAGCAATGTTGTCGGTCCGCAAAAGAAAGGTATCCTATAGTATCACGTTCTCGACGGGGACGCAGAACCATCTAGGTTACTACAGCAATCAATGTATGATTCCGTACTATCAGATTCAAAGGATTTCATGTGTTTATTTTATTTTCAGCCTATGGAAATATTATTTTTCCAGGAAGTTGCAACGTTTTCACCAAACGCCTCGCCCGCACCCAAGAGCGGAAGATAAGAACGGGTAAAAGCGGCATCTGCCAAAGAGGAACAGCCGTAATCGCTCCCCACGCTGGTTTAATATCAGCACAAATCAGGCCATAGGTCGCCACCTTTGCTGCCGCGTCACCAACTGTCTTGAGCTGAAGTCGCAATTCCCCCCACCAGCCCAAATTTAGTATACGTCCCTCTGTAGCCAGAAACTCACGGCCAAATATCCGCCACTCATAAACCGACTTGCTACCCTTAAGCTGCGTTGCCGTTACTGAGTCATTTTGTACACGATTCACACACAAATTAGCAGGAATGTAAAGGTAGTCATAATGGCAGCACAATTTCATATATAAGAAAATATCAAGATGGCCAAAGCGATTATCATACGCATGCCCTTCTTGAAACACGCGGTTACTCAATGTAGCAGTCACAATACCCGGCAATGGTATTTTGCTTTCACCCCTAATAAGCGCAACGATATACCTCTTTCTTAAGAGCAATACAGAATCTCCATTCTTAAGGCTAAGCCCCCTTCGCTCTACGTTTCCGAAAAGCTTGTCCTCACCGGTTCCGATAAGACCAACCTGTTTCCGCTCACTCTCGGTTAACGCCCCCAATTCCATGACGATCTTTTCCAGGCAGTCCCCGCGGAGCAAGTCATCATGCGCCAGCATCTTAATCCATCGTCCATGGGCCATTCTGCAAACTCGGTTCCAATTGTCTCCCATGGGGATCAGTTTCTCCGTTCTACTAAATCGGACTCGTTTGTCTTTCTGAACATACTCATTCAAAATAGAAAGTGTCTCGTCCGAAGAAGCATTTTCAGAAATACAGATTTCAAAATCATCATATGATTGCTGCAACGCACTATCCAATGCCGCCCGAAGATAATGGGCTCCGTTTCGAACCGGAATTGCAATACTAAACATTGGATCTAATCGTTTCATATTATATATTACTATTTCATTTCGATCAAACACCTACAGCTAACGGTGCCTGTGATATTGGAGAGGATTCAAGCATACGACGATATAAAGAGATATAATCGTCAACCTCACGTTCAAGCGTAAACGTACCTGAGACTCGTGCACGACCGACGACACCCAAATTTTCAATCCGATCCGGAGCCATGAAAAGATGTTCAAGTGCATCTGCCCAAAGTTTCGGAATTTCGGGACTTAAAAGAGGCCCCGGCCAGCCAGCACCGAGCACCTCTCGAAAAGCCGGTATGTCCGATCCTATAAAAGCACATCCACTTGCCAGAGCTTCAATGCAGGAACGTCCCAAACCCTCGTAGCGGCTCGGCATTACTGCAATCCTTGCCTGTCTGAATAGACTCTCAGGATCCTCAACGTTCCCGACGCAATGGACATGACTATCGATATTCAAATCCGACACCGCCTTTCTCATTCGATTCAACTCTGATCCTTTACCTCCCAACACCGCGTCGAGCTTCAAGCCACGTCTAGCGAGAATTCCTAACGCATTGATGGTAAGAATGTGGTTTTTGTTGGCATCAGCTCGCCCAATATGAACCAAATCCAGAGACCTTTCCGCCATCTTTAGCACTGGAGAGAACCAGAATTCAGGCAAACCAAGCGGAATAACTACAGGATATTTATTGCCCAAACGAAGCCCCTTGACAGTCTCATTTGCAAGAGCACCGGACAGTGCGGCCAGCCAGAGCCTTTTCCGCTTATAAAACATTCTTTGCAGTCCATCTCTTACGCGGTGCTGAATACGATTGCTACCAAATTGCGGTCGGCTCGTTCGAAGAGTCACAAGCGCCAAATGACCCAAGGGAAATCCCAAGTTCACAACCTGCTCGATCATATAGCAATGCAAGTGCAATATCTCGGGATTTATCGCCTTAATCGCACGTCTACCTCGCCAGACGGCTGCAGCGAACGACCTAATTCCGAATGCTTTCCCATCCCACTGGAGGCTATCCACCTGAATGCCATAATCAGTCAGATCATCGACTAGATAACGTTCATTGGCATCGATGCTTCGTGCAACCAATACTCGAATTGAATGCCCTCGCTTTTCCATTACCTTTGCCAGTGCAATCAAGCCCCGGCAACTCCCGGCTGTGATAAGTTCATCTATGCAGTGAAGAATTCGCATCGATGCCGATTGTAGTCATATCTACGTCTATCATTTTCAACACTATTATATTCGAAAATCAGTTAATGCCCCCCTTAAACTGTAGAAATAACCTATCTAAAATCCTTGGAAAGTCACTCACTGCGACGTTCTCTGTGCATAAATAGTGCTCCTAAGAAACTGTTCTAGGTCCTCCGGCGTTCCCAAACCGTGCATTCCCGCGCCCTCTCGCCCTGTTGCCATGGTGACGATTTTTGATTGTTTGGCGATAAGTAAATTATAAACTGGGGCAACGTAAAATTCTCCATTCACCCGTAAATCACGCGAGATCATTTCGTCGGCGGAAGAAACAAAATCGGCACCGCATGCAAAGTTATAGATTCCCACAGTGGCATCATTGCTGATGACACGTTTTTCAACAACTTCGGAAACTGTTTTATCTGTGCGCAGTCGACAATACGACCACTTGGGGTGGTTCGACCAAAACGTCATGATCAGTCCGGCCGCATCACTCGAATCAAGATAATTGAGATAGTCGTCGATTACCAATTCGACAAATTGGTCACTGTTAGCAATCATGAGTGGTTCATCGCCATTGATATAATCTCGCGCGATTAAAACAGTACACGCTGCTCCTTCCGTGACCGCATCGATCGGAACAATAACACAGTCGGGACACAAAGATTCAAGTTGGTTTCGCAATGCGGAATACCTCTCTAGATGCTCCGCAAGACAGATAAAAATGAAGCGGTGTGGTCTGCTCGGACGAATATTCTCAATAATCCACTGAATCATCGTTCGGCCGCCAAATTGGATGAGCGGCTTGGGGTCTGTGTAGCCTGCAACGGAGAAGCGAGATCCACGTCCGGCCATAGGTACAACAATATTAATCATGGTTTACATTATTTAAATATTTATCATCAGGCGCACCTGGGATCTTCACAACGACTGTTACAGTTGAAGTCAACGCCAAGAAGTCAGTTCCTTCACCGGGAGATATCTCGATGATATCTCCTTTACGAAATAATTTTCCGTTCATTTCTACTTCACCACTTACAATAACCGTAAATTCAGTTGCAATTTTATGGTAGTGCCATTTTTCGCGCGAACCAGAGGAATACTCTTTCACCGCTACTTCAAAACCTTCAGTGGAGTGAAGAGTTGGCTTAAAGTTACCAATAAACCACCCTTTGGTCATTACATTAAGCTTGGTAGTATTCATAAAGTATATTCTGGGTGCACTAGGAACCTCCTAAAACTTACCTCAGTGCTCGCCTGCTTGCGCCTTATAAGCATGAAAGTCTTCAGGGCTGGCCAACGATCGATAAGCGCTACGGGGAATTTCACGCACTCCGATCCGTCGCTGGCGTAAAATCAACTCATTAAACGCCGGGCAAATGTAGAAAAGCCCGTTTATTTTCGTATCCTTTTTGAGCATTTCGGTACCTGCCAAAAAGAAATCTCGACCATATCGAAAATAATAGAAGCCTGCTGTAGCCAAATTGCTAATCGGACGCTTTTCTGCCGCTTCAACAACCAGTCCGTCAACGCCACATTTCACAAATGACCATCGCGGATGAATATCTTTGAAAACGAGGATTCCACCATCGAGTTTCTTGGACTGAAACTCCTGCACGGCTGCAACTATATCTGTTTCGAGCAGTTGATCGCCATTAACTATAACTAAAGGCTGGTCAGTATTTATAAACTCCCCAGCCATTAGAGCGCTGCAAACTGCACCTGAGGTATCACCATGCAATTCAACCAAATACGCTTCTGGCTCGATCAGGCGGATCGCTGCACCGGTATGATACTTGGAATTCTCGTCATGTCGCAGGACACAAATGAACCGCGCATCGAGTGTCTTTAATACAGAAAGCTTCTCTAGCACTCGCTGAAACAGAGGTTTCCCACTCAAGTCCACAAGATTCTTTGGATAAATGAAACCCGCATCCTTGAAGGTCTGGCTCGATCCTGACATTAATACGACTACATTTAACATGAATTAACCTCAATATTTTGGATATGGCGCAACACGCTATCGAGTGTGACATCCATGACAGATTCGACTATCATCAGGTTCGCACCTGCCATTTTAGCCGCCGCGATCCCGTGTTCATTATCTTCGACCACCAGCGATTCCTCGGGATGAACCCCCAGAGAGGCCATTACTTTAATATATATTTCGGGATCGGGTTTACCGTTCTTTACATCTTCATTACTAAATAGAACGTCAAGGTATCTTCGGAGCTTACTCTTTTCCATCATCAATTCGACACTATTGCGTACAGAATTCGATGCAACTGCCAACTTATAACCTGCCGCTCGTAGATTCGACAAAGCGTATTCATGCTGAAAAACTGGCTTACACTGCGTGTGAACAATTTCGATCGTATAAAGCTGTTTAAGTTCGTTCAAAAACTTGTGCAACATCGGAGGCAATCCCTGCTCGCGAGAAAGCATTTCGAGCTTCTTTCTTGTCGGTAGCCCATCGAAGGTGACAAGGTGATCGTAGCGACTGATCTTATATCCAAAGTGATTTAGAGCGCGGTTCAACGCTTCGTAATGCCAATCTTTCGCGTCTATCAAGACACCATCCATATCAAATATTACTGCTTTAATTTTACTCATAAAAAAAACACTCTGCATCCTTAGGAAAATCGGTACAAATAGTTAGATGTGGTTCGACATGTAATCGTGAAGATCGCAATAGTGTCCAAAATTCCAAATGAATACGTTGATGCAATTCTGGTGAAACAACGCATACCTTTTTACCGGCTCTCAAATGCTGTCTTATAGCATCGGGGTTGATCCAGCTATGGTCAAACATTGCATCCATCCATACGCCCACTGATTCAGCGTAGAGCACTGGATGAGATTCACACTCACTGTGTCGCGTATATATTCTAAGATCAGCTTGAGAGGATTTAAGAGCATCCGGCACTGACATGTCGAATAAGAAATAATCGGTGATACCAGCTTTCACCAAAGCCTGCTTAACAATACCTTGCAGTCCATCGGACTTAATGTTCAGGGCTAGGGGCACGCAAGGACTACAACTTGCAGCCAGTGCAAAAAACTTCGAGGCAGGAATAGCACCGATCTCCGCCGGATCGTGGGAAATCACAAGTTCGCCGGCCAGGTCTCGAAGGTCGGTTTCAGTGCCAAATCCATGAGCAAAAGAACGCTCGAATGCCTTCAGGGTATTTTTTTCACTCAGTCTTTTCCAATAACCTCGATGACTGATGATTTTCATGCTCATTTTTATTAGTAGAATTTCTCTCCCTTTAAATTATCGCCGCTATTTTTTGTATAAATATTTTCCATATAGAATTAAGTAAATCAAACATTTCACGCGAGTGTCTGCGGCCAGATTTTGTTAAAACCAGACAGATTTTCCATCCAGTCAAAAATGATAGACTACTTAATAGTATTCGAGCTAAAACTTGGTGCCCATCCACCCACTGCAATGTTGCATATGCAAATGCAGCACCACACAACGAAGCGGCAAATGGAAACCGCACTGATTCTACAAAATCTATCAACCGAATTGACGTCCCCCGAAAGGCCATCAGCAAGAGCGGAATTGAAATAATATAGTTTGCTATAGCATACCCCAATGCAACACCCGTGCCCCCCCAAGGCAGGCCCACGAGAAACCCACAGCAAGCGGCAAGAGTATTAATAATACCTATTTTTAAATAATCCCCACTCTTGCCGGAACTCAGACATACTAACCCCCAAAGCGTAACCACTGGCTGTATAATACCAGTAACAGCAAGTAACGCGAATATAGGAACGACTGCCAACCAGTCGTCACCCAATACCACTCGCACTATTGGCTCAGCTGTTACTACGGAATAAGTCATAAGTGGTATGGAAACAAAAGCCAGTATCGATGCAATTCGACAAAAATAACGGCGAAACAGCTCAGAATCCTTATGTAAGCGACTCATCGCTGGAAAGGCCACCGCAATGAGAGGACCGCGCAAATTTGAAATTGGAAACATTACTATAGAATAGGCTCGACTGTAAATACCCAATGATTCGGCACCCCACTGGAGGCCGATCAGAAGATTGTCTGCATTTCTTTGAAAGTAATTAATGAAATCAAAAACCGTAACATGCGCACCAAAACGGATCAGGCGATGAATTTCTGCCAGATTGATATGAAACGCCGGTCGAAAGCCTGAAAGTATAAATAATAATAACGTGGTGGTCATCGAACCGAAGATTGTGCTCCAAGCCAACGCCCAATAGCCCTCTCCCTTCAGAGCAAGAAATATTGCTGAGCCAAACGCCACAAGCGAACCTGCTATAATTGCTATAGCACGGCGCGTGAAGCGCATTTCACGTTGAAGGATTGCCTTGTGCTGTGCACCAACGCTTATGATGAAAAAGTTAGTGGAGAGCAACACCGTAATTGCCCTCAATTCAGGTCTATCGTAGAAATTTGCGACCAAAGGAGCGGACAAGGCTACCACAATAGTAAGGACTGTTCCGATCATCAGGTTTAACCAAAATAGAGTGCTCATTTTTGATCGCATTATTTTTTTAGTCTGAATAGTTGCAGCTGATAGCCCCATGTCTTGGAGGAGTCCTGCAAACGATGTAATCGTCAAAACCATTGCCACTACACCAAAATCGTTCGCTGTAAGCATCCGGCTCAATACTACAGTCGTCCCGACTTGTAGCACCATGCTTATCGACTGCGAAGTAAACGTAACGATACTTCCACTCACCGCCTGACGTCGCAAATTGTTCTTATTCATCAGCTATTCTCAACGACCAAAACCTAATTCAACTGCCGCTTTCTCAATCGGTAAAAATGATGATAAGGATTTTCCCAAAGTCGTTCATCCTGCTCAACAATGAAATATTTTTCCAAACAATATCGTATTTTTCTGGGGTGGTATCCTGCTTTTCCAATTTCCCAGTAATGTTCTCCATCAAAAGAGTGCTGTTCGGAACCCAGCTGTGCTGGAATACCGAATTTCACAAATCCAAATTTTGGCACTGTAAATCCTACTTTTAGAAATCGCCCCCAATGAGGAAGAGAGATAACCGCACCAATTCGACACACACGATTAATTTCATGCAAAGCACTCTCAAATTCGTCGAAAGGTAAATGCTCCATTACTTCTGCACACAACACGACATCTACTGAATCATCAGCCAGAGGAATATTAGTAATGCTTCCAATAATATCGGGCTTAAGGTCTGCTGCTATGTCCATGGTTTTTACCGATAAAATTTCTTGGACTAAAATTTTTTTAGCCACTCCCGCCCCTGGCCCAATTTCTAAAACTGATTCAGGTAAAAGTTTAAGCACCTCATAGGCTTGTTTCCAGAACGAACTCCATCGCGCGCTGGACATATAATTTGTAAATCCGTAGTGCTGGGCCTCGACTTGAGGCATACTAGTAGGTTTGTTCATTGAGTTAAAAAACGCCTGTTTACTTACGCGACGTAATAGTATTTTGGTTTTTTCTTTATGCAGTCGCGGGTATCAACTAATGCTGCTTCAAAATTACTGAAATCGAATTCCCGGTATCCATCGTGCGCTGTTGCCAAAAGAATAAGTGAGAATTCGTCTGTGATGGGGTGAGACTTTCGTCCAGCAAAGTGAGCGTGCTCACGATTGGACCGAATTACCGGTATGTGTGGGTCATGATAATGTACTTCCGCACCGCGAGCTTCTAATTTCTCCATCAGCACGTAGCTGGGCGACTCCCGATCATCGTCAACGTTGGACTTGTAAGCGAGTCCGAGGATAAGAATTCGGGAACCCTTGACCGCCTTGCCTTTGTCGTTTAGCGCCTCCGCGACACGGTCAACGACGAAATTTGGCATTGATCTGTTGATCTCGCCCGCTAGCTCGATAAATCGAGTGGCCTGGCCAAACTCTCGAGCCTTCCAAGTTAGATAGAAAGGATCGATCGGTATGCAGTGTCCCCCTAGGCCCGGGCCAGGGTAGAATGGCATAAACCCAAACGGCTTCGTTTTAGCGGCCGCAATCACTTCCCAGATATTGATACCCATTGACGCGTAGACAACCTTAAGCTCATTAACCAACGCTATGTTCACCGCTCGGAAAATATTTTCGAGCAATTTGGTGGCCTCCGCAGCTCGGCAGGAGGATACCGGAACCAAAGTGTCTATGGCCTTACCATAGATTTCTTGTGCTCTGACTAAACATGACGGGGTCAACCCTCCGATGACTTTCGGTATTGTAGCTACTTTGCTATCAGGGTTTCCAGGATCCTCTCTCTCTGGCGAGAAAACCAAATGGAAATCAATCCCTCCCTTTAATCTGGATCCGTCTTCCAGCACCTTCAGCAAATCCTCATCGGTTGTACCGGGGTAGGTACTTGACTCCAATGCTACCAATATTCCCTTTCTTAGGTAAGGAGCAATCTCTCTTCCAGAATTAAGAACAAAGGAAATATCTGGTTCGCGATTCTTGTTTAAAGGAGTCGGAACACAGATAATCACAGCATCCACATTGCTGATCTTTGAAAAATCTGTCGTAGCAGTAAGCCTACCTCCAGTCACCTCCGTCATAATATCCGATGCGCTGATATGCTTGATGTAACTTTCACCTTGATTGATAGCGTCCGTCTTCGATTGGTCGATATCCAATCCCACCACCTGCACTCCGCTTCTGGCAAATTGCACTGAAAGCGGCAGACCGACGTAACCTAATCCAACAATTGCGATTTTCATAATATATTCACTCGTTAATCTAATAAATGTTTTTGATGAACTGCTCGACACCAAGCTGCTTCAACGGGCCTTCGGAAAATCTATGAGTCCCCAGTAAAATCGTCATAAAAATGAGCAAGAACCGCTGCACGGCCTGTGAATTTTTTTCGATACCTTGAGTTGCATTGCACTTATAATTAATAACTTAAACTATCTGCACGATCAGCCCATCGGAAATATTACCATCGACCGACCGTATTTGCTTTGGTCTTACGCTGAACTCTCCTTCGGTCTCCCCGTCATGCACTAAACTTGGGTGGTCGGAAAAGGGGTCAATACTTTATTCTTGCGGTGATTCGCCCAGTGCATAACGCTCTCACGAGAATTTACTGCGGGACGCAATACGGATACGACCGAGCTTTGCCCCGTCGCGTCTTGGGCAGAACGAGCAGAAGACGTCAGGTCTTGACTCTTGACCAGTTGCTTTGTTGCGAAGTGAGCTGCGCCCCGTCGCTTCTTTGAAGAAGATAAGAGCTTTTTTGCTCATATAATTTATTGTCTGTGATCGGATTTAGTCGCTGCCGGACAGCATTGAGTAAGTTCAGTTTGAGTGCTGTCATTTTATCGCTGAGGGGCATTCGAGATAGCGATTTCACAAAAGATATCACCGTAATTCAAATGAGCTTGTGGTTGGCACTTTGGCCCCCTGCTCCAACCAGCCCTGCGGGCCGATGCGAGACGCATCGCCATTTGTGAACTGCGCCACCGCCAACGGTAGCCGCCGCAGTCCACCCTCCACTCCGTTACGGGCCAGTGCTGCGCACCGACCATCTCCGCGCTTTGCGCTTCGTACCCGCTCTCGCGCTCCGTCGCCCCGACGGATCTCAGTTCGGTCTGCGACCGAGCTTTGCCCCGTCGCGTCCCAGAGGGTGCAATTTTCAAATTTTGAACTGAATGAATTCAGCACCATGAAGGTGAGAATAGGGGTTAATCGGGAACGACATCTTGTCCTTGGCCCGATTAGAATGAGCTAACGTAAAAAGGTTTGAATAAAGGGGATGAGGTCCCCTGCTCGTTTGTGCCAAGCGCGGAGGTGTTTCAGTCGAGTCCTCAAGATTTCAGCACCTTCTTTATCATCTGGTAGCGCCTCCGCCATGTTCTTGATCGCATTACCACTGGCCTCAATATGGGGCTGAACTTTTTCGGCCAGGAGTTGTTTGAGTAATACCCGCATTTCCACCACCGGTTGGTAACGAACCAAATGAGGTGATCCGCTGGCTCCCGCATCCCCAGCAGCGGACTCGACTGCTCCCATGGTTCGTAGCACACGAAGCCCCTGACTGACCGACCCCTTGCTGATGTCCAATTTAGATTCAATGTCGCTGAAACTCAGCGGCTCCGAACTTCCAAACAGCACCCCATAAATCATCGCCACCGATTTAGGGATGCCCATTAACCCCGCAGCCTCCACAAAGAAACTAATCCCCTGTTCTTCAAAGGAAGTCAGAACTGGATTAATGGAACTTGGGACAGACACAAAGACCTGTGAACATCATTCCATTTCCAATTTCAATTCATTTTGAACTGAAAACGAAACTATTTTGCGGCATGGGCGTTTTAACGCAAAGACGCGAAGTCGCCAAGGACGCTAAGAGCAGCCACCCTGGGAACGCTGAGCTCCTGCTCGGCTCTACCCTACCGGCAAATTAAATGCCCCACATCAACCAGCCGGCATCGCCACCGCACCGTTCACTCCCCTAATCATTCGGAAGTTTGTCATAAAAAGTCACAAAATAATCCAATGACACCCCAATTTATTTGGCTCCGTCTATAGACGCCTCGAGCCGTTAAAAAACAGTTGAGAACCTTTCTGAGCCTCCTTGCCGGGCATTAAACTCTCCAGCTTCACCGCCCCTTCCGCCCCGTAGCCGCGCTTGAGGCCAGCGGCCGAACGGGTGGACTCGTCTCGCCGCTCTCCGCCTTCGTGTTACCGTTTCTCCACCTAGACACTTCCTTCGGAATTTTTCAGCCGGCGTTTAATTTTTTGGCTCATTTTCTTCGGATCGCTCCGACAATCTAAGACGGCCCATACATAGATCAGATCCGCTCGTATCTCGTAATAAACGTAAGCGTGCAACTTGGACGTGGTCGACTCGTATCATAAAGTAAACTACACGGCAGTATAACCTCGGGTACTAAGAGGGGTGGCGGAGCACTGGGAGATTGAGTGACGCGTGGGATACTAAAAGGGGGTCGTGTCGTGAATTGTGAATTTCATGGAGCGCATCCCCAATCCGGGGATACTAAAAAGGGGGTCATGTCGTGAATTGTGAATTTCATGGAGCGCATCCCCAATCCGGGCGCAGTCAAGCATCGCCCCTACATTCGCATCCATCCACCGCCAAACTCCGTCACCGCCCTACCGTCCTACCGAAATGGGGTCATGTCGTGAATTGTGAATTTCATGGAGCGCACCGCCGAGGGGTTACTAAAAGGGGGTCGTGTCGTGAATTGTGAATTTTATGGCCTACTAAAACGCGGTCATGTCGTGAATTGTGAATTTCATGGAGCGCATCCCCAATCCGGGCGCAGTCAAGCATCGCCCCTACATTTTTCAGACCCATCATGCTGCGGACGGCTCAGCGGTCCGTCCCGCCCTTCG
>Ga0105055_10002067_pt1 | contig 31827 bp, 36 predicted proteins | sample BON03_FD_78090 | JGI IMG/M metagenome (GOLD analysis project Ga0105055, IMG submission 78090) | Freshwater microbial communities from Lake Bonney liftoff mats and glacier meltwater in Antarctica - BON-03 | ecosystem: Environmental > Aquatic > Freshwater > Ice > Glacier meltwater | place: Lake... | reverse complement strand
TCGTAACGGTAGCAAGTGCCATATTCCGCAAGACGCAATGGCAAATCCCTGTAACTGTGCTGCTCCGCCGCAAAAATGCGATGGTGATGCGGGCAGTTCATGGCTTTGAGGTAATACTTGTCGGTTGCCGGGACTCCAACTGACTCGCTATCGGATAGCGACTTCGGGCCATCCTCCGCCGCCAGCTCCATGGGCGGAAACATCGACTCCGCGTAGTACGGCAAGTGCCCGCTCGTCACATACATCTTCTCCCGTGCGAGGTGCGGCGTGCGGACGCGCACGTAACCGGCAGCGAATTCCGTCTCTTTCGCGAGTCGCTCCAGTTCCTCGACAATCGCGGTTCCTTTTGGCAGCCAGAGTGGGAGTCCAGGGCCCACGTATTCGGGATCCATCGCGAAGAGCCCCATGTCCTGACCAATTTTCCGGTGGTCGCGCTTTTTCGCCTCTTCGAGCATGGCGAAATACTCCTCCATCGCCGTTTTATTTTTAAACGCGGTGCCGTAGATGCGCTGGAGCTGAGGGTTATTTTCGTCGCCTTTGTAATATGCGCTCGCGACATGCGTGAGCTTGAATGCTCCAATATTACCGGTGCGCATCACGTGCGGGCCGGCGCAGAGGTCGGTGAATTCTCCGTTGCGGTAGAGCGTGATCACCTCGCCAGCGGGGATATTTTCCACGATGTCTAGTTTGAACTTCGACGCTTCCGGCCGCGCTCCCAAAGACGCCAACGCCCCGCTCTTTGCGAGCGCGAGTGCGTCGTCGCGACTGATTTCCACGCGCTCAAAGACATAGTTCGCCTTGATTTCCTTTTTCATCTCGGCCTCGATCCGCTCAAAATCCTCGGGCGTAATGCGGTGTGATACCTCGACGTCGTAGTAAAATCCGGTTTCGACGGGTGGCCCTGCAGCAAACTGCGCGTCGGGCCAAATGCGTGAAATTGCCGTCGCCAGCACATGGGCGCAGGAGTGGCGAATGCGTTCGAGGTCAGTCATCGTTGGTGTCATGAGAGCCCGATAGAATAACGCAACACCCTAACGAGATTCAAACAGGAATCCCGCTGCCAGGCAAAAGAACTGGAATGTCGTCCAGAATCGCATACGCCATCAATCCATCCGCCCGAACCAGAAGCCCACTCAATGTGCCAGCCACCAATTGCCCCGACTCATCCCGCAGCCCGCCGGCACGCTGCCGGGCAATCATCGTGGCGAGAAGCTCCGGCGTCCCAAACACTACCCCCTGCCCGGTTACCGGACACCGCAAGAACTCAACAGGAAGGGATGATAATGGCATAAAAAAAATAGTGTCTTCAAATTATCCAAAGATGCCAATACTGCGGGCGAAATATTTATCAAATGGATGAACGAACATTGATTTTAAAAGTGAGCTGCCCCGACGCGGTTGGGTTGCTCTCGCGGGTGACTGGCTTTGTGGCTGGCATGGGAGGAAATCTGCTGGAGGCGCATCAGTTCACCGACTCGCTTAGCGGATGGTTTTTTGCGCGACTCGCATTTGAAGACGATTCGCAACCGGACGGTGTCGCAAGCTATCGCTCCGGGTTCGAGCCGCTCGCTCGTGAAATCCAAGCCGACTGGACGATCCGTCGGGCATCCACGCCCGTGCGCACCGTGGTCATGGTCAGCCGCGAAGATCATGCCCTGGCGGAAATCTTGTGGCGCGCCAGCAGCGGCGAGTTGAACGTCGAGATCCCCCTCGTCATCAGCAATCATGCCGACCTCGGCCCTATGGTGGAAGACTCCGGGCTCTCGTTCCTCCACGTGCCGATGAAAGCTGCCACCAAGGACCAGGCATTTCGCGAAATCCATGCGGCGTGTCAGGCGGTGGATGCCGGATTAATTGTCCTCGCCCGATTTATGCAGGTGCTCCCGGCATGGTTTTGTGAAACCTACGCAGCGCGGATTATCAACATCCACCATTCGTTTCTGCCTGCGTTTGCGGGCGCGGACCCATACCGGCGTGCTTACGAACGCGGCGTGAAACTCATCGGAGCAACCTGCCACTATGCAACGGACAAATTAGATGATGGTCCAATCATCGAACAAGAGGTGGTGCGCGTGGAGCACTTCCACGGCATCACCGACCTCAAGCGCCATGGTCGAGACTGCGAGCGCCTGGCGCTTGCGCGCGGCCTCCGATTTCATGTCGAGGACCGGGTGTTAATCCACGGGCCACGGGCAATTGTTTTCCGAGACTGACGTCGTCTCAGGTAAATACCGACATCACCGCATACTGCCCGAGCGTTCCAATAGCGGACATCACCAGTGCGGCGATTAATGCCCATCCGAAGTTGTCGATCTTCAGGTGGTCGGTAAGTCCATCAACCAGCTTGAGGACGATCGCGGTGATGATCCATCGTGTAATAAACGACAGCAGATAGGCCAACCCGAGAGTTCCGATCGTGAATACGGCAAAAAATAACCAGCCGAGCAGGAAATGCAGCACCCCGAATAACAGCGCGACGATGATCGCGCTGCTGAAGTTCTTCACATGAAAGCCCGGCACGATGACGGCCGTAAGCCAGACGGCGAAAGACATGATTAGCCAAGAAAGAAGAATACTCATGATATTTTTTGTGTGGGGCTCATTGGAACAGAATTATTAATGTGTAGCAGCGGAAACAGCCAGCAGATGTGTGTTTCCGATTACCAAACCGCGAATGGCACCACCGGCCCGGCGACGACTTCGACCCATCTGAATCCACCCGACCAGGTTTTCTTTAATGCGGCGAACTGGCTCAACGGCCCGGCGAGCGAGTCAGATTCTCTTAAGACGTTGGGGTTTTGTGAATAGCATACGATGCCGAATACCGCGATCAGCAAAGCAGCCATAACGCCAAGCGTGTAGTAAAAACACTGACCCATAATTTCTATCTGCCGTGATTAGTCATTATGGATTCCAACTTTGCCAGACGGAAATCAACTCCTCTTACCATTCGACTATATTTCGAACGGCTTTTCAATCGACGTGAGCATTCGATGGCCCCGAGCAGTGACCACCGCTACATCTTCATGACGCACACCGCCCACACCCGGAACATAGATCCCGGGCTCGACCGTGAACACCTGCCCCGGTGATAGCACTGTGCGGGAAATCCGGGGCTCTTCATGGATTTCTAGACCGAGACCGTGGCCGAGGCCGTGAAAAAATCCGGTCCACCGGCCGCCGCGGAGTTCGGTCGGGTATCCGCTTTTTGTAAAAAACTCCCGGATGCCGTCTTGTAGTGCAGCGCCATTTGCTCCGGGTTTTAGCTGGCGGAGGGCGCGTTGCTGTGCGCGCAAGCAAATATCCCACATCCGTCGCTGAGCGTCGGACGCCTGTCCGCGCACCACGGTGCGCGTAAGGTCACCAAAAAATCCGGAGGTTGCATCGCGCGGGAAGATATCCAGAATAATCATCGCGTGTGCCCTGAGAGGTCCGTGCCCGCGCTCGTGAGGATCGCAGGCTTGTTCGCCACACGCGACGATCGAATTGTTCATGGCCACTCCCCCCTCGCGGAGGATCACAGACTCGATCTCGGTCCTCAAGCGTTCCGACGTCAACGCCGTCCCGGCCCAAACAAGATCTCCGTTCTTTCTGATCTTGCTCGCGCGCAAAATATCAAATGCCCGTTGCATCGCGGCCTCCGTCATACGAAGTGACCGCCCCAATGCCACAAGTTCATCAGGCGTCTTAATTTCACGCTGCGGCCAGAAATGCCCGGTCACCGGCTTAATGCTCACTCCTGCTTTGGAGAGTTCAACGGCTGTTCCGAGAGGAAAATTGGATGGAACCCGCACAGCATCCACCCCTTGGGAACGCAGATACCCCGCAGCGACCCGGCCATAAGATGGCGGCCGTTTGGACCGTCCGCGCACTTTCCGCTCCACCTCTGAGTAAGGCACCACCTCATCCACCTTGGCTTCACGTCTGCCGCGATCCACTTCGAGGTCACTCAAGAGCACCGATGTTCGGCCATTTTTTTCCAGAAACAAAAATGCATCAGGCACGCGAAAGCCAGTGGCATAAAGCATGTCAGCATTGGAGTCACTAGCGGCGATGATCAAGCGGGGCAAATTCACACTCGCCATGTTCCCGTGAACCATGGCATTTGCAAGGAAAACGCATGTGGTGCTGGACAAGAATATCCTCGGTGAAGTGGGAAGACTCCTGGGCCGAACGCCTTCGATTCCTTGGTCAAGGACGGGTTGTGTTCATGGAATGGCCCAATGGACGCACGCTCAAAATCGAGGCTTACACCGAAGAATCAATCGCCAAGAAGCTCGTCGCTGAGTTTGGCGGAAAAGCAGGTCCAGCCCACGATTGGCTCAGCAACCCAGCGCCCGCGCTGAAACCGGCATCCGTGCGCGGGCGGCTGCGGATCTATTCTGATCCCGGCACCTTCTCGTCACGGCCCCCAACCAATAGCAAGTATCCGCGGGATCTCCTCATTCCTGCGGGCATGGCCTTCGGAACCGGAGATCATGCGACAACCATGACGTGCCTGCGCATGCTTTGCGACAAGTCCAAGGGCTGGCCACCGGGGTGGAGCGCGCTGGATGCAGGATGCGGCACGGGCATTCTCGGGATTGCCGCGTCTGTGCTGGGCGCAACCAAAGTGGATGCATTTGATTTTGATCCCCTCGCCGTCCGCGCCGCGAAAGAGAATGTAAAATTAAATCCCGGGTGCAAGATGTCCGTGAAGCCTGTGGACATCCACGAGTGGACACCGCCCCGTCAATACGACGTCGTTCTTGCTAATCTCTTCAGCGATCTTCTCATCGGTTCAGCATCCAAGCTCGCTGCCGCAGCCGCAGATGGTGGCACTGTGATCCTTTCGGGCATCCTGCGCACCCAGTTCCCGGAGGTGAAATTTGCAATGCATACGGCAGGCCTCAGCTTCGACCAGATCACATTCGTCGGAAAATGGACGGCCGCCATCTGCGTCAAACGCTCCGCCAAAAGTTGATATTCTGAAACCGCTCGGATTTGTTGGGCTTGATGTCGCACCGCTTCCGGTTCCTGATCTGCATTGCGCTCTCGTTTGCGCTTACTGACGGCCATTGGACGGTGATGCAATCGGTCGCATGGGCGCGAATGGTTCAGCAATATTCGCAAACGACGTCCCTCGCGGAGGCATTTAGAGACACGTTCAGCGGCGAAAAACCGTGCTCGATGTGCGAACAAATCGTGGCAGCCCGCAGCAATCGTCCGAACCAGGCACCCGGTGCGCGGGAATCCAGCATCCGCATGAAACTCGATCCGTTCGCCCTCGCTGCGAAGGCCCTGTGTCCACTTCCCCGCGTCGGCCCGGAATGTTACATGGATCTCATTGTCATTTTCCCGGAAGATGTTTTCGACGGTCCTCCTTCACCGATTCCCAGTCTTCTTGCGGCCTGACAGAGCTTGATAAGTCACGACCAGCGATGGCTGATCGTGCGAACCCACCTCGTCCGTTCGTGTCGGGAATCTCCGCGCGGGAAAATCAGATATTTTTTCCCCGAAGGAGGAAACCCCGCGAGAACATCCCGTTTTGTATTCAGTCTCGTCGAGCTATTGGCAGTAACTGCCATCGTTGGCATCCTGGCGGCCCTTGCCACCACCGGTGCATCAGCGATCTCGGAAACTTCGAACCGCACGCAGTCGCTGGTATTGCTGCGCGGCATTGGCAATGCCTCGCAGCTCTATAGCAATGACAACGACGGCGAACTTCCGAAGTCCCAGCAGCAACGCGCATCTTGGGTAACCAGCCTCGCTCCTTACCTCGGATTGTCAGATAACCCGAGCGACAGCGACCATGGTTGGAGGGAGATTTGCTGGAAAATTATCTGGAGGGGATCCGGCGAGGCAACACACGCGCGCCGATACCGGCGGATCTTCTGGAGGATACGGGTGCGGATTGGAGCACTTGGCCCGGCCAACGATAAAAAACTGCGTGAGGGAAATTGCGTGCCTACTTCTTCACTCATGCCGTATGATCCAGCGACGAAATGTTTATTTTTCTAATTGCTGTCTTTTTTACACTCGGGATATCCGCGCTTTGTTCGATTCTCGAGGCTATGGTTTTAAGCACCACATCCCTTGATGTGGAGGAACTTAAACAACGTAATCTACGCACCGGGAAATTGATCGAGTCCGTGAAGCTCAACGTGGAAGTCACGATTTCCAGTATTTTGACGATTAACACCGTCGCCAATACTTTGGGTGCAATTTTGGTGGGCGGAATCGCGATAAAGCTATTCGGTGAGATTTGGCTGGGCGCGGTTTCCGCGCTGATGACGCTGTCTATTCTCCTTTTTTCCGAGATCCTTCCGAAAAATCTCGGTGTGGTTTACCGACGCTCGCTTTTCCCGATAATGATTTTCGCGCTGCTTTTTATCATTCGGATCGCAACGCCATTGACTAGAATTAGCTCGATTTTCATACGGCTCTTCGTCCGCACGCCTGCCCCCGCAGACCGGTCTCAGGAGGAGATCGCGCTGATCGCCGAGCGCGGTGCCCGTGAGGGAACGGTATCCAAAGCGGAGTTGCACCTGATTCATTCGTCTCTGGCTCTGAAAAGCACGCGCGTGTCCGGAATCATGACTCCGCGCAACGTGGTCACCTTGCTTTCCTCCGACGATACCGTTGGAGACGTGATTGCCCGCTTTGGCGACATTCCCTGCGCTCGCATGCCGGTAGAAAGCAGCACATCGGAAGACATCGTCGGTGTTGCCCGCCGCCGCGACATCCTTCACTGCATCGCCAATGGCAATCGCGACCGACCGATCTCGCAAATCATGCAACCTCCGACATTCGTGCCAGAGGTCGGGGTAATTTCCAAAACTCTGGAATCCCTTCTGGAGACACATCAGCAACTCGGAGTTGTGATAGACGAATTTGGGAGTTTTTCGGGTGTTGTCACGCTGGAAGATATCTTCGAACACTTGATCGGACGCAAATTTTTCGAACCCGACGATCGAGCCGCCGACATGCGCGTATTGGCCGCATCGCGATCCAAGGCCCGATCACAGGCCAGTCACTAAAAATCGCACACCTTGTCGTCACAACGGCGCGGAGTGCCGCTCACGATATCCCCGGGGGCTGACACCCGTCGTCGCGCGGAAGCAGCGCGAAAAATACAGCGGGTCCGGATACCCTACTCTATCGGCGATCTCCCCCACGGACCAGAGCGTCTCGACCAGCATCCGCCGCGCTTCCCGCATACGCGACTCCACTAGATACGTGGACGGAGGCACACCAATCGCATCCAACCACCGCCGCCGAAACGTCGATATCGACATCCCAGACCGCCCGGCAATCCGGGGAAAATCATATTCGTTTCCCGGCGAATGTCGGATCGAGTCGGCGATTATCCGGATGACTGCGAGACGGTCTGGCGGCTCGGGTTCGTCCCGATCCATGAGACTGGCCACGATCATCTGCTCGCACAAGCGATCCAACCAGTCCACGGAACGCACGACATCCTTGTGCCCCGCGAGTAACAGGATCCGCTCCAGTAACCCGAGCACAGAACTCGCATCTACGATATTCCAAACCGGACGGCGAGAGTCGAACAAACCACGCGCAGACAGTTCATCGCTCATTTTTTCCGAATATACCACAAACAGCTCAGACCAAGTCGTGCCCGCGGTCGGCCCATATGAAAATGTCTCGCCCGGCCATTGCATGAGAACACAAGGGGCCTCAATAACCCGGCGCTGCCCCGCCCACACGTATTGGCCATGACCCTTAACAATGAACGAAAAGTTGATCGTAGTGAAGCCACGGTCCACCGCTGAGATTTTCAATGGAATCCAGCCCACGCTCTCCACCGGCAATCCACTTGGAAAACGCCTGCGGGACGGCGCGAGATGTTTGAATAAATTATCCATGTAAGTGATCGCTATATCCATTCACACGTCCAGTCATCAATGGTATTGATTCCGTTATATGAATAAATCGCGCACAGCATTGCTTTTATGTGGCGGATGGGATGGTCACTATCCGGAACAAATTTGCGCCCTCTTTTCCGAGGCGCTCACCGAGGCGGGATTTCATTGCGAACAACGGACGTCGCTGGATGCGCTCGCAGACCAGAACCTCCTCTCATCATTCTCGTTGATTTTTCCGTGCTGGACGATGGGCGCGTTGACCAAGGAACAGGCGGAGGGTTTAGAGGCCGCTATTCGTGGCGGCGTGGGACTGGGCGGAATTCATGGCGGAATGGGCGACGCATTCCGCGGGTGCACAAACTACGAATGGATGGTCGGTGGACATTTCGTTGGTCACCCGCATGTGGGTCCCTATACAGTGCAAATCACATCCGCAGACAGCCCGATTACCGCCGGCATGCCCAAGTCCTTTGAATACACCTCGGAACAATACTACATGTTGGTAGATCCAGCGATCCGAGTCTTGGCAGAAGCAGATTACACTTACGAAGGCACGGTCTGCAAAATGCCAGTTGTGTGGACGAAACCGTTCGGCGAGGGCCGCGTATTCTACAATGCGCTCGGCCATCACCCGCAAGAATTCACCGACCATCCGGACGTGCTTGCCATGACCATCCGTGGCCTCTTATGGGCGGCACGCAGCAACTAATCAGCCTTACATTCCACTCAATTAAATTTATGAAAAAGAAAACTCCCTCCCGCCCGTCCATCAAAGTCGGTGTCGTCGGCTACGGCGGCGCATTCAACATGGGGAAGGCCCACCTTACCGAAATGCAGGCTGCTGGAATGACTCCGGTCGCTGTGACCGAAATCGATCCCGCCCGCCTCGGCGTGGCAACGTCCGATTTCCCGGGTATCCAGACGTTCGGCACCCTTCAGGAGATGCTTGCAAAGTCCGACGTGGAACTCGTCACCATAATCACTCCCCACAATACCCACGCGGTGCTGGCATTGGAATGCCTTCGAGCCGGGCGTCATGTGGTCTGTGAAAAACCGATGGCGATCACTACGGCGGAATGTGACGCGATGATCACTGCGGCGAAAAAACGCGACCTAGTAATCAGCACTTACCACAACCGCCACTGGGACGGATGGATACTCCGGGCCGTCGAGGAAATCCGACGCAAAAAGAAAATCGGTGACGTCTTTCGAATCGATCTCCACATGGGCCGTCGAGGTCTCCCCGGCGATTGGTGGCGTAGCAGCCGGTCGATTTCTGGTGGAATCCTCTACGATTGGGGAGTGCATCTCTTGGAATACGCGCTGCAACTCATGGATTCGGAAATCACAGAAGTGTCCGGGTACGCCAAAGAAGGATTCTGGGCGCCGCAGACGAAGTGGAAGGACGATACCAACGAAGATGAAGCCTCAGCCGTGGTCCGATTTTCCAACGGCTCATGGGTCAACCTTTGTGTGACCAGCTTGGATGTCACACCACCCGACGGCATTATGAATGTCCACGGCACCAAGGGAAATTACCTCATCCGGACGGATGGTTACACACTTTCAACAATTGAAGATGGCGTCCTGCACCAGGAATCCGGGCCCAATCCCAAGAGTGAAGGATACCGCTTTTACAAAAATGTGGCAGGACACATTACCCGTGGCGAGCGGCTCGTCATCACGCCGGAGTGGTCACGCCGCCCCATCCATATCCTTGACCTCGCAGCCCGCAGTGCAAAATCAGGTAAGGCAATAGCCGCAAAATACGGCTGAGAAAGCCCAACCCGCGTCAGTCATCCCATTCGTCGTCATGCTCCGTGCGAAGGGCAAAAAACTGACTCCACCCCAGCGCCGTCCAAATCAGAAAATACAATCCCAGCGAGGGAATCTGCATCGGAAAATCGAAGGCCGCATGAATCGCAGTTAGGAGCATTGCCGTGGCGACACCAGCCAGTAACAAGGGCTGCCGCGCGTCCGGCAGGGCAAGAAACCACTGGCGACAGACATCCCAGCGCCCCCAATAGAAATTGCGACGGGGTGGCCGTTGAGGCAAGCGATTAGAAAACATTCCCCGTGCAACACCAAAAGCACCGGGTAATAGAATCAATCCCCAGAGTGCCGTACCGAGCGACCCCCACTCGATCACCGTCTGGATGTAATCCTGATGAGCCACCCAGAACGGCACCCGGGACAACTTGGGATCGTGCTTTAGATATTCGAGGTGCCGATGCTCGAAAGCGCCGACTCCCATGCCGGTGGTCCCTGCATCCGGGATCATTTTTACAAACTCCCGAAATGCCCGAATCCGTGTGTCGTTCTCCACCGAGATCGGATCCCTCGTATAGTCGTCCCATCGCTCCCACGGAATCGCGTAGTAACACGAAATCCCGATCACAACGATGGGTAAAACCACCGCCAACGCGTGCGTCCGACGGAGCCGGATTTCAAATGCGTTCAACATCCGCCAGATACTCTTTGCGGCAAAGATTGCAAAGACGATCAGGCCGACCACCGCCAGCACATTTCCTGCCTTGGAAACATTGAGAAACAGAGCAACGAACATCGCCACCGGAATCACGATCCAGATCGAAGCCCAACGGGACCGCGTGGCTAGACAATAGCCAGTGATTGCCAGAGCGATAGGCCAAAAGAGATTCACGAAGGAAGCCCCGCTGCCATGGTAGTTAAAAACGAAAAACCGCGTAGGCTTCCCGCCGAGATTCATCAACTGAAACGGCGGCCCGATCGTGACTTGCAGTAGGAAGAGCACTGTTATCGAAAACCCCGTCAGCACCATGGTCCACAGCAGAAGACGGGACCATGCTTCGTCCTGCCAAATTTCCACCGCCATGAGAAATCCACCCAAGAGCACCGTTGTGGTTCCAAGCGCAGTTACTGACGCGGCCATTTCAAATCCTGATGACCATTGACTCAACGCAGCCAGCCAACCGTCCGGCGATACCAGGATTTCGATCGCAACCGGATCGAGATTTTCCAAGGCTTGAGCAAAATATATCCCCATGCCGATCCGAACCCACGCGCTACCCAACAATACCACGACCGGAACCCACACGAACCAACCAGTCCGAGGCAGACGTCCGGAACACACGCAACCGATCAACCACACGATCACCGTACTGCCCATCAAAACCTGAAACCTCGGCAGAGACTCCGCACGCGTCAGGCCATAATCAGCCGCAACAAACACGATCAATACGAAAAATGCCACATAAGTGGCTCTAACAACTATCTCTCCAAAGTTTCTAAACGCCATCCGATGTAATCATTACAGAAACCGCCAACCGGCGCTCGCTCATTTTTAGAATGCCAATCAGAACTCGCTGGGAGCAGCGACGTCCCCGTCGACGAAATTCGCAGCACAGCCAAGTCCACGGCTGAACGTCACAATCCAGCTTTGACTGAATTTTGGTGGATATACTCCCCCACGCTTTGAAAATGTTTCTCGTCCCGGACCTAGCGTCCTATTCCGTTAGCCGTCGTCCCACAGGCGGTCCAGTCCCCGACGCACTGCTGCGAACAGAAGATCCAGCTCGTCACGCTGGATAATCAGAGGCGGCGACATGGCTATCAGGTCGCGAATCCCACGAACGATCGCACCTTCTTCACGGATGAGGTTTGATGCCCGCACGCCCAGCAAGGAGGTGGGTGTGAGTGCGTCCCGTCCTGCGCGTGGGACCAATTCCACCGCGCCTATGAGTTGGTATCCCCGCACCTCTGCGACGGTGGGGTGATCTGCGAGTTCGGCGAGTTTTTGTTGGAAATAGGGACCCGTGTCGTCCCGGACGCGCGAAACCAGCCCGAGATCTTCGATCACGGTAAGATTGGCAAGGGCCGCTGCTGCGCAGGTGGGATGGCCGGAGTAGGTATATCCGTGGGAAAAGTAGCCACCCGAGAAAATCACGTCCGCGATTTCATCACTCGGCATCGTCGCACCCATCGGCAAATAGCCGCTCGTAAGGCCTTTTGCGAGTGTCATCAAATCGGGGTCGAGGTCCCACAAATTGCTGGCAAACCATTCCCCAAGCCGCCCAAACGCGGTAATGACCTCGTCGGCAACAAATAAAATATCATTCTCACGGCAAAGGTCGCGCAACGCACGCAGATACCCCGGCGGAGGCACAATGACTCCACCCGCCCCCTGAATCGGTTCGACGAACATAGCGCCGATGGTATCAGCGCCTTCCCGATGGATGATGGCTTTCGTTTCCTCAATCCGCTGCGCACCGAAGGCTTCCGGACTCAACGCTGTCCGCGCATGGTAAGCGTAGGGTGTGGGAACATGAATGAAGCCCGGCAGGGGAAGACCAAAAGGCAGATAGCAGTTAGGAAGGCCCGTGAGGCTCGTCGTCGCAACAGTGACACCATGATATCCGAACTCCCGCGAGAGGATCTTGCGTTTCTGAGGTCGCCCTTTGAGTTGCTGATACGAAAAAATCATCTTCAGCGCGGTTTCATTGGCCTCAGATCCGGAGTTGGAAAAGATCGTCTTGTTCAGGCGGGCTGGGGCGTGTTTTGCTAACCAATCGGCCACCATGACAGGCGGCTCCGTAGTGCTATTAAAAAATGATGGATAATATGGCAGCCGCTGCATCTGATCGTGGACAGCTTTCACAATCGATGCGCAATTGTAGCCGACGTTCACGCACCACAGACCCGCCAATCCGTCCAACAACCGGCGATCCTCGTGGTCGACTAGGTAACTCCCCTCCCCAGACTTGATCCAATGTGTCCCGTCTTCATGCATCGCGTGGTGATGCGTGAACGGGTGAATGTGATGGGCCTGATCTTTTTGACGCAGTTCATCGAGGGTTATCATGACTGAATGTATTCCAAGGGCAGAGAAATTACCAGCACCACTGAGAGGGCCATCGAGGAATAATTTCAGGCACCAGAGTGCCTGCTAAGATCTCGTTTTTTGATCAGCGCGGTGCAGCGGGGATGATCTTAAAATACTCCGCGGGAGCAAAATCGTCGGTCATCACCTTACCACGCTTGAAATCCGCATCGTCGAAAATGACAATATCCGCAGGAAATCGCGCGGCATCGATTTCACGCGTCCATATCGAATTGGTAATCTTGGCCGGGTCGAACGCCTTGAGCCGTGACTCAATTGTCCCCGGATCCCAATTGGCAGCAAGGACGATGACATTGCCCGTGCCCGGCACCTTCAGCATGACGAAGTCGCGGAACGCCGCGCGATACGTTGCCAGATCGTAGAAAAATAACTCCGAATCATCGTGGATGTTTGAGATCACAAGCCCGTCAGGACTCAACCGTTGACTGATTTCCTCGTAAAACTCCCGCGTTTTCAGATGTGGAGGGACAACGCTCCCATGGAAGGCGTCGAGAATAATCCAGTCATAGGTTTCACTACTTCGTCGCACAAAAGATCTGCCATCCCGAATCGCCACCTGGTTTTTTGGAGACTCGGTAAACCCCATGTATTCCTTCGCGAGTTCAAGCACCTTCGGGTCAATCTCCACCGAGGTGAGCGTGGCATTAGGATAGACCTCGTTGAACAAGCGATTAAACCCTCCGCCCCCGAGTCCTATCACAAGGACGTTCGCGGGATCCGGGCTCACAACCGATCCGGCAAACAAATACTTCACATACGGGACGATGATGCGTGAGGGATCATTCAGGTCGATGCCGGACTCGCGCGCCATCCATCCTTTATACGTGGCGAACATCTCCACGATGCTGCCACGGCGCTGGATGATGATGTGCCCATAAACGGAATTGTATTCCTGAACGAAATTCTCCGCATGGATTCCAGGAACGAACGCGAGGGCGATTGCTAGGACGACGAGGAATCGGGCCATAGAAAACGAATGAGAAGGGTGAACGCAGCGAAACACAACGCGGCCATCGCAGACCAACCATACAGGATTACAGGAATCGCAAGGTTGGGGATAAGCACCAGCGCCGTAATAAAAACTCCTGCGATATTCCCGACGGTGCTCACTCCGTAGAGGCGACCGGCGGCTTTTCCAGATGCCACACCGGCATTCGATAACAGCTCGATGGCAATCGGCGCCATGCTCGAAAGCGTGATGACCGGGGGCGCGAACAAAATCGCACAACCGAGAATCAACGCGAGTATCACGGAGTCCACCTGCTGCTCCAATCCACCAAGAATCGCGCGCCGCCCAAATTCACCGAGAAGCAGCGAGAGTGTCGCAATAACACCGATCACAAGGACAGCACGCACGCGGGGTTTGGTTGCCAACCCGCTCACCCACCCGCCGAGGAATGAGCCCAACGTGAAAGCGGCAAGAAACGTACTGATGAGCACGGACCAGACGATGTAGTCTCCGCCAAAATACGGGGCAAGCACTCGCGACGCGACTTGCTGATAGCCCATACTTAGAATGCCAAAGAAAAACGCGACAGCGTAAAGAAGGGAGATGCGGAGAAAATTAGACGGCATGGCGGAACGAAAAAATACAACCGCCATCTCGTAATGGCTGAACGGAGTCGGGTCAAGGCGCGGTTGATTCGAATTTCTGGTTTCCGCCAAATTCGCTTGCTTTACGAACGCCGTCGATTAACTCGGAGGTTCCATGCCATCGCTCTCCACTCCCACAACCGAGCTGATCCCCGGCCTTGTTTCCGTCACATTTCGATCCTTAGTTCCGGATGATGTGATTGCTCTTGCCGAATCTAATGGGCTTCTCAGCATTGAATGGGGTGGTGATATCCACGTGCCGCTAGGCGACACTGAGAATGCCAGAACGATCGGAGAACGGACCCGCGATGCCGGTCTCGCCGTGTCGGCTTATGGCTCCTACTTTCGCGTCGGAACACAAAAGGAACGAGCGCACAGTTTTACCCAGATCGCCGACACCACAGCTGCTCTCCAAACCGCGATGATTCGCGTCTGGGTTGGAGAGTGCAACTCCGAGGATGCCGCGGATGAGGAATGGGATGCCGTGCTTGCCGAGCTAAAATCCATTTGCGGAGAAGCCGCAGATCGCAATTTGAATATCGGAATGGAGTTCCACTCCGGCACGCTAAACAATTCTGCGGAAGCTAGCAGGCGAATCATTGAGACGGTGAAAGCGCCGAACCTCTCGTCGTTCTGGCAAACCACCAATGGAGCCTCCGATGCATACTCGCTTGGAACGCTTCGCGAAATGCGCGATTGGATTTCCAATGTGCATGTTTTTAACTGGACCATCGGCAGCCGCGATCAAACGGCACTTGCCGACGGCGCCGACCGCTGGGCGCAATTTCTGCGTGAACTCAACACCCATAGTGGCACGCGACACCTTGGACTGGAATTTGTCAAAGACGGAACTACGAAGCAATTTTGCGAAGATGCAGCAACGCTCCAAGAGTGGGTAAAATAGCGCCCTGCCGTCATCGCCGATAGTCAAACGCGATGGCCACCGCATTGCGCCTGGCCTGGAGGATTTGCCCAGGAGAAAGCCCTGCGTCGGGAGCCGCCACATCGAGTTCGTAATCAAGATCAATGCCGCTGATTCCGGGGTCATCGGTGTTGATGGTCGCCAAAAGACCGGCTTCCAGAAACTGTTTGATCGGATGAGCGCTCAACGAAGACACCGTGCTGGTTTGTAGGTTACTGGTCAGACAGCATTCGATGCCGATGCGCTGATCGCGGAGTAATTCCATCACAGACGGGTCTTCCACCGCACGCACTCCGTGGCCAATACGGGTTGCGCCCAGTTTCTCGATTGCGACCCGGATGCTATCGGCACCCGCTGCCTCGCCCGCGTGGATGGTCACACCCAAGCCGGCATCGCGAACCCGCGTAAAATGCGGCACAAACAGCTCCGGCGGGAAACGTGCTTCATCGCCTGCCAGGTCCACTGCAACGAGGCGGTCGCGGATCGCCAGGAGCGCACCCAACTCACGCGTGCACGAATCAAGACCGAATGTTCGGCTCAGAATCCCAATCAGCCGCACCTGCACACCGAGTTCTCGCTCGCCCGCAGCAGCACCCTCGGCTACCGCCTCGCATACCGCCTGCATGTCCAATCCATGCGGGCCGGCCATGAATGCCGGACTGAATCGTAATTCAATATAGTCGATTCCTTCGCGTTTAGCGTCCTCGACATTTTCGTAAGCAACCCGGCGACAAACTTCCGCGTTAACGAGGATCCCGACCATCCATTCGAACTTCGCGAGAAAAGCCATTAATCCAGGATGCGGCACTTCAACGACTACATAGGGCCGCAATCCCTCAAGCGTGCGGGCGGGAAGTCCCAGGTTATATTTTTTTCCTATTTCAAGGATTGTCGTCAGCCTCACACTGCCGTCGAGATGGCGGTGGAGGTCGATCTTCGGCAGGAATTCCATGACGTCCGCGAGTAATGACGATCAATGTTTCGGAACAAATTGCTGGAAAACCTCGTTGGCCTCAACCAGCGATTCCTTACCGCCAATATCGAACCATAGGCCCGGGACTTTCCAGGTGGATACTTCGACGCGGGTAAAGAGCCATTCAATGAGGCGACCGGGTTGATCAGGATTGTTTCCTTCTCGGACATAAAGGTCGATGAGCGGCAGTATATCTTTGCGGTAGTAATAAAGTGCTATGCCGGTGAGCGTGCTCTGCGGAGTGGGTGATTTCTCCACAAAGTGTGTGATACGCCCCGTCTCATCGACCGAGATCGAGTTATACTTTTTCACTAGCTCGAAATCTCCAACGTCATACACGGCAATGGTTGCTGCCGCTTCGCCCCCGGCAATCGCAAATCCATCCACCGGCTCGCTGAACAAATTGTCTCCCGCGACAACAATCAGGTCCGTCCCGAACAACCCCTTCGATTCAAGCGTGTAATGGATATCACCGATGGCCCCTCGTTTGTCGGCATCTGATGTCGACCCGTCGTTCACGATCTTAATTTTGAACCTTGGGTGTTTTCCAGCGTACCCGGCAGCCCACTCCCGGAAATCATTCGCAAACTTATTGTTCGTGACGACATAAACTGTCTCGATATCCGGAATAGGCGCCAGATTATCGAGCACCCAATTGATCATGGGTTTACCCGCCACTTCCAAGAGCGGCTTGGCTTTATTTAATGTGAGGGGATAAAGACGGGTGGCATAACCAGCAGCGAGAATCAGAACATTCATCAAATGAAGTATGGTCAGGTTACCCCCTCACCCGCAAGCCTATCAGTTGCCCAGCGGTTGCACGATTTTGATTCCCTCCAGAGGCGAAAATCTGAATCGATCGGAATCCCCTGGCAACTTTCGTTCATCTGAGAACTCCAAAACGGTCTGCTCCCCTTGTCCGCCCAACCATTCCAACCGCGTCATTCGCAAGGAATCGTCAAGGTCGATCTGCATGGTCCGAATCAGCTTTCGCAAGCGCCCGACTTTCGGAATGAGCTCAAGTCGAACGCCGACACTCGTCCGTTCCACTGTCACACGAAACCGCCGCTCCACATCGTGAAGACGCAGTCCCTCGGAAAGAATCGCAATGGCATCGGCCGCTGGACCTGGCGTCGCAATCGCGTATTTCTCGGCCTCTCCGAATGCAGGATAGTAAATCCAAAGATATTCCCCATCGTTAATCATCGTGCTCCGGCCCTCGGTCTCGCGTCGAAACCTGCCGTCCGGATGAAGTGCCAAGATCCCGGTGGACGTCACGGGGTCGCGGGTGAGAGGAGACGCGCGGCGTTCAGTGAACCGGACTTCACTGGCTCCCGTCGATTTACGCGACGCGGCAATTTCATCGAGAATACGCGTGGTTGCGGCACCATCCAATTCCTCCGCATGGGCGATACAACTAAGAGCCAGATATGCGGCCGCGGAAAAAATGACTCGACAGCGGAATTTCATAATTATCGAAGGGGAGGAAACTGATACCACTGACCGGGATCGCGGACGAATTCTTCCATCAGGGCGGCAGCGACCTGTTGGGTCGCCAACTGCACGGCCTGATCACGCGCTAATCCCAGCCGCCGGGGCCAGATACAGGGTTTCGCCGTCATTCGGTATTTCCCGCCAGGCAGTGCTGCGACGACCACGGGGATGATCGCGGAATCCCCCATATAGGCAATAAGTGCGGGCGATTTGGAAAACAGGGCCTTCCCCCCAGGGAGTTCCACATCCGTCGTGAAGTCACCAAAAGGACGGTCGATGAGCATCGCAGCAAACTTCCCCGCTTCGAGCGTTTTCAGCACCCGCAGTGAAGCGAATGCATCCGTGCCGATCTCTATGGTGTCCGCCCCCCAACGTTTGCGGAACGCAGCGCGCCACGCCGTGAGCGCTGCGGTTGGTTCGGCTTGGGTGACAACGCTGATATCCCACCCCATCCTTCCAATGAGAAGGGCGCCGAATTCGAAAAATCCATAGTGCCCGGTGGCAAGGATTGCGCCGTTTCCGGCCTGGTAGGCTTCGCTCAGGTGCTCTTTTCCCTCCCGCTCAACACACCAGGCATCGGCTTGGGACTGTGCGATATTTCCCACGGTAAAATAATCCCCAATTGTCACCGCAAAATTGCTGAACACCCGCTTTGCTTCAGCCACTGACACCCCCGAGGGTTGCAATAGCCCAAGGTTTTCCCGCACCGTTCGCACGACCCCGTGATGAGTCTCGGCGTAGACCCAGCCAATAGCCCACGCGACCGCGCGATAGAAGGAACGGCCAAACAAACGATGCAGTCGGGAGACCATCTGGAATATTTCCGCCGAATACATCTTCCGATAAAACCACCGATGGTTGTGCGGACGCGTATCGGAGCTCGAAGGTTCCATGTCCATTTACGAAAGTTGCGCCTGTTCCGGCAGCACACACCGCCAACCGTCAGCTGCCAATCGCGACAGCAGCAGCGCCAAAGTTTCCAAGCGACGCTCTGAATCCATCTCCGACTCGTGCAGAACCACAATCGCACCCGGTCGAATACGCCGCATTATCCGATCAACCACGACCGTTCCGCGATCAAGCAACCCATCCACTCCGCTCGCGCTCCAGCCAATGAGACGCATCCCCTTTGCATCCAGCACAGGATGAACCCAAGGATTAGTCATTCCCACCGGACAGCGAAATCCAGTCGGATAGACTCCAGTCGCCGCGTGGATCGCATCGCCACCACGTTCGATTTCGCTGCACACAAGCGACGGAGGCAGACTCCACCAAAGACTGGACCAATGATGATAGGTATGATTCCCCAGGCCATGACCCGATTCGACGACAGCTTTCGCAATGGCTCTGAGGCGGTCCGCGCGCGATCCGATCATAAAAAACGTTGCCTTTGCATCATGCTCCCTCAGCAAGTCCAGATAGCCGATGGTCGTGCCCCGTGTGGGACCGTCATCAATGGTCAACCACACCTCACGAGAGGACGTTTTAAAGCTCCGCACCAGAGGCCCCCACACAGCATGATTCCGCGTCACGCTCGGAAGGATAATCGTGGCATGAGCGACAGGCCACGCCCACCATGCACGTTTACCAGCGATCACCGGGAGCGCGGTTCCCAATGCGGCCACGCCGAGCAGTAAGGGACGCAAATTCACGTCCATTCCTTTCGCAGCCGCAGCAGTCGTGGCACCCGCAAGACCATCCCGCAGATCAATCGCGCGTGCGTCCAAATCAAGAGCAAGTTATCCCGGAGGTATCGAAAATGCGTCACGCCACCATCGTTCGTGTGAGGATAGAACACCGGCGTCTCGATATTAATCGGTCGCACGCCAGCCCATACCAGGCGCACTGCCAACTCGGTGTCGAAATCAAATCTTCGTGCGGTTCGGATGGACTCCAGGATGCGGAGCGATTGCTTGATCGGGTAGATTCGAAACCCGAAAAGCGAGTCCCGCACACCCAACCAATGGGTCTCAATGTTGGCAAAGCAATTGCCGATTCGCCGCCCATTGACACGCTCCGGTGGTGCATCGGGACCAAAAATCGGCACCCCCAGAACCATTGCATCAGGGTTTTCCATGGAAATCCTTATGAATGGAAGCAAGGAATTCACATCGTGTTGTCCGTCAGCATCCATGACCAGGGCATGCGTGTATCCCGCCGCCAGCGCTGCGCGCATGCCGACTAAGACGGCTGAGCCCTTACCACCATTCGTCGAGAGAAGGATGACACGCACGCTATCTTCCATTGGTCCAAGCGCATGCTGACTCCCGTCCGTGCTTGCATCAATGATGACCCACACCGGCACACCTGAAGGAATAATCGCCTGAATCGTTCGGGCGAGAGCCGAACCGCTGTTGTACGAGGGTAGGATGATACAGTGCGCAAATCCGGTCACGATGCCCCCTTTCCAGACTGAACGGGAGCCGACAGGGTCCTGATGTAGTAACCTTCGACCCGTTCTGCAAAATCACGGGCGGACTCGCCGGACGCGGGGAAAAACGCTTCGCCAAGTTTGATGTTCAGAACCACCGGTACTGGCACCGGCTCAAGCACTCTCATGCCATGGGTCAAATAGGATCGGCTTTGTTCAATAAAGACCGTCAGGACCTCTGCTCCACCACAGACCGCAGCAAGCGCAAAGCCTGCTTTAAAACGATTGATAACACCCTCGGGATGTCGGGTGCGCGTGCCCTCGGGAAAAATCAGCAGGTTGTCGCCCGCTTGCAACTTGCGCACACACTCACGGATCATCTCGGCTCCCTGATCATTGCGGATATACCCAGCCAACTGTGCTGCGCCCGAGAAAGCGGGGTTCCGTGTGAGGCTGGCCTGCATGACACAGACCGCACGCGGGAGCTCAGAAAGAAGGAACACGGCATCAAGCAATCCGGGATGGTTTGCCACTACGACCGTGCCACGCAGGCCTGCCAATACGTGCGCATCCGGCCAGTTTACGCGAAACAACCCAAGCCTCTGGAGCACGGCGCTGAACAACCGAAAAAGCCGCTGAAGAACCAAGGAGCCATACTTTGCGCAATGCGCTTCACCTAACGACCACCGCACAAGCGGCCATAGAAAAGTGAGTAATAGACCGCCTCCGAAAAATACTCCCACGCTCAACGCCTGCAGAGCGTAGGCAAACGGATCATGCCGGCTGCCAGGATCAGGGGCATTGTGTTCGCGGTAGTCTGCCAGTGTCTGAGCGGCAGAAGAGAAGGCATGATGGCGATTGGATGTGCTACGGGGCATGCAGGAATTAATTTACCCATCGCACCGCCCAAAGCGCGAGTCAGGATTTTTGTCCTTGCGACAATCGCTGGAATTTGGCGCGCTATCGTCTGTCCTATCAAAAACGTCATCTCCCATCTTCAGAATCCGGCACAGAGGTCTCCATCCAGCCCGCTAAAACGCTGGTTTCTAGTCACGTTGCAAGTCGCTGTCACGGTTGGGTTGCTGACGTTCTTTTTTCACGACGCCGAGTTCCGTGGCCAGGCAGCAGAAGCAATTCGCACAGCCAATGGCTCCTGGCTGCTCTGGGGTATCCTCATCGCGGGTGTCGAAAATCTTGTGGGCGTTGTGCGTTGGCGGTTGTTTTTAAAAATTCTCGGGATCGATTTGCCATTTTGGAAAAGTGTGGAGATCTGCCTCGTAGCGCTCTTTTGCAATACCTTCATGCTCGGCGCTGCAGGCGCCGACCTCGTGCGTGTCGCCTACCTCGTGCAGCGCGGCAATCGAAAGACAACGTCGCTGTTATCAATCATCATGGACCGCGTGAGTGGACTTGGAGCATTGCTTGTGATCACGCTTGTTTTGACGGCCTGGAACTACGACTGGCTCATCCAGAGCCCTCTCGCATCAACAGTCGTTAAGTTTGTCATTCTCTATCAACTCGTGGCACTCGCACTGCTGGGAGTATCTCTTCTCATAGCCGTAAAAGAATGGACGGATCGCCTTCCCAAATGGGCGCCATTCCGAAGCCTCGTTGTCGATTTGGGCTCTGGATATGCGCTGTTAGCCACCAAATGGCGCACCACACTTTTGGCGTCGCTACTCTCTCTCTTCATGCTCGTCGCCTACTTTGCCGTATTTTACTGTAGCGCCCGCGCATTTGGAGCGCCGATCAATTACGTCCAGCTCTCGACCATCATGCCCGCAGCAGACATCATCAGCGCGTTGCCCATCAGCGTCGGCGGCGTGGGGGTAAGGGAGCAGGTATTTGTAATAATGCTTGGTCAGCTTGCCGGAATCAGTGCTGCCATGGCGGTATCGATTTCGCTTACCGGATTTATTGTAAACTGCTCGTGGGGCATTATAGGTGCGGTTCTTGCACCGCTGCACTTTAAGGGCATCATCGGCCGCGCCCGGCGAGAGGCAAAAAACGCCACGCTACCCGACTAAACCCATGACAGTTCTCTATTTCGCCCAAGCTGCCAAAGCCACTGGATGTACCACCGAGGATTGGCCGGTCACTCTGCCACTGAGCGTCGAAGAATTTTGGCAGGAAGCAATCCGCCGACATCCTCGTCTCGCGGCCTTGCGCCCGCACTGCCGAATCGCATCAAATTGCCAATACCTTACCGAAAGGCAGTTGATCACTCCCGACGGTGAAGCAGCCATTATTCCACCTGTTTCCGGCGGATGATCATCGAAGTTCTAATCACCGATAATCCTCTCGCGCTGCCGGACAAAGAGCACGTCCCGTCCGGTGCGATAGCGCGATTCACCGGGATCGTCCGGCCCGAGGAAGATGGCGCTCAGATTTCCGCGCTTCTTTACGAGGCGTATGAGCCAATGGCTACGCAAACCATACAGCACATTCTGACAACCCTACACCGCGAGCATGGATTCGACGCTGCCCGTGTCCATCATCGCCTGGGCACGATTCCGGTCGGCGAGGCAGCAATCATTATCGAGGTAACCAGCAAACACCGGGCTGCTGCGTTTGCCGTCGTGTCTGAATTCATGGACCGGCTGAAGATCGACGTGCCCATCTGGAAGGTGGAGGCGGTGCAGGCATGATGGAAATCGAGCAACTCTGGAGAGAAATCGATGGGCGGGTAACCTCGCTCCCAGTGGAGTCGGTGAGCCTCCAGGATTCCAACCATAGGGTTCTGGCCAGCGACGTGGCAGCCACCACCGATCAGCCCGCGTTCGATCAAAGCGCAATGGACGGATTCGCTTTCGCGTCCACGCACCCTGGCGAATGCAAGATCTCGGACACGGTGGCGGCAGGGGCATCCTCGAGCATCCAACTACACAGCGGCGAGGCAGTGCGGATCCTCACCGGCGGAGTGGTTCCACGCGGGACTTTCGCTATTGAGAAGCAGGAGGATTGTGTGGTCACGGATGGCACCGTGCGATTGCGTGACGACATGCCACTTGCGAAAGGAAAATTCATTCGGCCCAAGGCTGGAATCTTTCGCGCGGGCGATGTGATCCTGGAACGATGCAAGCGAATCACTCCGGGTGCCCTGGCATTGTTGGCATCGGCAGGGATCGCTGAGCTTGACGTCGTGAGCCGGGCATCCTGCCTACACGTGATCACCGGGGATGAAATCGTCCCCGTCGGCGCCCCACTGCCTACGGGAAATACCTACGACAGCAACGGCCCGATGTTGCATGCGCTCCTGACGGATGCCGGAGTTTCCTCCAGTGCAATTGCGCTGCGAGATGATCCCGCCCGACTCACCGAGGTGGTTTCAAATTGCCGCACATCGATCATCTTGATTTCCGGTGGCTCGGGCCCCGGGGATCGCGATCACGCGAAACATGCTCTCGAGTCCAGTGGATTTACCATCCATACGCATCGCATCAACAGCCGCCCTGGCGGGCCATTGATTTTTGCCACTCGGGATGGACAGGTGGCTTTCGGCCTCCCCGGGAATCCGCTTTCCCACTGGGTGTGTTTTCATGCATTCGTCGGCAGGATGATCTCACGACTCCACGGACAGGAACTTTCTCCATTGATCATTGCCGAGGTGAGCACAGAAATTCCGGACACCGGCGACGGACGACGGACCTGGACACCCGCATTTTTGACAAGTGCATCCGGAACCTGGACGGCGACCCCTCTCCCATGGAAACACTCGGGTGATCTCACACCGCTGGTCCGTGCCAATGCACTAATCCTTGACGGCACTTCCTCCAATGGAACTGCCGCCGTATTACCCATTCACCTATGAATACCAACGCATTCAGTCATATAGACGCATCCGGTGAAGCCCGCATGGTCGATGTCGGCGGCAAACCAACCGTTCCACGTCACGCGACAGCCGTCGGTTCCCTACATTGCGACGCAGCGACGCTGGACTTGCTCAAGCGACAGGCACTGCCAAAAGGAGACGTCCTCGCGGTGGCACGCGTGGCCGGCATTCAAGCCGCCAAACGCACGAGTGACCTGATCCCGATGTGCCATCAACTGCCGTTGGAATCGGTGAGCATCGAGTTTCTCGTGCATGAGACACGCATCGACATCCACGCGAGTGTGAAGACCACTGCCCGAACCGGCGTGGAAATGGAGGCGCTAACTGCAGTGAGCGTAGCCGCACTGACGCTCTACGACATGATGAAAGCGGTAGATAAATCGATGCGCATTGAGGGCATTGAGGTGTCCGCTAAGACCAAAGGCTGAACAACGAAAAGCCCGACCGCAACAACACGGCCGGGCTTCGAATTTCAGTTCTACTGCCGCAGAGGATTAAAGCGAGCGCACCGCCTCGATTACCTTTTCGGGGGTCATGCCAAGGAGCTTCATTACTGTGCCGCCGGGAGCACTCATTCCGAACCGGTCAATTGCGACTGTCTTTCCATCCAGTCCCACAAACCGGAACCATGGGTCGGAAACTCCGGCTTCGATGCTCACGCGTTTCCGGCAGGAGTTCGGAAGCACTTCCTCTTGATATTCCGCGGACTGAGCCAGGAAATGCTCGAAGCACGGCATCGAAACGACACGCGTTCCCTCGCCAAGTTCGTCGGCAGCCTTGAGTGCGTGCTGGACCTCGCTGCCGCTGGCGAGAAGGATCGTCTCCAACTCCGCGGTTTCCTTGCGGGCGATGTAGCCTCCCAACTTGATTCCGCTGCGGCGGGTTTCAACGGGGATTTCGCTGAGCGTCGGAAGGTTCTGACGGCTGAGCACGAGCATTGTCGGACCATCCGTCTTTTCAAATGCCGCAGCAAAAGCACCCGCTGTTTCCTCTGGATCCGCGGGTCGGATGACATCCAGCCCGGGAATCGCACGAAGTCCGGCGACGGTTTCGACAGGTTCGTGCGTCGGTCCATCCTCGCCGACACCAACCGAGTCGTGCGTGAAAATATAGACGACGGGCAACTTCGACAACGCAGCCAACCGGATAGCACCACGCGCATAGTCCGCAAATACAAGAAACGTCGCGCCACTCGGACGGAAAATTCCGTCATAAGCGATGCCATTCATTATCCCACACATCGCGTGCTCACGAATCCCAAAATGCAGATTCCGACCCTCGCGGTTCTTGCTGTTGAAATCGCCGCCGTCCACGATGTAATTCAGCGTCGATCCGTGGAGATCAGCGCTGCCGCTTATTACCAAAGGCATCGCCTTAGCCACGGCCTGCAACACGACACTGCCCGCCTTGCGTGTGGCAATGGATTCTGCCGGATCAAATTCCGGTATGGCAGCAAGCAAATCGGGCACCTCACCGGCGACCGCCGCGTCGATCTCGGCGGCAAGATCGGCATTTCCTGCACGCCACGCGGCATACTTTTTCTCCCACTCCGCGTAAGCCGCCTTGAGCGATGCAACATGATTCGAAAAATACTCGCGTGTGCCTGGATCGACAAAAAACTTCCCGGCGGGCAACCCAAGCCCGGCGCGGGCGGAGTCAGAAAATTTCACACCCGCTTCGCCGTGTGCCTTGTTTGTTCCAGAAACCTCGGGGATCCCTTTGCCGATGAGTGTTTTTGCAATGATGAACTGCGGTTTCCCGCTGGTCGCCTTCTTTGCCTTCTCGTAGGTCGAAATAATTTCGGCGATATTATGGCCGTCAATTTCATGCACTTCCCAGCCATAAGCCTTATACTTGGCTGCGGTGTCTTCGCTTTGCGAAACCGGCGCCATGGCATCCAGCGTTACGTTATTGGAATCATAGAACAGGATCAGGTTATCCAACTCCAAATGCGCCGCCAGCGCGGACGCCTCTTGGGCAATTCCTTCTTGCAGACAACCATCCCCGGCTAGGCACACCACATGATGGTCAAAAATCGTATGCTGACCCGTATTAAATCGGGCTTCAGCCATCTTCGAGGCGACGGCATATCCGACCGCATTCGACACACCTTGTCCCAACGGGCCCGTGGTGGCCTCGACTCCCGGTGTCTCATGCCATTCCGGATGGCCGGGGGTGATGCTGTGGAGTTGACGGAAATTTTTGACCTCATCGAGGCTGAGAGCGAACCCCGACAAGTGCAGCCAACTGTAGAGGAACATACTTCCATGCCCGGCGGAGAGGATAAATCGATCCCGATTTAACCATCGGGGTTCGTCTGGATTGTAGCTCAGAGTCGCACCAAAAAGTACAGCTCCCATTTCTGCGGCACCCAGCGGAAGACCTAGGTGTCCGGACTTGCAGGCGGTAACGGCGTCAATCGCAAGTCCACGTGCATCGCGGGCGGCGGTTTCCAAAGCAGGAAGATCAATACTCATAGTCCCCGTAGAATGATAACCCAATCCCATTTGGCAAGCCGAAGATATCAAATGTTTCGCATTCAATTCCCTTCTCCCCGGCCTTCAAACCGAATAGCAGTCGGTCGATGATGATCTCAAGCTTCCGAAAGTTCCTTCCGTGCCTGCTCATCGGGAGCATTCTTTTGTCTGCATCAGCACAAGACCAGGACATGCAAGACCCTGTCGATGCCTTATCGGAAAAGGCCATCGATGCAGATCCATCGGCGCGGGCATAGTGGATGCCGCCGAACAGGTGATGGCCCTCACCAAAACCGCACGGAATTCCTGCAACGCACCGTGCGACTAATCAACGAATAAGCGTCCACGTGGCAGCAGGCAAATTGTTGTTTCAGCAGGCTGACACCAGGAGCCCTGCGCGCGCTTCTTCCCGCCGCTGACCGGGATCTGATGGAGGGATTCGGCAACAAGATCCATGAAATTTGCTCCGACTGCAACCACCCGAAGCGTGTTGTTGTCATAACGACCCTGCGCAGGGATGGAGCGCGAAATCAGGCGATTCCTCTCGATAGCCAGCCTTCGATCATCCGCTCAGGGATGAGGCTGGAAGCAAAAAATAATTCTTACGCCGCAACGGCCGAGCTTTTAAACACGCAGCCATGGAGAAAATCGGGTGCTGGCGTTTCAGGATTTCCACCATGCCTCACTATCCCCGTTTATCTCTCGCTATCTTTTCTCTCGCCTTGGTGTTTGGGTTCCTCCGCGAAATGCCTCCCTCGTTTGTCGGGGCAGCTTTTCCTTGAATGTCGTATTGCAGGAATACTGACATACTGCTACGCTGAACGCATGACCAAAGTCATCACTGTTAATGGACGCGGCGCGCTCACCCTGCCAAAGGAAGCCCGTGAAAGACTCGGAGTGACACACGGAGGCCAACTTGTCGTGGACATGGACGAGAGCGGGGAAGTCGTCCTTCGAGCTGGCGTCGTCATGCCCGTCGAAATCTATTCCGCCGCGAGGGCTGAGGAATTTCATCGAATGAATGAATCGCCACTCGTGGGCAAAAAGCTCCGCTGGCGCAAAGCCCAATGAGAGTGTTTCTCGATGCCAACATCCTTTTCTCCACGTCATCCCCCAACGGTCATCTCGCGGAGTTTCTCGGAGAATTGGCGCATCACGCCGACCTGGTCACCAACGCTTACGCCAAGGCCGAGGCGGAGCGGAACATCGCGGCGAAGCTGCCCAAGTATCTTCCCGATCATGAAGAATTCGCGGCGTCTTTGGAGTTGGTTCCCATTCAACTCTTTGACCTTGATATAAAGCTCGCGGAAAAAGATCACCCCATCCTTTGCGGAGCCATCGCTGGGAAAGCGGATTTCCTGCTCACGGGTGACAAAAAGAATTTTGGACATCTGTTTGGCAAAACCATTGGCGGCGTAAAAATCGTGACCGTGCAGATGCTCTTGGACGAACTGATCGCGCGCTTAATCGTCGGCAAATCCTGACCCGCCAAAACGACTCCTCAACAAGGCCGTCTTGTCGAGTCGCCAGATTTCGCCTTAAATCATGGTGCAGCCTTGTCCGCAGGCCCACGGTGTAGAAAAAAATCCGGGGACATAGTTCGCGTAGGTCATATTTTGAATCGCGGATTCTCTCCGGAAAACTCCCAGCGGGTTCCAAGCTCCCCTCGACGCAGGATCTGGCCCGGAGAGCATGGCACGCATGTGTCCACGGTCCACAAGGTCCTGGCCGAGCTGGTGCAGAAGGGGTTGCTTGTCCGCCGGAAACGTCATGAGACAGATTTATCCGCGAGCGCGCCGCCGCCCGCAGCCTCAAGGCGGCGGAAGCAAAAATCATCCTCCGTGAAGTCTTCGCCGCCGTTTCCGGTTGGCGCAAGACTGGCAGGCAACTCGATCTCAAGGCATCCACCCTCGATGCCTATAGTTCAGCTTTCGACCATCCGCTCATGGATGAAGCCGGAGCCCAATAATAACTCTCAAAGAGTCAAAACCTAGCCCGCGTCGTAACGGCAGAAGCTGACGCGCAGGGCTAGGGTCGAAACTGGAGATGCGAAAGACGGAGGCCGGGATGGACATCGTCACGCGCCATTCGGTTAGCGTTCGCGCAGCCGTGCTGCGGAAGCCGACGGGGCGCACGAGCATTTATTCCAAGGTCAGGGGAACCCTGCTGTCAGAGCGTTAGCCACCGACAGCGGGGAGGTGCAGATGCATTCGTTTATTGCTGTGCGTGACATGGAGATCGACATAGTCCCTGTGACCTTCGAACTGGAAGAATGCTTCGAAGACATCGCCCGGGCTTCCACATTCGTTGATTGTCCGCCGTCGCCCGCGTGGTGATCTGAGATTAATCTCTCACGAATTCTGAAAACTCTTTGAATCCAAGAAAATATTTTTGGTTGTGCGAAGCGGCCTTCTCAGGCGAAAACTTCTCCCTCGATTCTGTCAAAACGGATGATGATTTCATCGGCTTTGGCGCTCGGTAATCCGCTCTCGTCTGCCCAATGCGCCCAACGACTGACCGAAGATCGGACAGAATCGATGGCAGCCTCGAACTCCTCCTTGGTGAGACTGGCGTTACGACAAAGCGCCTCCATGGTTGAGACCTTCGGCCAGACTTCGCCCGCAATTTGCGTTCCCCTTTGGATGATCCCACTGCTGTAGGTGAGATCGTAGGCTGGCGTCATCGTCCATTCACCGCTCTCCTCATCAAGCATGAATGCGTGATTTTTGCCATGGTCGTCGTGGTTGGACGTCAGAACATTAAAAACCATGCGGCGGGCTAATTCACAAAGCTCCTCTCTCGCGACGTGCAGGCGGATTGCGGTGCGGAAGAGGTCACGGTAATCCAGCGAATCCGGTTCTTTATGAAGCATGCCGCTGGCCGAATGAAAATGGGTTCGCTGTCGAGGTTGACTGGCGGACGGCAGATCAAATCGCTCTAACAGCAGGTGCCTGCGTGTCGATGCAGGCGCTTCCTTGATGAGCCTGCTTTCTGTCATGCGAATTCCGGCAGCTCGAGCCATGCGGGCGTAGGCATGTTCACATCGGGCATTCTCGCCCGTCTCCGAGGGATCGAATTTCAACAAGCAGGGCTTTCCAGTCCCATCCGGCTCACCAACCCGTAACGTGCCGTCGTCATATGCCAAAACGAGGGCCTTGGGCCAGGCACCGCCAGCCGTGCCGCCTCGGGCAAGTTGCGGAAGAACTTCCGAAGGCTCCCCACGCTCGATTTCCGCAGCACCACGAGCCAGAGCGGCGGCACTAATGGCTTCCAGTTTCATTTCCCCGGTTTCGAGGGAAGGATGGAAATGGAGTGCGCCTAATCCGCGCTCGCCGCGCCATGCCAGCAGAGTCATGGCATTGGGCTCACCCCATTTATTCCTCGCAAATTCGGTCCTCGCTACCTTTTGGCCCCATGCGTCTGGCAGGCAGTCCGCAATGAGTCCCGGCAAGCCGTTGATCCCTTTGGAACCGTTAAAAGCGACATCGGTAAAGAGAAGGCTGATGGGCGATAAATCGAGGCCCCTCCGCAACCATTCCGCGTCATACACGAAATAGATCGTCCCTCGCTGGATCACATACCCGACGGTCGAACCATCCCACCAGCAAACTCGAAGCTTTTTTTCCATGATCTATTTTTGACGTGGGGATGCGTGTTTCCGCTCGGGAGCTAGAAGATCCTTGAGCCGCATTTCGGGCTGATCCTCCGCAATGATTTCTCCAAGCGCATCGCTGTAGCCCAGCACTCCGAGAGCCCGGGCCACATGCCGGAACTCCACTGTTCCATCGCCTTTCTCGATCTTGCGATAAGTGGGCAAGGCGATGCCCACCATTTCCGCGAGGTAATATTGCGACAAATTCCGACGCAACCGCTCCTGCCGAAGACGCGAGCCCAGTTTTTTCATCGCTTCTGTTTCTCCTAAAATAGAAATCATAATATCTTAAAATAGCAATTTGTTATTTAAAGAGAAACTATATTTTTTGTTGATTGATACGAAACAGCACTAATGGCGTAATGATTTTGGAATTTATGACGTTCTCGCCTCATTTGTCGGGGTGAGAAAAAAACACGCCTTCCCCCTCGGCATCCGTCACAAGTTCACGGTCGTGATCGAAGAGCATCTGAGGAGGGAAAAGAGGGCAAGGTGCAAATCTTGACAAACATTTCTAACCTTGTCGAATCCCACGCCTCCTTGAAAAAAACCTGCATTTCGAGAGACAGCTTGAATCATGCGCCCCACGCTCGAATAATTGCACACTGGCACCTTTTTCCATTTCCTTGACTTCGATAATGATTAACACTATTCTAGTGTTACATGAAAAACGTGACAATTACCCTGGACGAGAGCGTAATTCGGTGGGCCAAGATCTGGGCGGCCACTCACGACACCAGTGTATCCCGGATGCTGGGAGCGGAACTGAGCAGGAAGATGCTCGCGGAACAGCATTATGAGCGCGCCAAAAAAAGGTTCCTGGACAAGACCCCCACGCCGCTAAAATCCTCGCACTCCGCTTATCCGGACAGGGACAGCTTGTATGACCGATAGCATTTTTGTGGACACCAATGTCCTGCTGTATTGGCGAGATGCGTCAGAGCCAAGAAAACAGGTGATCGCTGCCGCGAAGCTCGCCGAGCTTTGGGAGACGCACGCCGGTCGACTTTCCGTGCAAGTACTGAACGAGTATTTTGTAAATGTGACCCGCAAACTCGATCCCGGACTTTCCCCGGAAGAGGCCTGGGACGATGTCGAGGCGCTCTCCGCGTGGGATCCCCTTCCTATCGACATGCCTATCCTCACACGTTCCTTCGCCGTCCAGCGCCGCTACCAACTCTCGTGGTGGGACTCCATGATCGTGGCCGCAGCCGAGGCCGCAGGCTGCACCCGCATCCTCAGCGAGGATTTGTCGAATGATACCAGCTACTTTGGAATCACCGTGGAAAATCCCTTTGCGGAAATGCCGGGTTGAGCGAAATCGGGGGCAGTGTGCAAATCTTGACAAACATTTCTAACCTTGTCGAATGCCACGCCCCCTTGAAAAAAAACCTGCATTTCGAGAGACAGCTTGGATGATGCTCCCCTCCGGGAAATTCAAGGCGGAGACTTCAGGGCATTCCGCTTGGCCAGGAAGAGGTCGATTCTGTCAATAATTACACACTGGTGCCATTTCGTGGTAAATCGCCCCCTCGTATTCCGTTCGCAGTTGTCTGGCCATACCGGGAGTACGCCAAAAAGAACCAATGTGACAATACGCGGGACTGATTCCCTCATTTGTTTGTCGTTGTTTAGGAATCTCAGCGAAATATGGATGGCTTTAGGCTGACTGAAGCCCATACCCGCCCGGGCAGAACCAAAAATCCTTACTCGGTCTTTTGCTATGAGGAGGAGCCGTCTTGGCTCGACCTTCTCGCACTAGACCG
>Ga0105055_10002066_pt1 | contig 31838 bp, 26 predicted proteins | sample BON03_FD_78090 | JGI IMG/M metagenome (GOLD analysis project Ga0105055, IMG submission 78090) | Freshwater microbial communities from Lake Bonney liftoff mats and glacier meltwater in Antarctica - BON-03 | ecosystem: Environmental > Aquatic > Freshwater > Ice > Glacier meltwater | place: Lake... | reverse complement strand
CTCGCCAGTGGCGATGGAGCGTTGGATGAATGCCTGGGGATCGAAGTCTCGGACATGGCGCGACTGCGAACGAATCGGCAATGCGATGGCGTAGTTGAAATCGCAGTCGTACATCGTGCCGTCATGGCCGACGTGAAGCTGGTGCCTGCACATCAGACCGCTGAGGGTCGCTGTGTTGTACGAATCGCGCAGCAAGCGCAAGTAGTCGTCGGCCTTTCCCTGGCGGCGCAGGTCGTCGAGGAATCGGCCGATTGCCATGTTGGTGATCGTGTAGAGCCGGCTGAATCGGATGCCGAATCCGTCCATCAACTCGCGTCGATAAGCGGCTTCCAGTTTGGCCTGTGCTGGCGGCAGGCTCGGTCCACCAGGATTGTAAACCAGGTCCAACTCCAGGCGAGGATCAGCGCCGTAGCCTTCGCGATTGAGCCGCTGGATGACTTCAATGCTCTCACGATAGACATGCCTGCCGCGCTGCTTGTCGACGTTGGTCTCCAGGTAACAAGGCAGTGATGCGATGAGGTGCACGCCGCGCACGGCGTAGTAGTGCGGCAGGTGCTCATACTTCTTGTCGAGCATGATGGTGAGATTGGTGCGCACGATGACGTGCAGCTTTTGCTCGATGGCGGCGTCGACGAATGCGGTGAAATGCGGGTGCATCTCCGGCGCACCGCCCGTGATGTCCAGTATCTTCGCCCCAGCCTTGCGCGCTGCCACCAGCACCTGCTGCATCGTCGGCCAGTCCATCTGCTCGGTGCGCTTGGGCGAGGATTCCACATGACAGTGGTGGCATGCCAAATTGCAGCGCAATCCGATGTTCACCTGTACCGTCTCGATTGAAAGAGGGCGTAACTCTTTGTTCGTGTCCCGGCGGACAAACTGGTCGAACGCGCTCGTGATTGATGGCCTGTCGAGCACATTCAAGGGAATGGTTAGGTTGAGTTCATTCATGATCAGGTTCCTATCAAACGTATCACTGAAAATGCACCGGCTCCAAGCATCAGGCCCAGCGGCAATGTCGTGATCCATGCCAGCAAGATTTGTCCGATGGTGCGCCATCGCCGCACGCCGTTCACCGCGCTGATGCCGAAGATGCAACCGGTGGAGACGTGGGTCGTTGACACGGGCACGCCGATTCTCGAAGCGGCGATGACCATCACTGACGTGACCATATTCGCTGTGAATCCTTGGCCGGGATTAAGGGTCGTGATCCGCTGGCTGATGGTGTGTGCAACCTTACGACTCTGCACCAATCCGCCGGCTGTCATGGCCACAGTCACCAGCACCAGGATGAAGACATGGCTGATACCACCGCCGACAGCCGATGATGCGAGCATTAGTGCCGCGATTTTGGGCACATCGTTTACCGCACGGGCAAAGCAGACTGCGCCAGCGCTGGCGTAATGAGCGACATTCAGTGCCGACTGAGCATCGATGCCGACGAGCCTTCCGTTGTACCGCTCTACACAACGATCGACGTGGTCGATGCTGACGATCAGGCGCTGATTGACCGCAGTGGTGGCACATGCCTGACCATCCGCCATCGAGAGCGCTGGCACTTTCGACTCGGTGCCGACACAGAGGCAAGACTCACGTCCAATACCGGAGGCTTTTCGCATGCGGCGCAACACCGGATAAATAACGATAGTCGCCGCGATGGCGATCAGCGGGCTCAAGAGCAAAGGTGTGGCGAACTTGCTTCCGACGGCATGCCATTGCACTGCTCCGCCATCACTGACCAAAGCAGCCCCGACTAGGCCTCCAGTAAGGGCGTGAGTCGTAGATGTTGGCATCCCCAGGAACGTCGCAAAAAGGATCGTTATCGCCGCCGCTAAGCCAGCCGCGGCAAGCAGTTTCTCATCTACAACGCCGTGCGAAAAGAGATCGCCTCCACTGAACGTCTTCACCAATCCGTGTGCCAGTGCGATCGAGGCCACACTGCCGAGTATGGTCGCGCCGGTGGCCCACCACAAGGCAGTGCGGTAGCCGCAGGTGGCACTGCCATAGAGTGTGGCGACTCCTTTGAAATTGTCGTTGGCCCCATTGCTCCAGGCAAGCCCGAGCACAGCCAGAATGAGTATCGCAGTGAGCATCACAGTTGCCCGTCGAAGAAGGTGGAGATGATCGGAGTGGGGTCGGTTCTGGAAATAATTCAGCAGTTCAACAGCAGCCGCTGCCAGGCTCGCAACATGCTGAAGATTCGCTGGCGCGGGTCTCGCGGTAGTCAAAGCCTTTGGTCTGTCGCGGATCACGCACCGCCGCATGCTTGCAGTCGAACGCACGGGCCTCTGCTTCGGCCACCGGCATCTTCGGCTCGATGGCCAACATTTGACCGGCGTACGGACCCTGGGGATCCGTCATCAGTTTGAAAGTCTTATCGCACACCGCCATGCGCTGACCGCGATGCAGAACATGGCCATCATCATCGCGCACCTGCTTCCACGGGCCGCGATAGACCACCGCCTGATTTCGTTCCATGCACGGTCCTTGCTTGCCCTTGTAGGCCCGCACCGTCATCGAGCGGAACTCGATACCGTCAATTACCTGCCAAGGCACTTCCTGTCGGTGCACGATTTCGACGCCGTGAAAACCAGCAGCCTCGAACATCTCCAGGAAGCGGTCTTCGCGAAACGCGCCGGAGATGCAGCCGGACCAGAGCTTGGGATCGTTGAGAATTGCGGGGGTAGGTTCCTCATCGCAGACGATGTCGGAGATCACCGCTCTGCCGCCTCGTTTGAGTACGCGGAACATCTCACTGAAAAGCGACACCTTCTCCTGCGTGCGCACCAGATTCAGCACGCAGTTGGAAACGATCACATCCACCGAATCATCCGCGACCACCGGCTGCTCCTGGCGCAGCTTGTTGCAGTGACCTTCATATTCCAGAAGCTGTTCGACGCTGGTTACCGGTTGACGCGCCAGCCACGTCTGTGCTCTTTCGAGATCGAGCTTCATGTCCTGAATACGGGCCTTGTGAAAACTCACATTGGCGTAGCCGATGCGGCGAGCCATTTCATCCTGATACTTGCGCGCCAGCGCCAGCATACGGTTGTTGAAGTCGAGGCCGATGACCTTGCCGGCAGGTCCGACCTTCTGTGAAAGCATGTAGCAGACTTTGCCCGCACCGCTGCCCAGATCAAGCACGGTGTCGCCGGTGCTCACATAGCGCGATGGATCGCCGCAGCCGTAGTCTTTCTCGATGATCTCTTTGGGTAGCAGCTTGAGCAGCGCGGGATCATACGTGGTGGCAGCGCAGCAGAGACCTTGCTCCGCTTCCTCAGCACCGTGGCCGTAGCGGTCGAGGACTTCGCGTTCGATCGGGTCGGAAAGTGTGGCGGTCATCAGAGGCTCCCACAAAAGTTGCTGGTTGAAACAAACGCAAACGGCGTCATGCCGACGTGACTCGGTGTACCGTCGCATGATGAGTCGCACAAGATGCGACTTCCTTACAGACGTGGATGCCGGGGTTCGAGCGCAATGCCGGGGCAACATCTATCAACCGACACCTGTGACTCACTTGGCCCCGCTGTCAGCGGCTGCCGGGGCCGAGCCGACCAGTTCCGTCTTGGGTGAAATGCTGACGGGCCCACGATGCGTGCAACAGTCGCCCGGCATGGGCAAGCGCACAAGACTCCGCTTGCCCATGCCGCCATTCAATGGTGTGGACAGGCTGCTCCCTGCTATTCCCGGAGCTTCTCGCCTTCGCTTTTCTTGGGGTGCAACGTCACATCCCGATTGAGACCGAGCTCCTGTTGCTCGGCGGGAGACGAGCCGGAGGGCGGAATGCCGACACCCATGCGCAGCTCACGCCATTTCAGTTTCAAGTTGGCCCAGCGGTGCGAGGGCGCCTCGTAACCGTAAGCCCGATATTGCCCTGGCTCGACCTTACCCTTTTGCCCCACAAAGGCGGCGAAGTGATCGACCCACGTATCAAACCCAGCCAGCACCTCGGTCTCGGACAATAGATGCTCGGCCTGATTGTCGCTGTATTTCTTGCCCTGGCCGAACTCGATGTAGCGCCAAAGCGAGTCCGGCACCTCCACCCCGCCGTAGCGGCACTGCCAAACCAGCGGGGCGTACGCCTGGCGCATGTCCTCGAAAGGCTCCTCGTCCGGATCGAAGTACTCCGGGTGACGAAGAACCCTGGGCCGGCCCGCCGAGTCCAGTTCGTCGCCCCCGCCGTCGCCGTAACAGAAGAAGGCGGCCGTCCGCCCCTCGAAATGATTGATGCTCAGTTGCTCCCACTGGGTCGAGTGTTCCAACTCGCGGGCGCGCTCGGGGTTCTTGTGTTCGATCAGGTCTTCGCGCGGGTTGCCGCCATTCATGCACACCAGTCGATCAAACATCGCCTTGAGGTTGCTTGTGGGGCCGTACCAGTTGACCGGCCCGATGATCGCCCAGGCGTCGGCCAAGTCCAGCCGCGCATACAGGTTCAGATCCCACATCAGGTCCGGCTCATCTTTGTTATTCGGTTCGTAGCAGTTGCACGGCCAGCAGCACAATGCCATCGAAGTCGAGACGCAGGCGTTGCAACCTTGAATGTGGGCCCGGCCGTATACATTCCCTAGATCTTCAAAGTCGATCTCCCACTCCTGGGGCAGGCGGTCGGCCATGCGAAGCATGAGCGTCCGAGATTTGGAATCGACCCCGGGGCAGTTGTATTGCCGCCGGTTGGAACCGCTGATCAGCAGCACACGAAAAGGTCGCTCAGCGGTCGGCCGCTTTCCATTGGCGTCATCTGGCTTCATGATCGGCTTCTTCCATTGGCTATTGTCGAGAATGATAGACCAGCCCGAATAATTCGTTGACTCACGGGTCAACCTTATCTTGTGGTACTTCCTAGGCGCAACCAATCGGCAAATGGATGAAGCTTCCATCATCTGGATGTGTGAAACACGGCGGTTATAGTCCTACGTGCCGGGAAATGTCACGTTTAATGCGCTGCGGAGATGGACAATCTGCCTTCGTCTATCTATTGCGGCATCGCAGTCGGGATTGATGCATTCAGATCAGCGTCCGCGGCTTGACGTTTGAGCGCTGCGCCGCCGGACTGTCACAACAGATCGAGGACCGGCGACTCGACACCGCTGGGTAAATCGCTTTACCTGTCGGTGGCGGGAGGAGCCGGCCAGCGCGGAGCGATGCGAACCTTGTCATTGGGCGGGAACGAGAAATGACCCGCCGATAAACGCGGCCAAAGCAGGGGTGCCGTGAACGCTTGATGGGGGCTGAGCACCTGCGGATTCGCTGCCGTCATTTTCGTTGATCCCCAGGTGGTTTGCGACCAATGCGTTTCGTCGAAGTTGTTAACGATGTCGTGGAGGGCGTCAGTGGCAACAGCAGGACAAGGAGTCATCGAACGATGCGGCGGCGGCGATCAGAAACGCAAGCAACTTTTGTCATCGTCAAGCCTCGGGTATGGATCTGGTGGGATGTGCCCTTTTAGGTTGATGCTCACTTGCTGAAACTTCCTTTGGGTGCCGGGGTGGTCTTGCTTGTACTGCCTGTGGGAACAGGTACTGCCCCGATCAGCTCGGTCTTGGGATGAAACGCCGCCCAAGCGAACCAGAAGGTATGAACCACCTGCACTGTTTCGGGTGATTCGACAACGCGGACGGAGCCCCTGCCATCCGCTTGCAGCACCACTTGGCCGGCATCAACTTTGACTTCCAGTCTGCCACCTTTTGCCTTTTCGATTTCGCCAATGGTGTACGCTCGGATCACTTGGCCAGACTTGATGCCGATGATCGGCGTCTTGGCGGGCAGGCGTTTGTCGAGTTTCGCCGGTGGGAACATCAGGCGATCAGTCTGAAAGTACGACGCATAGGGGTTGCGAGAGTAGTCGCGTGTGTGACCGGTATCCTTCGTCATCACCGTGCCTTTGGGATTGGCTTTCAACCACTTTGCATACGTGGTGATCTCAAACGGCAGATGACGCAGTGACTGCCCGGCATGGGGACCGCTCACCGCAGTCAATCCCACCTGCGACCACAGCGCCTGATCCGTGCGGTCATAGAGCAGCACGTTCGAGTTGTAGAGCAGGCCGCTGATGCCAAACTCAAACGTCTTGTCCTTGATGCGGCGATCAACCACGCTGAAGGAATCACACAGTGGGCAGTAGATCACCGCCACAGGAATCTCGCCCACCACATCGTTCACCGCTTCGTGCCAGGTGAGCACATTGACTGGATAGGCGCGAGATTCTTTGTCAATGGTGATGGCGAGCACACGCTCATCGTTCTTCAGAAAATCAGCATCGGCAGCCGCCGCGGTCTTTGGCTTGGAGATGGAGGGGATGCCGTCCTTGGGCGGGCCGCCCGCACGAATATCGTTGGCGGGAATGGTCAGGCCTTTGACATCGAATTGACTCAAAGGCGTGCGCGCCGCCTGGGCGACCGTGCTGACTGGTGCGGTATCGCAGTCCACACATTCGGCCATTTCACAATCGACGTGCGGTGGTGTCTGCTGTTCCGCCGGCCATTGCTTGATGACTACCGCTCCTGACACCATCAACAAACCAATCACAGCGATCGTTTTCAAGAGACACCTCGGCAAGAAGAGGAAGATGGAAAATGCTTCTGCTGTGAGGTGTGTCGTACGATGGGCCGCGACCTTACATCGCGGCAGAAAAAGTGCTGCTCATGCCCCTTTTTTCATACGATCAATGATCCGCTGCCTGGCTTCATCGGACAGATGCATCGATTGGTCGGCAGCAGGCGCGGATTCTTTCGGGCTGCCACACACCTTGCGAATCGCAGTCTCCAAGCCGACCAGTTGCCGCTTGTAGGCGGAGCAAGCCGAGCACATGAACAGGTGAAACCGCACCGCCATTCGCTTGCGCAAAGGCAACTTGCGGTCCAGTCCTTCCGACACGAGTTTGCTGGTCTGTTCGCAGTTGAGCATCACGGATTCTTTCTCGCAGAGGTCTCGAACCAGTTCGATTCCATGCAGCCACGCATCCGGGTTCTGGCCCGGTGGAGCATGACCCATATGTTCGTCGAGGTTGCACTGAGAACCTTACACAGATGTTCAACTTCCAGATCATCCATCACCCGCATCACAAATGCCTCTCCAAGTTTGGCGGGTAAGCCGTCGATGCACTTTCGCACCACCTGCCAGAACTCATCCAGTTCACCCTGTGACAATTGATCAAGCGACCAGGGCTTGGGCGGATTGATCCAGTTCCCTTTGGCATCGAACCAGCGCTCGGCTCCTTCCGAATCAACATCCAGGGATATGCTCCGGTTGGAGCGGCGAAAATGATCCGCGAGCTTGTGGCGAAGAATGCCGATGAACCAAGTGCGTTCTTCCGACCGGCCTTGAAAGCGATCCTTGCTCTGAAGAGCCGCGAGAAAAGTTTCCTGCACCAATTCCTCGGCGACATCCCGATCGCGCAGCCGACTCATCGCGTATCGGAACAGCGAGTCACCATGATCGCTGACCCATTTCTGTGGATCGACCGGGGTTGCAACGGTAAATGTGGTAGGCGTCACGGGCTTGTTACTCCATGTCAATGCCCGGCTGGTCTGGAAGCGATATACCAACCGAATCATCACAGCCAACAACGTGATCTGAAAATTTGTTCCCGGCGTCGGCTGCCGCGTCATTGGTCGCCGTGCAGTTCGGCTTTCAGAAAGCGCCCCCATCGCGTGTTATAGGGGTGGATTTGCCGTACCTTTGCATCGCCGCGATAGACCGGATTGCCTTCGTTGGCCCACTCAAAGATCGAACCATTCATGTTGTGAGCGTTGACAAAGCCTGCCTTCACGAGCCGCTCGGTGGCCGCTGCCGAACGAACTCCCACAGAGCAGTAGAGGACGATCTTGCGATCCTTCGCCACACCGCGCAGGACACCTGCAACCAGGTCGCTGGCTTCCGCGTCCGGTGGAATCTGCACAGCACCGGTCAGATGGCTGACTTCGTACTCTTGCGGTTCGCGAACATCCAGCACGATGAGGCGCTCGTCGCTGGCATCGTCTTGCAACCAGCGGGTAACCTGAGCTGGCGATACATGGCTGATATCGGGATGTCGCCGTCGCGTTGCTTCCTTGGTGGGCTCCAGCGATTCAGGCTCACCACTGTTGCTACAGGCAGCCGGTGCAAGTGACACCGCGATCAATGTGAATGCCCGGATAACGTGGTGCCGTATCATTCGTGTTTCCAATGCTGAATGGACTGCTGTCTCATTCATCGCGAGGTGGAGGCGTTGTCACAACGTCCTCTTTCGAGTCGGAGTTCGTTCGCTTATGAAACGGAGCCGCAAGCATCCCGCCCAGACCGCGCCATTCGTGCTGCTGCCAATGATCGAGACCAAGCTCGATATCCTGCGGCCTCTCCCGTAATCGAAATGACCGAAACAACCGATCCCAGATCGAGAGAAGGCTCGCGTAATTTGAATCGGTTTCGGGTTGCCATCGCGAGTGGTGCACGTAGTGCATCCAGGGTGTGACGATCAGCCAGCGCAAGCAACGATCCGCCTTGGCGGAGATGTGAATGTTGCTGTGATGGAACAAGATGATAGGCAACGCTATCGCTTCATACACCAGCAGCATGGGCAGTGTCATGCCGATCAGTGGTAGCACCGCCAGTCGCGCTGCGAAGGAAAGCACGATCTCGCCGGTATGAAATCGCACCCCCGAGGTGACATCCATTTCAGCATCAGAATGATGCACCGCATGAAACCGCCACAGCAGCGGCACGCGATGATTGATCCGATGCCACCAGTACTGCCAGCAGTCGAAAGCGAGAATCGCCAGCAGGCCGTGGAGCCAAAGAGGCAGGTCAAACTGATGAAGCAGGCCGAACTGGTGAATCCTTGCCGCCTCGGTCACATGAAGCACGGCAAAAGCAAAAGCAAAAGCGACCGCAGCATTGAGCGCAGCCAGCGTCAGATTGGCTGCGGCGTGAGATGCGCGACGAGCGCGGCCAATGAACATCGGAGCAATCGACTCGACCGACCACAGCGCGGCAAGAGCCACAGCCGCAGCGACATACCGGCTCTGCTGGACGACAACCACAAACTGTTGCTCATGCTCACTCATTCATCAGACGTTAGACCAAAGCATAGTGCAAGGCGAAGCAGGCGCAGTTTCGATGACCCATTGTTGGACTTGTCTTGCCGCAATCACTGACTGTTCCACCATCCGATGGGCGGCCCGCTGGGCCCAATCGTGGTCCAGTTCCCCTGGCCCGCTCGCGGTCGGGATTCAAAGTGAGTACCGAATACCTGGACGTTGGAAGGATAATCCATTCGTTGCACGCTGCCGTCGATGGCTGCGAAGGAGCCGCCATCATGATGCCACTGGGCGAAGAGATCCACGTTGGCAAAGTGTCCCTCGCGGTTGTTGCCGTTGAGTTGCACGGGATCTTCTTCGATGATGATGGGCGTGATGATGTCGCGGAAAGTACCGCCGACGTTGACGCGTCCCTGACTGCTGATGTTGTAGGTCTTCGCACTGGAGAAACCGGAGAATGCGGCATAGTCGAATCGTCCGTTGCTGCCCTTGCCGCTGCCGAGCACACCCTTGGGCAAGGTGGGACACAGATAAACCTGTGCGGAGCCGTTGACATAAGGGAATATCGTGCCGGTCTGGGGACCATTAGTCCATTTTTGATCGGGCGTCGTCGCCCCGGGAGCGTAGGTGAGCCAGTCGCCTTTGGCGTTGCCGTTGGTATTGGGTGGCAACGTGTTTGTGTTATCCAGCGAGTACGACTTGAACGCGATGCCGATCTGCCTCTGGTTGGAACGACAATTCGCATCGCGTGCCCACTCGCGGCCACTTTGAAACGACGGCAGAAGAATGGCGAGCACGATCATGATGATCGCCACTACGGCCAACATTTCGGGCACCGTGAAAGCTCGCCAGCGACTGATGTCGATGCTCGATGGTTGATTCATTGGTGATTGCCTTTGACTGGAAGGTCTTCATGAAGCCGGGGCGAACATTCACTTGATGGCCACAAAAAATTGCGATCGCGCCCAGATCGCGAACCACTGTCGCAATTGCATCGCCAGTGCGGAATCGTCCAGATCAGAAACCTGGGCCGCTGCGGCGATGGCGGTTTCAACCGGATGGCCCTGCGCGAGCGATTGGAGTAACTCATACTGCGCAGCGGTGATTTCGTGTCGCCGAACAATGAAGTCGCGTCGCGTCACCACCAGAAAACACTCCTGCGGACCAGGCGTCTCGACTTCCACATCGTCCCCCGCTTTGCGAACAGCGGAGTAATACTCGTTGACCGGATAGTGAAGGCGGAGCAAGCGCAAACACGGGGCCACAGTCAGCCGCATCTGCGGCCACCGTTCAGGTGCGATGTCGATCAGGTCTTCCATCTGCAATGTCTGTGAACTTTCGATTCCAAGGCCATCAAACACCTGATCGATGGTCCACTCAAGAGTTGCCAGGTCGATCAGGAAGTCAGGCCAATCCACCGCAGGATTGGAGTCAGCGAGATTTGCTTCGTCGCGATCGGGCCGTGTTTCGTCGAGGTAACGCGGAAAGTGATCGCCCAGACGACCAAGCGTGTAACTGCGCGAGGGGTATTCTTGGAGATAACCAAAGGCGAAACCGTTGAACACGTCCTCGCCCAGTGTGCGTTTGAGGATTGGGAAAGATTCACCAAGGCATTCGATGAGCCGGGCGTAGTAGGCATTGGCGTAAATGGAGATCCGATCGCGTGCAGATACTTTTGAGGAACGTGTGATCATCAGTTCCAACTCGTCGCGACTGAGCCTGGCAATGGCTTGGGCATCGTCGGACTCGATGCCGGCATCGACACCATCGGGATGCGAAACGACGGACTGAAACCATCGTTGCACCGCCGCGAGCGGAGGTATGTCATCATGAGATATGGATAAATCGGCCTTGGGCTTCATGCTCGTACACTCACTGTTGTGCTTCGATTCTCGGGCATCCTGTTTTGTCCACTCACTCCACCTCGGCAGCGACACGATGCAACGGGTGCGGCACCCACGCAGCATCTTCACGACCGTGCGAAACAGTTGAGCCAACTTCATTGCCAAGCTCCGTCGTCACAGCGACAGCGGGCAGACGCTGGCTCATGAATTGCTTGGCTTTAAGCACTTCATTGTGAACAACCTCGAAAGGCGGAATGTTGGCATCCCATTCGAGCAGCGTCGAAACACCACCCGTCAGTTGATGTGCCTGCCGATACAACTCCCACACCGGGTCGATCACATGGTTGTCGTGCGTGTCGATCAGATGTGTGACATAGTTCGTGTGGCCTGCTAGGTGAAACTGCACGATGCGATCATGCGGGATCGAACGGATGAACTCGGCAGGATCCATTTCATGATTGAAACTCGATACATAAACATTGTTCACATCCAACAGCAATCCGCACCCTGATTCCTCAGCCAGGCGTGTGACAAACTCCCACTCGCTCATGGTCGAGCCACGGAACTGGACGTAAGAACTGGGATTCTCCAGTACAAAGGGTCGCTCCAATACATCCTGCACATGACGGACGCGTTCGATCACATGCCTGAGCGTCTGCTCGGTGAAGGGCACGGGGAGCAGGTCGTGCGTGTTGCGGCTGGCGACGCCGGTCCAGCAGATGTGATCGGATATCCAGGCGGGCTTGACTTCTTGCGCCAGCGACTTGAGTCGCTTGAGATAGTCGCGATCGAGCGGATCAGTCGAGCCGATGGAAAGCGAGACTCCATGCATGACGATGGGATATCGCTCGGCGATCTGATTGAGGACATGGCGAGGCCGACCGTGGGAGTCCATGAAGTTTTCGCTGATGACTTCAAACCAATCCACCGCAGGCCACTTTTCAAGAATGTGCGGAAAGTGCGCGGAACGGAGGCCTACTCCCAGGCCCAGATTCGCATGTCCAAGTCGTGGCAAACCCATGGTGAAACTCCTCATATTGCTGCGGGGCCAAGCATAAAACCGGCCATTCGAGTGGACCGGAACTTCCGGGGGTTGAAGTTCCAAGTCCAGGCCCTCGAATGGACCGGTGGTCTTGCCGCCAGCAGCAGTCATCTCATGCGAAAGTGACTGCGCGGCGGCTGTCGGGCCTTGTGAAAATCACTTCTTGGGAACCGCTCCCACCTTGATCCCAGCACCCTTGGCCAATTGCTCATATTGCTTGCGGGCGAGCGTCCAAGCTTTTTCGCTCAGGGGCACTGCACACTGGCCATGTTCCTTGCAGGCATTTTGGCCGGGGTAGCCGCCACAGCCGCCGGTACCTTTGCATGAGCTCTGACCGGCACAGGCATGTGCCTCTGCTGTGGCGCAGGCACCTTGACCGGCACAGGCGTGATCGCCTTTGCCTTTGCCCTTGCAGGTGTTGAGCCCTCGGCAGACATTCTTGTCACTGGTGAGCAGCAATGCCGGATCCACAAAAATCTTTGGCTTGTCAGCCGCCAGTGCGGTTGATCCGCCCGTCAGCATGCCGCCAAATGCAGCCGTTGCCAACATTGAAAAATTACGTCGAGATACGTTCTTCAAAGCCATCGCGAAGCTCCTTGCAAAAAAGTCCACACTAAAACGCGATCACCCGGCAACATGCCGCGTGAACCACCACAAACGGATTCCGATCTACACGCCCGCTACGAAAGTGCGGAGCGCAGATTATTTCGCAGGCGCAGGCCCGACCTTCATGCCCTTGGCCGACGCCACCTGTTCAAACTTGGTACGAGCCTTGGCCCATGTCTTTGAAGACAGCGGCACCGCGCAGGCACCTTTGCCTTTGCAGGTATTCTGGCCCGGATGCTCGCCGCAGCCGCCGTGCCCCTTGCAATCGTTCATGCCTTGACACACGTGCGTATCGACCGTGGCGCGAGCGCCTTGTCCCGCACAGACGTGATCGCCTTTGCCTTTGCCCTTGCAGGTGTTAAGACCGCGGCAGACATTCTTGTCGCCTGAGACCAGCAGGCTGGGATCAACATCAGCGGTTGCCTTGAACACATCATCTGCCCCGCCACCTTGTGAGGTTCCGCTACCCTTGCCACCAGCGGGATCAGGCTTCACATCCTTCTTATCACCATCCTTCTTATCACCGTCCTTCTTTCCACCACAACCCACGAGTGTGCCTGCGGCCAGCCCGCCCAAGGCAGCGGCAAAAAGCCTCGTGAAATTTCGGCGATTCAGACCCGAAGCGCCCTCCGACAATTTTTGATCTTTTTCATCCAGACTCATGATGCTGTTCCTTTCACAGGGGAGTTGGCGTTAGAGGATGACGCCATCGGGTCCCCGACCGATGGCATACCACAATCAAGACATCCTCTCCCGTAGCGGCGCTTGATCAGATGATCGAGAGAGAGCTTGCCCGGCCCGAAAAGCAGCACGATCAGACAGGCAAACAAATAAGTGAACGGCGGGGCCGCTACGAAAGTGTTGAGAGAAGTAATGTCGTCCGCGTGTGCCGTCAGATAGGCCACCACCATCACCGCGATCAGCGGAATCGCCGACACCCGCGAAACCAGACCTGCCATCAGCGTCAAACCCAGGAGAGTTTCCGTCACGCCAGCCATGAGAGCACTTATGCCTGGCATTGGAATCTCCCACATCTCGAAGGTGTCGGCGGTCGCGCCGAGATTCATCAGCTTTCCCTTGCCCGCCACAAAGAAACCCCAGCCCCAATACAGCCGAACGAGCAAGAGAAACAGATGCTGGAATTTGTGAGCACAGTGCACCAGTGTTCCGTAGCACTTGCCGAGGTTTGCTGACATGGCACCCATGGAGTTATTCCTGTGTCTGCAAGAGGAAGCGGTGCACACCACATTGGCACGACATTGAGAAAACTGCTGATCGCAAGGAATCCGACACTTGATGAGTCGCAGCGATTACAGCGGCCTTACATCGCCACTGGAAATTTTTTCGCAAACACAAAATGTCTTGGGTCGCCAGCCGTTTATTAGTGCCCAGAATGATTCAAAGCATTCCCCGAATCTCCAGCCTGAATATCGTCGGTGCTTCGACCGGACATGGGGTGAGTGCCGCATATGTTGTCAGGGAATGCAATAAAGGAGGGACGTATTCAGTAGTTCATAGGTGCTACTGCTATACAAGTGTGTTGTTTCCAGTGGTCGCCTTAGGTAATTGTTCAGACTTGATTGCGAGTTCGCTCATTTCCCTTCAAACAACGAGAGAAGCCAATGCCCTCCATCATCGAACTCTCTTCGATCACGATTGTCTTGTGGCTGACGGTCAGCATCCTTGCCGCCGAGCAGGACCAGCTCGCCCCCATTGCTGATCCCAGGATTCCCAATGTCAACCAGGTGTTCGAGCGACTGCGCGCCCATGACTACCAACCGCTGGACAATCGGGCGTTCACCACGGATCGCCACCTTCGCAAGCACGGCATTGCGGATATGAATGACACGGACTGGCAGCTTCGATTGCTGGCAGTACGTGATCTGGTTCGGGGTGGGAAGGAAGCGATACCATCGATCATCAAAGGTCTTGACGATACGAATGTGCAGGTGCGATACGTTAGTGTCACTGCACTGGGTGTGCAGCGGGCCCGGAACGCCGTCTCTTCACTGAGTCGTGTCTTGGAGAAGGATGCACAGGCAGTGGTTCGTTCCCAGGCTGCCGTTGCGCTGGGGCAAATCGGCGACAAAGCATCGCTTGCCACGCTCTACTCCCTCGTCACCAGCGCCAAACGCGCCGGTCTGGATACCTGGCTCTACCTCCGCGACCTCCTCACCCGCATGCCCTCCGCACCGATGAGCCAACTGCCCGACTTCCTCCCCGACCGCTGGTGCCACCCGGCGATTGAAAAGTTACCAAATGAGCAGCGCGGGGAGGGCTGATGTCCGAACGCTTACGGATGTTTGTACCAGCCAGGATCGACATATGTAGTGATATCGTCGCGCACCTTGACAATGGTTAACATGCCGCCCATCTCGATATTCCCGAACGCCCCCTCGCCCATCACCATCGGCAGCAAGTAGGCTGATTCCAGCAGGAATCCCAGCCCCAGAGCGCTGAGGACACCGGCGTAAGCAGGCCAGCAGGCGGGGCATCGGCCTTGTGGGCGGTCGTGCCAAGTAACGAGGGACCGGCCGAGATCATCGGCCGGGCAATGCGCGTCGCGCAGCAGGCGGTGATGAGAGCAGCGAGCGAGCATGCAGTGATCGAGCAAGCACGGAAGCGGGCAGAGGCGATAATGTGTTCGTTTTTTAAGGACACGCTTCACTGGTCAATTGCTGTGCGATGGGCGGATAAGGCTGATGTGCGGTAGTCGGTGCCCGGCCCTAGCTGCCCATCGTGGGACTGGGGGTCGGGCGAACTGGAAATGTCCCGCTGAATCGAATCGAGCAGTCTTTTTTTTACATATTCGGCTGCTCGGTCGTTTCCTGTTTGGCGAGATAGTCAGCCTAAAGATCGTTGCCGATGTTGCTGGATCCGACCTATCTAGGCGGCATTATTCTCGTTCGCACGGCACTCAGCATCTGCATCGTATATGGGCTGTAAGGTGGAGATGAGTCAAGACAAGCCCGTAATTCGACTTCGTGAATGTCCGTGTCCGCTCAAGCGATTCAGAGAATAGCTGCCCTCATTGATTCGCCATTCTTCTTTGGCTGCGCCAGTCCCTGTCTTGTCGGGATTCAAGATCAACGATCAGCACGGATGACCTAATGGGGAGATTGCCTATGCTTCACTCGGCAAGCATCTTATGTCCTGCACCGCAGTGGTGTGTACTATGTGATAGATAGATGGTCTGCGGGCGGTGGCGATCTCATCTCAATGGCCCTGCGCTGCATACCGGCCCCAGAGCAGGCATACAGATACGCAATCCAACGGGCCAATGGATCGGGCGGCGACACATGAACCTCACACCAACTGATAGTCGGGATCAGTTCAAGAAGGCCGCTTGGCCGTTTCTGATGGACCTGTTGCGCACTGCTCGATTCCTGACACGCGATACGATCGAAGCGGAGGATATTGTCCAGGATTCCCTTCTCAAGGCATGGCGTGCTTTTGGAACCTTCCGTAAAGGCACCGATATTCGTGCCTGGCTGCTCACCATACTGAGGCGAACGCACATCGACCACATGCGGGCCAATGGACGACACGTCCATTGCCTCAGCCTCGATCATGATGCCACCTCGTCACCGGAATCGACGTCGTCGCCCGAACCGGTGGAGTTGGATGAGCGCTGGCACGATGCGCATCAGATGATGGAGCAGTTTGACGATGAGGCGATCACCGAGGCGCTTCGTTCTCTGCCCGATGACATCCGCTGGACAGTGCTGCTGGTGCATGTTGAACAATTGGACCAGGATCAGGCGGCGGGGATCATGGGAGTGCCTGTCGGCACCGTCAAGTCCCGGGCTTTTCGCGGGAGACAGATGCTCAAGAAGTGGCTGAATGATGCGGCGACAAGTGTGGTGGCATCGGACGGTGAATGTGTCTGGCGCGAGGCCCCAAGTGAACGTTGTTCGCCTGACATCATTTGCCTGCCGGTCGAGCCTTGTCCCCCCATCTTTGCTTCGTAATCCCAGGGTCAAGAATTGTCTGCGGGAGGAGCTATGTTGCCTGTCACCCGGCTGCGCCCAGGCATGGGCGGCTCGATCCCTCTCATCACCGAAAGAACGATGTAAAGTAGTTGAACGCCGCGATAGTGATTTCGCGTTCTGATCTAGTAAGAAGATCATGCTGGTTGCTTTGTAATTTGCTATGGCTGTGCTTCATGAACGAAGACGACAACAATCTGGATGACGCCGACCGCGCCATCACCGACCGGCTCGCGAAGCTCGGCCGAAAGCCTGTTGATACTTCCGGCCTCAAGAGCCGGCTGGACAAGCTCATCGACAAGGAATCGGCCGCGCTCGACAGGCCGACGAACACGGCCATCCCGCGCCCGGTTCGATGGCGTGTCCCGCTCGCCTGGGCGGCGTTGATCCTCATCGGTGCCAGCCTGGCCGCTTTCTACTGGTTGCAATCATCCAGCCCGCCGTTTGAGATCACGCCTATTGATTTGGCGAGCATTCACGACCATTACCACGAACACGGTCAATCGCTAACCGCTGTCGACAATGTCGGCGATGCCAACATGCAGATGACCCGCCAATGGGCGTCTGCCCCAAAGTTTCCTGAGATAGAAGGCACTTCCATCGACGCCTGTTGCCTTTATGATTTAACCAATTGCCGGGTGGCGTGCATGCACATCAAGTCCAACGGACAGGATGTAACGGTTGTCGTCGGCAACGCCCGTGACTTGCGTCTTTCGGGCACGCAGCTCGTTCAAGCCAACGGCCTGCAATTGGCTGTCGGTGCATCTGGACCGATCAATATCGTTTCGCCATCTGACCCGGACCGATTCATCGCCCTGGTGAGCCGAATGCCCAGTGATGAACTTAAGAAACTCGCGACCAACCTGCGTCGCTGATTTCCCAAATCCGGTCGGGCTCCGGAGATTCTGCGCGCAGATGCTACGCCACCCTCGCTTCAGAAAACTCCGTCTGCTGTTGAACCTACTGGAAGCCCGCCGTCGTTCAGCAGATTGATGGCATCCTTTGCCATCGAATCTGAAAGAACCACCCGGCGTGGAAGTGCGATGTAGCCCTCCCGCCCAGGCTTAGAACCACCCCGAACGCTACCGTCCGGGCAAACAAAGGAGCCGACCATGAATTTCATCCGATCGTTCATTCTAGTTGCGGGGGCAGCCGTCCTGGCAGGCATCGCACTGACGGGTTGTCAGAGCACCGGCGGGACCAGCGAGGCCTTGGCTGACGGAACCGATGCGGTTTACTGCGCTAAGTGTGAGACCACTTGGGTGCGCAGCCCCGACACCACCGCCGGCGGTAAGAGCACCGTCTACCGCACCGACAAGTCGATGGTCTGCGCGGATTGCGACTCCGCCGCCGCCAACTATTTCAAGACCGGCAAGCTCGAACATACCTGCAAGGCCTGTGGCGGCAAGCCCAGTCACTGCACCGTTCATGCGGGCAAGCCCGTCACCTCATCGGCTATCGATGCTGAGCAGGTCCTGACATGCCCCAAGTGCGAGACGACCTGGGTCAAGGAACAGCAGTCCGTCGGCAGCGCCGGTCGTTCCAACACCTACATCATTCGCAACAAAGAAAAGATGACCTGCCCCGACTGCAAGTCGGCAGCGGCCAACTTCTTCACCACAGGCAAACTCCAGCACGCGTGCCCCTCGTGCGGCGTTGACATGAAAGTGTGTGAGAAGCACGGAAGCTGAGCGTGTTTCTTTCCCATTGAAGCGTTGCTTTTTCCGTGAGTATCGCTCATCTGAGCAACCGCCCAAGGCAGTCCCTCGTTCACCGCGAGGGACTCTTCTTCGTTTTCAGAATGGTCGCTCACAATGTTGCGACATACCAAGAACATCCAGGTGCCGATTACCGACCGTACACATGGTCAGTGGCTAACATCCAAGAGCATTCACGCACAACGAGAGAGCCGCGTAAGACTGACCCGCAAGCAAGGCATGGCCGACAGCGACACGAGGAGCTACCGATGAGCGTATTGCTAAGCAGTTTCATCGCAGTGGACTCCTTGCGCCTGTGGTGCCCTCTCGTTCTGCTGGCCATGTTCGTAACGGCGGGATGTGCTTCGCATGCGGAGCAGCATGCGTTCGACGACTGGATTCGCCAAGACCGCGAAACCTACGACGGTCGCTATGAATCAGAGGGCGCTCAAGCCGGTGCACTTGATTCCAGCAATGATGCAAGGGCACAGAACGTGCTTGGCGAAGACGCGGCACTTGAAGACTACCTGCGCTACGCCGCACTTAACAACCCAGGGCTGGAAGCTGCCTTCAACGAGTGGAAAGCCGCGCTCGAGCGAATCACGCAGGCGCGCACCTTGCCCGACCCCCGGTTCAACTATCGCTACTTCATTGAGAACGTCGAAACGCGTGTCGGACCACAGCGTCAGGCGTTCGGTTTGTCGCAGACGTTTCCGTGGTTCGGCAAACTTGAATTGAGCGGCGAGGTTGCGCTCGAGGCGGCCCGTTCCGCCCAGGCACAATACGACGCCCGAAAGCTGCGCTTGTTTTATGAGGTTAAGCGGGCGTACTACGAGTACTACTACCTCGCTCGGGCGATCGCTGTTGTCGATGAGAATCTCAATCTCGTCGGATACATCGAAGGCGTGGCGCGGACCCGGTTCAAAGCTGCGGCGGCTCAGCATCCCGATGTCATCCGCGCCCAAGTCGAACTCGGCAAACTTGATGATCAACTTCGTTCACTGAAAGATCTACGCGGCGCGCTGGCTGCCCGGCTCAACGCCGCGATGAACCGACCCATTGAGACGCCTATCCCTTGGCCCAAGACGATCCCTGAAGTGACCGGCAAGATGGATAGCGTTGCGCTCGTCCAAGCGCTTCGCCTGACCAATCCCGAGTTGCAGGCGCTGCAACACGACATTGCCAGACATCGCGCCGGAATCAGCTTGGCGGACAAGAGTTACTACCCCGAGATCACCGTGGGCGTGGACTACATCGACACCGGGAATAGTACGAGCGCCATACGTCCCTCAGACAGTGGGAAAGACGCGGTCGCTGCGGGATTCTCGATCACGCTGCCGATCTGGCGCGAGAAGTACGACGCGGGTGTACGTGAAGCGATGGCCAAGTTCGGTGCCGCCACGAAAGTACGCGTCGACCGTCAGAACCTGCTCGCGGCCGACCTCAAGACCGCGATTTATCACTATGAAGATGCGGTCCGCAAAATTGATCTGTTCCGGGACACGCTGGTACCCAAGGCGCAGCAATCGCTCAAGGCGACGGAGGCATCGTTTCGGGCCGGGCAGTCCACCTTCATTGATTTGATTGACGCCGAGCGTGTGTTGTTGCAGTTCCAGCTTTCGTATGAACGTGCCCTGACCGACGGTGCGACGCGTCTGGCTGAAATTGAAACACTTGTCGGGCGGAACGTGGAGCCGATCGTGAATCCGCCCGTCGGGGAACAACCACAGCCCAAGGCGGATGGTCCCCACATCCAAGACAAAGGTGAACCCAATGCCCAGTAAAGCAATGACAACATCCAAGAAAGTCGCCCATTGGATCTGGCAGCGCGGCAGTGCGGTCATCGTGGTGATTCTGCTGATCATCACTTTCGCGTTTGGCTACAACCTCGGTTCTGGCCCGGCTCCAACATCTGGCGGCAACGCACAGGATCCACACGCTGGCCATGACGCTGGCCAAGCCAAGGCTCCGGTCACGGAATGGACCTGCGCCATGCACCCGCAGATCCGCAAGCCGACGCCGGGGCTTTGCCCCATCTGCGGCATGAAACTGATACCTGCTTCGGGGGGAACCGCCGGCGAAGGCATGCGCACGCTGACGATCAGCCCGCAGGCGGCGATGCTCCTGGACATTCAGACCATGCCCGTCGAACGCAAGTTCGTTGAGGTCACTGTCTCGATGGTTGGCAAGATTGACTACGACGAAACCCGTCTGGGCTACCTCACCGCCTACGTCGGCGGCCGGCTTGATCGGTTGTTTGTTGACTACACCGGCGTGACGGTGAAACAGGGCGACCACATGGTCGAGCTTTACAGTCCGGAGTTGCTCGCGGCGCAGGAGGAACTGCTCCAGGCGATCCAGGCCGTCAAGTCGCTAAAGCAAAGCGACATCAGCATCATGCGCGAGACGGCTCAGGCGACCGTGGTAGCCTCCCGCGAAAAGTTGCGATTGTGGGGCCTGACCAAAGAGCAGATCGCCGCGCTGGAGCAGCGAGGCAAGCCGCAGGACAACGTGGTCATCAATTCGCCTTTGAGCGGCATCGTCATCCACAAGAACGCCCAGGAAGGCATGTACGTCCAGACCGGTACGCGGATCTACACGATCGCCGACCTGACGCAGTTATGGGTGAAGTTCGACGCCTACGAGTCCGATCTCATCTGGCTGCGATATGGACAGTCCGTGACGTTCACAACCGAGGCCTACCCCGGCGAGGTGTTCCGCGGACAGATCGCGTTCATCGACCCCGTGCTTGACGACGTGCGCCGCACGGCGAAGGTGCGCGTCAATGTGTCCAACGAAAACGGCCGGCTCAAACCGGGCATGTTTGCGCGGGGCATCGTCAAGGCACGCGTCGCGTCGGGTGGCCGCATCGTGGATGAGTCTCTGGCGGGCAAATGGATCAGCCCGATGCACCCGGAGATCATCAAGGATAAGCCCGGCCTGTGCGACAAGTGCGGTATGCCGCTGGTGCGCATTGAGGAACTGGGTTATGTCTCGCCCAGCGATGAGCCGACCGTAAAGCCGCTGGTGATCCCAACCTCGGCAGTCTTGACCACCGGCACGCGGGCCATCGTTTATGTCAAGGTGCCCGGGGCCGAGCAACCCACCTTCGAGGGGCGTGAGATCGTTCTGGGCCCGCGCGCCGGCGATCACTACATCGTCTACAGCAATCTGCGCGAGGGCGAACTGGTCGTTACCAACGGCAGCTTCAAGCTGGACAGCGAACTTCAACTTCGCGCCAAGCCCAGCATGATGACGCCGGAGGGCGGAGGCGGAGGCGGCCACGACCACGGCGGACGGGCAAGCCAGCAAAAGTCAACTACCGGCGCGGGCGGTGCGGGCGTGATGAATCTGCCCGATGAGTTTGTCCACCAGTGGCGTGGAGTCGAACGGGCCGCATCCCGCATTCGGCACGCCGTCGAAGCCGGGGATATCGAACAGGCACAACGGCGCTATCGTCAGTTCCTTCTGGCGATGCGCGATGTCGAGGCGGGCAAACTATCCGGCCATGCCCTGGCGGTATGGGTAGAGAGGTCGATGCGACTGACCAACGACGCGGTGGAAGGCATGCATGCGAAGAACATGAATCAGGTGCGTCGCCCAACTCAATTGCTTGATGGCGATCTTGCCCGCACGCGTGAACAGCTTGGCTTGAAAGCGGAACATATCCATCTCGCCAAGTGGGCCGGGACGGAAGCCTTTGGTACAGCGATTCAACGGGTGCTGACAGACTACTTCGCCCTGTCGGATGCTCTCGCCGCCGATGATGCGGCCAAGGTGGATGTCGCTGCAACGAACTTGCGCAAGTCGCTGGCTGCCGTGGACGCCGTCCCGACGCAGGGTGAAATAGTTGTCGCATGGAAGGAAATGAAACAACGCTTGATCCAGACGTTGAGTGCGATCACCGAAGCTCAAGAGTTGAGTGCCAAGCGGGCTGCGTTCCAGCCGTTCTCGCAGGAGGTTTCAAAGGTAGTGATCGCGGTGAGTGACCAACTGTCGATCCCCGTCTACGAGGCATGGTGCCCGATGGCGTTCAACAATAAAGGGGGCACATGGCTGCAACAGGATCGGCAGATCATGAACCCCTACTTCGGGAGCAAGATGCTCCGCTGCGGCGACGTGATCGGCACGCTGTCGTTTGATCCCGCACAGGTTGCTCAAGTCGGCGATGCAGTGCCCGTTGCAACCGCGCTGGGAAACAAGGCCGACACGCCCGCGCCGGCACCACTCTACCAGACCGAGAACCTTGGCGCGATGACATCGGCGTACTTTCAACTCGCCGATGCACTCACCGCCGGCGACCATGCCAAGGCAAAATCCAAGGCATCGCTCGTGCAGGAGGCGCTGGATGGCGTCAAGATCACCGCGCCGGATGGCAAGAAGCCCGAGGCCTGGACGAAGTCATCGACCAGTCTGGCGACGGCGATTGACGCCATCGGCAAGTCAACCAGCCTTGAGCAGGCCAGGCAGGGCTTCGCGCTGCTTTCAGAAGAACTCGTCGCCGTATTGCGCGCGAGCGGTGGCACGGCTTCACCGGTGTATCGTGTCAAGTGCCCGATGGCATTCAACAACCGCGGAGCGACGTGGTTGCAGAACGACAAGAACGTCATCAACCCGTACTTCGGCGATCAAATGCTCCGCTGCGGCAGCGTGATCGAAACGATCACGGCAAGTCTCCCGGCGAGCAAACCGAAGGGGCATCAGCATGACTGAACAAGCCGATACAAGATCCGGCGACGGGTGGATCGGCGCGATCATCCGCTTCTGCCTGGAGCAGAAGCTCGTCGTGATCCTTCTGCTTCTCTTTGTGACCGCCTTCGGCATTCTGTTTGCGCCGTTCGACTGGGCAATCCCCGGATTATCTGACCGCGACAAGCTGCCATCATGGTTACAACCGGTGGGTGTTGATGCCATTCCTGACATCGGTGAGAACCAGCAGATCGTGTTCACGCCCTGGCCCGGTCTCTCGCCACAGGATGTGGAGGATCAGGTCACCTATCCGCTGACGGTGGCGCTCTTGGGCGTTCCCGAGGTGAAGACCGTTCGCAGCTACTCGATGTTCGGCTTCTCGACGATCTACATCGTGTTCAAGGAGAACGCCGAGTTCTACTGGTCGCGCAGCCGTCTTCTGGAAAAGCTCAATAGCCTGCCGAGTTCCACGCTTCCCGACGGTGTGCAACCTGCTCTGGGGCCGGACGCGACCGCGCTGGGGCAGATCTTCTGGTACACGCTGGAAGGCCGTGATCCAGACGGTCAGCCGATCGGCGGCTGGGATCTGGATGAATTGCGCAGCACGCAGGACTGGTACGTCCGTTACGCCTTGCTGTCGGCAGACGGCGTGTCCGAGGTCGCCTCCGTCGGCGGCTTCGTGCGAGAGTACCAGGTGGATGTTGATCCAGATGCCATGCGGGCACACGGGGTCACGCTGGAGCAGGTCTTTCAAGCCGTGAAGATGTCCAACATCGACGTGGGGGCTCGCACGATTGAAATCAACCGCGTCGAGTATGTCATCCGTGGCCTGGGTTTCATCAAGCGGCTCAAGGACATCGAACAGGCTGTCGTCCGAGTCGCGGACAACGTGCCCGTCACCATCAACGAAGTGGCGACCGTGTCGATGGGGCCGGCCATCCGTCGCGGCGCGCTGGACAAGTCCGGGGCCGAAGCGGTCGGCGGCGTCGCTGTGGTGCGCTACGGCGACAATCCCCTGGCCACGATCAAAAGCCTCAAGAATAAGATCGAAGAAATCGCTCCCGGTCTTCCCGCCAAACCTGTGATTGCATGGGAGAAGACGACGCGCAGCGACATCCGGGCGTTTGCCAGTGCTAACGGCTTTGAGGCTTTCGAGGCGGACGGTTCAACGGTCGATAACAAAGCGTGGCTCAAGTGGCTCAAGGCGACGCCACGGGAACAGTGGCCGGCGTGGGTCACTATCAGCCAAGTCACCGTTGTCCCCTTCTACGATCGTACGGGGTTGATCTACGAAACACTGGGTACGCTCAACGAATCACTTGTGTTGCAAATCCTGATCACGATCATTGTCGTCATCGTGATGGTGGTCCATCTCCGAAGTTCACTCCTGATCAGTTCACTGCTGCCGCTGGCGGTACTGATGACTTTCATTGCCATGAGGATGTTCAACGTCGATGCGAACATCGTGGCCCTCTCGGGGATTGCCATCGCCATCGGCACCATGGTCGATATGGGAATCGTGCTCACGGAGAACATTCTCAAGCATCTGGACGAAGCGGACCCCAAAGAGAACACGCTGGAGGTCATCTATCGAGCATCGACCGAAGTGGGCTCAGCCGTCCTCACCGCCGTGGCCACGACGGTGGTGAGCTTTCTGCCCGTCTTCACGATGATCGGGGCCGAGGGCAAACTCTTCAAGCCTCTGGCCTTCACGAAGTCCTTCGCGCTGATCGCCTCGGTCATCGTCGCGCTGACCATCATTCCGCCGGTCGCGCACATTATCCTTGGTGGGCGCATCGGCGCGAAGCGTTTGAAGCAGGCGCTGCTTCTGCTGCTGGGCATCACCGGAGTGGCCATCATGTTCGCCGTCGCGTGGTGGTTGGGCCTGATCGTCGTGGCGTTCGCCGCCTACTACCTCGCCATTGACTTCATCCCGCCGCGAATCCGCAAGGTCGGGCCGTGGATCGCAAACACCATCGCGGTGCTGATCGTCGCCGTTTTCCTGACGAGGCAATGGCTGCCCCTGGGACCGCAGGTCGGCATGATGCGCAACTTCGCCTTCGTAGGCATCCTGATTGGCGGACTGCTGCTGCTCTTTCGACTGTTTGAAATGGTCTACGCGCCGATCCTGCGATGGTGCCTGGCGCACAAGGTGTTGTTCCTGACATTGCCGGTAGTGACGCTCGCATTCGGTGTTTACGTGTGGCTTGGGCCGCAACTCATCTTCGGACCCATGAACGAGGCAAAGCGTGAAGTCATCGGCGACCAAACGGCCGTGGAGCGACTGGTGCAGGCTCGACTCATTGAAGATCGCGACGATCATTTACTCTGGACCGATACCGCTTTGGGCAACACCTCCGACGACATGAGCGCCATGCTCAAGCAATACGCAGTGGCTAACCCGACAGGGGCCCTGAAGAGTTGGACCGATGCCAAGTCACGGCATGACCTGCGGCAGCGACCGTGGGACGGCCCGGACGGCGTCAGCGGAGAGCATGTCAGTACTCGGATGAAATGGACCGTGGCACATGACTGGAACGGTCTCGGCAAGGAGTTCATGCCTCCGCTTGATGAAGGCTCGTTCCTCTATATGCCCACCACCATGCCGCACGCCTCCATCGGCGCGGCGCTCGATGTGATGCGCAAGCTCGATATGGCCATCGGCAGTATCCCCGAGGTTGATCAAGTCGTCGGCAAACTCGGCCGGGCCGAGACGCCCCTGGACCCCGCGCCCATCTCGATGATCGAAACCATCATCAACTACCACCCGGAATATGTCCTCGACAAGGCCGGCCGCCGTGTCAACTTCCGCTTCGACGAAACAACTCAACGCTTTGAGCGTGCTGAGGACGGACAATTGATTCCTGATCCCGATGGGCTTCCGTTTCGATTGTGGCGTGAACACATCCGAACAGAGGACGACATCTGGAAGGAGATCGAAGCAGCTGCAAAGATGCCCGGTATAACCGGTGCGCCAAAGCTCCAGCCGATTGCGGCCCGCATCGTCATGCTTCAGAGCGGCATGCGTGCCCCGATGGGTGTCAAGGTCAAAGGTCCGGACCTGGCCACCATCGAGCGTGTCGGTCTGGATATTGAGCGATTGCTCAAGCAGGTGCCAAGTGTCGAGGCATCAGCGGTCATCGCCGATCGCATCGTCGGCAAGCCCTATCTGGAAATCGACATCAACCGGGAGGAGATTGCCCGTTACGGACTGAAGATAAGCCAGGTACAGGAAGTGATTGAAGTGGCCATCGGCGGCAAGACTCTAACTCGTACCGTCGAAGGGCGCGAGCGCTACCCGGTTCGCGTTCGTTACCCCCGCGAGCTGCGCGATCAGATCGACACCATCGGCGAAGTGCTCGTCGCCGCCCCAAATGGCGTCCAGGTGCCGCTGTCGCAACTGGCGCACATCAACTACGTCCGCGGTCCGCAGACCATCAAGAGTGAAGACACTTTCCTCGTGGGATACGTTTTGTTCGACAAGAAGACGGGCTATGCCGAGGTTGATGTCGTTGAAGAAGCTCAGGCCTTTCTTCAGCAGAAACAAGCCACCGGCGAACTCGTCCTGCCAGCCGGGGTGAGCTACACTTTTGCGGGCAACTACGAGAACCAGCTGCGCTCACAGAAGACGCTCGCCCTCGTGTTGCCAATGGCGCTGTTCGTCATTTTTCTGATCCTCTATCTGCAATTTCGATCGACACTGATCACGGGACTGGTGTTTGTGGGCATCCTCGTCGCTTGGTCAGGCGGCTTCATCATGATCTGGTTGTACGGACAACCGTGGTTCCTGGATTTTCATGTCTTTGGCGAGAACATGCGAACACTGTTTCAGGTGCATCCCATCAATCTGAGTGTGGCGGTGTGGGTTGGATTTCTGGCGCTCTTTGGCATTGCCTCCGATGATGGCGTCGTCATGGCCACCTACCTGAAGCAGAGTTTCGACAAAAATAAGACAACGTCTCGGGCGGAAATTCGAGAGGCGACGGTCCGAGCGGGATTGCGACGTGTACGACCGTGTTTGATGACTACTGCCACAACTCTGCTCGCACTGCTTCCGGTCCTGACCTCCAAAGGACGCGGTGCGGACATCATGGTTCCAATGGCCATCCCCAGTTTTGGCGGCATGGCCATCGAGCTCATGACCATGTTTATCGTTCCTGTCCTGTACTGCATGATTGAGGAGGCCAAGCTGAAAGCTGGAGCGCTAATACCGGGCGCGACTCCCGCGACGTGAGTCCAGACCTTCGACGTTGATACCGCGATACCGCGCAAGGTGCAGCATGAAAGACCAATCACAAGACCAGCGATCGCCCAACTACGTCAAAGGCAGTCTGACGCTGTGGGGTGCTGTGTCGATGGGTACTGGCGTGATGATCGGCGCGGGTATCTTTGCGCTAACAGGCCAGGTCGCCGAACTCGCTCACGAGTGGTTCCCCCTCGCGTTCCTGGCAGCCGGGGTCGTCTCCGCCTTCAGTGCGTATTCCTACGTCAAGATGTCCAATGCCTTCCCCTCCGCCGGCGGAATTGTGATGTTCCTCGAAAAGGCGTACGGCAAGACCGTCATGACCGGGGTGTGTGCGCTGGCCATGTATTTCTCGATGGTGATTAACGAGAGCCTGGTTGCCCGCACGTTTGGAGCCTATACCCTTCAACTGTTCAACGTGGACAAGGGAAGTTGGCTTGTGCCGGCACTGGGTGTTGGACTGCTGCTCTTTGCATTCTTTGTCAACATCCTGAGCAATCAGTTCATTCAGACACTGTCGTTCGTGACGGCCTTCATCAAAATTGCGGGGCTTGTCGTTCTGGCGGTCGGTGGACTGTGGGCCGCCGGATTGAGCTTCGAGAGCGTCTCTGTGGCACCCTCAAATACAACCGCCGGTGGTTTCCTGGGTGCGGTGGCGTTAGGGATTCTTGCATATAAGGGATTCACGACCATCACCAACAGTGGTGACGAAATTCAAGAGCCCCGCAAAAACATTGGCCGCGCCATCATCATTTCGATTGCGGTATGCGTCGTGTTGTATGGCCTGGTCGCTTTGGCTGTCGGCGGCAACCTCACGATTAGGGAGATTATCGAAGCCAAGGACTTTTCATTGGCGCAGGCTGCGCGCCCGGCGTTCGGTTCCATTGGCCTATGGGTCACGGTGGGCTTTGCGATCGTCGCCACCGTCTCGGGAGTCATCGCCAGCGTGTTCGCGGTCTCACGGATGTTGGCCATGCTCACCAACATGAAGCTCGTTCCACATAGCCACTTCGGCATGCCCGGCAGCATCCAAAAGCACACACTGGTCTACACGATACTGCTGGCCATGCTGCTGACGATCTTCTTCGACCTCAGCCGTATCGCGTCACTCGGGGCCATCTTCTACATCATTATGGATATCGCCATCCACTGGGGCGTACTGCGCCATCTTCACAAGCAGATCGAAGCGAACAGGCTCGTTGTTCTCACTGCCATCGTTCTGGATGTGGTGGTGCTTGGGGCTTTCCTCTGGGTCAAGGCCCATTCGGACATGTTCGTGATCTGGGCATCGCTCATCGGGCTCGTTCTTATCTTCGTTGGCGAGAGATTGTTCTTGCGTCAGACCGGGGATAGCGACGTCTCACCGGAGACGACAGACCACTCTGAACACGAGCACGAGTAATGACAAAGCAAATGTTTAACGTGGAATCAGATGGAGCGCGCCGCGTTCCGCTGCGGGCCATCGTTCGTCACCCGGCCGACTTTGTTTTCACTCATGGCATGACTTTCTTGTGCGTTTTTCGGTCGCTATCTGTCCGATGTTGTTACTGAAACGTGATCAGCGGTTTGATCATTCCATCCTCTTTGGTCTGCATCATATGGAATGCTTTCTCGATGTCCTTGAACGAGAATCGGTGAGTAGTCAAAGGGAGAGGATCGACACGCTCCGTCTGGATCAGGCGCAGCAAGCGGCTCATCCGTTCCGAGCCACCGGGGCATAGCGCGGTTCGGATCGTCTTGTCGCTCATGCCCACGCCCCACGCTTCGCGTGGGATCGGCACGCTGTCGCCGTCACCGTGGTAGCCAATGTTCGAGATCGTTCCGCCAGGGCGCGTTACTTGCACGCACGCCGCGAAGGTTTGTGCCGAGCCCAGCGCTTCGATCGCCGAGTCGACACCCTTGCCGCCCGTGAGTTTGAGGATCGCCTCAACGGAGTCTTCCTTGGTGAAATCAACGATCACGTCACAACCATACTTCTTTGCGAGCGAGATGCGGTTGGGCATGGACTCGACACCGATCACCAGCCCAGCACCGCAGAGTCGCGCTCCGACGGTCGCCATCATCCCCACTGGCCCTTGCGAGAACACTGCGACGCTGCCACCGATGGGAATGTTCGCGAACTCGGCGGCGACGAATCCGGTGCTGAGCATGTCGCAACAATAGGCGGCCTGCTCGTCCGAGAGTCCGTCAGGAATCGGCGCGAGATTGGCGATTGCATTGTTGACATGGAAGTACTCGGCGAAGCTGCCGTCCTTGAGATTGGCGAACTTCCAGCCGCCGAGCATCCCGCCACATTGACTGGGATAACCTCGCTGGCAGTTGTCGCATGCGTAGCACGGCGTGATTGCACTGACCGCCACTCGCTGGCCAACGTGGAACAGGCCGCTCGCCGCTGCGACTTCGCCCAATTCATGGACGATGCCCACAGCTTCATGCCCCAGCGTCAGGCCGTGACGATCGCCGATCGCGCCCGCTACGGTGTGCGTGTCCGAGGTACAGATCAGCGCGGCGGTCGTACAAACGATGGCGTCATTCGGTCCGGGACGTGGAATTGGCTTCTCCATCACGCCGACTTTGCCGATACCGTGCATTACAAAACATTTCATCATTTCAGACATGGGTGGCTCCTTGAGTTTGAGATGCGAATCACTGAAACACCTTGACCACCATCGCTCTTGCCACCGTTGACAACGATCATCACGTGCTGCTCTCGTTGGGATGAAAGAGCTTGTACGTCTTGAACCCGCCGCCGATATTTGAAGCCACAAAGCCAGACTGAAGCAGAATGCGAGTGGCCAAGTAGCCTCGCTGATCCGACGTTCCATGGCGTGATGCTTGCCACCGCGCATCCGCCGATCAGACATCGTTTGGTCTCCTCATAGCCAGCCATTTGTAAATCCCGCGCGGCGTAGCCCCGTGACGATGTATGGGCAACGCCGCATCAGTCGCCAGAGCAAGCCTGAGCGGTAGTTCTCACACGCCAAGACGATGGGCCCCAAGTTGATCCCGTAGTGGAACCGCGAGGCCCAGCCGGGCTTGCCCTGCGACTCGTGCGGAAAGGTCAGATTGAAACTGCACTTGAAACAATACTTGCCCATAATCTCCGGGTAGACCTCTTTGAAATGTCGAATCGTCGGCAGCACGATCTCCGGGGCAAAGGGCAGCGAGGCCAGCGCCGCCCACGGGGCGACGGTTCCGTCGTCGGGGCCATCGGGCACACCGCGAGCCACATAATCAAAAAAGCGGCGCTTGACGCCGGCGACCTGGCGCACCGTCCGACCGGGTCCATCACTCGCGCTGAGCCCCCAGAAGTTGGGACCGTAGCCGACGAAGGCGTGCGGGTTATGAATTGCGTACTGCTGCTGCACAAGGGTCGCCCGCCGGCTGTTCTCGAAATAGTCGCTGCCCTTGCCGCGCATGAAGGCATCCTGGATTCCCCGGAAGTCGATCCACAGGTGCGAGTATTGATGCATAAAGAGCGAGCCGCCATGCAGGAACTCATGGCCATAGATTTCCTTCCACTGATAGGTGGAGGTCCACGCCCAATAGCTTTCCGTTGACAGCGGAAACGTGGGCGAACCCATGGCCAGCACGTACAGCAGCAGGGCCTCGTCGTAGCCTTTCCAGCGGTACTTCAAAAATCCGCGTCGGGGCTTCCACCCGTGGGTGAGCGCCTCGCCACGGTTTTGCGCCCACTGCCAATTGGCCCGGCGGTAGAGCGCATCGGTCAACGTGCGGATCTCGCGCTCAGCCTCATCATCCGTATCAAAGTAGCTGGCGGCGGTGAGCATGCCTGCCAGCAGAAAAGCCGTATCGACTGTGGAAAGCTCACACCGCCCGGCCCGCCGGCCAGTCTGCATGTCGAGAAAGTGGTAGTAGAACCCTTTGTGGCCCGTTGCATCCAGGGCCGTCCCTTGCTGACTCGTCCAGAAGAACCGTAACACCGCCAGTGTTCGCTCGACCGCTTGGGCGCGCGTCATCCACGAGCGCTCGACACCAACGGGATAGGCTGCCAGGGCAAACCCAACGGCGGCGATGCTCGCGGGGGCATCCTGTTGAGTCTTGTCGGCCACCAAGCCGTTCGCCGGATTGGTCTCGTGCAGGAAGTAGCTGAAGGCATCGCGCTGGAGCGCGTCCAGCATCTCTGCGCTGCCCGCTGGCTGATCCGGGAAACTCGCCAAGTGATTCGTCATGCCTGTCTCCCTGGCGATAGAGGTCGCGCATAGAAACCGTCGTTCCCGCACATCGGTCGCGACACTCCCGGCTGCGGCGACGGTTTCATATTTTGTGACTTCGGGTTTCAGGTTGTTTGGGGCTACTCGAACCTTCTGGTTCCCGTGTTTCAGCAGGCTCGCCTTTCTTCAGCCGCAGCAGTCGCGCGTTGACCGCCACAATCACCGTGCTGCCGGCCATCAGCACCGCGCCCAGGGCAGGAGAGAGCTTCAGAATGGCCACGACTTCCAATGGATTACTTCGCATGAGGATCACGTCGGCGGTCTCGACCGCGACATCGGAACCGGCTCCGCTGGCAATGCCCAAAGGTAGTTGAGCACAAAGGCGCTTGCGGTGATGGAGAATGCATGACACACAATCGCTCGCTTGTTATGCGGAGGTAAGAGTGAGCGCCACGTATTCATTTGATTGATTGTCCCGTTTGGATTTGGCTTTTCGGAAGCTCCACAAATGGCGGGATCGGACAATCCAGCGTTTCGGCGAT
>Ga0105055_10002063_pt1 | contig 31845 bp, 17 predicted proteins | sample BON03_FD_78090 | JGI IMG/M metagenome (GOLD analysis project Ga0105055, IMG submission 78090) | Freshwater microbial communities from Lake Bonney liftoff mats and glacier meltwater in Antarctica - BON-03 | ecosystem: Environmental > Aquatic > Freshwater > Ice > Glacier meltwater | place: Lake... | reverse complement strand
GCTGATTTTTATTCAGGAGAAATTGAAGGCATCAACGAAGATGGAACGTTTAAGGTTGTTTATGATGATGGAGATGTGGAGAATGATTGTCGGCTTGATTACATCAAAGTACTGGTCCCAAAACAAATTTCCGATGCTTACGTTGTAGAGGATGTAGAAATTAAGACAGTACCTCCCGAACCCTTGGTAAAAATCGCTTCGGTGGCTCGGAATTCCTATAGTCTACCAGAAGATGCACCTAGATTGACATCGAAGTCAAAACCTAAACCCCAGTCAATCCACAGGGTAGGTCTGGAGGACCTGCATTTCAAGCCTAAATCCAAGCGCGATGCAGAAGCAAGGAAAAATAAACAATTACCGGATTCAGAAGACGACAAGCTTGTATTCAAGCGAACATCGAAGAACTCGAAGGTGACAGTTGATGCACTACAGCAGCGACTCGAGATCATGCTTAGTCAACAAAAGAAGGATCAATTGCGCATGAGACATGAGCGTCGCTCGAAGGAGAAGGAATTGACGAAATTGAAAGTTTCGTTATCAAATCAAATTCATTCTTCGGCATTGAGAACACAGGAACAGTCACAATTAGACAACATCATGAGAGTTCTGGAGCAGCAACGACAACTTCAAACACAAATTTCTTCGGAACACCAGACAGCTATGGATAGTCTACAGCTCCAAATGATGGAATTGCAGAGCTCAACGATGGCTCATATGCAGGCGCCTCAGCCGTCAATTAAGAAACCTGGAGATGATCCTCTATTGCTGCAGCTAAGGCTTGCTCGACAGGCGTTACTGGCAGAAACAAAACATTTGGAGCAGGAAAAACGAAGGTCACACGAGGAATCTAAAGCGAAGCAATTGGAAAGGGGCTGGAATAAAACACCTCGCGAATCTGTCGACTCGAACACGAAAGTAGAAAATGGAAAAACAGATATCGTTGCCCAGGCCACTGAAGAGCTGGAGCGAATCCAGAAATCTCATATTGAAATTGCTCGCGCAGCAAAGAAAGTGACAAGTTCATCTCCATTAAGGTTTGACACAAAGGTTACTCTACGCTCGAAAGCTGCTAAGTGCCTCCAAAAAATGTATGATGGTTATGTGTCCCCGCGAACAGGAGAATTGGTGCTATCTCCCGATGTTGCGTCATTCGCCACTCCATTATGGGCGCAGAAAATGCACACTTTAGATTTAAAACCGTTAAGCTTCCGCTCACGAGCACATTCCGAAGAGGAATGGAGGCAGGTAGCACGGTTGCTTAAAACAATCGGCGATCTACAAACTGCATGGATTGAGTGGACAATTGTATCTTGTAAGGAACTCAATGGAGTGAATGTTAGCCCTGAATTGGCTAAGCGACTTGAATTCGTTGATGAATGCGGAGATTCAGAGTTTATCATTAACGGATTGGAATTTACCAAGAGGCAATGCTCAAAGCGTATGTTGAAGCCAAGGGAAGAGCAGGTAGGAGACTATGCCCGTGCACATTTTGTTCCTGACGCGCCGCTAGCCAACCATGTCAAATTTCGGAATGCCCTTTACAAAAAAGTTTGCAGAAATATTTGGGATCGAATTGATGTATCAAAAGAAGATGGTGCTCAGTGTCTTTTTGCTTTGAAGCGACTTGCATCCGAAGACATGGCCATGAAGGAAACTGAAATTGTAAAGCGTAATACTGAACAGAAAATTGAAGCTCGGGAGAATTTCGAAAGCTGGAAGACGATGAAAGATGCCACTCGAGTTGATAACAAGGTAATGCTGGATCTCAAGCAGCAGGAAAGGTCGGAATTAGGGCATGCGTTGAGTTCTGATCGCCCGGTCCCTTTTAGATACGTTGGATCTGGTGTACTCTCAGCTGAAGAAGCTGGAGCAGGGTATATGCGAGCCGCCAACCGGCTTTCATTGCCCCAGTCAGGAAGTGTGATAACAAAGCTGAATTCAAAAGCACCCGTTGTTGGTATGTGGGCTGTGAAATCACAGAATCAGCAGAATCCGTACGAAGATGTCGAGCATGCTAATCAACAACTAAGTGAGTGGGAGAGTATGTTAGCAACTGAGCATGAGTTCGAAACGCAAAGAAACCTCTTGTCAGAACAGGAATTCGCCAATTGGGAGAACTCGGTACTATACAAAGACGCCGCTATGCGCTGCTTATCCCGTATTAACTTTGTCAAAAGGTGTTTGTACAATAATCCGCATGGTCCATTAGGAGGTCTTGAGTGTTGGTGTACCATTGGAGAGGTTCTGGTTTCAATCGACACTAAATACCGGCACTCTGCGCCTGTTTTCGACAAATGGGTCAATTGGACGCAATCAAACACGCTCAAAGTGTTTTCATCTCCTATATTGCTTCCAATGGAAGGGAGATTCGTCAGTTGCCGTGGATCAATATTTAACAGTGATTCAGCTGTACTACGACTCGATAAAACTGAGACAGCACCTCCAGGTTCACTATTGCTAGTTCTTGCTGCTGAGCATGCTAAACGGGACAAGATCTATCTGCCAATGTCCCCAGAGTCGATGATGCTGCACTTGGACAAGCATCAGGCCATGTTAGCAGTGGTAGATACTGTGGTTGGAGAGGCTTTACTGGAGGCAAACGAGGTGTATCTCCGTGGCGGCATGTCTATATCAGAGGCACTTGGTGACTCGTGTGTGGTTTATTTGGTTCCCAATATCATCGCTCATCTATTTTTTGGACTGAAAGTTCCAAATAGTTTGTTGAACTTGGTAAAAGACAAAGAACAAATTAGCTGCAGAATTCGAAGTTTTTGTAGGTCACAGAGGCGGAAATTCGCTACTACATTTCGGTGGTTCAACGATAAGTACTCTAATGAGGAAGAGACGTACATGCTGAAAGAACTGTCCTTCGTGAAGCGTGTGTGTGAAGCTGAGCTGCTGCGATCAAATGTAACACAAGACTTCACAATTCGACTTCAGGTACGGGCTTTATGGCAGGCTGTTGATAAAAACCCTGCCTTGCATACCAACTCCATTTGCCTTCCTGGTTTGAATGGGGCTGTTGCTCAAACGCATCAGCTAGACGATACAGGTAGGCCTCTGGCCCAAATGATGGATGTACGACTGAGCGAAGGAGACTATGTCTGCACCATCACAGATGCCAAAAGAGATACTTGGTACCAAGATAAAGACTGGGCCAAGATAACTGATTTCAGTTGCGCTCGAAACAAGATTCATCTTGACCGTGGTTCGGTGCGAGGTTTCAGATCATCGGGTGATGGTTCTTTAATCTATAGAATTCTCCTGGACGACTTCGAGCCTGTTGATTCTGCGATCGAACAACTAGATGTTTTATGCCTATCCGAAGCACTGGTACTTCGTTTTCTTGAGGAACAGAATCGATTTGTGATGTTCTTAATGCCCAATTTGAGAACATATGGGGACTTGAATGAAATGCAAGCCTGGGCGAAGGAAGACTCGGATGACCACAAGCATATCCGACAAAAGATGTCATCAAATATTGCAATGGAAGAGGCATTGAAGAATATTGCGCTCTGTAAAAAGTGCTTTACAAAGATTCAGTCATTGATCGAGGATAATCCGAGCAAGAATGATTCGAAATTTGAAAAACTCGGGCAATTGCTATTCAAATTTTCATGCATTGTAGACCATTTTGTGGCTGATGAGCGTCTTATTCTAAAAGAAGAACTAGATTCACAGGCCTGGCTTATGTTGTGGATAACTTGGATGGAATCCAGTGGGAAATGGAAGGAATTGAATAGCTTGGGGTTTGAAAAAGACGATGTCATGGTAATGGCGAGACGAAAATGGTCACAATTTGGCCGCAAAATCCACAATTATAGCACGCATTTAGACATAGAAAAGTCAACTTACGTTGTTTTTCATCAAATAAAAAGTATTTTAGTTTAACTATTTTGAACCGTTTTAATAATAAAATGAAAGGAACTGTCGGACAAGCATACGGTCTCTATATATTCACTCGTTGAATGCCTAGGAATTATGATAGCTGAATCCACCACAGTTTCTTTTTTGCCCATTTTGAATCCTTTAGATCCTTGTTTAACCAGATCAACTCTCACATGATTTCTATATTTCAAAACCCTGTTTTCAGCAGTTAAACTCTTGCTATCGCTTTTCAAAGACGCAAAATGCGTTTTAATTGGTTTGGAGAGTAATGGAAATGAAACTGCAACTCCTGAACCTCGTTGCTTACACACTTTCCAAGTATCATTAACGTGAGACCATTCTCTTGTAGCTAATGTTTTATTCTGCTCCCCATTTATCATAACCGTGTATCGCAAATGGTATTTGACTAAGCTCCATGAAACATTCGGTTTTAAAGCGGTGATATTATATCGATTGTCGAGTTGGATCATTTCTTCTTCATCACTTGATTCTGGGAAGTCGTACTCGTCAATATACAGGAATTTTGCATGATTACTTTCGATATCTTCAACCACATTCCCCATTTTCAAATAACCTACCGGTTCTAGCGATTTATTCTTCGCCAAAGTAAAAAGTCTTCCTTGGGAATCAGTCAGATAATCCATCTCGTCGATCGTCACTGCTGCCAGTGACCGACTTTGTTCATATTCATATTCCCGGTAATTTAGCGAATTGAGAAATATTTGAATGTCTGGCAATGGAGCAACTACTTCAGTGTCCAACATGCACTTCCACTGAGGTCTTCTAGATGACTCAAAATCTACGTGATCGACCTTTTGGTCCATTTCTTTTCCAAAATGAATCAGTGACAAACACAACGCTTGGAATTGATCTTCGCTAAGGACTTGATCCCTCTCCAGATCTGGCTCAGCGCCATGTACTTTCGTTGAAGATATGTACATTTGCTTGGACGGAGTGGAATACATCAAGCAAGCTCTTTCGGCTCGTCCCAGAGCGACGGTGATCCAGCGCGCAGTAGATATAGATTTCCCATTCGAATCGAATAAACAAAACAAGAGCTGCATGTTTTCTTGGCTTAATTTCATTTCACGTAAAACCAGTTCTTCCCGTATTTTCTCCGTGTCAAGACGGCTTTGCCGTCGGAAGAACTTCTCAAAGCAATGTTCATGGCTCATTGCTTCAGCAAACCTTCTTTCTGGGGCCAACACTTTTTGAAGCAATCTTAAAAGAATCATTTGCACAGCAGATTGTTGCTCCACTTTTTCACGACGATTTAAAATAGATTCCAGGCCATTTTTACGATCAGGTTTTTCTTCAACTACCTTCGATTCCACAATAATTGATGGTTTCGGGTCTTTAGAAATCCGAGTATTTTTAACTATCCACATTGAGAAATCGTCAAAAAAAAGGAACCCTCGATTTAGAATATCGATTTCACGAAACAACTTCCGAATCTCCAATTCGGCTTCCGATGGGAAAATAAGATTTTGAGTCAAGTACTTCCGAAATTGCCACAATTCGACATTCTCGGTGTCAGCTATTTCGTAAAACAACTTCACCAAATCTATTTCATTGTCAGGGTTTTTACTTTCTCGGTTTGCCAATGACAAAAACCTGCGTTTTAAAGATGTTTCATTATCATCAAATCCAGCGGTTCCTCGTATTTCCAAGCGTTTTTTGTATTTGTCGTTCCCTAAACTGCCGCCTGTGGGCAAATCACAAGTTTCATTTCCATCCAATTCAATTGTTCCTCGCTTAACTAAAGGCTGATTATACTGATTGCTTTCTAAAATACTTGTACGCAAGTCATCTAGAGCTACTCTTTTTTTGATTTGTAATGTGTTCCAAATTTCGTTAATCTGTTCTTTGCTCAATTCCATCTTAAGCTGCTTGAGCATATGTCGCAATTGTTTTTTATCCAAATAAACACGGCCGGAATTCTCCGCAGAATGCTTAGCCACTTCATTCCATTGATATTTCTCTTTACTTTCGGAGCTGCGGGCTCTCAGCGCCTCCATGTACGACTGGATCTGGATGAAAAAGAATTTTTTTGTAACGGCCATATTTCTTCGAGCTGAAAAATGGTAGAAGTGGTTCCGCGTCAAGTGGAGAGGGGAAAGCCCGACACCATACTAAATGAAGATGACTCTGATTCTGATGATAGTTACTACTATGAGGAAGCCAACATGGCAGTCTATGAGAAAATGGAGTTTGAAAAATGGGTGCGGGATGTGCTGTACAAGAATAGGGTGAAAATGAAACCCATGCACGCTGTGAAATCAAGAATCATGCACGGAGCCTCTTTCTGCTTTATTCAAAGTTTCACATTTCTAATGCTTGCTGTTTGGTGCGAACATGCTTTCGGAGGGTCTTATAGGATGAAAAGAGCTGCTACAGGACTCCCAGTGACTACTCTCACGTTCTTAAAAGGTCTTTTCAGCATGTTTTCATTTGGATGGGCTATCGGGTAAGCATATTCATTCTTTTAAACCACGATTTGAAACTGATCAGTATTCGCAGACATTGGTACAAACGACAGTTGCTTCGTCCACGGTGCATAATAGGGTATGCATACTTGCGAGTAATTGAATGGGTAATATCCCTGTGGCTTACACTAGCACTTCTGGTTGACTTTGGATCTGGTAAGTTTATTCAATAGAACTGATGTTGTTTCAACATTAACCTGTGCAGCGCCATACACGAATAACCCTCACATGAAGGCGGGGGAAATAGCCATGTATTTTGTTCTTTTGACACTTGTACTTTTCTCTGATATATATGCAGTCACTTACGGGAGAAAGCTTCGAAACGACTGGTCACAGTACAAGTACCGTGCCTTCAAGGAGTACCGCAAACAGCAACCTACCCCACTAATTAACAACCAATCGATGGATGCCCACGCAATCGACTTCGACTTTGACCATCCTCCAATATATACTCTTCCAGCCAATCAGCCTGATGAGCTAGTTATGGTTCGTTCCATTGCAACTCCCAGATTATCACACGTTGATATCGAAATGACAGAACCGACGAATGACCATTGGCAATTTGATTCTAACAGAAACTTGGCCCATAATAACTCAACTGATTTCGGGGCATCAATATCAACAGAAGAATTCGAAATTCGATGGGAGTCACTTCCTACCAGCGGTGAATTTCAAAGAAGCATTGTTCGAAATCCAACTGATGAAGAAATCGCTTACCATATGCAAAGTCGAGGCTTCTTTTTCGTGAGCAGCGATTGGACTGATGAAGAACAGTACAAACGAGTTCGAATATTCTGTCAGGTGAACGGAGCTGTCTTCCTCGCACAGTTCATATTTGATATCAACAATTTATACATGTATTCCACTTTCAAAAGCCAGGATGATGCTCTCACTGCTTCTTGTATCGCCAACCTCCAATTACAAAATCTACTGTACTAATTATAATTAAATCAACTTTTAAAAAGTTTTGAAAACGAAACTCCACTGTATTTGAATTTTGAATACCTTCGGGGGTACCGGTACTACCGATTCGTCGGACTACTTTTTCCTCATGATTCACCCATTGGGATTACTAGGCATCCTAGTTTTCAAAAAGACAGCAGCTTTCACCCTTTATAACAAGCTAGGCGAGTATGGATGGCACAGAGTGTACAGAAGACTACTCGAACAGAACCGCAAGCTGATGCCAACTGATACCCAAATTCTCGTCCAAGATTCCTTGAAATTGGTTTTTCGTAGCCCAAGCGAAATATATTTAATCGCTGGATCCAATGCTGTGCAGGTTTTTGTGCAGAAACTTGTTAAATCTTCAACATCGTTGCCCCCATCAATTTTCGAAATGTCTAAACTATTCTTGAAGTGGACCCGGAAGCAGTAGACTCGATCGATAACCGCAAACAACGAATTCGTTTATTATATATATATTGAAGTCTCTAGAATCAATTAGGATTAGACATTTGATGGAATCTACAACAAGGGTTTTCGTTTGATGCATGAATCAAGCATTAGCAGGGGCAGCAGATGCTCCAGTAGCTCCTCCTCCTTGATTAGCAGTGTCTTCCTTGTCAGGTTTCTCTCCTTTTACTGATTCACGATACCTACGTCGATATTATTCATGTGTCAAATAAATGCAGATCAACTAGCTTACCTCGCTAAATACACTTTCAATGGATCCACGTATTTGTCAAAACCCAGAGTTCCCATAGCCCATAATATATCATCACCAGTGATTGTTTTCCTTTTCTCCTGTTGCACTTTATCGCTTGCCTCACTGGTAATAAATGATATAAACTCAGAAACGCATTCTTGTACCGTCTCCTTGGCGTCCTTTATTCGAGAAATTCATAGTCAATACGCGAGGATCATAAATCAATTAATCTACTTACCTTTGCTATTTTGGCATTTGGGGGCAACGACCTTCGCATACTTTCAAAGGATGAACTACCAAAAAAGAGATTCGTACTTACTTCTTCATGATACGACTGATGTTCGCGATTGGAAGGTAACGATCTTGCTCTCTCACTTCATCCATCTTTCTTAATGGCTCGCTTTCGGTTGATATAAAGTGATGAGTAGTTAGTGGTGCCTTCTGGGAGTACTTTATTATTAGGGTCTACTGTCGAATTTTGAATCGAGATTTAGATACCAGGTACAAGGTTATGCTGCTTTGTGGCTTTATATTTAAAATTAAGAGTTAAAATAGGAAAAACCGGATGCGTTGTCGATATGTTTCTCATTACTCACTGCTTTGCGCTTCAGAATAAAACCAAAATGGCGCCGGAAACGAACTAGGTAGCCGCTGCAACACCAACTCCAATAATAATCTAATAATTTTCATTTTGCTCTTTGATTGCATCATCACAATTTGTCTTTATCGATAAATCTTTGCATTCATTGGTGTCAAGGCATAAAACCCGCTCTCCATCCGACTCCACACATTCTACTGTTCCGGTACAACAAGAGATTTTCTCCGGTTTTGTATGGGTCTTTAGAAATTCCTGTACATTTATCTACAACATAATTGCAATCACGTGAGCATAAATATGTTGCGTTGTAGCCGAGGCAGCTTAACAGACCTGGACAACAACTAAGGGCTCCGTTTGAAGTCCGATTCCAAAGCGTTTCTATATATCTTTAAAAAGGTTGCATAGCTAAGGCAGCAACTTACCTCCATCCTTGGCGCATTGCTCATCATAAACTCGTATATAATCAATTATCAAGGTTTTTTGTAGAGGTAACAATGGGTCCAATGTAACGTTCGACTGATCTTGCAAACAGCAACCTCCAAAAGTTCCACTTACTGCAACATTCAAGACCAGATGAAATACTTCAGAAAATGGCCAGGTAGTAGAATCGCCTGTTTTATCATTTGCGAATTAGATCTTCAGTCCATCTCCTGCTGTATTCTCGGAAGTCGTCAATGGCGATGTCGATTGATTTCTGCTGTGCGTTGCCAAGCAAGCTATTGTAAGCTTCTGTATGAACAGTAGCTGCGAGCTTGCCAATTGACATGAGATATGTTCCATTATATCAATGGTGCCGCTATTCGGCCATACGCCGAATTTATTATAAGTTGGCAACATCCAAATTGCAGGCCTGAGACCTTCGCCGCGAGGAAGCTTGGCACATATCACAAATTTGCCATACTTAAATTCCATTTTGAACAACGAGCGAAGCCTCGCATTCGCATAAACAGTTGGAGAGGAAGAGATATTTCCTTTTGCTTCAATGTGTAGCTAACCTCCAATGGCATACGCATTGGACCCATCAGTTGTATATTTTTGAATCTCATTATTGACTGTATAAGGTTCCATGGCTTCGAAACTCCAATGGGAGCTGTTCAAAGAATTTCCATCGAATTCATCCGGCCAAATGAGTGCACTCTCCGCGACCCAGCACTATTATAATAGTAATCATTTTTAGTTTTACTCGTAAAATCAACTACGAGTGTCGAGTCCTAGTGTTTTCAATAGTATCCATAGGCGTGTGCTACGTGTGCTTTTTTGAATTTTGGGCTGATTATTCTCTACGAGGTTGAGCGTTTCATAGATTTAATGTTTAATATGTGGTTGGCGCAACCGTGAGTGACTTTTGGCCGCACATGATCAATGCCCCTCTCCCAAAGAGTCCCAAAGTGCTTTACACACACGAACTGAACCCTGCTGGATACATCGTTTAATCGAAAGTTATATGTGCACACAGAAAGTTGCGCGGCGCGAAGATTATGCTTGTAGATGTACCAAAAATAGAACAGGAATCCTTGGGGAGTGGTTATAGCGAATGATTGCAAATTTTTACCGTTACGGCGTCTGTCTACGTCAGCTCTCTTTTGGTTGAATATAGGGCCAGAATTGTTCCAACCCGAGTACGTTTCAAACAGTCCTGGTGTTCGAAGCATTTGCCGCATCTTGTAAAATATTTGCTTGCTTGGACGTAGCCAATAGAAGCCCCCTTGAAGCGCAACCTGTGGATCTTCGGTAGACAGGAAATCAAAGCGGGTATGGCATTTAAAAAGAGAAGATATTGGCTCGTAAAACCGAACATCGGCATCTATGACCAGAATTGATTCGTATTGAATAAGGTTAAACACGCCCAATTTTTGAAATTCCGACCAGCCGCAGCAATTGTGTTTCCCCATTTTATGCGCGACATCATCTTTGTTGATTGTAGGCGGAATCAGATGCAACAATCGCCCAGACACACTGCTGTTCCACCATACCAAGTGTTCAAGGAATGTTTGGCGTCTAGAATCTTCCCAATTGGACAAATTACCAGTTGCAACTACGATATCTTGGAATTTATCACTGCTGTGAAAACTCGACATGAAACTGGATGTTCCCTTCAAGGCTAGCTCAAATTCGTGACCCGATTCAGTCAAGTAGATTATCACTGCATAACGATTCTTGAGATCACCATCGCAAGAATCCTCAGGATCAATGATATCTGGATATTCGTATTGAGCGGAAGCAATGCACTTGTCTCTTGCATAATGAAAACGAACATGAAGTGGACATTTTTCGTGCAATTCTTCCGATATGTTTCTCAACAGCATGAGACTAACATTAACATATTCATTTCTCCATCGATTATTCATACAATCACGAAAACTATTATTCACAGCACGATGACTGTATTTATGAGTTTTTCTAGCGACAATATTTAAATGCGATCTAATTGTATCTGAGACCCAGGAAGTTAGATTCAGCATTGAAGATTCGAATTCAGTTATTTCGTCAAACATTTTTTCTTTGTCCCAAATGCTAGTCCATATCGCGCATGCAAACTGCATTGCATGAAGATCGTTTCGCCAGGCTTGCAACCCGCTTGACAATAAAAAGACACTCGGGCCAGTTGCGAGCATATTTTCTAAACGATCAGCATCGCCCAATGATAGTAGTTTTGAACCTCCTGATAATAGAATCCAACAGTTCGGGGGGACCTGTTCCATCACGCTAATAATTTCCTGTACGATGCACCAGCTGTAGTGGTGCATGCCAAACTGCCAGTGGGAACACGACTCTTCATGTATGGACACCGCCAAGAAGGAGCATCCATGTATCTGAGCCCAATGCCTATTCCATCCATAGGCGCTATCATTTCTATGTAAGTAATTGTTGTAAGCAAGTGTATGCAGAACCGTGCACCTTTCTTTCACGATCACAGCAGACGTCTGCTTGGTAAACAACGTGATCTGTTCTGAATCTGATAAAAATTGAGTATGAATAACGAGGATCGATCCAATTAAAAGTATAACCATGCCAACCGATAAGAGAGTTTTGAAACGGATCCCCATACCAGGGTATGTATCAACAATTAATTAATTCTGCAACACTTGGATAAATGATACCATTGATACCAGTATTAGAAAAAAAAATGGCGTTTCCATAATCGACACTTCATGGAACCATCTTCATTTCCCAACCACTGAAACAAAAGTTGCTTTTATTATAAACGGGTCTTTAAGTGGCTACGTCTCTTTGAACCTCTGAAAACCTTGGTTTTATTCACACGGCGTGGCATGCTTCCGCCATCGACACATCAAGGATTAGACTCGCAGCAATAATAGAGCCCTCTCAAAGCCAACTTAGGACATTTAAAATCCAGTCAACCAGTATTTGGGAAACCATTTCATCAGATTTTTCTTGATGTCAACTTTGGATATGGTGTGAAGTCATTACGTACACTGGTTCAAGAGATGCCCATAGATACCACAGCTGAATTCGAGAATCACAATTTCTTTTCTGCAACATCTTGAATATTTTCAGTATTAAACTTATTTTCTCTATGTGCAGCGCATTGAAATCCTATTTCCATTTGATGAACTGGAGATACCAGTGTAAGTCCAGCATAATCGTCCTTGTTTTCACTTTTCTCGTCATCATTTCTCTTGTATACACCCTTCGCATATAAATGTACTATCCTCACTGTCTTCTTCCACCTCACCGTCACTATTCTTGAATCGACTGCATTCTTCTCATGGTCTCCACTCGTTGCTCATTGTTGCCTGCTATTCGAAGGCAGAAACATAGCCATCGGACTCCAGATTTTGAGGTTCCGCTTCTTACTCTCCTTCGATTGCTCCTCTTGGGATGAACTTTGAGAATTCCTATGGGGAACAAAGAAGCAGTGGCTTGATCCGTTGTCATATGCTCCCTGGATATCGCCTGAGGTGCTTAGACCCTTCAAGCATAAGTTCGTCTTCCTGTTGCTTCTATTGTCTCAATGTATCGCATCCATTTTACTGGAAAATTTAACTTGATTTTTACAATGAAAATGGGGTCTCCTCTTTCTAAAGTGATCATTTCGAGTAACTTCTTCTATAGTCGCGAGTATCGCAGCACTTTATTTTACAACCATGAGCGTTTTCATAATTCTTCTTTGTAAAAGTGCGATTCATTTAAAAAACAAAGAAAATAGTAATCATACATTATTTTGGAGACGAGTGACGGAACCGGTTAAAAGCGCCTCGCCTCTTCGATGGTGCGCGGGAGGAAACTGGGATTCAAAACCAGTCCTGAGTATCTGCAAAACGTCACCATGGGCTACCAGCACAATAACTTTATCTGTGTATTTTTCATTCAACTCAGTGACAAGATTTCCTGCTCGAAGGAGAACCGAATTAACGCTCTCCGAACCGAACATTGAATGCGAAGCGGAATCGTTGTCATGCTTCCACACTAGCTCATACTGATCGTCTTTCTGGCCATCCAGATCTCCAAAGTATCGCTCTCTTAATGCAATGGATATATTCACATTGGATTCTTTTAGACCAACTTCTTTCGCAATACACTTGGCTGTGGCAACAGTCCTCGCAAAATCGGAACAGATAATGATGAGATTGTCTTGGACCTGTGACTTTTGAAATCCCATGCTAGAAAAGATTGATTCAATTTTAACACCTGCTCGCGTTGCCTGAGATATTCCACGCTTGGTGAGTGTGTACTTGGTAGTCCCTATGGATGGATCGCTAACAATAATACCTTCCACGTTCGCTTCCGATTGCCCATGTCGCACCAAATAGAAAATATTTCGAAGAGGAGTTTGTCTGAATCTTTTAGCAACACCTACACCTAATATATGCATTTTCATTCGCCGCATATATATCACAGATACGAGTACAGCACCTACAGATACTAGAGCGGCAATTCGAAAGCTCATTCTGTGTCAGTTGCTGGTACCTCGGTTGATACTATGATACATGTATTATCAAGGCATCGTTAATAATTTGGCAATTAACGGTTGTTCACTGTAAATTACCCGCTGAAAAAGAAAAGGCTGCATTGTGTGGATAGCGACAAACCCAAAGATAGCATTCTATTCAGATAGCAGTTGCTGATTGCTGTTGATTCGGTTTTTAAATAGTTGTATTCCAACGCGTCTCTATATAAACTGACATTTGTTTCATGTCTGAAGAAGAACAAACTGCACAATCGTCTGGGATGTACCAGGGTCACCCCCCACAAGCACCGCAACAAGGTAGTGACAACAAAGAAGCAGCTCCGGATGGTAAACCAAGTTGGGCTCAGATAGCGAGAGATCCCACTCAACCTGATGCGCCCTTATTGAAACCTGATGAACAAGTAGTCCGGGAAACCAATATCGCTACTCCGCGAAAACAGTGGAGTTTCGAGGTGAAAGATGCTGCTCGTGCATTACAAGCGGGTCAACAAATTTTCTTATGGGCAGCTCCTCAAATGCTGGACCCTTTCTTTGCACTAATTCACCATCACGGGCATCAGTATGTATACCAGTTGCCAGAAATTATCGAACACTTAAGATATGGGACCCCACTGCCTGATACCCTTCAGCCATCTCCTGTACTGGATGAACTAGTATCGATCGCCAAATATCTTAGATTGGTATGTGCCCATCCGTACTTGGCTCACATCAACATGAACAGAAATTTCGGCAATCAGTTCAAGTTTTTAGTGTGTTGCTGCAAAACGGAGTTGGAAATAGTTCAATCCATCAAGACGATGTCCTGGGTTCTTGACACTACTGAAGAACAAGAGCTGGTCGATTGCGCGTTTGGTGAGATGAGTGGCATTGGTTCTGCAATCATATTGTTCACCCTTCCCGGATTACGTAAAATATGCGGAGCGGCAGAAGTTTTTTCTGGTTCCACAGGAGGAGAGGATGAGGTTTTTTCTGTCCAGATTCGATGGTTGTTCGTTCGAGATATTCCAATGCACAATTTGAAGGGGGCCAATTACCTCAAGAACTCGGGCCATACCTACCAAGTAGTGGAAGAGACGACCAATGAACCGCATCAGCCTCGCGAGGGTGGCAACAAGTCATTCGTATACGAAAGAATGGATTTTAATCCGGAAGAGTACGATGGTGTTCGATTCTATGGAGTTGAGTTTAGCAGCGGTCTCAGCGCCCTGGAGACCATTATGAAAATGAGTAAAAATGGGGGGATCCTTTTAGATTTTCCAGAGTATTTGGCAGCTGAGGTGGAAGAACGACCTGCAGCCAACCTTCTTTGCGGGGGTCCACGGGCGAGACCGAGCGTGAGAGGAAGAGGAGCTGCACGAGGAGGAAGAGGAAGGGGTGGTATCAAGTCTTCATTTCAACCAAACAACGGAGGTGTTACAAGAGGAGCAAGCAGAGGTGCAAGAGGCAGCAATTCCCGTGGGGGAAGAGGAAGAGGTGGACCATCAGTAGCAGCGACAAGCCGACCTCTTTCCAATAGAAAAGTGGAGGCCAGCGATGGTGAATTGGTTACGTTGAACAAGCAATATCAATTTCAGATTAAGCACAAGAAGAAGACGGCGCCAAAAGACGAAAAAGCCTCTACCGAGTAATGGAATGAATTTAGGATATTTATTCAATTTTATTTCTTTTCTCACTCTTTTATGATTCTGGGAAGTATGATGGCTCCAAATCGAGAGATCCCAATCCTAGCGGTTTATGCCACTGGCATTTCCTCGTATGCATGTTTTGATAAAAGTAGGCCTCCTGTGAAGGTTCCCAAATCTTTTCGTAGCTGTCAAAAATTAATTGCACAAATACACCACGTGCTTTGCGTGCGCGATATCCTGATTGAACCAATCGTGCTGCTTCGTCGTCCGTCCATTGATGGTCTTTGGCTCTCATCCTAGTACCGAACATGATATGTCTATCATGGATTGCTTGAGGAGGTTGCCATGAAGTGTGACCAGGCCATACGTAGTAATATGATCCAGTAACTGCATCGTAGTGCTTGGAGGTGCTTTTATGAAGAGTATCTTTATAAGTATTCCACGCCGTCATGGATCTGAACGCGCATTGGATTACTGTCGCTGCCTCGCTGCGCAGCTTCTTCCTGCAACGATATCCTCGAAAAATGCGCTGAATATCAACGGCTCTTTCATGTTGGTTCGCCGACTTCCATCGAAAGGGGTCTTTGATGAATCCTTTTGCAGCTGCAAATTTGCGTTTCAGCTTCAATCGTTGCTCTACTTGGGCACCTCGGGCAACAATGACTCCCCGCCTCAATCCGATCGCGTGAGTTTTCAGTCCATGACGTATCAGTTTAGCCACCGTTACGACCACTGGGGAGGCTGCTACCTTGGATGCCGTGGATTCTCCTAAAATAGTCTTGGCAAGACCTTGAGCCACTGTACCAAGTAAGAATCGCGAACTGACTGGCTGCTCCGTTGAGACTTTGTATGTTGGTTGATCTTCTGGTGGTGGATTTATGATCGAGTAATACTTGCGGGTGTCCTCTATTGCAGAAAGCAAAGCCTCTCCGTTCTTGATGGAAGCTATGTGAAATTTTATCATGTTAGGGAACTCGTCTGGGTCGTCATCACTCTCTATCTGAGTGTGTATCCGCTTGAATAGCAAACTCAGATGACCTAAGTACTTTACCACCGATTGACATTCTTTCACAGCGGTATCGTAGGATTTTTCATCTAGACAATCATCCAGTTTCACGAATTTCGAATACGCACGATCTAGTTGCTGTCTTTCGAAACCTTTCTTTTCTTCTATTGTGGCGAATTCCTCTACCACCGAGACGAGTAGCTGTATTTTTGATTTAAGTTCGTCGTAGAGGTCATCTACCTGATCTAAGGATTCCTCGAGCAGATTCGGAGCAGTCAACTTTTGTTGGGACTCATCGTATGCCATTTGCTCGCGGTACAATGCCTCCTCCTTACTTAGCATCTCTTGGATGTTGTCCTCTTTGGCGATGATATTTTCACATCGGAGGCGTTCCCTTTTGATGGATTTATCAAGTTTTTCGAAGCTATCTCGCGTGTTTGCTACAAATTTATCTTGTTCGGAAATCAACGGACCACCTTCGCTTTGGATCGTTTCGAATTCCAATGTTAAGTTTCCTAAAAACCCATGTACAGATTCGACTACAAGTTTTAAATTCGTTTCATAAGTGATTTCGTCAGCTCCATTATTCCCATATATCCTTTGTAATTCGTCCATCTGAGAAGCTAAAATAGGGAGATACTTGCTCAATAGTGCATCACTTGAGTTCAAAGTGGGAACATGTGCAGTGAAGTATCCACCAATCAGCATTGCAATGTTTCTACAACATAGATCATACACCGGTTTCGTCGCAGTAAAACATTGGATCTCATTCTCTATTCTTGATTTCCGCCTTTTACGTTGTTGCTGTACCAGTAACGTCATATCTGATGCTACGATGGAAAGTCGCTTATTTGAATCTATTAAATAGACGTGACTTCGGCTGAAGAACTCGATGCTATTTTGACACACGTGTACCGTATCCTTGGCAACCGCTATCTTTCTCTGTAGACACGCAATGCTATTGTCAAACAATTGGAATCGAGGTTCTTTAAGGTATTCATTCAAGTTTTCCTCGTGGTCCAAAATACTTTTCTGGTGCATTAAATCGACTATGGATTCTTCCCAACGAGCGATATCACTACCAAGCTGATCGCTTAACTCCGTCGTGGTGCTTAAGCTAGTCAGCGTAAACTGAAGACTCTCTTCAAACAGGGACTCAATAGACTTCTTGTCCAGTGATTCTAGAAGCTGGGCTTCCGTACGGTTCAAATTTTCAAATGTATCTACTCGTCGTTGCAGCTCCATCCCATGAAAGTCCATATCATGCCCGAATATTGCCCTAGGATGAATGGACCGGTCGAATATGTTAGTTTGGGCACTAGGCGGTATCCCTATGCGCACTGGTTTTTTATTATATGCATTTAGTGTCACCAGTGATTTTGAAATCACCTGATGGGTTTCACTTCTATGACAGAAAGTTGAGTCGCTCAAGTGGTCCCACAAGTCCTTGAAGAAGGATTGCTTCACTAGGACCCGCGCAATGCAATCAAATTGTGGTGGTAGATGGACAGCGAGCTGCCTCTGCTGACCAGGCATCGACTTCATGTGAAGAGTTAACATATGAATGGAAAGTATCTCACCAAGTTTCCACACTGGAACATCGTGAATGGTGAGTTTTCGACGGTGCAAAAAAAGGATGAGATGCCAGCCACCAATCTCCCACTTATGCGCTATTCCGCATGGCTCTGAAATTCGAACTAACAAATCACCTGCCGTCGATGCAACAGTAATTTTGGATTTGAAAGATTTCGAATCGAATCGGACCAAACCACTGAACAAAACGAAATTGAGCTTCAAAAAGTTGCCGTTGGTTGCTTCCTGCAACTTATATATGGTGCGATGCGTGTGCCAAACGCGAAAGTTTCTCTGGATAATAGTAGCGCATGCAGATCGTCGTTGGTGCCACAGGTTTATTATTACATTTTTAGCAAAGTACTTTCGCAAAAAGCATTGAATTTTAACACATCTGCTTCGCAAAATACGAAATATTTTTTTCTGGGAGAAGCATCTAAACCAAGTTTGAATAAGACAGATATTTCGAAACCTACGAAGTTCGATTTTGAATTTGGTCAGAGCCGAAAACATCCTTAAACTACTCTGAATCACTATTCTGGCATGCCTACGAATGCTTATAACCTTCTTGCATGCTACATATTGCTTCCTCCCTAAAATATTTTTGCAGAACCTCCAAATTTTATTGTGCGCAATATAAATTCTTGAAACCTGAATCCTGACGATACCACCCCGTATTATACGTTGGATCGAAGTGGCTTTTAATCTGTAAAATCTCTTTCCTCGTTCTCTATAACGAGTAGACGCACCTCTAAAGCATGCCTGCAATGTAGTAAATCCGTTGATGGCCTTTTTAACCCATCTGCAGGCGGAATACTTTCTAAATGCACACTGTATCGTGATAGATGCACATTCCTGCCTTTGTGCGACTGCTTGGTTTCTTCCTATGCGACCCCTCCATGCACATTGCAGACTCACAGCGCTGTTTCGTCGCTGCTTTTGATGTTGCACGAGTACATAAGCCTCGTGGTTCCCGTCCACAAGTTGTACCACATGATCTAAGATACCCTGAACTTCAAGTTCAATAATTTGTCGTCTTTTATTCGCAGTTTGTCGAGCAACAAAAGATCGCCAGGTACACTGAATGACCGTTGCGTTATCTAGAACAACTTTAGTGTCTCTCACAAATTTTCTTCCTAAGCTGCCCCGAAAGAAGGATTGTAGAACCACTACTGTTGTTTGAATCAACTGCAGCTCCTGTCTCTCTAACTTCTCTGCATATCTTCGGTAGCAAGTTTGAATTACAGATACAGCTTTTACGCGCTTTTGAATTCCCTTGTCTCCAAAAACCATTTGAAGGGCAGTCCGGCTTCGATACCATGATTGAATACAAACTGCACATTTTTCAGTCCAAGGCACAATTTCCCAATTGATGGTTTCCGACGAGTTATACTTGAACTTTATTCCCATCCCAATCCTCTTTAACTCCTTTTTTAGGTTGGTGTCTAGTAGCTCAACTCCTTCAATCGTTTTAATATAATCATCCCATACATGCCGTACTACTGGTAATATAACTGGTGATTTAGGTTCAGGCAATGGAGTGGTACATAAAGAATGTGTTCGAGAATTGTATCTCAATACCTGCAGCCATTTTAGCATGTAGCCTTCATCGTGAATACCCAATTTGAGACGAACTTTCTTTCCGGCGATCCCATTATCTGCAACGATACGAAACGTGTAGAGCATCTCTCCATGGTACTGGATGGTACCTTGTGAATGAATCACAGCATTTTGAAGATTGAAATAACCTTCAGTTGTTGGTGATTCTGGTGTTCGAAGTTGTAACAGTGTGTGAGAGGCAGGATCTGTCACGAAATAGTACTTGGACCATTTTCTATCGGGAAGCTCACATAGGAGCCAACCACACGTTGCTTCAAGTAAGTTAGGCAATGCAGGAAGAGGTTTAGGGGCAGTGGCAGTCAAAGGAACACGGGGGACTATGCTTCCAATCGAGCATTGCTTTTTCCTAGTACAATCATCGATAATACCAGGCCGAGAGCGTTTCCATCGGGGCTTTGAATACCGCCTATTCGAAGATACACCATTATAGTTTGAATCTCTGCTTTTAACTCTAGGCAAACATGGCTTGGGTCTTGGAACTTTTTTACTCTGTTCAACATTTGAAATCTCGAACCTATCTTGAATCTCGACGAATTTGCTATCAAGAGCATCTAGGGAACGTTGCAAGTCCCTCTGCGATTCGAATAGGACTATTTCATTATTTATCATATTAAGATATTCCTCCAACCCGTCCGGCTCTAGCAATCTTTCGACGCCTCTCGTCGAATAATAGATCCGTTATCGATCAAAAAAAGTATTTTCACGTGTTCGAGCGATTCAAGGAACAGGTTTATTTGGAGTACTGATATGCAAAATTGCTTCACACAATGAGAGAGAACACTATGGAGTATGCTTCTCGGTTGTTGGAAAACTCCAACCAGAAAATCTTAGAAATAATGGAAACGAAACTTCGGGATAGAGAAGACGCTCTAAATGCAGCTGCTACCGACAAGCAAAATCTGGGAGTCTCTATGCATCGATTGCAACAGGAATTTCTAAAGCTTCAATTGGCACTGGAGGAGACGCAGAAGAATTCTCACGAAATTTCCAAATCCAATTCAGACCTTAAAGGACAAAATAAAGGGGCCAACGGGAAATTATCGATCATTGAGAAGCAGAACATGGAATTGAACAAAAAAGTAGAACTGCTGTCATCTCAAGCAGAAAAGCACAAAGAAGATCTTGAATGCACTAGAATAGCTGCCAAGTCATTGAAGATGAATCTGAATTCTCACAAGATGACAGAAGCGACCAACGCGAAAGACATTGATAGACTGGAATCTAGTATCGGAATGATGGAGAAAGAAAAATCTCAACTCCATTTGACCCTGTCAAAAAGTGACAAAAAATACGAAGATCTGCAAAGGAAGCTGACTGCCCAAGAGCACGAAACCAAATTGGCACAACTAGAACTCAATAAACTAGCAGAAGAGATGCAATCTCTAATAGCTTCAAAAACACTTGTTCAACAGCAGTGGCAAAAGTCTATTGTCGCAATGACTAAAAGAGATGATGCTCTCGAAAAAGCCCACAGAAAGCAACAGGAAACCGAATCTCAAATCGCGCTAGTTAATAATTCCAAAAACGGGGTTGCCACAATGGTAGCAACATATGAGCAACAGCTGCAGCTCAGGAACCAAGAACTCGCAGGAATTCAGGAAAAGTTGCTTGGTGTGGAAAATGAGGTTAAGGCCTTACTGCAGTCGAAGCTAGAGATGGAAAAGATCGCAGGAAAGCGTGAGGCCACACTTCGTAAATCCGAATCAGTTATTTCAGAAACATCAAATCTAATAGTGCACAAGCAAAAACTACTTGAAAATGCGAATAATGAATCTAATGAATACAAAAATCGAGTGAATGAACTCCAAATTCAAATTCAAACGCTGACGAGTGAAAATGAAATATTGAAAAACACGTCCAATCATCAGCAGTCTGGATTAGAGTATGAAAATAAGCGTTTACTGAAAAAGGTAAATGAACTTGAGGCTTTGTCCAAGAATAGCGAAAGCCGAGCGAGAAAATCCTTTTTGGAACAGAAAATTGAATATAGCAATTTGAGAAAAACGCACCAAAAGGAGCAAGAGGGATTAGAATCACTGCAACGCGAGAAACAAATTCTGCTCGAAAAGCTGACAACGAGTGAAGCGGTTGTTTTGCGTCAGGAACACCAGCTAAACAAACTGAAAAATGTTCCCAAAACATCTCTAGCTGTAAGTGGTTCAGGCAAAAACGATATTGAAAGGGCGAAAATCGTGAAACAGCTGAAAGAGGAGAAATCTATTCTTACTCAAGAATGGAGTCGCGCTGAAGATGAATTGATTCGATCGCATCAAACAGCAGCCCATATGAAATCCTTAACATCCAATACGTTACAGGAGCTTTCGTTTGTTTCAAAAGTTCATACGGCCGAGGTTAGCAGATCTTCGAAGCTGCAGCGACAAGTGGAAAAGAAATCAATTGAAATAGATCTTTTAAGAGCCAGTCGCTGTAAAGATAGTCAACATTCTAAAGAACTGGAAGTTGGTAATCAAAAGTTGGCCGTCGACCTCCATACTGCCATGATGGGTGCTAAAATGGATCGACTGAATGGTTCAACTGAGAATGCTATTCTTAAATCCACTATTCAATCTGAGAAACGAAGGCGGCGCGATATGTTCGATATGAATCTCAATGCACAAAGCAATATCTCCGCAATGCATGGGCGATTTGATGTGATGCAATCAAAATTCCAAGCAGCAAAAGTTCATTCCGACACAATTCAAATTGAGTTAGATAGCATGCGAATGAAGCTACACGAAAGCACTAAACAGATCAGTTCGCTTAAAAAGGACGTTGCTCTTAAGAACGTCATGCTGGACAAATTGAGTAGTCGTTTGCAAGACTTAAAGCCTGGACACTCAACCCCCCAGTTGGAAGATGATGTTTCTAAAAGGTTGGTATACCAAGCGGAGTCCCGGCGAACAAAGGCGCAACTAGAGGCGACGCAGGTGCGCAACATGTATGATAAAGAAAAGGATAAATGTGAACGATTAGGCAGAGGGTTTTTGGAAAGGGATCAACATGCGAGAGAGTTGTTGGACCAGGTTCAATCGCTTGAAGCCAGCATCAAGGTGCTTCAAAGTCGCTACGACCAAGCTGTGAGAGCTGCCTGCAATCTCGAGAGACAGTTGAAAAGAGATTCTATTGAGTATCTTCATATGGACCACTGTGACGATAGGCTAATGTGCATCTCGCCTCAACTGGCCAAAGATTTGGATTTCAAAACAAATACATCTGAATTGTAAACCCCGATTCCTTTATCAAGATCCTAAACCCATAATGTAATATTCAAATTATACCGCTATTTATTAACTAGTTGAAAACATTTTTGAACGGATTTGTGACTCGAAGCAATTGTGAAATACTAAAATCAGAATTTTCCAAATTCATTTTAGTTTTGGCTTGCAAAGTATTTTCTAACTTTTCACTCTGGTTCTTGTCATGCTCCTGGAAATCAACTTTAAACCACTCCTCATCGGATGTTTTATTGAAGGCACCAAAACGATTCTTCTTCCTCATGGATTCCATACGAACTTCAAATTCTTCGTGTATCTCCTTCGCATTGCGCAGCACCTCCATTAAATCATCTTCCAAAAGTTTTAATGTACATCTCTTTATAACATTGAGCACTGCACCGCAATCGGTTCCTCTTTGAATGGCCTGTCTAAAATGTACCAATATCGAAGTAGAAACAGCGTCCACAAAGGTCAGAGTATCGGAAGTACAGGAAAACACTGCATCCCAAACTATGCAAACCTGATTCAAGTGGCTAAACGCCCTGCATAGCATAAGTCTTACCCAAGGGATCAGATACATGTGAGGCTCGACGTCCATTTGATGCAGAAATGCAGCCAGTTCTGGATCAGCGTGTTGTAGCAGCACATGTTGGATATGAAACAAACGGCTGGGCAAAGGCATCGGTTGGTCAAGCAATCCAATCATATTTTCAGTATCATGCTCCGAGGAGTAAATTGGAGTAAGTCGTTTCAACAATACGTCTAACATAACAAATGCATCATGTTCGAGGTATTCCAAGCTTAGCGCACATGAAAGAGTATCTGTATTTGAGCCGATTGCGATATATTCTTTTTTGAAAACCAGGAGAATAATAGCGACAAGTTCATTCATTCCCTGCACATATCCTATATACTCATTCGACAGCGACCATACTAATAGTATTCGCAACATCATATCTTGCAACGACAGTTCCATATCCATAGCATAGTTGGATATTTGCGTTCTATCGATATCTTTTTTTATTTGATTTTCTGTCACTTTCGAATTAATCAACAGCTCCATCGGTTTCAAGTCTCCTTCTATAGATATGGAGCTTTGAAACTTTTCTTCTAGGTCTTCCGCAATTTGTTGAAAGGAAATCAGATGAGAAGAGCGGAGGTCTTCGTATGCTTTTCTTCGCCTGCAGAGCACAGGAATCCAATCCTCAACTTCCGTAGGCAATGTACCCAGCAAATAACGCCACACAACACTTCGTACAACAGAATGGCTGCCCAGAACCCCATTGAAAATTTTGGTCCTTAATTCATTAACCGGTTTTAAGAATTTACCGCCTCCAAAAAACACAAAGTTAAATTCTTCTCTATGGGAATCGAGACTTGTGGCCATGTTCCCATCCGATAAAAACAACGGCAAGAACAACTTGGTCGGATGGTTAACTAGATCGGAAATACAAGATTCCCATTCAGATGCCTCTGTATCACTGACACAGCAGAGCAGCCATGATCCCTTTGGATTGCTGTCACTAATAATCAATATAACTTTACGATACGTGTGCACTTCCACTGAGTTCAGCATTAATTCATCCAAAACCTTTGCTTCCCTTTCTACGCTGCATGATGCAAGTATTAGACGAGGTGATCGGTGTTTTATAACGGCTATAAATCCACATAAGGTGTTGTTGTCCCTGTCGAATCTACGAAGAGTAAGGAAACCACTCTTGGACCACATCACCGCGTTTTGTGAGCAGCGGGTATTAACTGGTGTATTGGTCTCTTGATACAATTTGACCGTTTGAAATGGCGGTGGTGTTCCAACCAGGAGGCTTTGACATGAAGCCGGATGGAAATGTTTATAGACGGGTAAGTAGTTTGAAAGGGTATGCTGATGAATATTCTGATTGGTGGTCACCAGGGACAGATCAAGTATCCCCATGGAGATCTTTACGAGGGCGAGTTTGTGAACAATGAACGACATGGACGGGGAGCGTATTCGTTTGCGAATGGAGATAGATACGTGGGTGGTTTTCAAAAAGGACTTCGAAGCGGATTGGGAGTTTTTGTGCGGGTGTCGGATCCTTTAGGAGACCACAGGTACGAGGGAAGCTGGAAAGATGGGAAGATGCATGGTCGCGGTTTGCTGGTTCTAGGTTGTGGCGATTCCTATGATGGTGAGTTTTGTTGACTCTATGTTTTATTGGTGTATTTAAAATTGATGATTCTAGGGGAATTTGTTACTGGAGAATACGAGGGTTCCGGCTTGCTCCTATTTGCAAACGGTGACAGATATAGTGGCCAATGGACTCGAGGCAAATTCAATGGTCATGGGAAATTGGAGAAAGTGAATGGTGATATATACCAAGGTAAATTTAAAAACGGAAAATTTGAAGGCTTCGGGCACTACAAGTATGCCAGAGATGGTGGGTCCTTTTCAGGAGAGTATTGTCGTGGAGCCCCGCACGGAAAAGGTCTTCGTATATTCGCGAATGGAAACCGATTCGATGGCCACTTTAAGAACGGGAAAATGCATGGCGATGGAGTGTATTCAACTTATAATGGGTAAGTTGCTGGCGCTACTGAGACTTATGTGTTCTCACGAATTTCAAGCGACGTATATGTTGGAAATGTGGCGAATAATAAATATCACAAAAACGGGGTTTTAAATTTCGCACACGGGTAGGTAGACAGATACACATGATATTTATTCCATTAATGTATATATGTAGGGGCAGATATGAAGGTCAATTTTATGAAGGTGTGTTCTACGGTCGAGGCAAGTATACGTTTGAAGATGGGAGTTATTACGATGGGGAGTATGTAGCAGTGACCACTAATAAGATGGGTATTAAGTTTCCACTCCCGGATGGCCTTCGTCATGGGCGTGGTGTCAGAGTGTGGGCCAATGGGAATCGTTACGAAGGGGCCTGGATCCAAGACAAGATGGAAGGCATCGGGCGTCTCGAATACTTCAACGGTGATGTTTACGAAGGATTTTTCCAACAGAGTGTCAGACACGGACAGGGTACAATGACCTACGGAAGCGCATGTGGTGCACCTTACGAAGGCCCATTGCCGTTGCCTTCCGGTCACGGGAAAATATTGAAGGTTGTGGATGGCAGACATTGCAAGTATGTGGGTCAATGGGCGCATGATAAGTGGCATGGTAAAGGGATCTACAACTGCTGTAAGTGAATGATGATAGTATATGAAAACATTCTTAACAACACTCTATACATAGCCGATGGCACTTCGTACAATGGAGAATTTAAAGATGGGTTGAGACATGGGAAAGGTGAACAGCGATTTGTTCCTTCTACCCATATAGATAATAATTGGGACCTTGTTTACAGAGCAGATAAATATGTAGGGGATTGGCAGGACAATTATATGGAAGGAGTTGGAGTACTAACGATGTATTTCAAGGATCCCAAAGGGAAGCAGCAAGTAACCGCCGTATTCTCAAACAGTGCACTCGTTCGAGTGATTGACAAGAGTTACTCTAAGTGACGATACTTCATTTAATCTAGGTAATTTATACTAAGAAATATACATCAAGAGTGCACAATCACTTGAGATTCCCACTTTTTAAACAACAAAAATCGATTTTTTTTAAAGCACTACAAGTAGTGGATAAAAGCCATCAAATGCTATTAACTTTTTTCATTTTCAACAAAGTAGCCGTTGAATATTCCAACAGTTGTAGTATTAATGAGCATGAAAGCTTGGGAAGTAGAGTTAGACCGTGCTCTCCAAGACACGGACTATCGGGTGGAGACTAAAGTACCAGAGACTCCTGGGAAGCAGCATGTTTTTCAGCGACAAACTGACCAGTATTCGTTCCCGGGTCCTAAACTTATACAGGAGATTCATTTGGCCAACGAGAGGATAGATGAGCTGCAGGCTGAGTCTCAAGACGTGGCAAAATTTTCGAAAGCCTGTGTGAATCGATTTAAAACAGCAGAGAGTAAAATTGAGACTTTGCAGTTGTGGAAAGATGAATCAAAAAACCTGTTCAAGAAGACTCACCATTCCAATAACATGATATGCGAGAAACTCAATAAATTTGAACGTGAAAATGGATGCTATGTTACATATGAAGTATTGGAGGGTAGTTTGGAAAACGCTGGAGTGAATCTGGAGAACAGGTTCGGAATGCAACTTTCCAGTCAAAGTAGGAACATTTCGTCGTTGCAGGAGCAAATTTCCAAATTGCATCGGGAGATTGAGAATCAAAGTTCTCCAATTAGAGAGGTGGGAGTGGTTTCCGATCAAAGAGGTCAGGAACATATCAATCTTCACATTGCAAATGTTAGACAGGAGCTCCATGCCGTAGAAAAGAATATTGCATGGAAGATATTAGAAGAGACAAGAAGTCTCGATAGACGAATAAGCGAATGTCAGCAACTGGTTGTAAATTTTGTGACGAATCAAACTTGCCGCAGTGAAATCGCCCATTCTCCTATTCTATCTACACCGAACTTGGATCGATCTCTACTGGAGGAGTTAACCAAGCGAATATTCTCTATTGAGACCCGACTGAAAACGATTAGTTCCGAAAAAAACAGCTGTGCAACTTCCCTAACTAAAACCCTGAATAATGAGGACATTATGAAGCTTATGCAAGTCCAGTTGCAGGCACATGGTTTGAAAACGCAATCCCAATTTGATTCGCTGAAAAAGGAATTCGAAAAGGAACAAATCACACTGAAAGAGACATTTACAGCTTTTATGGAGGAAAATAGAAAGCAGCTGAAGTCTCTTGAAGATGGAAATAAGCTCTTATCGCAAAGAGTCTCAGAATTGGATGAAATGCTGGTCAACCGAACATCTGACACCAAAGTCCATCAGCAGCTAGCATTTCTCACAGAATCTTCGAATGCAGTGCGAAAAGACGCGGATGGGCTGCGTCAACGGATCGACGGTTTAGACGCAAAAATATGTGACGAGTTTGCGCTGTGTGAAGGGATGGTAACGAACAAGCTTTCCTCCGTCAGCACCACAGTTGCTAGTTTGACCGTATCAGGGGCCGATCATCAGTCACGTATAAACACTTTACTGAATAAGCTGGATGGATTGGCCATGCAGTTGGATAAGTCTGACAAAATACACGAGGGAAAGGTGGAAAAACTGGTAGAACGAATTGGATGTCTTGAACGTAGTAAGACCAGCACTCAAGTTGTCCAGCAGCAAGCCAACCAGGAGTTAGAAGAGGCCCGATCGCGTGCCAATAACAAAGCGAACCATCGTACCAATAGTGCAGGATCTATTCCGGAGCCAATTACTCGTTCAGCATCGCAAGGATTTCCCACCGTGACAAAGGAGGAACCCCAAGAAGAGGAAAAAGGAGCCCAAAGAATGGAGGAATTGGCTAATGTTCGCAAACGTCTAGCTGACTTCGAAGAGAAACAGAAATCATTAAGAGAAAATGCCGAAAAGCAGGTGAGCGACAAGGGAGTCATTGAAGAGCAAACGAATTCTGAAAAGAAAATGGCAGAGGCTGTAAAGAAGCGTTATACCTCTATTACATCTGGTGTGGAATCTAAGACTGTGGAGCAGCTGGAGAAGGAGGCGAAACGCAAGGAAGAGCTAGCAGCGGTTAGAAAGCGATTGGAACAGTTTGAGAAGAAGTGGAAGGAGAACAATCAAACATCGTTTGCTTCACCAAAAAAGCCGCAACCGGGGCCCCCTAAAGAACCCCCTCCTGCTCAAGCATCTGTGAAAGAGCAGTCATCAGGTTCTGACACTGAAGAAAATGATTCAGAAAGTGAATCAGAAGAAGCAGCTATTACAGGAAACGAAAGTAAACAAGAATCTCCTCCCAATATTCGTATTCCGGTATTTCAGAAACCTCTTAATAGCACTTTAGCTTGTCAGTACTGTAGACGAGTCTTACCGGGAAAAAACACTGCGGCTCTTCATGAAAAGGTGTGTGATAAAAGACCAGTCAATTGCAAAATATGCTCCAAATCGATGTGTGCCCAAGAAATTAGGTTTCATGAAAACAATTGTAAAGGATCTTCAAATGCAAAATGTCCTCATTGCGACGACGACATCGCTGAGACCGAATTAGCAGATCACGAGAAGACATGCGACTGGCTGCCTGCAAAATGCACACATTGTGGGATGGTTATCATATTCCGTGATGTAGAAAAACACGAAATTCGATGCACCAAGAATCCAAAAAGTCAAAAATTCAATGCTTTAATGCAGTTGCAAACTCAGGATAAAGGCGCTCATTTTGAAGACTGGGATACCGACCAAGTTCTTCATTGGTTAAATTCCGTGGATGGGATTAACAAAAAATGTGTTGATGCTTTTGAAGCCTTCTCAGTGGATGGATGCATGCTTGCAGAAATGGAAATTCAAGATTTAGAAAATGAAATCGGTATTCATAGCTCATTGGACAGGAAACTCATCATGGAAGCGTTGGGAGATCTAGAATCCACTCACAACGACGCAAAGAACGAGGCCCATAATATCACAGCTCAATTATTACAACAAAGTTAATGGAATTAGGAATTTTGATTATCTACTTTGTAATGTGGCTATCTTGCTATCTTTTAATTGAACCAGCTGTTCCAGACGCTTCACTTTCAGTTCAAGAATAGTGATTGTGTCTCGAAGCTCTATTATAGTTTGGTCTTTATCTTGTAGCAAAATCTGCATATTCCCATTTGATTGACTATTACGAAGGAAACTCATATCTTGCTCCGTGGAATTGCCTATTCCGAAATTACCAGCTAACTGGTTATCCATTCTTTCATTCTCGAATGACAGAGATGCGTTGTATACGGCTGGTGCTTGACTAACATGTTGTTTTGGTTGGTGGAAGGGATCGTGGCTATACTGGGAAGAAGTTACACGTTTCGGAGGTTCTTCAGCCTTTCTCGCGGAGCCAGGCTGATAAGAGGCCAGTTTGGACCTCAATTTATACAAAAGCTTTTCCACATATCCTGTTTTACAGTTGGCAACACCTTCAATCTCATCCGGGGTGATCGTAAAGCGAAGTTTCTTAACAACTTTCTCTACAACGAAGTTTAAATCAGCTTGTGTCGATAATTTGATAGCATACTTACGATTCAGTGTTTCCCAATTGTAAATTTTCTGCCCCAAACTGTTGGCAGTTACATAGTTATGCAAATCTAGAAGTTTAGGGTGATAATTATGGATGACTTCAGCGAACAAAACTAGGTGAAAACAGGTTCGTTAACGATGGAATCCAGAAGAGCAACAACTTACCGCCATCACTGAAGTCCCTGCCAATGTTTCTTTTCGGTCGCGAGAGAGGTATTTTATCGACCCAAGTATATACCTCTTGCAGCTGTTCATCTGACAACGAAGACTCCATCCCGTTTTGACGGTTATTATTGTTTTGTTGGGAAGGTGGGTCTATAAAAAAACAATTTTTGAATTTGAATTTGCAATTATGATACGTTTTCAACGGTTCACCAAGTTGATTCCTACATCTTCGCTGCCGATTGAATTTCCAAGAAAGGAACCATCATCTTCCCCATCCATTCTCATGTACTCGCTCATGATATTCCTCACATCTTCATGGAACTCTTGACGCATTCGAGTTCTATCCCGGAGTCGAACCAGGTAGAATGCCAACACAAGCCCTCCTGCGAGAAGAACAAGCACCATGAAAAAGGTGCCGGTACCAACTCCCCCTGATGAAGGTGGAGTGATCGGTGGCGGAGGGGCGTCAAAGCATTCCCTACGAAGAGTGATGTCGTCAGCCGATCTAGACACGCATTGGCAAAGTTCTGGTCTTTTTTTGCGAATAAACCCTCCGCAAATGGCTTCAAGAACAATTTTAAGAGTCAGTTCCGCTTCTATGATACGTCCATTCACTGTAATGGTTGGAAGTCGTTGTAGATCAATTTCGTTTCGGTCTCGTAACTCTTCCTCCCATGCAGAATTTTTACGATCATCATCCACACCATAACCTCCGTTGTCTGTGATGCATTTCATAGTGGCATCGAAATTCAGTCCGGCGTCCGCATGGCATTCCTTTGAACAGTCAACATCAAAAGGTCGCCGCCCGTTGGCTGCTCGGGAGCATTTCTCTGCAATGAGAGAGATGTATTTCCACCACTTGATCTGTTCAGAGTTCGTTTTAAACACACAGTATTGCCGCATATTTTCCTGTGACATCCTAATGCCTGAGTAATCACCAGTGTTCAAACCGTCGGGGTCCATGTGGCAATACCGGTTTTTGTTGTGACAAGCGTCCCCACATTTCTTGCTATCACGACATCCTAGTTCTGTGCCATTCCACACGAAAAACCTTGGCTGGAAGGTAGATATGTTTTGGAGTCTCGGCAAAACCATTTTGTAGAAATAGGAGTCGGCGAAAACATCTCTATTTAAAAGAGAGCTAGTCCACAATTCCCAGGATACTTTATCGTGAGGGTTGAGATTCCATTTCATTTCTAATTCCGGGACAGCAGTGCATTCTACGTCAGTAGTTTTATTGGCCTTGTTCACAACTTGCTTGAAGCAATCTTTGAGTCTCTCAGCGTCCAATCTCGAGATAATAACTGCAGGAATAGTGATGTCGGACGCGAATTTACCCGTCATATGCGGTAGCGTATCTTTGCAACCGTGCCTGCCCTCTGCCTGTTTCTTGTACCATTCAGGATACTTTCCTAGAGTGCATGCATATGACTTCTCCGCAACAACTACACCGACCATTCCAGCTTCTTGAGCTTCTCGTGCAAGTTTAGTATATGGACAATCGTAATACCCATCAATAAGCAAGATGCCTTTGCTGCCCATATCGCGGCTAAACGTCGGACACAGATTCGAATCTTGGCTATTTGTTTCATAGAGCTTCATTTTCTGCTCTGCGTGCGAAAACTCCCCCAATAAATCAGGGGTACCAAACGTGGCGCTTTGATGTTCTAGCGAAGTGCTCCCTTGCAAACCGAATTTCAAACCCACAGGCTTCGTGACGGTGATATCTAGGGATTGAAACATTAAAACTAAAATTTCTCTAGAGAATTCAAGCATACGTACCAGTCGATGATTGAGAGCGGGATGCCGTACCAACTCCAATTAATACACATGCTGACAGTACTTGCGCAAGTCCAACAGTCATCGAGTTCTTTTTTGGTATGGTCTACCTTGTTCTTATTCTTTGTATTAGGATGGATTTGATAGGAACTGTAACAGGTGAGCTGGCCCAGTTGAAGGCTCTATGGAAGAACAAACGACAACTCGCGTTCCAAGCATTCAACCTTGCTATGATAGTT
>Ga0105055_10002062_pt1 | contig 31848 bp, 22 predicted proteins | sample BON03_FD_78090 | JGI IMG/M metagenome (GOLD analysis project Ga0105055, IMG submission 78090) | Freshwater microbial communities from Lake Bonney liftoff mats and glacier meltwater in Antarctica - BON-03 | ecosystem: Environmental > Aquatic > Freshwater > Ice > Glacier meltwater | place: Lake... | reverse complement strand
TTTGCCCGCAAGTCCATTCCAGCCGAAAGCTCTGTTTCGTAGTTGGGGAGGGCGTGTTCCGAACGATTTATTACCTGTACTTCCATTTCTGTTTTTCTTCGTTCGGGAGAGCAAAACTACTTAAAATTGGGGCGGAGGAGGAACCACGAAAGCCCCGCGTATGTGAGAAGGAAAAGCACGTTCAATGCCATTCCATAAGGCATTTCGGAAACACGCAGCACCACACTTGCCCAGTAGAGCAGCGCAGCACCTCCAACCATGCCAAAGAGTTTCCCCAATTCGTAAGGAACGGGATAGTATTTTCTTCCCAGCAGATAGGACGCTACCATCATGGAACCGTAACAGGCAAAGGTGGCCCAAGCCGAAGCCATGTAACCGTATTTGGGGATGAAAAGCAGGTTGATGGCGATGGTAATGACTGCCCCAAAAATGGCCAATCCGGCACCGTGCGAGGTCTTCTCCGTGAGTTTGTACCACACCGATTGATTGTAGTAGATGCCGAGGAAGATGTTTGCCATCAGGAGAATCGGAACAACCTTCAGTCCGACCCAATACTCCTCGTTCGGAATAAAGTATTTGAATAGGTCGATGTAGAGCATTACGAAGAGGAAGGTTCCAGCCAGTATCCACACGAAATAGGTCATTATTTTGGCGTACAGCTCCTTGCTACCTGCTTCTTTCTCTTGCGAGAAGAAGAACGGCTCGGCTGCATAGCGGAACGCCTGTATCATCAACGAAATAACGATGGAGAGTTTGTAGCAGGCACCGTAAACTCCCAACTGATACATGGCTCCATCTTGCCCAAGAATGGGATAGAGGATGCGTTTTAGCATCACGCGGTCAAACATCTCGTTCATCATTCCAGCCAATCCGGCAACGAGCAGTGGAAGAGAGTAAATGAGCATGGGTTTCAGCAAGCTCCACTGTGGTTTAGTGAGTCCGCGAAGCATGGTTGACCCCAGCAGAAGGAACTTCACAATGCTGGCAATAAGGTTGGCAATAAAAACGTAGCCTACGCCCGTTCCAGCATCGTAAAAGGTATCGGTAAACCAATTGCCACCACCTTCGGCAACAAGCGGTAGGCAGTAGCGAAGAAAGAACACATTGAGACCAATGTTTACCAGCACATTGGCGATGTTGATACCAGCAAAGGTCTTGGCCTTGTTCTCCGAACGTAGCCGCGCCAAGGGTATGGACGATACCGCATCTAACCCTACAATAATGGCAAACCACACCACATATTCCTTATTGTCGGGATAGAGCAACCACTCGGCAATAGGCTGCGCGAAGATGATAGCCATGAGGATAAACACCGCTGTGCTGCTCGCCAACGAACTCAATATGGTAGAGAAAACGGTCTTCGATTCATGTTCCTCCTTGGTGGAAAAACGGAAAAAGGCCGTTTCCATACCATACGTCAATAGAATGATGAGAAAAGCGACATAGGCATACATTTCGGTAATAACCCCGTACTGCTGCGGCACAAACACCACCGTATGCAAAGGCACGAGGAGGTAATTAAGAAAGCGCGCCACAATGGAACTGAGTCCATAGATGGCGGTCTGACCTGCTAGCTTTTTAAGGATTGACAAGGTTTTTTCTGTTGCATTCCTCAACCCAAAAATGGGCAGCGGATTGTGCTGTGCAAATTAAAGAATGTTAAAAGTGAAATAGCGAGCAGCGACCATGGAATAGTGAACAAGGTAGGGGGCAAAGGCAATACGCACTCAGTACAACTGCCCTGATCTTGAATTTTCTGTCAAATGTTCTTATTGTTTCTGTCATCTGTGGCATATAACCAGTATGACTTAACCTACCGCCAACTTAACGGTAGTAGGTCTAAACCGTCTGAGTAGAAATCAATCCGTTAAGCACTCCCTATTGAACGGTTTCCCCCGAAGGCCGCGCTGCTACGGTATACCAAGACTCCCTCAGCCGCGTAATCCCCATAATGCCAACCCCAAACTCAGCGTGCATAGTCATATTCGGATTGCCGCGGTAGTCCTGCATAAAGCCAATGGGCAGTTCGGTAATCTCTTCCCATTCCATCAACGCCTCGTCTTCCAGCGTCAAAAGTGTTTTATTCTTAAATAAATCAGGCGATGCGTTTAGCACCTTACTGGATTCCTCCCATCGGTGCACCGGAAGAACAGCATCCACCACCAAAGCACCTGAATAAAGCAACGGTCCTCCGCCAAATAATATAAAGGCGAAGTACTTATCTATGCTCAATGCCTTATACAGTATCACCGGGCGGTAAAACAGCACGGCAGCAATCAGGCAGAACATGATATAAAACGCCCAGCCATCAATGGGTAAGTGAGCGTCCAATGTGAGGCCCATTATAAAGGCAGGCGAAACAAATACAGATATCATAAGCAAGGTCAAGCTCCAATGCCACGAGTGGTGCGAATAATCCTTGGCAGATGCCTTCGGAAACCTGACCCCCGTTCGCTTGGCTAGTGAAGAGACGGCCGTTGCCGTAAGCTCCCTCCGTTTGGTCTCTAATGGAAACTGGTTGAGCAAATAGCAAGTGTGTGCAAATAAGCTTGGTTCATGCTTGTAAAACTCCGCTGGTCGTTCCACAAAATTCTCCATACAAACCGCAAAAAACTCGTGCATATTTGTTTTACCATAAGCACGAATAAAACGGTAGTCCGATGTAGCTTTTGCAACCTCAGCCTCCTTTAACCAAGTGTTGAGGTAAAATGCAAAGCGTTCTTTAGACGGAGAGCCTTTCACCGTATCAATTTTAAGCGCATGCGCCATTTCATGCACCGCCAAATACAGTCCATCCTCCTCATTTTCTATTCCAGAAAGCACACTGTCCCAAGCCAGATACATGGTGCCATTTTCGGATGTCAACCCTGTGGTCTGCTGCTTTATCATAGGCGTGTAAAACGCACCCGAAGCAATATGTATGGTGTGCAAAATTGGAATTAGATAACGCTCAAATCCGAAGGTGAGTTTTACCGCAGCAAAGGCCACGGTAAGTTTCATTTCCATGGTTACATCTAAACCATGCCCAACAAATTTCTTGCTACTGGCAAACGCCACTACCCTATTTATGGTTTTAGCTTTCATATCGGGCGAAAGCTCTCTATAAAACGCAGAATGCTTAGCCAGTAACAGGCTGTATGTTTCAAACTCTGACCGAGAGATTCGCGTGCGCCATTTCAGGCGATTAAAGAAGAAATCCCGAGCCATTTCCAATGGCCCAGTCTCTTCAAAAGCTATGCGTTGTGATTCTTGTTTCATGCAGCAATCAGAATACCATTTGCATTAAGAAATGCGTTCTAATACTACTGCTAAAATAAGCGTTGCCTTCAAAAGATGTAGCGTTGCCTATGCGTGCACAACGCAATCTATCTCGCACTTGCTACAAACGACTATTCACTATGCCTTAAACAAGCACAAAAAAAAGCCTGAGCAAGTTGCTCAGGCTTTTTCATTCAAATCATTAGAACGTCTTATTCCGAATCTCCCGCAGGGGCAGTGTCTGGACTTTCGGTGGCCACTTTCTTCCAAGGTCTAAAGCGGACGCCAACCATCATTTCGTGCGTTCCGTTAGAGTAGTTTCTGAGGTTAGAAGTGGCCATGTCGTAGCTGTAAGCAAACACGAGAAAGTCTTTATACGCCAATCCACCCATGAACGAAACAGCATCGTCATGCCGGTATGAAGCACCAATCCAGAACTGATCTCTCCAATCCAATTTCAATCCCGCATCAAACTGCGGTGGTGCTGGAAATACGTACTTCAGGAGCAAATTCGGCTGAATACCGAAATCGCCCACGTGGAAGGTATAACCGCCCATGAGCATGTAGTGTCTAGCCAACCTGCTGTCTGGATTGTCCTGATTTTCGAGGAATTTCAACTCATTGCCAATAAGCTGTGGCAAGGAGATTCCCACATTGAAGTTCTTATGTTTCAGGTTCAATCCGAAGGTTGCATCGGCTGTGTAAACCGTCATCATTTGATTTGGGAACACGGGATCACCGTTATCGTAGAGGGTTACTTTTGTTCCATCAATACGGTACTGAAGGAGTCCGAAACTCAATCCCATTCCCAACTTTAGAGACTTACTCAGTTTGAGGTGATAGGCATATGACAGGTAAAAACCCACACGGCTTGTTGGCCCCGTAATATCGGCAAACACCGAACCTCCCATTCCCATGTTCTGTTTCTTAAATGGGCCGTGTGCCGAAAGGATAAAGGTTCTTGGCGCATCGGTAATTCCTACCCATTGCAGTCGGTTGTTCGATTTGACTTCCCAATAGTCGTGCTGCCCCGTGGTAGCAGGATTCAGTATATAGTCGTTGAGCATATACTGACTGTATTGAGGAATCTGCTGACCAAAGGAGGCCAGCGAGAATCCAACAAAGAGGGTTGATATGTATAGAATTCTCTTCATGATCATCTAATAATAGTGATTGGTCCTGTGAACGGCTCCGCGAAATTGGCTGAGTAGATCACGTAGTAGTATGTTCCAACAGGAAGGTCTTCGCCTTTAAATCGACCATCCCATGGCACAGGATAGCCCGGTGCCGACTGGAACAGCATCTGTCCCCATCTGTTGTACACTTCCACAATGGCATCTTCAAACAATTGAATGTTGTCAATTCTCCAAGTATCGTTTATACCATCCCCGTTAGGCGAGATACCATCGGGGAATAGTATTCCTGGTGTTACCTCAACAAGAACCGAATCGGTGTTTGTACATCCGTTCTCATCCGTAACGGTCACATAGAACATCGTTGTTCCATCAGGCCGAGCCGTTGGGTTGGTAATGCTCGAATTGTCGAGGAATTCCGCTGGTTCCCAACTATAAGTCCATCCCGTTACCACTCCGTTTGCGTTCAATCCAATAGAACCACCAGTTGGAATTAACAGATTGTTTCCCGCATCAACTGGAGGATTGTTGTAAGTGTAGATGGTAACAGAATCAACAGCCACGCAGTTTCCGATGCTTACGGTCAGATAATACGTAGTCGTATCAATTGGTGTAGCAATCGGGTCTGCAACAGCTGAATCGCTCAACGTGGCTGCTGGCGACCACAGGTAACTTCCGCCACCAGAACCATCTAAAAGAATCGGATTACCGATACAAACGGTATCCCCCAATCCAGCATCAGCAACGATGTTCACCAATGTTCCAATACTGTAAGAAGCAGTGATAGAACAACCGATAGCGTCTGTGATGACCACAGTGTAAGTACCGAACAGAACGCCTGTCAGGTCTTGCGTCTGAGCTCCTCCTGGAGACCAGTTGTAGGAGTATCCCGGAACGCCACCCACAACCGATAGGTCGATGGAGCCGTTGGAGATATTGCTACAGGTTGATGCTACGCTTGTTGCATTTGATACAATTGCCGGTGGACCATTGACCGTTGCACTTGCAAGAGCAGTACATCCATTGGCATCTGTTACCGTTGCAGTATATGTTCCAACACAAAGGTTAGTTCCCTGACCACCTGGATCATTCCAAGTGATGACGTAAGGTGCAGTTCCTCCAACTGGAGTTGCTGTTCCAACACCATCACAATCCGTTCCGCAAGTCACATCTGTTGCGCTTGCAGATAAGGTCAGAGTAGCAGGCTCTGTAATAATTACGGACGCTTGAGTAACACAAGCTGGCGATTGAGAATCTGTTACCGTTACGGTATAACTTCCAGGAACAAGGCCAGTTGCCGTTTGCGTGTTCTGGAAGTTTGGATCATTCCACGAGTAAGTGTATGGTCCAACACCGCCATTGGCAAATGCTGTGGCCGTTCCATCTCCTGCACCGTTACACGATACGTTTGTGAAAATAGGAACCGTTGCAGTCAAAGCATTGTCTTGGTTGATAGTCGTTGAAGCCGTAGTCGTACAACCAATATCATCCGTGATGGTTACTGTCCAAATTCCAACACAAAGATTTGTAGCTGTGCTGCTTGTTTGTACTGGATTCGTATTCCAAGAATATGTAAACGGAGGAGTCCCACCTGATGGCGTAACCGTAGCTTCTCCGCTGCAATTGCCTGAGCAAAGAACCTGAGTCACAGAAGTGATGGCTGCCGTTAGAATTGGTGGCTCTGTCAAGTTAATGCTAGTTGTATCAGCACATCCTGAAGCATCCACTACAATCACGGTGTATTGTCCAGCACATAGTCCTGTGATTGTTGGCGTGGTCTGAAGTCCGGGCAACCAAAGAATGGTGTAGTTTGGAGTTCCACCTGTTGGTGTAACCGTCAATTCACCATCGCAAACACCACCACAAGTAGGATTCTGAACCGCGACAAGCGCTTCAAGAACTGGTGGTTCGATAATGGTAATGCTCGTAGAATCTGAACAACCATTCGCATCCGTTACCACAACTTGGTAAGTTCCTGCACACAAGCCTGTAATGAACGGAGTTGTTGAGTTGTTTGCATCATCCCATGCGTAACCGTAAGGAGCTGTTCCACCTTGAACAAGCACGCCTGCAATTCCATCGCACTGTCCGCCACACGTGATGTTTATTCCAGAATCCAAGAGCGTAAGCACGAGCGGTTCTGCAATAACAGTTGAGGCGGTTGCAGTACAACCAAGTGAGTCAGTCACTACCAATCCGTAAATGCCTGGGCAAAGACCAATCACCGTATCGTTTGCTGTTGAACCAGGATCATTCCATTGGTAGGTGTATGAACCTGTTCCACCAGTAGCAAGCGCAATTGCAGTACCATCGCAGTCTCCGAAACAGCTGACAGAAGTTGGTGTTATGGTGATGCTGATTGAATCCGGCTCGTTGATGGTGACCGTAGTTGAATCGATACAACCCGCAGCATCCGTAGCTACAACGGTGTAAGTTCCAGCGCAAAGAGCAATAACCGTGTCGTTAGCTGTTGCGGAAGGATTGTTCCACAGATAGGTGAAAGCACCTGTTCCGCCAGAAGCAACAACCGTGGCTTCACCATCGCAAACTCCGTAGCACGAAGCATCAACAGTAGTTGTCACGAATGTAATTGCCGCTGGTTCAGAAATGGTTGCCGTTGCTTGCTGTGTACAACCATTGGCATCCGTAACTGTAACGGTGTATGTTCCAGCACACAATCCTGTTTCCGCATCTGAGGTGCCTCCCGATGACCATAGGTATGTGTACGGAAGTGTGCCTCCGGAAGGAATAACCGTAGAGGTTCCATCACATGAACCCGAACAACTACTGTTCAACACAAACAGAATACTTGTTGAAATTGGGTTGGGGTCTTCCACTTCAATCTGTACCGTAGATTGGCAGCCATTGTCGCCAATAACAGTTACGTTATAAATGCCGGCACATAGACCAGTGGCTGTTGTAGCTGTCTGGCCTGCAGGGTCGTCCCAGATAATTGTAAATGGTGCAACCCCTCCGCTAATTATGACCGTTCCAGTTCCATCACAGCCAGCATCACAGGAAGCATCCGTGCTAGAGGCCGAAATAATAGGACCATCAACATTGCTAACTGGGATAGATGCCGTTCCGTCACAGCCAGAAGCATCGGTTATAACTACAGCGTAAATTCCTGCGCATAAGGCGGATGCAGCGTTGTTTACAGAAACGCTTGGTGACCAGCTGTATGTGTAAGGCCCTCCATCTCCACCGGTTGGTGTTAAGGTTATTTCTCCGTCACATATTCCGCAGGTTGCTTCAGTTACATTGGCGTTTCCAGCTATTTCGGAAGGTTCGCCAATTGTTACTAATTGAGTATAAATACATCCTAACGAGTCACTAATCTGAACATTATAAGACCCTGCACACAAGCCTGTTGCCGTTGCGGTGGTCTGCCCACCAGGAACCCATAAATATTGGTAAGGGGTAACACCTCCGATTGGGCTAACAGTTGCTTCTCCGTCACAAACACCAAAACAGGTTGCATCGGTGCTAGTAACGTTTGCTCCAGTTGGTCCACTGGTATTGCTAACTGCAATATTAAAACTGGTTCCGCAACCTAAGGAATCGCTTACATCTACTGTGTAGATACCCGCGCACAGACCAGTAATAGTTGCTGTGGTTTGTCCATTACCCCATAGGTATGAATAGCTAGGAGCTCCGCCACTAGGAATTACGGTAAGTTCTCCATTGCATTGTCCACAATCGGCATTTACAATCAACGCGTCAATTGTAATTTGAACGGGTAATTCGTCTACAAAAACTGATCGCTGTTGCTGACAGCCATTTGCGTCTGAGACAACCACGGTATAAGTTCCACTGCACAAGCCCGTAGCTGTTGAAGCAGTGCCGCCCGAAGGAGTCCAGTTGTACGTGTAGGGTAATGTTCCTCCAGATGGGATGACACTGGCAGTTCCACTACATGAGCTTGAACAGGCGGCATCTGTTGTCAGAATCTGACTAAGAGAAATTGGATCAGGCTGACCGATTGTCACTTGTGCAACGAAAATACATCCGTTGTCATCGGTGATTATAGCGTTGTAAATTCCCGCGCAAAGGCCAGTTACGGTACTGTCTGTAGAAGCAGCAGGGTCATCCCAAAGAATCGTGAATGGTTGTGTTCCACCACTAATGCTGATGCTTGCAGTTCCATCACAACTTGCTTCACAAAGGGCATCGGTTGAAGAAGATGTTACAACAGGGCCGTCAATGTTGCTGAGTGCAAAAACTTCAATTGTTTCACAACCACTTGCATCTGTAATGGTAACGGTATAAATCCCAGCACAAAGCGCAGAAGCCGTTTCTGTTGAAGAAACATTTGGAACCCAAACGTAGGTGTAAGGACCACCGTCACCTCCAGAAGGAGCAAGTACGATTTCTCCGTTGCACTGTCCGCAAGTGGCTTGCGTAGAGGTGGCGTTGGAAACAATTTGAGATGGTTCAGCAATGGTTACAAGTTGTGTGTAGATGCAACCTATTGAATCGCTTATCTGAACGTTGTAGTTTCCTGCGCAAATTCCAGTTACAGCTGAAGTAGTTTGTCCACCCGGTACCCAATTATAGGTGTAAGGTGGTATGCCACCGATAGGAGCAACGCTTGCTTCTCCATCGCACGTACCGAAACAGCTTGCATCAACCACAGCAACGGTAGCACCCGTTGGGCCATCTGTGTTGCTCACTGCAATGTCGAAGTTCCTTACGCAACCAACTCCATCGGTCACATCAACTGTTTGAACGCCAGGACACAGCCCAGTAACGGTAGCTGTAGTTTGTCCGTTGCCCCAGAGGTAAGTATAAGGTGGCACACCTCCATTAGGAAGCACTTCAATCTCACCATTACAGACACCGCAAGTGGCATTTGTTATCACGGTGTCAATTGAGATTCCAGTAGGAGGTTGGAAGATGGTTTCAGTAGCGGTTGCTGTACATCCGTTGGTTCCAGTTACTGTAACCATGTAGGTTCCTGCGCAGAGACCTACGGCAGTCACTGTAGTCTGATTATTCGGGTCATTCCACTGATACGTGTAAGGTGGAGTTCCTCCAGTAACGAAGACGCTTGCCGTTCCATTACAAACGCCAAAGCAGCTTACATCGTTGGCAGTAGTGAAAGCAGTTAGGACTAGTGGTTGAGTTATAGTAACCGTAGAAACCGAAACACAGCCATTGGCATCTGTCACCGTAACGCTGTATGGCCCAGCACAAAGACCTGTAATTGTTGCGTTTGTCGTATTGTTTTGGTCGTTCCATTGATAGGTATAAGGGGCAGTTCCTCCTGTTGCTGTTACCGTGGCCGTTCCGTTGCAAAGTCCGTTACAGGTAACATTGGTTTGAGCCGTGATACTTGACGTAAGTCCGTTTGGACCTGTAATTGTGATTGTTTGTGTTTCCACACAACCATTTGCATCGGTCACAGTAACTGTGTACGTACTTGCGCAAAGACCAACGGCTGTTTGCGTGGTCTGAGCCGAGGCATCATCCCATAAGTAGGTGTATGGTGCAGTACCACCAGCTACATCAGCAGTGGCTTCACCAATACAGTTTCCATCGCATTGTAGATTGATGATCCCTGAGAAGGTAATCACGATAGGGGTTGGTTCAGCGATAGTTACGGGTACTACGAAGTCACAACTGTTAACATCCGTAACAGTAACGGTGTAAGAACCAGCGCAAAGGCCAACCGCAGTAGCAGTAGTTTGTCCAGAAGGATCATCCCATAAATAGGAGAAGGGAGCCGTTCCTCCAACAACAGTTACAGAAGCGGAACCATCGCATACGCCATTACAAGTTGCATCAATAACCGTAGCGGTGGCTGTAAGGCCAGCTGGATTGTTGACTGTTCCGGTGGTAATATCCGTGCAACCATTTGCATCAGTAACTTCTACCGAATACGTTCCTGCGCAAAGGTTTATGGCAGTAGCTGTTGTTTGGTTGAGCGGGTCATTCCAGAGATAGGTAAACGGAATTGAACCACCAGAAGGGATTACGGTAATGGCACCATCGCAGTTTCCAGCGCAAGTTCCGTTATCAATAATGAGAAGAGAAAGTCCGATAGGAGCTGGTTGTGTAAGCGTTACTTGGTTTACAGCCACACATCCATTATCGTCCGTTAGGGTAACGGTGTATAGACCTTGGCATAAACCAACTGCGGTTGGGGTAGTTTGAGCCAATGGGTCGTCCCACAAATAAGTAAATGGAGGCGTTCCTCCAACGGGAGTAGCAATTGCTTGTCCATTACAAGAATCGTTACACAAAGGATTTACTCCTGACATGAAAAGAGTTGCCGATGGAATGTCGTTTATCAACGAAGTAATTACTCGTGAACAACCAGTGGCATCCGTTACAGTGACATTATATACGCCAGCACAAAGACCAGTAGGGTTTGTTCCTGAAACACCGGGCTGCGTCCAAACATAGGTATATGGAGCTACTCCAGTAATAGGGGTTAGATTGATAGCACCAGTACACTGTCCGCAGAGCGAATTGATGATGGTTTGCCCGATATTAATTTGAGCCGGCTGTGCAATGACCACTTCTTCCGTGTAGATGCAATTGTCTGCATCCTGAATTTGAACATAGTAAGTGCCAGCGCAAATTCCTGTAACATTTGCAGTAGTAAAACCGCCAGGAACCCATTGATAGGTGTATGGAGCGGTTCCTCCAATTCCACCTACAGTTGCCTCTCCATCGCATGATCCGAAGCAAGAAGCATCGGTAATTAGCGTGTTGCTTCCCGTTGGCCCATCAACGTGACTTACGGGCACGAAGAAGTTTTCGGTACAGCCATTGGCATCGGTAACTTCCACGTTATACACGCCTGCACATAGGTTGGTGATGGTTGATGTAGTAGCTCCCGTGTTCCATAGGTAGGTGTATGGTGCATTACCCGTGAGAGGAGTTATGGTAATAGACCCATTGCAAAATCCGCAATCAGCGTCCGTTATGTTGGAAGAAATTGTAATTGGCCCTGGTTCGTTAACAGTAGCCAAGGAATCATTGCTTCCTGAACCGCTAAACCCAATTTCCCAATCGAAGATGAATCCATCATCAATAGCTAAGTTGTCAGTAACAGTGATGGTCCAATCTCCATTTAACGGACATCCGATGAGGTTATTAAAGGACTCAACCGGAGTGTAGCTACCTGAAGGAAGAGCATCACCATCGCTAACAGGAACCGTGTTTCCAGCGGTTGCCTCAGCTCCCATTGTGCCGAAGGTCGGTGTGTTTGACCAGCAATAATCCCATCCAATTCCTGGAATCCCATTTGCCTCATTATCTGCTGCGTCACCAAGAAAAGTAGAACCTGGCCCGCCTACCCCGATTGATTGAACTAGGTCGATGACCGTTCCGTTGGGGCAGGTCAACTGAATGTCGAGGTCACCCAAATAGGAATGTTCCATGTTGACACAGAGGTCTTGAATATCCTGCCCACTTAGTACTGTTGAACCAGAAGGAAATCCGTTAACTGGAATTGTTGTAGTGTACGAAGCCCCTGTTCCATCTGGTAGGGCAAGAGTTCCTCCGTTGAAAGAGCCTCCAAGCGTGATGGCACTTGATGTGCAGCCATTCGCATCCGTGACTACCACTGAGTAATCACCGGCAGGAAGGTTATTGATGTCTTCTGTTGTTTGTCCAAGAGGATACCATTGGTATGTGTATGGACCAGCTCCTCCGCTAACGGTGAGGTCAATTGCTCCATCAGAACCTCCCTCGCACGTCACATCTGTTACATCTAAGGTGATGATGATTGGGTCGGGTTCTATGATTGTGAATGTTTCGGTAAGCGAACATCCGGTTGCATCCGTAATGGTCACGGAATAGTTGCCACCACAGAGACCGTTCTCAGTTGGCCCCGTTCCACCTGTAGGTTGCCAATCAATTGTGAAAGGGGGATTATTGCCCGTTACCACCACCGAGGCAGTCCCATCGCAACTTCCGCTACACGAAACATCGGTTGTAGTAAGCGTATATTGGATTTGATTGTCTGCAATTGTAAAGTTTGCCGTTTCGGAGCAACCGTTCGCATCCGTAACCAATACAGAATAATTGCCCGCGCAGATGGAAACTGAACTTGGCCCACTGTTGCTAGGAGACCAGGTGAAGGTATATGGAATCGTTCCGCCCGTTGGAGCAACGCTAGCCGTACCATCGCAAATACCGTTACAAGACGCATCTGTGCCTGTTGGGTTTAGCACTAGAGTTGCTGGCTCATCAATAATAACCTCAAGCGAATCGCTACAGCCAGCAGCGTCCGATACAATGATCTCGTAAGTTCCCGGCCCAAGGTTGCTTATGTCTTGAGTGCTCTCACTGTTTGGTTGCCAGCTATACACTAAAGGTGGTGTTCCTCCAGCAACAGAAATGTCAATAGAACCATCATTGTCTCCATTGCAAGTAACGTCTTGGTGTGTTTCAGAGATGATAAGTGTTGGAGATGAAGTGATGGTAATGGAACCACTGGTTGTACAGCCATTGGCATCCGTAAGAATTCCATTATAAGTGCCTGTCGCTAGGTTTGAAATGTTCTGTGTGGTAAGATTTCCTGGAGTCCATAGGAAAGTGTATCCGGGAGTTCCTCCAGAAGGGGTAAGTTCGATAGACCCATCGTTTGCGCCACCACAAGTGAGGTTTTGAACGCTTACAGAAACAATAAAATCAGGAGGAGATGTTATGGTGTAAGATACATTGGTTAGGCATCCAGTCCCTTGGTCGGTAACTACTACTGTATAAGTTGCTCCTGATAATCCTGTAATACTTGCTCCCGTAGCCCCGTTTGACCAATTATACGTGAACGGACCAACTCCGCCTGATACGACAAGGGAAATGCTTCCATTATTTGTTCCCGGACAGGTAGGGTCTTGAACTGTTGCAACTACAGTTGCGGCTCCCTGATTGCTAATGTTGAAAGATGTATCGCGTGTACATCCGTTAACATCCGTGATTGTCACTGAGTAAATTCCAGTAGGAATGGTGTTCAAGTCTTCGTTAGTCGACCCGTTAGACCACAGAAATGAGTAAGGCCCAGAACCCCCACTAATAGACAAGTCGATGCTTCCATTAATACTTCCACAGCCTGGTTGAGTGATAGATGTGGAAACGACTATCTGGTTCTGTGCTTGAATGGAAAATGCTGCGATTGAAACGCATCCAACAATATTGTCTGTAACTATCACAGTATAATTCCCTGCGGCCAAACCGGTTACGTCTTCAGTAATTGGCCCATGAGACCAATCATAGCTGAAATCACCGCTTCCACCGTTTACCGTAATGTCAATTTCACCATCATTTGATACGCAATTGGTGCCATCGGTAACAACACCTGTTACATCGTGTCCAGGGAAATTGTTTACGATAACCGAAAGCGTATCGAGACATCCGATGATATTGTCGGTTACTACAACCGTGTAAATGCCAGCAACCAACCCAGAAAGGTCTTGAGTAGGAGCAGACCCTGGCTGCCAGTTATAGCTGTAATTTCCGGATCCGCCTATCACGGTCAGGTCAATAGAACCATTGGCCTCGTTGCATTCTGCATTCACGCTAAATACAGATAAAGAAAGCGCAGAACCATTCAAAATCGTAACGGAGAGATTACCTGTACATCCATTAGCATCCTCAACGGAGAGTAGATAATTGCCAGCACCTAAACCGCTCAAATCTTGAGTTAACTCACCATTTGACCAAGTGTATAAATATGGAGGAACTCCACCGGACACAGAGACATCAATTGCGCCATCATCCTGTCCATCGCAACTCACGTCATTGCTTGTTTCTGTTAGAATAAGTTGAGCAGGCTGAGTTAAAACCACTGCAGGAAAAACATGCGTACAACCCGTGAAATCTGTAGCCGTAAGCGTGTAAGAACCGGCCGTTAAACCACTAATATTCTCTGTGGTTTGTGCTGTGCCGGTCCACGAGAAAGTATAAGGCGGTGTTCCTCCAGAGACCCCACTTGATGTAATAGACCCATCGTTTCCACCAAAGCAGATTGGATTTGTTCCAGTGAAGGTTCCAGCCCAATCGGGAGTTGTGTTGATAGTGAATGGCTCGGTTTGCTCGCAACCATTAGCGTCAGTAATTATGACCGTATAATTACCACCGTCTAAACCTGATATCGAATTGCCACTAGCTAAAAATGGTGGCCATTGATACGTGTAAGGTGCAACACCGCCAGTCACTACAACTGAGGCTGTTCCATCATTACTATCAGGGCAGGTTTCTGGCACCGTTGAAACGGTTACTCCGAATGGAGCAGGAACATTTATAGTTGCAAACCCGATTGCCGCTTGACAACTTCCACCACCACCGTTTTGACCCACTACGATTATTTGGTAGTTGGTTGTTACTGACCCTAGACCAGCGAAACAAAAACTTGTGGCCGCTTGTGGCCCAGATGATTGAAAAATGACACCGTTAAATAGCTGATATACGTAATTTGGTGATCCACCAGAAACGTAGATACAGATACTGCCATCCATGGTACCGTTACACGAAACGTCAGTTGCAACGATGGAATCGATAACTACAGGACATTGCGCTTTCGTCTCCGTTGTGAGAAGAAAAAGTGTCAAAAGCGGAAATACAGATGAGATTAGGTCGCGTAAAGCTCGCTTCATATCGGTTGATTAAGTAGGAAAGTCAATGTTAAGCCTGGTTGATTCATGGTTGAAATCAAGGGGTTAAAGTACAATTTTTCGGATTATTAGGTAGTGACGGATTGGTAGGTTACGAATAGGGTCGTGTTTATCGTGGAATCATATTGACTACACACGCTTTCAGTTTTTCAAAGTCGTCCAAAAAATCAGGTATCTGCCTTCTTCAGAGTTTCGATTTCGTTCATGAGAAAATGATATCATCTTATATTTTTAGCGGCTTTGCTAAGTATTGGGCCAATTTCTTCCAATGGAATTGCAGCACTCGTTGCCCCTAAACTAATTGCCGCTCGTGGCATTACTTTGGAATGTGCCGTATTTGGATCTTGCACGTAGCATTTAGCCCCAGCGTTTCGCATTTGTAATAGCCCGTTTGCTCCATCATCATTCGCTCCTGTTAGCAGAATTCCAACAGCGGTTTTACCGTAAATTTCTGCGATACACTCAAAAGTGAGGTCAATGCTTGGGCGACTATACCTCACAGGTTCCGAATAATCCAAGGCGAAAGTTTTGTCCTTCTCAATCAATAAATGGTAGTTAGCTGGGGCGACATACGCACAAGGGGATGCAATTGTTTCCTTTTCGTCTGCTTCTTTTACTCGCAAACTTGTTTGATACTGAACGACTTTCTGAAGCGAGCTAGAAACATTTCTTAAACGATGGAGGACAATTACAATCGGAATCGGAAAATCCTTTGGCAGTGATTTCAGAATTTCGGATACCGCCTTAATTCCACCCACCGAGCCACCAATAGCAATGATTTCTATGCCTTTTAAGTCAATCAAGTTCAAATCTTTCTGTAAATTTTTTCCTTCGCATCAATCACTTCAAACGCTAATCGGTCGTCAGAAAAAAGGAGGCTTTCCTTCGACCCTAAACAAAGAAACCCGCCAGTAACAAGGCTGTTCTTAAATAAATGCAGTACTCGCGACTGAAGAGGTTTCTGAAAATAAATGAGCACATTTCTGCACATAATAAGGTTGAACTTATTGAATGAGCCATCCGTAACCAGATTGTGCTCAGAAAACATCATTTGCCTCTTAAATAAGTCATTGAAGACCGCATTGCCGTAAGAAGAAGAATAGTAGTCAGAAAACGAGGCATTCCCACCACTCAACAGGTAGTTTTGGGCGTATTCGGTAAAATTCCGTGCTGGGTAAATGCCATGTTTCGCCCTTTGTAAAACGTCAGGGTTTAAGTCTGTTCCATGAATAGTAGCGCTGTCCAAAAGCGAAGCTTCGTGCAACAGGATTGCCAGTGAGTAAACCTCTTCTCCTGTTGAGCAAGCAGCATGCCATATCTTTAACTTCTTCTGCCGGCTTAATTCTGGCAATACCTTTTTTCTAATGGCAGCAAAGAAGCCTGGGTCGCGGAACATTTCGGTCACATTAACCGTTAGTTCCTTCAGAAATCTCGAAAAATAGTCCGTGTCTTCAGAAACACGAAGAAGAAGAGAATCAAAGTTCCCGTTTGCATCCTTGTCGGCAATTCGCTGGATGCGTCTTGTAAACGATGCGCGTGCGTAACCAGAAAAATCAATTCGATGATTGCGGTTAATCACGGCAATTACTTTTTCAACGTCCACTTCTCCAATCGCAACTCGTTTGCTTTCTTCCATAAACCTCAGTTGCAAACTTGAACGTTGGTAATATAATTTGGTTAATTTGATTTTAGACGGTGTCCCAAAAGACAGCGAGACGTTTACTTTTTGATTGACAGGAGCGTAGTGTGAACCCTATTCTCGGAATGCACAGCCAATAAATAAATACCAGACGGAAGGTTGCCAGTTTGAACTCTTGTAACCCCAACACCAGATGCGACAGACTGATTTAAAATCGCCTGACCAAGGTTGTTGTAAATTGAAATAAGCATTAAACCGTTGGTTTTTGATTTCATTTCAATGGTGAAGTTACCATCGTTCGGATTTGGGTAAACGCTGAAAAAGGCTTCTTCAGTTCGCTCTTCTATATCCACGCTTTCCAAATTTAAGAAAGCAGTATCGCTTCCGCAGTTATTGAAAGCCACTAAATACATCTCCAACGTGTCGCTTGTGGAAAAGGAATGTGTCGGTTCAAAATCGATACTTGTTGTTCCGTCACCGAAATTCCATTCATAGCTCGTAGCATCATACGAGAGGTTGTTGAATTCAATATCGAACATGGTGAGGTTTGGGGAAAAAGCAGCAGTTGGCAGTGGATCAACTATGATTTGAACCGAGTTGGAAGAACTAGAACACCCAATCCAATCTTCAATGGAAACAACATAGGTTCCACCTTCAAAGATTGTTATTTCGTCACTTACCGAACCAGTATTCCATTCGTAATATGGATACCAAGTAGTAACGGAAAGCACTACACTCTCTCCTTCGCAGAATTGAGTTGGACCGCTTACATCTATTGTAGGTTGAGGAGGATTTGCAACTTGGTTGACTTGGAAGGTTATTGTATCCGTGCAGCCCGTGTAATGTGTTACAACAGCAGAATAAGTACCTGCAGTAAGAAGAACGCTTTGGTCTGTTTGACTGGTTGGTAGCCATTCGTAGCCAACATAAGTTTCGTTTATGCTGAGTTGACAACCAGACGAACCAACACAATAATCCGTGTTTCCCAATAAGGTTAGCGGCAAATTAGGCGGGCAGTTGACTTGAGCAACTACCTGAGTCGTCACCATCACTAAAAACGAAAAAAAGAATGCTGCTCTGAAAGTCATCGCTGGTAAAAATAATACTTCGCCATAGAGTGGCGGGCTTGATGGTGAGAAATAAAAAAAGGCGATGAATTTCTTCACCGCCTTTCAAAACTGAAATGATTCAGCTTATTTCTTTTGTGTTCTAATTAATGCTTGATGTCCATTGATGTTAGCTTTCACCAAATAGATTCCAGCTGGAACAGGCGAAAAATCCATATTCAATCTGTTTGCTCCAACCCGGATAGACCTAGATGAAGTTTGAACCAAGGCACCTGTAATCGAATAAACCTCAATTGTAGCCACTCCAGCAACAGTTGAGTTTACATCCAAGGTAGAAAGACCTTCGGTTGGGTTAGGGTAAAGACCAAGAGAGAACACACCATTGGCTTCTTTAATTCCGCTAGGGCCAGCCACTGACATTGTGTAGCCGTTTTCGTCTAATGCTGTAGGCACTGCCTGTGGAAAAGCAATCGTCTGGCTAATAGGCGCAGGAAGTGTTGCAGAACCATTGGTAAGCGAGGTTACGTTAATAGTGAAAACACCAGCAGCTGTAGGAGTACCTGAAATGGTAATAGTTCCACTAGCACCTGCAACATACATACACGGAGTAGCATCGCAAACCGCAGTTAAACCAGCAGGAAGACCAGTTACGGCCCATGAAACATTGGTAACAGTGGCAGAAAGATCCAAGTTTGGATTTGGAATTGGAATTGGAACACCAGGAATAGAAATTGGGCTACCTAACACGGAGGTGTTAACGTCTGCGGTTGCAGGAACAGTGAAGTTCAGAACCTGACCAGCGTAGACCTGATTAATCGTGCCGCCAGCCAAGGCAGAACCACCAGCTGGGCTGAAGTTCTGTGCCTGTGCAGAAAAAAGCGCAGCACTAAGAGTAATAACAGAAAGTAAAGTTTTTTTCATTTTTTTTGGAGTTGACTTGGTTAACTAGAATACGACAAAGATATAAAAGCAACCATTCAAAGCCGAAGACGAAAAAAAATTACCGGTGATTGGAAATGAAAAAGGTGTCTCGAAAATTTTCGAGACCTATTTTTCGTTTCCAATTCCTGAAAGATGCTACACTCCAATCGGCATTCTGGTCTTTTCTACCAGAAGTAACTCAGTTAGAGACATGTTCATCATCATCGCGATTTCACTCGCAAACCGCTGCTCAGAGGCCGTAAGCCGTCTTTTCATATTTCCTGTTTCCATGACTTCTATTTTTTTCTTTTGTTTCATTGCGTTCTGAATTGATTAACGGTTGCTTTTCATTCCTGTTTCCGATATACGATTAACGACCATTTCCTTATGCCTAACGACACAGTTCTTCGCCAACCGACAAAAAGTGAATATCATTGCCTAAGATAAAAATGAAGGTTCTCGTACTCTTTTATTCGCAAACTGGGCAGTTAAAGGAAATTGCCGACAACTGCATTTCCCCTATTCAAAATGACACTTCTATCGAGGTTGATTTCGTGAAAATCGAAACGGAGCATCAATTTCCATTTCCGTGGACACGACTCACATTTTTTAATGTTTTTCCTGAATCGGTCTATGGAACACCTTTCGAACTAAAGCCGATTGCTGTTGACCCAGCAACGAATTACGACCTTATTATCCTTGCCTACACCGTTTGGTACCTCAATCCGAGCATTCCCATTGCTAGTTTACTGCAACACCAAGATGCCAAACGCATTTTCAAAGGGAAGAAAGTGGTTACGCTTCTCGGTTCGAGAAATATGTGGGTTTTGGCACAGGAAAAAGTGAAATGCCACTTGAAAACACTGGAGGCGGAACTGATAGGAAATATTGTCCTTATAGATAGGAACAAGAACCTCGTCAGCATTATCACCATTATTAGGTGGATGTTCTATGGCAAGAAAAATCCGTTTTGGGGATTTCCCCGAGCGGGTATCATTCAGGAAGACATTGAGAGCAGCACACGATTTGGAGAAGTTCTGCTCAATAAATTGAAGACAAACGACCTGACAGACATGCAGGAAGAATTAAACCAATTGGGAGCGGTTGACATCAATCCATCGCTCCTCATTCTTGAAAAACGTGCCTCTAAATTGTTTGGCATGTACGCTGGTTTTCTCAGCAAAAAAGGTGATTTTTTTAATAAGGATCGGTTGGGCCGTGTAAGTTTGCTTTCCTACCTTTTGCCAGTTGGCGCGTTTATCCTTTCGCCCATCACAACAATTTCTTCTTTCTTGATTTCTGTCATAAAGAGAAAGCAGTTGAATGATGAGATTCGTTATTACAAACAGAATTCACTCCGTGAGTGAACATTTTTACGAGAATCTACTTATTTGAATTTGTGATATGCAAGCATACCTTTGCGCGGCCGAAAGCCGCCCCATTTAGATAGCGAAGTTGAAGGAAGTTTACATAACAGCATTATCCAAGTTTCTGCCTAACCAACCCGTTTCAAACGATGAAATGGAGGGCTTTTTAGGAATGATAGGAGGAAAGGCTTCGCGGGCAAGGAGAATTGTATTGCGGAACAACGGAATCAAAACCCGCTATTATTCGCTACTAAAAAATGGAATGTTAAGTCATTCCAATGCCCAGTTGGTTGTTGAGTCGATAAAAGGACTGGGGATTTCATCGGCAGAAATTGAATTGCTCTCGTGCGGAACTTCTGCTACCGATCAAAATTTGCCTTCGCATACAGCCATGGTACACGGCTTACTGGATTCGCCCATGGAGATTATTTCACCATCGGGAGCTTGCTGTTCGGGAATTCATGCCATGAAGTTTGGTTACCTGAGTATAAAATCAGGAGGAACCACTAATGCTGTTACTTCTGGTTCTGAGTTAATCTCGCCCATGATGATGGCGCGGAACTTTGAAGCTGAATCTCGTTCAGAATCAGAGCTAGAATCCAATCCTTTCATTGGTTTTGAGAAGGATTTTCTTCGTTGGATGTTGTCTGATGGAGCTGGTTCTGCACTAATGCAGGACAAGCCGAATAAAAACGGATTGTCTCTGAAGATTGAGTGGATAGAAAGCCGTTCGTATGCAAATGAGTACGAAACGTGTATGTATTCGGCAGCCGATAAGAACAAAGATGGCTCTATTAAAAGTTGGAAGGAGATTGAACCTGCACAGTGGCTCGACCACAGCGTTTTTGCCATGAAGCAGGATGTGAAACTTCTCAGTAGCACCATTGTTCCGTTGGGAGGAAAATATTTGACCGAAATTGCCAAGCGAAGGAACTTGGATGTTTCTTCTGTTGATTATTTTCTGCCCCACCTTTCATCTAATTTCTTCCGTCAGCAGGTTTACGAGCAGTTGAAATCTGACGGAATGGAAATTACCCAAGATAAATGGTTCACCAATTTGGTTGAGGTTGGAAATATTGGCTCCGCTTCCATCTATATTATGCTGGAAGAGCTATTCAATTCAGGAAAATTGAAAAAAGGAGAGAAATTGCTTTTGATGGTTCCCGAAAGTGCGCGTTTCTCTTATGCTTACGCGCTTCTAACTGTTTGCTGAGTAGAAAATTGAAATGCTCGTAAGCCGCGAAGATGTTCCGAAATTCATCCCACAGCGGCAACCAATTGTGGTTGTTCACGGGCTTATTTCGCATACAGAAAATACATCCGTTTCGGAATTTCATGTGGAGGACGGGCATCTTTTTGTCCGCCATGGAAAATTATTGCCTTCGGGCTTGATGGAAAATATCGCACAAACTTCTGCTTTACGTTCTGGTTATCATTTCGCGCATCAAATGCAAGAAGGAGGAGAGATGAAAGAACCGCCTATTGGTTTTATCGGTGCCCTCAAGAACTTTGTAGTTTCGGATTTGCCTTCGGTTGGCTCAGTGCTAAAAACTACCGTTACCACAACATATGAAGTTATGGGAATGCAAGTGGTGGAAGCCAGCGTGGCATGTGGGAGAAATGTTATTGCCACTTGTGAGATGAAAATTTTTCTGAGTCAAGAAAATTAACAACCTAACGGGCAAGTCCCAATATTTAGCAAATTCGCACCTCAATAAGAGAAATGTCATGGTAGAAGAATTGATTGAAAAGTTGAAAGTTCAGATTATCGAAACATTGAATTTGGAGGATTTAGCACCTGCAGATATTAATGCAAATGACCCGCTTTTTGGCGATGATGGCATCGGACTGGATTCAATTGATGCGTTGGAGCTTATTGTGCTAATGAATAAGGAATACAACATTCAAGTTGCCGACCCAGAAGAAGGCAAGAATGTGTTCTATTCTATTAAGACAATGGCCGATTATATTCAGGCCAATTCGTAAAATTTTCGGTGGCCTTTTTGATTGCCAACCCTTAGATTGAAATGCTATTGCAGATTACAGCAGAGATGCCAAACGTCTGAGTTAATAATGGTTGGATTCCGAATCAATAAACAACCACGCTGTCCAAATAAGCGGAAGCACTGGTTAGTTCTACAAGCCCGAGTCCTTGCTTGTAATACGAGCTCGAGCCCGTTCCGGCTGAGTAAGACACCACTTTAAGAAGACCTGAGTAGGAACATCCGTTTTGAGAACTCAAACTTGCTGTTGTACTTTCAATAACCACCGAATCTGTTCCAGCGATGGTCCATTGCATTCCAGCTGTTGGATTGGCAGGCAAATAAACCTCTTCGGCACTCAGCGCGTTGTTCCATTTAAAAGTTTGTCCGCTTTCCTCTCGGAAATAATCGTGAATGGTTCCGAAAGCACCAGTGGTAATCATATGAGAATAGAATTCTCCGTTGCCCAACTGAGTAACTTCCGTAATCTCCAGTTGAAACCATTGGCTGGCAGGCATCCGGTAGATCCAATAGCTGTTGACGGTGAGAGGAAAGTAGGAACTGCCTCCAGTTCCGGTACAAATGAAGTTTGGGTTGAGCACAGTCGTGTCGGTTACGCAAGCATTGCATGGTCCACCACAGTCGATACCCGTTTCTCCTTGATTTCTCAGACCATCAAAACAGCTTCCGTTTGTAGTGTCGCATGGCACGCACGGCCCACCGCAATCTTCTTGCTCCTCGTTCTGATTTTTCTTGCCATCGTAGCAAGTTTCTTCGCAGGAAGATAGTCCTGAGATAACGAAGATGGAAACCACCATCAGGCACACCAGATCAATAATTCTATGTGGCCTTAGCGTGTTTTTCATTACATGAATAAGACGTTGCCTATCGTGTAAAGATTGGCTACAGGATTTACACACATGGTGGCAATCTGTGCATCGTTGTTAATCACTTTTTCGTGGTCTGCTCCTAAAACGAAACCAGACACGCTTATTTCGCTGTCGTCTGTTAGAATTACCAACAAATCTGCGTTTACCTGAGAGGCGTATTTTATGCAGTTTTTGGCAAGACCACCGCTCTTTCCTGAATGTTCTACAGAGTATTTCACTCCGTTTTTCTTGAACATGTTTTCTGCCCAGGCAATGTTTGCGTTGCGTGCATTGTCAAGAAATTCATCGCTTTCATAGCTAGCAAAAAGCTTCACTTCAGAGTCAAAATGCTTTGCCATGGAAACGGAGTGAATAACCTTCTGCTTCGTTTCACGGCTCGAATCAATTGGTAAAACCATTGTCTTGTAACCGTGTTTGGCCAAATCCTTTTTCTGGACAATAATTACCGGAACAGGAGAGGAGGTAATAACCTTTACGGCCCAAGCTCCTGTAATGTGTTGTAGGCCAATTACACCGTGTGTTCCCATTACTAGTAGGCGTGCACCAATCTCTTCTGCCACTTCGCCAATAGTTGTGAAAATGGTGCCTTCGCGTAAATGTGAATCTGCTTTTACGCCATATTTAGCTTTGATGTCGGCAACCTGAGCGTCCATTTTTGCATTCAAATCATCTAACGATTCGCCCGCTTTTTTGAGCTTGGTTTTCGTGTCACTATTCACAATATGCAACAGGCGCACTTCATCTCCAGAAACAGCAGCCAATGTTGCTGCGTGATTGATAGCAGTATCTGCCGCCTTTGAAAAGTCGGTTGGTACAAGAATTATTGGTTTTTTCTCAGCCATGTCGGATCAGTTGTTTTTAGGGTTGCTAAAGTAGATGTTTTGAGTTCGCGGAAGGATAAACTAGTTGTCATAACTGTTTACAATGTCGCTTATTTTTTCAAGATGCTTTTGTTTCTCAGGCTGCCGTATGGTTTTGCCGTAAGTTGTTTGGTAAACGTGCTGGGTAAGAAAACTCAACTGAATTCTATTCCAAGCTTCGACCTCCGTAAGTATTCCTAAGTGTTTCAACTCTTTAAAAAGATTGGTGCCGATGGGCTCAAAATCGTCTCTACCCAAATAATCAAGATCGGCATCGCACAAAATTTCGGCCAAATGGTCTTTTGGGTTCTGAGGGATTTTGGTTGCCAAAATCATTTCACAGATATGTTCAATAGCCTTATCATCAAACCCAAAGGCAGGTAAATTTTCCCGTGCTATTTCACAACCTGTAAGTTCGTGGTTTTGGTGTCCTTTAAGAAAACCACAATCATGAAAGGCAGCAGCAACCAGTAATAGATTCTGTTCATCCTCAGACACGCCTTCCGATTTGCCGATTCTCTGCGCGGCATCCAACACATCTAGGGTGTGATGATGTCCATGATAGGAGAGGTGCTCTGGTAGGTCGGCCTCTAGTTGTAATAATATGTATTCAATCGCTCCTGCGTAATCCATTCCGCGTTTCTAGCTAGCAAATAAGCATTTTTTGATGGTAATTCCATAATACGAAGGGCACAATTCTTGAACTTTAGACATATCTACCAGTAAATAAGACGATATGGCCATAGAAATTATGATGCAATTTAAAAAGGACTGACACCAATTCCAACCGAAATCGGAACGGCTTCTGTTCCTCTTCCATCTTTGAACAATGGAGTTAGAGAATAGAAGAAACTCAAGTAGAAATTGGCGTAACCAACTCTTGCAGTAACTCCGTATCTGAACTTGGTGAGGTTGGGAATATCGTAGGTTTTAATTTTATCTCGAAAGTTGATTCCCTGATAGAAAAGGTCTTCGTCTGTCTTTGTTTTGGTATGACTTTGAACTAGCCAACCCAATTTGAATCCGACCGAAGCGGCAATTCGCTTTCCGTTTTTATGAGGTTTGGAACGAAAACGAAGTTCAAATGGAAGGTCGATGAAATTGGTGGATATTTTATTGACATTGATGTTCTTTCCGTCAAAAAAATCCGTGTCTAATTTGGTGTATGTTGATCCTGATGTGATTGCATATTCAATCGGAAATCCTTCCATGTGAATATTATGCGAGTTGAATCCAACACCACCTGCCACGCTAAACAGGCTCTTGGCAATCACATAGTCGTAAACCACTGCCACATCAACACCTCTCGAAGCAAACCATTTGGAGCTAATGGTAGATGGCGTTCCAATCCAACCATCAAAATTTAGGTTGATGAGGACCATTTCTTTACGCGGTGGTTTGCGCTTTTTTACCGGTTTTGTGTCAGCCACGGTTTCTGTAGAAACCTCTTGCGCTAAGCAGAAACCAGACATCATCACCAAAAGAAAAACCGTGTAAAATCTGCGCATCAACTATAAATGAAGCGGCAAATATATGTTATGGGAAGTGCTTTACTCATCTGTGTTCGGATTCCACTCCAACTCCATGTTCCAGTTGGCGCGCACTTCCGTGTCTTTCTGAATAATCTTGATTGGTTCGGGTTGGCGTTTCTGTGAATAGAGGCCACTGTCCCAAAATCCATTGCCATTCAGGTCTCTTACTACTTGAACATGGTATTTTCCAGGATCAAGCCTACTAAAAAGGACGTTTCCTTTAGTGTTAACAGGCCTCCGTTCCAGCACCACGTTGGCTGTATTTAAAAGCTCCACTACCACCTGTGTTTTTGGTGCTTCGGTGATGTTCAAACTCAGTTCGCCAAAAGCTTCTTTATCAATTCCTACAAACGAGGTTTCCAGCGTGTCGTTCCAAAGCTGATAGAGGTCGGAAAACGCGCTATCAAGCACCAACAGTCGGTAGTGTTTGTCCTTTTTCCAAGCATAGGTGATGTCGAATTTGCGCAGCGCGGGATCTGCGGAATTGATGTCGTAGTTAACCCGCACTGAGTCCTCATAGAGCTTAATTCTCGACAAATCCATTCCCGTGGCCGGATGATTCCAAATCAGAGAAAGCGGTGTTTGGGGTTTTGGCGAACGCCCTTTTTGGGGATTGAATTTTGCGGTAAGCGCAAATTTTTCTTTCATTTTCTTTATTCCAGCCTTCCCTGACGAACTGCGCGAAACTTCCAGTTCATCCGTTCGCTCTTTCATAATTATCTCAACGGTATCCTTGTCGGCTTTTCCAACATCAAGCAGCAACCTCAACGTATCAGGAACTTGATCGGTAGTCCAAATGGTAATCGTATCTCCAATGCTGTTGTAATCTTTCAGCATCCATTCCTTCTTATAGTAGCCGCCTTTCATATCAATTTGTAGATTTTTAACTGGACGATTATACACGAATACCAGTTTCCCGAAGTGTTCGCAATAGCTTTTTTTCAAAAATTGAGTTGTGTCCGTTTCCACAAATAGCTGAATTGTGTAGTTCGGAATTGGTGTGCCAACCATTTGCTTAAGAGAGCCTTTGCCGCCAGAAGCAATGGAGTCAACAGCAGTTGAATCCGAAACCGTGGTATCAGGAACAACCGCCATCAATGGTGCATATGGCAGGATGAGCGAATCGATAAATCCGATTTTTTCTTCCCGCACATCAAACCTGTAATTGGCATTTTCATCCTTCAAGGCAAAAATCTTGTATGGTTGATTTCCAACATGCTTAATGAGAAAGGAGCCGTCTTCCAGCGAGCGCGTGAAAAAATCGGGAATGGTATCAAGCGGCAGCGAATCAATGTCGTTTTTATAGAGCATCACCAACGCATCTTTCTCCGGTTCTCCAGTAATGGCATCAACCAATTTGCCCTTTACCTGCATACTGTCTAAGTGTGCGCCTGTGCTGAAAACGTAGGTGTAATTGGCAAGCACGTTTCCTTCGTTGTTATCGCGAATTGCTTCTCCAAAATTGATGGTGTAAGTGGTATTTGGAGAAAGTGCTTGCTCAAATTTCACCACCAATGATTTCTGTTTGAGCTGATAAGAAGGCGATTTCAGCATTGGTGGCGAAATGACCACCTGTTCTGCTGGAGATTTCAATTCGATAAACTCATCAAACGAAATGACAATCTGGTTTGATTGGAAATCTGTAGAGAGATTTTTCGGTATTTCCGAAAGGATTTTTGGAGGTGTTTCATCTTTTGGCCCACCTGTTGGCGCCACCTGTTGCGCACAGCCAAAAAGGATGAGTATAGAAAGGTAAAGTAACTCCTTTCTCATTTGAAAAAGGGCGTTATTAGTATTGCGATTTTCTCCAATCCGGCTTTATCTTCTTCATCAAAATCATCTAGCATGTGGCTGTCAACATCTAAAACGGCAATCACTTTTCCATTTGAAACTAATGGAACTACAATTTCAGATTGGGAAGCTGAGCTGCATGCAATGTGCCCAGGAAACTCATCTACATTCGGGACAATGATGGTTTGTTTTTCTTTCCAAGCGGTGCCGCAAACGCCTTTTCCAAAACCTATTCTGGTGCAAGCAACATCACCCTGAAATGGCCCTAAAACCAATTCATCTCCATCCACCAAATAAAACCCAACCCAGAAAAACCCAAAGGTTTGACGCAATGCAGCAGCCACATTGGCCAAGTTGGCAACCAAAGAAGTTTCTCCTCCGACCAATGCCGCGAGCTGAGGAATCAGCAGTTCGTACTTCTCTTTTTTTGAGATGTTGGTTTGTATGTTGAGTTCGTCTGCCATCAGTTTCTACAGAAATTGGCAATCAATTCAAAGCATTTTTCTGGGGCTTCTAAATGTCCCATGTGGCTGATGTTTTTCACGATTTCAAGCTGAATATCGTTGCTGAGTTCAGCAATCTCCTTCACATCATCAATAGAAATTACCGAGTCCAATTCTCCATGAATGATGAGCTTTCGGAACGTACCATTTTTCAGTATTTCTGTTCTGTCTTTGCGTTCCATCATTCCACGAATGTTGGCAATAATTCCTTGATCTGAGAATGTGTTCGCAATATCAATTACCCGTTGAATCTCATCCTTTAAAACCTCACGGGAATTTTCTGCGAATAAAGAAGGAATGGCGGCATTTACATAAACGCTCTTGTTTCGTTGCACCAGGCCAATCACGCGTTCGCGGTCCTTCTTCTTATCCTCAGCATCAGGATAAGTGGTTGAATGAAAAAGCACCAGTCCTCCAATCAAATCGGGTTGTTTTTCTGCTAATGCCAACGCCACATAGCCGCCCATCGAATGCCCAATCACCGTGCATTTATCAACATTCTCGGTGAACAATACTGTTGCAACTGCAGCCGCGTGTTCTTCCATGGAATGTGCGTAACCCACGTTTGCTGATTCACCTTGACCTAACAAGTCGATGGAAATAACCTCGAATTCTGAACTCAGCTTTTCAGCATAATCGTTCCACATGCTGCGCTCCTCCAAAAACCCATGAAGCAGCACAACGGGTTGTCCACTACCGATTTGTGAATAAACCACATCGATACCTTTATATTCTATGGTCTTTCGCAAGCTAATTTTGTGAAGCGGTCAAAAGTACATACTAAGCCGAAGACCAACCCGTTCATACTCCAAGCACTTTTCCATGAAACGATACATTCCGATATTTCTTGTTCTGCTGTTATCCATTTCGTGGTCTAAAGCCTTGGCTCAAGGAAAATTGGGCGTTTTTGTGGGTGGAGGAATGATGACCTACACAGGCGATTTGCAAGAAAATCCATGGCCGCATGGCAAAACCTTGTGCTGGACAGCCAATGCGGGATTGCATTGGCAGATTACTCGTAGGTGGGGACTTCAACTCAATTACACCATTGGAAAGGTTCAGGCTAGCGACCAATTTGCCAAGGCTGCAGATAGAATTGCGCGCGATTTGAGGTTCAGCTCCCTCTTGCACGAGATTGGAATTAGAGGAACTTTTGACATTCTTCCCAACGACAAATGGAGGGTGTTGCCATACATAACTGCTGGCGTTGCCGCGCTCAATTTTGAACCGAAACGCGATGGCGTTGCTTTGCGTGGCATGCAGAATGAAGGCGTTGCCTATTCAAATTGGACGGTCAGTATTCCGACTGGTTTGGGTGTGAAGTGGCAAATAAACTGCCGCTGGGCGCTCAAAGGCGAATTCGTTTACCATTGGACCATTACCGATTATTTGGATGATGTGAGTGGAGATTACTTAGCTCCAACTGGAGACCCACAAATTGATTTTTACCGCGATCCGGGAAACGTGGCTTTGACGAGAGATTCAAGAGGAACCTCCAAATGGAAAGATGGATTTTGGGACCTAAATGTAGGCGTCATATACTTTTTCCAAGGCTGTGGAAGCTCTAAAAAAGGAGGTCTGATTGAAGACTGCGAAGAACTCTACAAAGACGTGAATCTGAAGGAACTTCAGGAGCAGTATAAATAGAAACGGAGGTTAGTTAAACGCGGCTTTTATCGCTGCAACCGTTCGGTCAATGTGCTCATCGCTCACAATTCCCATGTGACCAACGCGGAAATATTGGGTTTTGTGTGAAGGCAGAAGACCACCTGCAATCACAACTCCATTCTGCCCGACTTTGCCTAAGAATTCGCCACCGTTTACTCCTTCTGGATAGTAAGGAGCGGTAAGCGTGTTTGCCTGAACCGCTTCTGATGTTGGAATAAAAGCCATTCCAAGTGCACGCATTTCTTCACGAAATTTCTTGGCTAACCGTTCATGGCGAGCAAAGCGCGCATCCATTCCTTCTTCTAGAATCAGTTCCAAACTTGTTTCCAATGCTTGAATAAGGTTGATAGGTGGCGTAGCGAAATAAGAAGGGTTTCTGGCCTCATACGCTTTCATTATTGGTAGCCATAAACTCCAATCGCAGAAGTAATTGCCAACGGGAGTTTTTCGATTTACCCAAACATTCATGGCTTTTTCGGAAGCAACTAGAAGCGCCAATCCAGGAGGAACGCCAACTGCTTTTTGAGATGCGGTCACTACCACATCAATTCCCCATTCTTCCTGACGGATTTCCTCGCCAGCTACAGAACAAACGCCATCCAAAATGCTCAGAACGTTGTATTTCTGAGCCAATGCACCCATCGCTTTTGCATCAACCAGAACGCTCGTAGAAGTATCTACATGGGTAAACGTCATCAGTTTGTATTTGCCTTTGGCGAGTTCAGTTTCCACCGTTTCCAACGGAACCACATCCCCAACTTCTGCTTGTAGGAAAGTGACAGATGCTCCGTAGCGCTTCAATAATTCGGCATAGCGTTCTCCGAAATAACCAGTCGAAACCACAAGGACATTATCGCCAACCTCAATCAAATTGGCTCCAGCCATATCCATGGCAAGCGTTCCAGAACCTGCTACAATAAACGGCTGTCCGCTTGGTGCAAGCCACACGTTGCGCATCATTTCCAAAGCGCGACCAAAGGATTCTATAAATGCAGGTGCCACATGACTCAAGGTCGGTTGGCCCATTTTCTCCAATACACTTGGGTCGAACTCAATCGGGCCCGGAATCATCAATAGTTTTCGTGTCATTTAATTTATCAGTTCAATCCTCAACCTTTGAAAATAGGAGCATTTTCCAAATCCATAACGAGTGTCGATACTTCTATCTGAAACCACTCCTTGAATAATTTATAAGTACGCTTTTGGGGCCACTCTTTTTTGTTCGTATGCCAGTATTCCAATTCCATTTGAAAAAAGCGGTCGAAATGTTTTTTCAACCATGAGTCAAGGATTTTAGCCTTCCTGTTGTTTATCAGATAGATATTTGCCTCATCTGCCTCAAATATTGGCTTTTCGGGATAGATTCCGTTAATCCAGTCGAATAACGGTTGCTTTGGTTTAAGCACAATGGCATGCCTATCAATTGGCCCCGGTTCTTCAGGCCCTAAGAACATGTTAGCGGCTGAATCTTTCTGATTCAGGAGATATTCTTGAATGGTCTGGGATTTTACAGTTAGGGTAATACTTCCGTCTTCTTCTTCCTTCAATTCGAAACCACGATACAGGTGGTCGTATTGATTATAGGACTTGGATTTTCTTTCGATGAGTGTTTTAAGAAGGGGTTCATCTGGAAAATCCTTGTAAGCCAATTGCAAGACTTCTGGCCTTGCTTTTTCTGGTAAAGTCATGCTGATACATGCGATATTCCATGCCGATATGGCAATTTCATAAATGTAGTCTAGGGAATCGTCCTCTGGAAATTCATCAACCAAAGGGCTGATAAATGATTCTAAGAGTTCTGAATATTTGATTCCAGAATCATCTCCGTTAAATAGGTTAATAATTTTATCTGCCATGCTTAAAGTTTATTCATTTTTTTCTGCGCCTCCCGAAAAAACGGGACAGGTTCTGCGTGAAATCAACTATTCATCAACTCCTCAATTTCCTCCACTTCCTTCGGAATATTCTTCATCAGGTTAGTGTTTCCCTTTTTGGTAATCAGAATGTCATCTTCTATCCGAACACCAATTCCTTCTTCTAGAATGTAAATTCCTGGCTCGCAGGTAAACACGTTTCCTTCTTCCATCGGCAAATCCCAGTTTCCTACATCATGCGTGTCTAAACCAAGAAAATGGCTTGTGCCGTGCATGAAATACTTTTTGTACGCAGGCCACTTTGGGTCCTGGTTTTTAATGTCGGTCTTATCAATCAGCTTCAATTTTACCAACTCGTCTTGCATTAGCAACCCAACCTCTTTGTGGTATTGTTTGAGAATTGTTCCTGGACGAAGCATTTTAATAGCGGCTTTCTGCACACGAAGCACTGCGTTGTAAACATCTTTCTGTCGCGGAGAATATCTTCCATTTACAGGAATCGTGCGCGAAAGGTCTGCATCGTAATTGGCGTACTCTGCACCAATATCAAGCAGCAGAATATCTCCATCTTTGCATTGCTGATTGTTCTGAATGTAGTGCAACACGCACGAACTTTTTCCCGATGCGATAATTGGCTCATAAGCAAATCCTTGAGCACGATTTCGAGTGAATTCATGGATTAGTTCTGCTTCCAATTCATACTCCCAAACGTCCGGTTTAACCGTTTTCAAAAGTCTT
>Ga0105055_10002049_pt1 | contig 31949 bp, 41 predicted proteins | sample BON03_FD_78090 | JGI IMG/M metagenome (GOLD analysis project Ga0105055, IMG submission 78090) | Freshwater microbial communities from Lake Bonney liftoff mats and glacier meltwater in Antarctica - BON-03 | ecosystem: Environmental > Aquatic > Freshwater > Ice > Glacier meltwater | place: Lake... | reverse complement strand
CCGGTGACGGCGATTGTCATGCATCCGTTGCGGTATCCGGGCGTTGCCCCGTCTTGCTGAGGCATGAGGGTCCCGCCGCTGGCGAGGCTGTGCTTTAGGTTGATCGTTTTCATAATTTTGGTTCCTTAGAATTTCCCCCGGTTGATTTCGTGATCATCTTCCTTGAGGATTGTGATGACCTTGAGTCTTGGGTTGGTTTGAGCGGAGAGACGACCGGCACGGGCCAGCGCATCTTCCAGCGTCACGCTTTCAGATTGAAAGGCGACATGATTTGATCCCGTTACGGACCACTCTACTTTGTATTTCGGCATGGGATTAGGCGGGGAGTGAAGGAATTTCCTCCACTCCCCGATTGTTTAATGTTTCTTCAGCCTGTCCAACATAGGACGGGCTATCTTCACTACGCGGTCGATTGCCTTGACGGCAATGCTGACCGCATTTACGGCGTCGTGGATTGCCTCTACGGGGTCATCCACCACTTCAACCCTGATCGGGCGAACCGTTTCAGGTTCACGCTTCACAAGGGCTCGGGTAGCCTGCTTCTTCCGAGGCTTGCGCTTCGGTGTGGGTTTAGGAGCTTCGCTCATCGGAAGAACCTCGCGTTGGGGAATGATTCCCGAACGATAGATTTCGCCTCATCACGAGACTGAGCCCTCGTGAAGATCACGGCTTCCGCCTGACTCTCATCGTCGGGATCATTAATCCCGCCCCACGCGCACCACATGGGAACGGATGTCCATCCCCAATAGGCACCGCCCTTGTCGTAGTCCACGTCAACCAGCTCCAATTTACGAAGCTGCATCTTCACGTCGGCGCGTTGATCGTTCATCGAGTCAGGGATACGGTTAGAGCGACCCATTATTGAGCCTCGACAATGACGAACTCCGTCATTCCCGTAGCCGTAGTACGATCCGCTCTCCAAGTATGGAGGGGGCATTTTGGTAATACTCATGTCAGTCTTTGAGTTTGATCACCCGAGCGTTGGCGCTCACCGTGAGCTTCTCCAACCCGACCTTTACGGTCTCCATCCGGGCACGGACTTCCGCCCTCATGGCGTCGTCCCCCTTGGAACCAGCGGACAGCTTGTCCACATTGATCCCAGAGACCATATCCCGAAGTGTCGCCACCTCGGCCGCAAGCTCTTCATCATTACAGATGTTCCGCTTGCTGAAGGAGTCGATGAACTCAGTGATCTTCTCAACCGATGACGGGTAGAATTTCCGCTTCGTTCCGTCCTCCTTGTTGGTCAGGGACTCAGCGAGACCGCCGACCAGATCCATGATCGTCTCACGGAGGAGAGCAACGCCGTTCGCCTCGATCTCTTTCCAGACCATTTCAGCTTTCGCCTTGGCCTTTTTGTAGATCTCCACGTCGAACTGCTTGAGCTCCTCGGGGACGCCGAAGGCCATCCACGTATAGGAGAAGCGGAATGCCTTCTCCAACTCATACGGGGAAGCGTAGTCACTCTGATTGAACAGAGATCCCAGCCGCTCCTTGGCACGGTCGATAGCCGAAGGCCAATCGAGGATAAACTCCTCAACCTTCTTCTTCAACTCGGCCTCAGTGGCGACGGCCAGATCCTCGATCGCCGGAATCGACATGATGTCGGCCACATGGGCAGACTCCAGATCGATGTGCGGGATGCCGAAGGCGGCGAATTGCAAGCGGCGACTGCTGATGAAGTTCACCAGCTCATCGTACTTGTCGGACTCGAACAGTGGCTTATCGCCACCGATCTTCGCCTTCACATCAGGAGGAAGAGTCATCACCGACGCCTTCTCATCTTTCGTGAGTGCCTTCTTCTTGGCGTGGCTTCCGGCGAAGCTCACCTTGAAGACGATCCGACCGGACAGCTCTGCGCTGATGTCGGAGGTCTCGGAGACCACGGCCTTGATCCGTTCGCGCTCCTTAGCGACCCGGATCTCCTCGTTCATTGCTTGGCACTCAGCGATAATCGCTTCGTTCCACATTTCGTCGATGACCGCACCGGGAGTGTAATTCTTCCGTGCGAATTCTGTGTATTTATTGCTCATAGTTTTTATTTCCTTTTAGTTATTTCAAGACCTTCGTGCAGTACTCGCAGCGAGTGTCGATTTGATCGAGGCATTCACCTCGGGGATCAGGAGAGTACTCCTGTTGGTTTGATGACATTGTGAGGCAGAGTTCCTGAAGGCAGGAAGGTCCGCAACACCAATGCCGGGTTGATGATCCGTCCGACTCCGTGGTATAGATCACGGGGAAGCGGGCGGGACCGGGATAGGGATACCCCAGCACCAAGGCGCGATGGGGAGTTGGCTCGAATACCATATCCGGGCAGACGAGGCGGATGGTTTCGTTGACGGCAAAGAGAATATCCCTTTGCTCGAAAAACGGATACGTGTCCAGCCATATATCCACGTCACGCCGCCTCTCTGAGACGGGAGGAGATACTCGCCGGACCAAGACTACCCCCGCACCGTGCCCATGCACACTAACGGAGAGGACCGCAGGCCGATCGTTGTGAGCGACATGCAGGTCAATCTTGCGGCCCAAACATGTGAACCGAATCTCGGTGACGATGTGACTCATACAAGTTCCCCCTGTTCGAGAGCAGCTTCGCGGGTCGAGATGGACCCGTAGAACTCCACGATTGGTTCGTCATCCATGAAGATGTAAACATCCTCACCACCAGCCCGTCCGACCTCGGACATGGACTGGCTGACGTATTCCCGATATGTCTGGACAGCTTCCACAGCGCTTTCGCAAGCGATGTTTCCTATGTTTCCGACATTCACTACCCATTCGATCTTTTTTCGTTTCATAATTTTGGCTCTTTCGTTTATTCGCAGATCTCGGATTCGAGGTCAGCAAGGTCACCGGGCAGAAGATCATGGCCGTTCAGCAAAAGCCACGCGGCGGCTTCTTCATTCGACACGAAGTCCGCATGAGGCTTGCTGCCCTGCCACTGGGACGTATGCTCGATGTAGTATCGGCCCTTGGAGCTCCGGTAGAGCGTTTGGTGAGCCCATTGCGATCCTGTGGCAGTACTTTCATAGTTGCGTCCATTCCACCAGTTGTGCTCGTTCCAGCTTTCGGCTGCGAGGTTCGTGTTGATGATGGTTCCTTCTTCGGTTTTGTATTTGCTCATAATTTTGGTTCTTTCAATGTTGGTGCGTGACTTGTGACCCGTCAGCGTGGGTGTGTGTGTGGGCTCGGCCCTGTTTCTTGGAGACGACGGTGAACTTGTTCCCCGACGACTTTTCCATTCCATCGACGAATCGCTCTGCCTCCACGTGCATAGCTGGATCTGAGATCAGCCCAGTGGTGATCTTGATTATTCCTCCTTCGAGGATCTCGACTGACAGTGTGTTGTCTTTCATATTATTCGTTTCCTTTCAGTTGATCGAGGAGTGCGAAAGCGTCCCCGGTGATGTCGTGAAGCTCGACCCAGTCTTCAGTGTCCAGATCGCTGCCATCATTAGTTATGGTGATGGCCCGCTTGGTCTTCTCCGCGAGTCGGGTCAAAGCAGACACCAAGCTCGTTGTCTCGGTCGCCTGTACTTTGTTCTTCGCTTTCAGGTACGAGTCGATGTTCTGACGAAGAGTCAGAGCAACAAGCCCGTGGGCGAGGAGCTGGAATTCAACGACATCACCGGCCTCATCCACCCGGCACTCAGCAAGGTGAAGTGAGTCGGCGATTTCAGGGATCGCAGTGACGCGATCCACAAGGTCGTCGATGGCCTCGGGGATCGTGTTGAACTTTCCGCAGTTCTCCAGATCCAGACCGATTTCGATATTTCCGATGGAGGGCAGAGCCCGTCCGATGCAGTATTGTGTTTTCATTTTCATATTTCCTTTCAAGCCTGTTGGACTTCGTATTTGAACTCACTTATTTTGGTGAGCGTGGTTTTGGTTTTCCGATATTTATCGGAGTTGTTTTGCTGCACTTGGGCCTTCATGCTGGCGACTGCCGTGTAACGGGCAAGCACGCCAAGGTCAATCGGGCCATCGGAAGTCAGCTTCCCGTTCTGGTATGCCCCAGTAACGTATTGGCGTGTCCCTGTGAGCGTCCCAGAGAAGTTTATCACTCCTCCGAGAAGCCGCACTTTGAGACCCATCTCCTCCATCGCCGAAGCGAGGAGGGGAATGTCTTCCGTGTTCAAGTTTTGCACCGTCTGAGGTGCGGTTCTCATTCCGTAACAAGGCATTATTGGATTCCTTTCATTTTCCGAACCGCATTGGCGGTCGGTGGCCGTTTCGTGTATGGGTTGCCGGTCTTGGCCGAGATCCAGCTTCCCTTTGCCGCTTGATCACGGAGGGCATTGACTCCGTCGCCCATCGTGGTGACGACGGGAGTGATGTGCGCGGCGACTTCCGCCAGCGGCTTGCCGAACTCATCAGCAAGTTTGCACACCTTCTTGATCTCCGCTCCCGTCCAACCTTCGCAGGGAGGAGGAGTTTGATCAGGGATTCCGAACCGCTCGATGTACAGATCCCAGATAGGAATCTGTTCATCGGCAGTCGGGAGGTCATAGAAGTGAACTCCATAGGCCAACCTACGAAGCAACTCCGGTTTCCTCTGCATGATACTCATGTCGTTGCACGTCGCAACGAACAACACCTTCTCACCCCCCATGGCCTTCAGCATGGCGATGGCCTGCCTGACCATGCGCTCCGAATCACCAACGATGCCACCCTTGGCACCGCCGAGATCCATTTGAAGGAACAGTCCGCCTGCCTCGTTGCCGAGAGCCTTGGCCCATTCCGTCTTCCCGGTCCCAGCAAAGCCGGGGAGGGTGATCCCATCCCAGCCATTGTCCTCCATCGCTCCGAGAAGCTGCCCCAGAGCATCGGCATTGATGCCGTTGGAATCTCCGAGAGAGGCGATCCACTTGTCCACCTCATCCCAGAGAACCACCAGCCGGGGCTTGTTCTTCCCCGCTATGATCTGGCGACCATAGTCCTTAATGGCATCCAGCCCTCCGAGCTGATCGAAGGTAGATACCGAAGGCGGAACCGATAGGCAGGGGATCTGGCGGATATACGCCTTCTTCCTTCCCATCAGATCATCGAAGTCGATGCCCGTCTTCCGGAAGCTCTTAACGAGAGCGTTCTCACCAGCGAATGCCGTGAGACCCAAGAGAGCGTCTGCCACCCTCTTCTTCGTTGCGTCATCAGGCTTGGGAAGCGCTGCGGCCTCCATCAGCTCTTCTGTTCGAGCGTTGATCCTCACAACGTCCGGTAAAGGAACGTCGATGATCTCTACGTCGTTCGCCAACTCAAGAGGGAGCTGGATCGAAGGACAGAGGAAGATCAGGCACCGTTCGGAAGACTTGAACATCTCCCGGCAGTTTCTTATCGCCTGAATGTAGTGAGCTCGGATCACCCTATCTTGGTTGTCCAAGATCAGGTGAACGTCGTCCATTATCAACACCGATCTCGGAGGCATGAGATCCAACGCACGTTCGAGGCATTCCTCAAACTTCGATGTGGTAGTGGCCGGTTCGTTGCTGCTGTTCATCGCGTCCGAAGACTCGACGCCCAGCTCATTTAGCCCAACAGCCCCCCGAGGGAGGTCCCAATGAAGGACTGGCCGATCCTGCAAGGCTCCGACCAACGCAGCGACGGTCTCAGGGTAGTCCTGAGTCGTCACCGCGATGAATGGGTAGCCACGATCCAGAGACGCGGCGATGGATTCGAGGTAGTTCATTTTGCTATTATTCATTTCAATCCTTTCTTAGCTCCAACACGGAGCAACTTTTGTTTCTTTCAATTTACTGACCTCACTCACCATCCCGAGAATGGTGGTGTAAAAGACAGGAGACCCAATAAGGCGTCCTGTCGTGTAATTGAACGGAACGGCCCGTTCAAACTTCTGCACCCGATCCGCGAAGATGCAGATCAAGCACTCCGCGTACTCCGTCGCCCCCGGCCATCGGCTGTCCGGATAGACAGACACGAGGCATGAGGTATCGTCGTACTGCGACCGCGATGGCACGATGCCCTCAACCGCAAGGGCGGCAACGATGGATTCGCGGATCTCAGAGATGTTCATTTCACCCCCTTCATGCCGAAGCCGATGACTCCCCCACCAAAGATGAGGAAGAGGTGGTGTCCGACTTCAGTTGAACCGTCAACGGCAAAGCCGCCAGCGATCAGGATGATTCCTACTGCTGCCCATTTCAGAGCTGCGTGATATTTACTGCGTGTTTTTGTTGTCATAGGGTTTCTATTATTTGTCCTTCTTGTTGAAGAAGGGGATTACGATGATTAGCACAGCGATGATTTCGCCTGCTATTTGTAGAGCGGTCATGAGACCGTCCTTAACGTCCTTCTTGCTCATAGGTTGGACACGAGCACTTCATTCCTGAAGGAACGAGCGCGGCGGGAGCGATGCTCCCGGTTGATGACCGACATCTCCGCCGACTCCTTGTGCTTCATGCACAGAAGAGCCCGGAGTTCATGCCCATCCCAATTCTCAGGGATGAGCCCGTTGTCGATCTTGTCACAGATCTCCATCGCGATCCTTACGGACAGTTCGGAGACGAAGTGTTTTTGTTGTGGTCTGTTCATACTAACTTAACCTTTCTTTTTGCTGTTGGTGTTGAGGGAGGAGGAGTCAGCGTGCTCGTGCTCCTCCCGGGTGTCATTAGAGCGACAATGGCGTCGTGGGGGACTTCCGCCCCACCCTTCCCCATCCAGTCATTGACGTGACGAGAACTCGTCTTGCTGAACTTCCGCTCACTGCGAACATACCCCTTGCCGGGGATGAACGCAGCGACCGGAGTCCCGTAGGACAGCAGGATCTCGAACCTACCGAGGTTGAGTTGGGCGACGTTGTTGCCCAACGGCTTGAGGTTCAAGACGGAAGCCTCCCTCCGGCGTAACCGCCCTCCCAGAAGCACTCGCCGGTCTGAGCGAGGTCATCCACGTAGGAGCGGACCTGATAGGACATGAATGCCCATCGGGCGATGACCGAGCTGGAGTGCGTAGAGTTGGTCAATACCTCCCCGAAACTCGGGGGGAGTGGCTCCGCCAGAAGGCGCTCCGCCGTGATCCCGAGCATCGGTGCCGACGTGAGGTCTCCGGTCACTCCTTCCGGCATCCATTCCAACTCGGAGTTTTCAAGTAGCTTCTCCAAGCACTCCCCTTCATAGAGGAACGCGTCCGAAGCTGTCGGTTCGATTGTTCGCTGTTCCTCCGGATCACAGTAGATCCGAAGGCGTCCGTCGGTGAGTATTTCGTATTCCATTTTCTATTTCCTTTCAGTGTTGGCTTTGATAAGCCGTTTGATTCCGGCGAGGGTATCAGCCCTGACCGTTCCTGATGGCGTAAGTGCCACCCAGCGCATTCCGCTGGCATTTTCATCTGCGGGGTAGATGTTGACCCCGAGATAATTTCGATCTTCATATTTTTGTCCTTTCTTTTTCAATTTGATCCGAGTGCCACGTTTGGTGACAATCGTTGTTTCGGTTTTGTCGGAAGCGGTGAACTCACGGATTGCGCGAGCCGCCTCCTCCATTGCATCGAGCGTGCCGAAGCCCTCTTCTTCGAGGGAATCGCAGATGGTGTCGAATACGCTCACGCAGCCCCCTTCATCTGTGTTTCATAGCGGTCATGAAGCTCGCGCTTCAGGAAGGTGATCGCAGCGATAAGCTGCGTACACGATTGATCGAATCCCATTGCTCTGAGGTTGGATAGGCTCATGCCTCCTCCTTTACGACCAGCCTCAGCAGTTCAGAGAGTTTCATAGCGTCACCCTCCGATCTCCATCTTCCGTGAAGCCGTACTCATTGGCGGCGATGCTTTCATCAACCTGCTCGTCGGAGTTCTGAAACTCCCAATCCTGCTCCAGCGCTCTGTAGATGTAGCGCATGAAGTCCTTGGCGGCTTCCTTCAAGGCTTTCTCGGCCTCTTCGATCTCGGCGTCCGTGATCTGCGTTTCGTCGTCTCCAACGATCTCGAAGTCGAACTCCGTGCAGTGCTCATGGCGGTAGTGACCGGAGTGCCGGACGGTGAAGCTGGCATCTGGATACTTCTTGGCGAAGTCAGCGAATGCTTTCGCGATCCGCGTGATCTCCGTGGTCATTGGGCTATCCACCCAATCGATCGCCACTTTATCCGCCTTAACGGCGGAAGCGCTCCACGTTCCTTCAAAGCAGGCTCCGTCCCCTTGGGAACTGAACCCACTCCAGAAGACGCACGGCTCACCTCGGGAGCAGCCGTTCGCCAGTTGAACGGGGCGCTCTTTGAACTCGATTCCCATCAGCTCGGCCTCGCGGGCAACTTCTCCGATGGTGTATTCCGACCATGAGTTTTCACCAGAGCTTCCGCTCCGATACCAGTCGCGGGCCTTTTCTTTTGCGGCCTCGTCGAGTTCGTCGAACTCATATACGTTTACAGTTTTAGTTTTCATAATGTTGATTAGTTATGTGCGTTGTTGTTGGTTTCTTCTTTTACCGCAGTCTCCACATCGGCGATGTGGTCAATGTGCTTATCGAACACGAACTCTATGGCCCGATACTGCCGCCAGAGGGCATTATAGCCGTGGAGGAGTTCCTGCTTGGTTGGTTTATTGGAAGACAGGAACCTCTCCTGCAAATCCTCAAAGGACGCACAAGTACGCCTCTTTTCCGTCGCACGGAGGGACTTCCACCGAGACTGCGGTGAAAGAGCCTCCCATGCTCGGAGGCGTTTCATATCTCCATCGTCGGCCACCCGCTCGATCTCCGAGCGGCGGATGTAGGATTCTTCCCCATCCTGAAGGTAGCGACCGAACACCTTCCCCGAAGACTCGGGCTGGCATCCGAACCCCCCTTCACAACGGAAGAGGGGGACGATGATGTTGTCGTGGTCTTTGATGACCACGGTGAGGCCCGTGAGGACCGTTGCGTTCAATGGTTTCATACTATTCGTTTCCTTTCGGTTTCTGATCTTCAGGATTTGTTGGGGTCGTTTCAAAGAGACCCATTTTCTCAGCGAGGCCATGTTCTATGAACATGAACCGTTGCTTCTTGGCCCATGCCGCCATCTTCGGATCGAGCAACCGATCGACCACCCCTTCTCGGACAACGGCGAACCCACCGGTTCGGTATGGGTTCGGCATCCAGTTCGCGTCGGGATCGGGAGTTTCCCACCCCTTCTCGCTTTTCGAGTTGTCGATGGGGATGAGCATAACCCCCTTCTTCATGTGCTCCTTGCATTCCTGGCAAGGGTCCATGTCGATTACCATACGGTGCATCGATTCCACCTTCGCCGCCATAGACGGAGTCAGTAGAGTATTCATGACGATCTTGTCGTCTTTGCCGCAGAAGTAGCAGCGTGTGAGGGCTACGCCCATTATTGGTTCTGTTTTCATTTTTGTATTTTCCTTATTTGGTTATTTCTAGGAGACCCGCATCGCGGTACTCGTGCTCCTTGCAGATCCTCTCCAAGAGAGCCTCCTGAGCATCCTTGAGGAACTCACGTCCCTTCTCGTGCCAGAGAGTTACCGCGAGGACTTTCTTTGCCTCAAGACGAGCGATGACAGCTTTTGCCATCATCACGTCGTTCTGACGGACCATCGCCGTTGTTGTTGCCGTTGTTGATATAACCGGGAGAGGATTCGAGATCCTCTTCAGACGATACCGTTCCGCCGCTAGAGCGAGGTCCTGTTCCCGGGACGCTTCGGCAGCGTGCCGAGACTTCCGTGCGATCAAACGATCGCGATGGAGTTCCTTCTCTTGCTTTGCAGCGAGGAAGGTTTCAATTTTTGGCTTCTCATGTTTGAAGGCTTCCTCAAGTTCGGCTTCTGTCATTTTCTCCAACCGGCCTTGATTGCGACCGATGGCGACTAACTGTGCGATTGTGCGGTTACGTTTCATTGGATTATTTCCTTATTTGGTGTTTTGGTTGTTGGTTTCCGCATTGATGCGGATTGTTAAAAAGGAGGTGCAGTCCACCTCCAAGACGATCTCGCTGGGCTCGTAGCTCTCGTCGCGGATGTCTCCGACGCGAGCTTTGGGGAGGTAGTTCACCTTGAACGCCTCCCAGCGTCCACGAGCACAGTCGAGCATCGTGGAGAGATTTCCGTCGCGGCAGAGCCGCCACGAGTTGTTGACGGACCATCCGCCTTCCGACTCCCGCCAGAGCTCGAAAGCTCTGACTTCGTATGTCCGACTGTCGGGGTTTATGCCTTCAGGGAGTGCTCGTGTGAGCATCTCCATGATTACCTTCTCTAGAGTGCCTTTCCGGAATGTGCTCATTTCGTCACCTCCACTGAAGAGATACGGGTGAACTTCCCGGCGACGAACTTCCACCGCTCGGCGGTGAATGTTTCGGTGAGGGACTTGTCTCCGACCCGCCAGTTGAGGAGGGTCCGTGGTACTGTTGTCGATGTTTCGATTTTCATTACTTTATTTAGGGTTGCCCGAGGAGCTTGATCGGGCGGGTTATTGTTTGCTCCATGCTGCGGAGTGTGGGGGCACTCCGCAGAGGTGGAACGGACGGGGTTACGCGCAGACCGGAGTCCCAAACGCGGACGGTGAGCCGATGTACCCGAGTTCCCGGTCGATCCGCCTCTCCTCGTTCCGGTTGTGCGCCTCGATCTCCGAGTCCGACATCTGTGCAATGAAGCACAGCTCGGCGTCGATGACACCGACCTCACTGTGGCGGAAAGAACGGACTTCATGGCGATGCGAGGCGGCACGTTCGGAGCGTTCGCTGTTTGCGATCTTCCCAGCCTTCTGCTTGCGGATAGCGCGAAGCATATTGATGTCGTTGCTGTTTCGGATGTATTTATTTACGGTTTTCATGGTTTTGTTTTGAGCGGTGTTTACGACTTGCTCTCATGTCGTTACTGCGTTGGAGCGGGTTTGGTTGTTGCTCCATACCGCGCCCTCGACATGGGCCGAAGGCGCGGGGGTGGAACTACCTGTGGTTCTTTGCGAGACGGTCGATCTCAAGCCGCAGGAGTTGCGAGGTGAAGTCGATCTGTCGCGTCCTCGCAGGGGGAGTCCACGGGCGACTCTCCAGAAGGGCGAGACGTTCTTCGAGCTGGGTGACCCTATCCGCGAGAGAGAGGCGGTTTGGTTGGTACGTTATGTTCATACGATTATTTCTGTGCATACCGGGGGATCTTCCCGGACAATTTGTGTGATCCCGTTTCGACGTGAAACGACTTCTGCCGCCCGTCCCCGTGGACTGGAGGCAGAGTGTCGGTTCAGGACTGCTTGCGGCGGAAGCCGCTCCTCACAATGGCGGTCAATACATGAACAACCTACCGCTAGGGGTCGTCACGGTGATGACCTCTATTTGGTCTCCGCACGCTTGCATCCACGTCAACTTCCACAACCACCCAACGGGGAGGTCATCCAGCTTGGACTGAGACGGAGTGATAAACATGCCGTCTTCCAGCCAATCCAAGACGGAGCCCTCATTCGCACTGACTGACATTTCGATACTTGTTGCAATCATTGTTACATTTGCTCGCTTTGGTAGGTTGAGCATCCGGCTGCCCGATCTCTGAATGAGATCGGGATGAGACTGGGATCTGCCACCCCAATCTTTTCAAAAGGTTGGAGTGGAGAGTCGTTGGGTCTGTACTATGGTGAAACGGCCTTAGATATACATAACTTCGAGTGGTCCAAAAAAACGAAGTTGGTGGCAAGACATGCGCCCCTCAGATTGACACGCACCCTCCGAAGGATTGACATCACGGAGAGAGGCATGGCCTATTCAGATTTTTTGCTTCGCTACCGTCAGAAGACAACCGAGTGGTTGCTGGCAAAGCAGGAGGAGCTTGAGGAACAGGAGACGATCTTCAGCCAGCAGTCGATGGGGAACACCTCGATGACAAGGGACTTGCGACTACTTCAGGACCAACTCACCGCCATCGCCTACGTCCTCCAAGAACGAGGAGCAGCGCCCATCGTGAAGGCCCCATTGAATCGATTTGTCGGCATCGCGGACTTCTCAAGGATTGACGGGTAAGGTAGAGTCCAAAAAAATCATGGCCGCAAACGACAATAAACTTCCCCGCGAACGGATGAACGTGATCGACAAAACGGTCGCGTTCTTCAATCCCGAAGCGGGAGTGAGACGGATGGAAGCCCGAGTGGCGGAAAACCAATTCGGATACAACGACAATCCGGAGCAGAGAGGGAAGGCACCTACGTCGGCGAAGACGGGACCGGAGACCTACGCCAAGCAGCGGGACCGGATCAAGGCGATGAACGACGCCCGGGATCTGGCAATGTACGAATGGATCGGCGGGGTGCTCGGAAAGCTCACCCTCTACGTCGTGGGAAGGCTTCAGTGCAAGACGGCCACCGGAGACCCCGAGGTGGACAAGATGATGGATGACGCGTTCCACGGCTGGTGCGGAGACCTTCCCACACAAGACGATATGTCACGGTGCGACATCACCGGGCGCTACCGGTTCGTGAAGATGATTCAGCACGCCATGATGGGGTTCTTCGTGGACGGAGATCATGGACTTGTCGAGGTGGACAGCGAGTTCTCTCCCACCGGACGATACATCCTTCAGAACATCGAAGCAGATCGTCTGGGCTCTCCCATTGAAGCTCTTCAGAAAGAGGACTACATCGGCGGGATCACCATCGACAAGAACTCTGGTCGAGTGCAGTCCTATCGGGTATTTCGCCGGAGCCGGTTGGGACAATACGTTGACCCCACGGAATACCTTCCCTCCCAGTTCATCCACCTTCTCGATACCGACCGAGCGGAAGAATATCGAGGACGGACGAAGCTCATGCGGTTGCTCAATGACGTTCGAGACATCAAAGAAATCATCCGTGGAGAGCTGATTGCCACGAAGACCCAGAGTCAATGGGCGGCGGCGATCACCTCCAAGGACCCGTACAAGGGAGTCGGGCCGGATGCGTGGACAGGAAAGACGGCGGAAGGAACTCCCACTCAGGAAGCGCAGTGGGGAAAGATCCTACGAGTCGCAGAAGGGGAAGGGATCAACATGATGGCACCCTCCTCGCGGCCCAGCGGCGCGACGTTAGCGTTGTTTGAGATGGTGATCCGGAAGATGGCAATCGGCCTCGGGATCTCCTACGGGCTCTTGTGGAACATCGCCATGCTGGGCGGGGTGACCGCACGCATCGAGCTTCAGAGTGATCTTCGTAGGATTCAGTATTGGCAGGAGCTTCTCAAGAACTCGGTCCTTAATCGGGTTCGTCGTAAATTCTTGGCAGAATCGATCATGTATGGGGAGGTCCCCGGCCACCAGAACTGGTTGCAATGCGCGTGGTCGTTCGGCCCGTGGATCTCGACCGACGTGGGATACGAGACGGACGCAGACATCCAGCTCGCCGGATCGGGATTGCTTCCGATCGACGATGTGGTTGGAAAGTATGGATACAGCCCGAGCGAGGTGTTCGAGCGGAACGCATCCACAGCCAACGCAGCGATCATCAAAGGAACCGAAGCGAACGTCCCGGTCGAGGTGTTCGCACGGGGCCTCTACCCGGATCTCACCGAACAGAAGGCCGCGATGGTTCAAGGACCACCGCCACCACCACCTCCCGGCAGCATCGACGCCATCGGGGACAAGGGAGTGGCGAAGCTCATCGAGATCATCACGGCAGTCAAGGAAGGCAAGCTCGACCGCGAGAGCGCCATCAACACCCTCATGATCACCATGGGGATGACTCAGGCCAAGGCAGAAAGCGTCACGCCAGAAGCCCCAACCGCCAAGGAACAGGGACTCAACGGAAGCGCAGGGGGAGCGGCCTTCGGAAACCGGAACAATAACGACAAATTTGCAACCAGCAGGAAATGACCATGAAAAACAGCATCAGACAGAGCATCATCGAGTTCGCACGAGGCGACATCTTCAAGCGCATCATGGCGGGTCGAAGCGAGTACATGGACAAGGACTCCCCAGCGTCCGTCATTCGCAAAGCGGTCATGGAGAGATCAGGAGATGCGGTGAGGTCGGACGATCCGACAAAAGACCTTCCGAGGAAAGATGTCAGACGGACCCTTGAAGAAATAAAGTCAGGGAAGATCACCGAAGCAGAAGGAGCGGTACGCATCCAAGACAGTTGGAACGCCGGGGGCGATAAGCGCCAAAAAGCCAATGCGGTCACGATGATCAAAGCCGACATTGACACGAACGTCAGCGGTCATCACGGAGAGCATGTGGCTGACCTCAAGGCGATCCAAGACGAGGCACGAACGGCAAGCAAAGCGGCGGGCACGGACACAGGTCTCGCAAGAGAGATAAAGAGAAAGGCAGGAGACGAAACGAAGCGTATCGACGACAACTACAAGGCAGCGGAGACTCGCCAGAAAGGGAGCAAGAAATACCGGCTGAAACGACCGGACGGAAGGATTGATCGCGTTGATGCAGCGACGATGTCTAGGAGCATGGCTCCACACAGCACGGCGAAGCAGCAAGACCGATTGCGGAGGGGATTGAATCGTGCGGAAGAAAAAAGTCTGAGCCCTTTTGCTATCACGAGCGCAAATACAGATCGAAGCCGACACGCAGCGGACATGGCAGGAGAGCTGAACAAGGAACGAACGCTTCAAAAGACGATCCGTAGAAACATGGACGGCACCAAGGCCGCTCAGGCCAGCACACCGGAAAAGATCACGAAGATCAAAAATCGGAAGATCATAGGGAAAGCTATGCCGTTCGACGAAGCCGGAGCTACGGCGAACAAGGCGAAGAACAGGGTCGCATCAGAACTGGCACCAACGGTTCGCGATAGGATCGAGACCAAAGCGGAATCAGAGATCACATCTAGGAAGGCAAGGTTCGAGCAAGCGCTTCATACACGAGCAGTGAAGCGTCTCGAAAATCAGCCACGAGGAGCGTCGGCAGTTCCGGAGAGTCAAGTGAGACCAAACTATCGGACGATCAGAAAAGAAGCGGACACCGTTCTACAAGACATCAAGGGGACAGGGATGCCGGATCGCAGACCATACGACGCAGAAGGCGCAGCGAAATCACTTGGAATGAGTCCCGAAAAGTACGAGAAAACGAAAGCGCGATTTCAATCGCTTGGGAAAGGACGAGACCGATCTGTCAGGAAGAAGATAGGTCGGATGATAAAAAGCGACGGCCGAGTCAAGGAAGCCCTCGGAGGTATCGCGAACGCGGAGAACAGATCAGGAAGTCTGAGAGCATTTCCGAAGCGCATCATGAAGAACGTCGCCTCGACATTCGGAGGAGGAGGAAGGAAGTCGGCGCTCAAAGGAGGACTGATCGCAGGACTTCTCGCCGGAGGGGCAGCATATGCCATCAAAGACCGGAAGAAGAAAGAGAAGATCCAGCTTTCCAGCCGTGGACGGACAATTAAATTCTCGCGAGTGACGAAGGCAGCAGTGGACATCGCAACTGACAAGGCGTCTCTAGCGGCGTGGAGAGAAGGAGAGAAGATCATCAAAGGCGTGGTGAAGGGCACCAAGAAGAGCAAGAAAGCCGTGCCTCATGAGCTACTCCGGAAGGAGCTGGAGAAACGATCTGCGAAGCACATGGAGATTATTGAAGGTCTAAATAAGGAGGCCGAGGTTCTTAGAGGAACCGTAGCGACTACCGCAAGAGAGAGAAAATCCACAATCGAGGCAATGACGAAATCTCACAGCGAGAAGGTTGGCGGAATGATCTCAAGGGAAGCGAAGAGAGCAGAAGGTCAGGCGAAGCGGAACGAGAGGCGCAAGACGATCTATCGCTCGAACATTGCGAACGAAAGACTTCGGGGAGATCGCAATGCGAAAATCTATGCGGGGATTGGAACAGGCATCGGAGCTGCCGGAGGATTCATCGCGGGACGCACACGAGACGAAGACCGTAAGGTTCACAAATTCGCCATGAAGAAGGACGACAAGGATCTTCTGATCGGATCGGCAAAGATGGGAATCAGTTCCGGTGCCACCGGAGCGATACTTGGAGGAGTCGCCAGCCTTGCTAAAGGTGGACCGGGGAAAGTGTTCTCCAATGCCAACGTCGGGAGGGCCGTGAAGTCTGCCGGGAAGTTCGGAGGAGCACTTGCTCTTGCGGGAACCGGAGGAGCGCTACTCGGCTCGGCAGTCATTGGGAAACCCAAACCGAACGAGGGAGGAGCATACACCAAGCGGGGAGCAGTAGGGGGAGGCATCGCCGGAGCAATCGGAGGAGGAACCCTTGCGGCACTCGCGATCAGGAATCCATGGGCAATGAAGCAACTGGCGAAGCACAAAGGCTGGAGACCGGTCAGGGCACTCATGAACGGCGGGGCAGCAAAAAGGATCTCGATCGGAGCCGGTATCGGGGGGCTCGTTGGAGCAGGACAACTCGCCGACGAAGGCCAGCAGCTCGACACCATCAACGCCATGCGGAAAAAAAAGAAAATCAATATGTCGTCACGCATCAAACCAATCACATTCGCCACGTGGAATAAAGTCGCGGTGGCAGGAGACCGATACAAGAAGAAGATCGCCGTCGAAGAGGATGTTCGCAAACAACGCAACCTCATCCGGTCCACAGTGGTCGGAGGAGGGGTTGGATACCTGCTTCGTAAAAAGATGCCAATGGGATCGGCGGCATCAGTCCTGACGGGTATGGGAGCAGGAGTTGCGGCCAACACAGGGATGAGAGCAGTGACCAGCAGTAGCCGAGATCAATTCGGAGACATCCCCCTACAGTCAAAGAAGGCGGAGACGCTTCCTTGGAAAGCCGGAGCATTGGCAGGCATTGGCCTCATGGGATACCGGGGGGCCAAGCGCCTCAAGATGTTCTCGTCTGAAGGGAAGATCATCCAGTTCGGAATCTTTGATCAAGCATCACAATACGTGGCCGGAAGCGTAATGAACCAAGCGAAGAACGACGGCTACGATCGACAAAAAGAATTGGACTGGAAAAGGGCCAAGCGGAAAGGCAACGCACTTCGCCGTGACATCGACCGTGGGAGAAGCCTGATCTCGGACGCAGGGCTCAAGATCAAAGGGAAAGCCAAGCTCGATGAACGGGGCCGGGAGCGGAAGAACGAGTGGGATAAATCGTGGGTCCGAAACGCAGCCATCGGAGCAGGACTCACGGGAGTCGCGCTCGTAGCACATCGCGGGGGACGTGGAGTCAGAGCGACCGCAAAGCTACAACGCGAGGGAAAGATCATCGGAGGAGACGGTCCAGCAGGTCTTTACAACGCAGTTCGGACTTTAGTGAGAGGAGAAGGGAAGACAAATTCAGCACGAGGGTTATTTGGAACTAAAGTCGGGAAAGCGATTCGGAAACATCCGTCGATCTCGCGACCACTGATCCGCGCAAGACGAGATTTCATCAACGCACGAAAAGACGCGACGGAGATCACGCGGATCAAATCGAACAAAGTGACCGAGGGGCTTCAAAAAGCAACCGGAAGCAACCTAACTCCAAAGACGACGAGAGAGGCACAGGAAAGGTATGAGGCCGCGAATAAGGCGCTTGAGCAGCAGGCAGTAGATAAGGCCGCAAAGAAAAACGCCACCGTCGAAAGACTGCGTCGGGTTCGACGCAGCTACAAGGACGTGGACCTATCCTCCAAAGGGAAGATCATCAAGTTCGCAGTGACGAAAGAATGGGAGATCCGGAAGGTCCACGGGAAGACCGCAAGGATCGCCGCGCCCGGGGCACAATACAGGGATCGCCGGAGCAAAGAAGAGCTAGGGAAAGAGACGATCGCCGAAGAGCGGGCACGTCATCGGCAGGACAAGATCAACACGACGGCTATCGGAATCGGAACCGGAGGAGCAGGGATAGCCACATGGAACCGGTTCTCACCGGGAGCAAGGAAGATGAGAGCAGCCGTGAATGTCTCGGAAGAAGAGATCGTCCGAAGAGCCCAAGAGAGGTACGATACCATGACAGGAGGATCAGCGGCACACATCGCCGAACGAGAACGAGTCAAGGCAGCAAGGGCCGCAGACAAAGGGCTAAAGAAGCTCTCGAAGAACGCAGCAAGGGCGCTGAAAGCATTCCGGCGATAATCGTAAAGTTGACATCCAACCGAAACCCATGAGCAGCACGTCTAAAATCATCGCCCTGAACGCCGAACTAAACGACATCATTGAATTCCGCTATCAGGAAGAGGTGGATGAGAACGGCAACCCGATCGCGGCTGGAGCCGCAGGGCTTGGAATCGGGGCCGGAGTAGGAGGTGGAGCACTCTACCTTCGTGGGCGAGGGATGCAAGGACCTGTTCGCTCCGGAGCAATGGGAGTCATGGACACCATGCAGCAGGGAGGCCAAGGATTTGCGAATGACTTCCAAGGAGCCCGGGACCGAGCGTCTGGACTCTTCGGCCAAGGCAAAGAGCAGGTGCAAGCCGCTCGTGGGAAAGCCGCAGGAATCATGGAACGAGGAGCGCAACTTGGTGATCGAGCCAAGTGGTATGCCGGTGGTCTGAAGCGGGATGCCGCAGAAGGACTCAACAAATTCCGCAGCTACCGCGCCGGGGGCAAGCAGCTAGGAGCAGGAATGTTCGATTCACTGAAAGCAGGGGCCAAGACCTTCGGGAAGAAAGTGATGACGCGACGATTTTCGGCTAAAGGTCGCATCATCGAGCTGAACGCCGCACTTCGCGACGTGATTAAATTCAACAGGTAACTACAGATCCGTCATGAAGGACGAAAAGCGACTGAAGGAAGACGAGGCACTCATCCAGAAGAACGGCGATCTAAAAGTAGGAGCGCGTAAAGGTGGCGTAGGATTAGGTCTCGGCATGGGGGTTGGAGCGCTATATGGAGCGGGAGCATCAGCCCTTCTAAACAGCAAAGGGTTAGAAGGAGCACCAATACCTCCAAAGATCAAAAAGATATTTAGCAGCAAAAGAAAAGGCGCGTTGATTGGAGCGGCGGCATCTGCGGTATTAGGCATCCCCGCACTCGGCGCGGAGATCCTTGTGGCAAAAAAAAGAAGGGGAGCCTTGCTGAAATACCCAAAGAGCATGGGGGAGGGAGGGAAGCCCGGATATACAGAATCCTATCCAGAACACATGCCATGGCCAACATTGAAGGCATACTTCAAGAGACCAAAGACCACTACCATGTCAGCAAGGGAAGAGCTTGGAACAATCATTGAGCTTGGGAAAATGGAAGACGACGACAGGCTTGGTCACAAAATCGGCAGAGTCGCAATTTCCACAGCGGTGGGAGGAATAGGAGGAAGGGCATTGGCGTGGCGACCAATGACGGGGGGGAAGATGAACCGGGGTACGCTGATAGGGGCCTCAATAGCAGGAGTGAGTCAGGCAGCGGCCGAGCACATCGCAGCAGCGGAAAAAGGCATCCACGGCAATCCAGTCCGAGTCAAAGATGAATCAAGGAAATCAACTCGCGATGTAGGAGGGACTCCAGCGGCAGCGATATTGGCAGGAGGAATTCTCGCAGCAAATGTGAGGAAGCGAGTCCATACAAGAAAGAGCATGGCCGACTACATAAGCAGGATGCAAGGCATACCCCCCAGCGCAGAGTCGGCAGCGAGACAACAGCAACAGCATGCGCGGAGTATGGGCTGGGACGGCGGAGAAACATTCCTACCAAAGATGCCGAAGTGGGGAAAGAACGCAGCCAGTAAGGTGACAGGGAGACCGATTACCGTTGATGACATGGGAGGGAACCTTGAGGCAAAACTGGAACGTCTCGCAAGACGAGCGAAAGGTACGCCAGAAGGAGTAGCCGCCGCAAAGAAACTCCAGAACCTTCGAGACAAAGGCGGAAAGACAATCGGAAGCAAGGTTCGGAAGATTTTAGAATCGGCCAAAGAGAAATTCAAGGGAGTGAGGTTCCCGCGCCGAGCCGGGAAAGCGGCCTCAGGGGCATCGAAAATTGGAGGTCTCTTGGCGATGTCTGTCAGGGACGAACTGGGCGACATCATAGAGCTCGGATTCAGAGACGAAATTCGCAAGCGGGTTGGCGCAGCAGAGGGATTCTTCTCTCGCATGGCTGACAAGGGCGCAGCAGGGATGAACCGAGCAGGAGCCGAAGTCAAACGCCGGAGCGCAATCGGAGTTGAAGCAGCGATCAATGGACGCAATGCAGATCTGGCCCGAGAGGCAGGACGCAATCTACCGGACGCAATGAAGGTTGTTGGAAAGACAGCGGCAGCAGGGGTGCGAACGGGAGCACGCCAAGCCGGAAGGTATGTCACGGGAGCCTTGACTGGTGAGGCAGGAACCGCAGCAACGAAGTCGGAGATGATTCGTGAAGCACTGCGAGGACTCGGTGAGAGGACACGGGGAATAAAGATTTCATCCACAGCCTTGCGGAATGCGGGGATCGGAAGTGGAGCCCTTCTGGCCGGAGCCGGAGTACACCGTGCCAGCAAACGCGGAGAGAAGAAAGACCGTGCGGACGACAAGTTTCGCCGGAAGATTTATCGCGGTGCAAGGCGGGACTATCTGAAGACTCGCCGGGAGCAGAAGAGCATCGCCATGAGCGCCAAGGAGGAGCTGAACGGCATCATTGAATTTGGGCCACGTATGGGCAAGGCGTGGTCTGCGGTTCTCAACGGCTTGGGACGAGAAGACAAAAGTAAAGCCGCTGAATACATCAGAGAGATCGGAATTTGGAGGGGACGGGCGGCAGGTGAATCCGCGGAGATCGCAGCGAAACTTACAGGAAGAGCGTCTTCCAAAAAGGCGATAGCGATAGGGGTTCCATCAGGAATCGCTGTCGGAGCGGCAGGCACGACGATCGCAAGTCGGAAAAAGAAAGAGACCGAGCTCTCCTCCCGAGCCACTCTCGACACCATCCTATTCGCTGACCCCCGGCCCCGTGACAGCATGGGGATGTTCTCAGGATCACAGGGGGGACCAAACCCGAACGCAATGAAGGTCACATACGATCCACGGGTAGTGAAGAGCACCAGCGGGAGCATCGCGGGATTGGAAGGCTTTGGGCAGAAGGCTCTGAAGAAGATTGTCAGGTATCGTTGACATGCCTGCCGTGAGGTATGGGACAGAGCGATAGCCTTCAAACGATCCATTTTCACAATGACACGATGTTCGCCGATATTTCGGGGAACATTGATCGGGACAACTGCGTCATCAGAGGGGTCTCTCTGATCACGGGAAACCTTCAGGCAGAGGGTCACAACCTATGGGTTGACGACACCACCATCGCACAGCTTCACGCGCTCGCAGTGAAGATGAAGAAAGTGCCTGTGACCTTGGAGCACAACGGAGGGATCTCAGACGTGAACGGGTTCCTCAGCAACTTTCACATCGCAGGGGACAAGCTGAAGGGGGACTGGCACCTTCTTCAAAACCACGGACAGACAGCAGTGATGCTCGAAAGGGCGGAAAAACAATCAGAGACATTTGGTTTGAGTGTCGCGTTCCGTGGAAAAGGAAAAATGGAGAACGGCAAGAATTGTGCGCGTGCGGAGAAGCTACTTTCTGCCGACTGCGTGAAGCGCCCCGCAGCGAATACAGACGGATTATTTTCAGCAAAAGAAACACCAACAGTTGACATCAACAAAACAAACATGGCCGATAACGCTCAAAACCAAAACGAACCATCCCTGTCCGACATCATGGGATTGCTCCAAAACATCTCGGAACGTCAAGACGCATCCGAGCAAGTCCAATCTCAGCTTGTTGATCACATCAACAGCGGTGTGGAGGACCAAGAAGGCGAAGGTGGCGACCCCACTGAGCTTCTGGCCGCACTCTTCAATGCCTCTGACGAGGACCTCGCAGCGTTCAATGAGGAGAACGGCTCGAACTACTCCCGGGAGCAGATCAATGCCGAAGTCGAATCGTTCAATGCTTCCATCGACGCTGAAGGTTCCGGACAGGACGATGGTGGCTATCAGGACAGCTACCAGAACGGTGAAGGAGAAATGTCTGGTGCCGGAGCGACTGCCCTCTCCGCCATCAAGCGTGACCTTTACGAGTTGAAAGCCCGTGACGCTGCCGAACGCGCCAATCAATCCGCCCAGTCGGACGAAATCCAATTTGCCGAACTTCATGAGAATGTCGGAATCATCGTTGAACAGCGTGATCGCTTGATCGCCTTGTCCGAGCGCCTCATCGGCGAGAACGAAGCGCTCCGGATGGCCGGTCAGCGTGGTGGTCGCCCAGCGGGTGCCAACACCGAGGTTCAGTTCACCGAGCGCCACAACGGCGGCGAGGTCATCGAGTTCGAGGTCGTCGTGAACGACAAGTTCCAGTCCCTAATGAAACAGGACGGTATGACCGAGGCCAAGGCCAAGAGTCAGGCCATCGACTTCGGTGTCAAACGCCACGGAGCCGCTTACACCCTCTGGCGCGAACGCAAGTCGCCCACCATCGAGTTCAGCGCACAATAACTGAAGCTCGCAACATCACTCTCACACTCAGATAACAAAATCATGAAGATCCAAGCCGCCCATCCAGCCACGTTCATCGCGAACGAAACCATCCCAGCCGGGGCTCGTGTTAAGTTCACGAGCGGAGCCGGAGCCTATCAGGTCGAGACAGCCACCGTTGCTGGAACGATTGGAGCATCCGGAGCGGGTAACGTATCAGTGACCGTGACTGGTGCGACCATCCCCGGAAGCCCGATCGTTGTGAACAGCGCAGTCGCCAATGACGACACTGCATCCGCAGTCGCCGCCTTGATTCGCGCGGATCTCAATGAGCTCGCCGCCATCACCAACCTGTTCACGGTTGGTGGCTCTGGCGCAGCCGTCACATTGACCGCACTTTCCAAGCTCGGCAATGACACGACTCTGAACATCGCCACAGCGACCGGCACCGCCACAGGGCTGACTGCCGCGCCGACATCGGTCAACACCACTGCCGGGAGTTCTCCTTACGGTGGAGGCGTCCGAGTGGGCCTCGCAGCGGAAGCGGACACCGAGATCGGAACCGCCATCCTCTTCTGCGGAAAAGACAGCTACGTGACTGACGGTCCCGTGGGCGTCCAGCTCGTCGGATTCGGTGGATCGCTCACCTGTATCGCAAGCGGAACCATCTCGGCCGGAGAAGCGGTCTATCGAGTAGCAAGCGGCAAAGTCGCCAACGCTGCCGGGGGCACCACTTTCGGATTCGCCACCACAGACGCCGCAGACGGCGACAACTTGGAAGTCCTCTGGAACCCAACGAGCGCGTAACCCCACTCATCACGAGAACACTAATCACCAGCCAAAAATAATATGTCCTACGAAAACACCGCCGCAGAATTCCGGCCCGAGCTTCAAGTCAAAGTTGAAGAAGCTATGGGGATCGACAACAAGTTCATCGCGGACTTTCTCTTCCCCGTCTATCCGGTCGAAACCCGCAAAGGCTATTACAAGCGGATCAAGCGTGGCAAGGGCCAGCTTCTCAGCAACCCCGGCAACAGCACGGTCAACGACCCTCTCAAACGCGCTCCCGGCACTGCCTACCCCGAAGTCACTCGGACCACCGAGCAAGACTCGTGGCTCTGCATTGATCGCGGTGTTGAGGAAGCTCTCGATGACGTGAACAAGCAGGAGGAATCCCGCTTCTTCGACATCGAATCCAGCACCTCCATCTGGCTCATGCGTCAAATGCGGATCGCTCGTGAAGCCCGTGTCGCAGCCATCATCAATGATGAGGGCATCTGGGGCACCGCCATCCAGTCCACCGTCGAGTTCATCGAAGCCAACCGCGCCACCATTGACCCAGCCGAGCTGATCAAAGAAGCCAAGCGTGCGGTGGACAAGCGGCAGGAAATGCCAAACACGATTACCATCTCCTCCGAAATGTGGGATCTCATCTCCGGTGCTACCAAGTTCCGAGAGTTCTTCTTCGGAACTGCCGGTGGATCAGCGATGATCACTAAGCAGATGGTCGCCGAGAAATTCGAGCTTGAGCAGATCCTTGTGGGACGCGCCAGCTACGATACCACCAAACCCGGCAAGAACTCCACTGACAACTCCCTCGTCTGGACTTGGGGCAATGACTTCATGTGGATCGGACAGGTCTCCGAAGGTGCTCCCGAAATGGGAGGCGCTGGTCGGACCATGGTGCTTGAAGCCCTCACTGACGGTCAGCTCTACGTGACGGAAAGTTACCGTGAAGAGAAGATCCGGAGCAACCGCCTTCGGGTCCGGCAGGATGACGACACTAAGGTGGTCAATGAAAATTCCGGAATCTTGGTCCGGCTCAACAACCTGTAAACAATCACCGGGAGTAAATCCCTCATAACAAGTCTGACAAGAACAGACTCGCAGACCGGCCAGTCATCGAAAGATGCTGGTCGGTTCTGCATTGGTGGTGAGTTGATACGAGAACATAGGCATGGCAGACTCGGAATTCATCAAAGCGTTCAATTTTGGGCACGCAGCATTCCGATCATCGAAGGGAGAGATATTCACAGTGGTCTCAAGGGCTGGGCAGGTGATCAGCAGGGACATCTTGGCGATTGAGATAGCGGAGCTGACAGCGAAGGAGGTGACGGCAGCAGGGGGCAAGTATGCGGACAACACGGTGATGCTCGAAGTGTTCAAATCCGATCGGCAAGGGTTGGTGGATGGGGACAAGGTTATCGTGCGAGGGAAGAGACTGAGGATCGACGGGGTGGTAGATTCCGGGGACAACAAGGTGACGTTGATTGCGGCACCAGCGGGAGTGAAATTATGAGTGACCTGATCAAGAGAAAGTTCGAGAGATACATCGCCGCAAAGCTGACAGGAGTGATGCCGACGATGGCGTTTCTGTCCTCGACAGGGGGAGGAGAGACGGAGGACGCCCGGGACATCGAACCGCCGTTCAGCATCGTGACGGCGCTGGAGTTGGAGAAGATCCTTGGGTTGTACGGGCAGTGGGCGATCAAAGGAACGGTGCAAGTGGTGACCCACATGTCGGAGCACACGCCGACCGCGCACTCGGAACTCTCGGAGCTGGTGAAGCATCACATGAGCGCTCTGGAGCCGGAGGTGGTAGAGGACAATATCGCCTTCCATGGGATCGACATCTCAGGAATGAGGTATGCGGATAACGAGGATGAGAGCATCAGGGTGACAGCCATCGACTTCACTGCCGGGGCTGGAGGTTGACAGGCTCTCAAAAGAGGTAACCAACTTTTCTTATGGCACTCACCCAAACTGATCTACATGGCAACACAACGCTTCTATTTGGCTTTACGGCCTCAGACGCACCGTCCATCTCTGGCTTTCTTGCCCGAACTGTCAGCACCAACGACGCCGAACCCGAAGTGTTCGTGACGGCCACCAACGGTGAAGGCCACGTCGAAGCGGTCGCGGTTTCCAAGTCGGCCAACAAGATGATCAACGCCACGTTCACCGGCTACATCACGACCAGTTTCAATCCGCTCTCTGTTTCTAGCACATTCTCATTCCTCGGGCGGTTCTTCATGATCAAGAAGATCGGCTCGCCACGGCCAAAGGGAGAATTCGTTGAATGCAGTATTGAAGCGCAAAGTTTTCCTTTGGTGACCAGTTGATAAGAGCATAGAGAAATCTCACATAATATAAATCATGTTCACACACACACTCAATAGGTCATGGAGTCGCGGAAGCGAATCAATCGGAGCAACGGTCACAGCGGAAGCGGGATCGGAACTCAACATCGACGAATCGATCCCGGGAAATACCACAGACGCGCTTGTGGCGTTCGTGCTTGATGTCAGCCAACTGAAGAGCCTCTTCATGCTGAGTGATGTTGACGTGATGGTGGAAACCAACGCGACAACTGGGGTCAATGTGTTCAACCTTTTGGCAGGAGTCCCTTACGCATGGATCGTCGGAGACGCTGCCGTCCGGGACACTGAAGGCACCGCATTCACCACTGATGTCACAGCCCTTTATGTGACCAACGGCGAAGCTGATGCGGCTGCGTTACAAATCCGCTGCCTTATCGATCCTACTGTCTGATGAATGGCGCTCGATCCAATACTCTTGGGAGCCCTGATCGATGGATCTACGGACGGTAAGTGGGCAACAGTAAAGATCATGGGTGTCCGGGTTCGCCGGTTCACCCTTTGGCACAAGTTCCTACTCAAAGCGGTAGATAGCCCATTCATGAGCTCCGGGAAGCCGGTGGCACAGTGGGATCTTGATACGGCGATAGGGATCTGCCGACTGGAGTATCCAAACAGCAACATCATTCGGCCGAGGCTGGCCCGTGCGAGGTTTAAGCTCGGGGTGATAGGCAAAGCGCTGTTCACACGGAAGAAACCCACTGAAGGCGAGGACAACGTGGTTCAGGCAGCGTTCAGGGAGCACGTTAAAGACTTCCTGACGTACACCGCCGACTACCTCCAGAAGCCTGAGTATGCGGTGATCCCGTTTGAGACATCGGGACCAATGAAGCCACAGACACCGAGAGGACGGCCACCGGAAGAGATCGAGCAGATTGCCGATCTTGTGGCGTGGTCGCACTGGGATGACGCGAAGGTATGGAACCTACCCATCGGGTATGCGAACTGGCTTCAAGCGATGGCATTGAAAGCGGCGGGAGCAGATCTCGACTTCACCACAGACAGCGAGAGAGAATTCAGAAAAGACGTTCCGGAGGAGTACCGAAATGGCAAATAAACCATCAGCAGGAAAGTGGCTTGGGAAGCAGGCCAAAGAGGGCATGGACTTTATGACCAAGGGGACCATCGGGAAACTCTTTGGAGCGGCGGCTATTGCCGAGATCGCGACGGCTGACAACAAGCTGAAAGCGGTGTGGAACACGCTGAAGGCCATCCTAACCATGAAGGTGATGATGGCTGGGTTCGGGCTGGCGGTGTTCGGGGGGATGTCAAAGTCGATCAAGACATTGCTGAAGGATACCGGATCTCTCGACCAGATGCTTCGTAAGCTGTCACAGATCCAAGGGCTGCGAACGATGTTCACCCCACTGGTGGGAGGAGCGGAAGCGGCGAAGAAGAAGGTGGCGGAGCTCACAAACTTCGCAGCGCGGTTCGGGAAGACGCTGGGAGACGTAGGGGAATCGGCCAGATCGCTCTCCATCATGACGCGGGGAGCGTTCAGTGGGTCGGACGCGATGAAGAAGATCGGGGATGCTGCGGCAGCGACCGGGAACGACATGGTGGGGTTGTCCGACACCGTGGGGCAGCTCTACGCGACGTTGAGAGACGGCGGGAGCATCGCAGGATCGGTCGAGCAGCTCCGGCAGATGGGAGTGGTAAGTCAGGGGACAGCGGACTCACTGGTGACCCTTCAGGAGAACGGAGCCTCTGCGACCGAGGTGTTCAACGCGGCCACGAGTGCCTTGGATGGGTTCGCAGGGGGGATGGATGCGGCCAAGAAAAGCGTAGAAGGGGTCAACAAGGCATACGCGGCAGCGGTGGAGAACCTTCAGGAGAAGTTCGCCTCACCATTCGTCGAGGACGACATCAAAAACACTCAGCAGATGACGGACGCGATGGAGGCAGTCGCACCATCGGTCGGGAGGCTGGCAGCAGTGTTCAACGTGCTGACCGGAGGACTTAGCACCGCCAAGACGATGATCGTGTCGTGGGTCGCCGGATGGGCACCGGCACGCATTGCAGTGGAAGGTGTGATCAGCGTCCTCATGACGCTCATCACGTACTTCGGGATACTCAGCGGGTTTGCGATGGGCACCTTCTTCCTTACGGCGGTGGGACCAGCCAGAAGCCTTGAGGGGGCAATCAACAAGCTGACGTTAAAGATAGTGAATCTCGTGGGAGCGACCGGAGTGGCACGTACGTCGCTGATAGGGTTCGGAGCGACCGCAGCGAAAGTGGGAGGAATTGTCGCGGCAACAGGCGCACTCATCGCGTCGGCGTTCTTTTACCTCATGGCGATCGGGGTGGTCGTCGGCATATTCAAGGAGCTTTACAGCGCCGTCACAGCATCAGCGAAAGCGGCCATGGAGTTCCAGAGAGCAAGCCTGGAGATCAACTTGGCACTCGACAAGCAGATAAGCTCGATCAAAACGCTCACAGACAGGCATGAGGCATTGGCAGCGGTAACGAGAGAGTCAGCGGCGGCACAGCAAGAACTGACAAAGGCGATGTTGGACGGTAACGCGGCGGGTATAGAGGCGGCAAAGAACCGGCTTCAAGAAATTCAGATCAAGAAGACAACCATCCAAGGAAAGAAGGAAAATGAATTTGCACCGACAGACGAGCAATCTGAAATATCTCGGACAAAGGTCGAACGTGAGAAGCGCCTAAAAGATCAGGAGTTCGATAACAAGATGTCGGTAGCGAGTCCAGAGAACAAGATCAAGCTCTTGACGGAGCGGACCAAGGAAAAAGAAGCAGAACGAGCAACGGGACAGGCGGGAATAGATTTCAAAGACAAAACGTCAAAGAGCAGAGAGACGGCATCTCAGGACGAAGGAGATGCACAGCAAGAGGTCTTTTCACGAAAAGAGCAGATCGCCAAGGCGAAAGAGAAGCTAAAGGAAATCGCGGGAACAAAGGTGTACAGCGAAGGAGCGACTCAAGATCTGGAGGAGGCTAAAGAGAGGGCAGAAGATGTGCTTAAAGATGGAGAAGACGGGCTAATAGAAGCGCAAAAGCAACTGGAGAAAACGCGGGACGCGAAGGCGGAGATAGGCAGATCTGCGCCGGAAGGATCGAGTTTGAATTTAGAAACGCAGATCCGCGACATGGAATCAGGAAGGTCTGCACCGAATAAAGACGAATCGAAGGCGGACGCGATCAGGCGACTAAGTGAGGAGAAGGACAAGGCGCAACTTCGAGAAGAGAATGTCGGGGCGAATGCGACGGAAGTTTCCAAGAACACATCAGACCTAGATCAGTTGGCAAAAGAGCTGAAGCTGTCGCAGGACATGCAGGCCATCGACGAGGAGAGGGCCTCGATCAAAGAGCAAGGTTACGAGAAGACTAAGCAGGAGTTCGAGAAGGAGAAGGAGAAGCTCGAACTGATGAAGAAGTTCGAGAATGAACGTACGGGTGGGGCAGACTCCGTTAAAGTGAAGGAGTTGGAAGCTCAAGAAAAGGCGCTTGAGATTAGTCGCGAGCAGGCAGCGGCAGAGCACAAGACCGCGCAGGACTTGGGGGATCTCGACAAGCAACGGGCCGAGAGCAAGAAGGAGGGCTACGAGAAGGCGAAGGAGGAGAACGACCTGAAGATCAAGGCGATTGACCGCGAGATCGAGGCGGCGAAAGGCAGGGGGATTGCGAGTGATGATCCGGAGATGAAGGCGTTTGAGGCAAGCAAGGCTGACGTTCAGCGGAATCAGCGCGAGAACGCTCGGGAGAACATCCGGAACCAGCAATCGACCAAAGACGAAGGGGACCGGCAGAAAGCTGAGATCAGCGGCAAAGGAAATGAGATCACCAAGATCGATGACTATTCGGTGTTCGAGCAGCGGAGATCGCAGCTTGAGGGACGCGGGATGGACTCCGAACAAGCACGGAAGGAGGCGGGACAGTACGCCAAGGGAGCGATCACGTTAGATGACAGGAAAACCAAAGGTGACGTGGCAGCAGCAACAGCCGTAACGGATCTCCGAAGGATTGGCGGAGGAGGGAACATGGCCTCCACTTCTGACAAAGGGCTGGAGATCGCTAAACGGCAGGCCGACTTGCAGGAGAAAATCGAAGAGAACACCCGACCAAAGAAAACAGCCGGAGGAGTAATAAGACCATAAAACCATGAGCAGCTTCCCACCAACCGGAATTGATTATTATGGGTCCAAGCTTGTGGAGCTGGAGGACCCGGGCGAAGTGACCGTGGCCAAAAACGGCATCGCGTCATGCGTGGCGGTCTTCAGGGTTCCTGCTGCGAACTGGAGCATTTTGCCGGGGAGAGGATCGGTACACCCGATCTTCAGGACCATTCAGGCGATAACCATGACTATAGCGCTCAAAGGACCGTTCGCGTATGGCACGCTGCAATACGAGGGGAGTGATCCGACTGGAGGAGGAGGACTAGAAGGGGAGGAGGCAGTTTACGAGTTGGTCCGAGGAGTGTCGGAAGACAAGATCGAGACGCACAAGGACTTTGACTCCCTGATCGGAGGAACAGCAACCGCTCCGCTGAACGGAGCGATCTTCAGAGATGTTAAGACTGGAGTGAGCACATCGAAATCGCAGGACAGCAACGAAAACAAGGTGTTTGATAAATTTGAGTTGAGCTCAAAGTACAAAGGGGTGGAAAGCTACCTGAACGCCAGCCAGATGACTTGGAGGAAGTCATGGGTGACACACGCGAATCCTACCAGTGCGACAAGAGCAGGGAAGATCGGAACTCCAGAGGGACAGGCTCCTGCGATCAATGGGACTTGGCTAAACATGGGGCTGACCTCAACGAAAAGAGGATCGGTATATCAGGTGACCGAGGAATGGAGAGCGAGCGGTAAGGACGGATGGGATGCGATCATCTATCCGACAGGAGGGTAAATGCAGCAATTCCTATCACAACTGCCGGAAGTAAAAGCCGGGGACAAAATGGAGGACGTGCTGACGGCCTCGTATCTGAACGCCATCAACGGAGCTTTGCTTGCATTGGCGAACGGAGAGAACATCCAAAGTGGCGAGAACACCAGAAAGAAGGGTGGAGCGGGCTGGGTGGTGATCTCTTCCGATCAACCACTACAAGAGACAATAGGAGAAGAACACGGATGCCCGTTCGATTTGTGGCGGGAAATCGTAAACGATAGTGACGACGAAGACGACGGAGACGAGGATTCAAGCGGAGACACCGCCCCCCACTCATCATGGTCTGCGGTGAAATACTCAGTCTGTAATCCTTTGAGTCCTGAAGAGGGGGTATCCATCTTAGGGGTTCCAGTCCTATCAAGGATGTCGGAGATCAAGAGCACTGAGGATGATGCTGGCTGGCGTTCGTATTTCTCGATAGTGGCAGGCGGGGGTGAAGAAACGTGGCTGGGATTCAACATGAGCGCCTTGTGTGAGATCGATGGGGCGACCATCTATGGATACTCAAGGCCGCTTGATGTGGGCAACTTCCAGTTGTCGGCGGAGGCAAATGTAGATGCGTTGACCGGAGATTCATTCTTGCGTCTCTGGGGATTGGCGACAAACACCTACGCCACACTCGCGACCCAGAACGGAGCCGTTGATCTTGATAGCAAATCATTCATGTGGGGATACGCGATGTTCGAGCTGTTCAACTACTCGGCAGAAGCCAGCGGCACGGAAGCATTCTACAGGCTCTTCGACAACATTGGATTAAGCTACCTGAACGCGAGTATCGATGCACTGGAATGCGTCGTTCATGGGTATGCTTCCACTGAGGTTTACAACTACAAGTTGGGAGCAAGTATCACGGACGACTCATCATTCTTGCGGGTCTGGGGAGATCAATCGAATGTTTATGCGACGATTGCGACGGAGGAGCTAAAATCATTTGTTTGGGGGTATTCAACAGCAGCGATTACGAGATACGACTACAGCTTGGAATCAAACGTCGCCGACCAAATCGCGAGATTAAAGCTATGGGACATATCCGCCTCAGTTTATACGCAAGTCGCGGCAGAAGTTGGGAAGTCTTATGTGTGGGGAGCGGCAGAGGACGAGAAATACAACTATCGACTCGGAGCAGAGCAGTCAGAGGACTCATCATACCTTCGAGTGTGGGGTGAAAACGCGAATGTTTATGCTTCAGTCTTTACCGGAGTAAACCTTTCGAGCGTCTATGGATATTCAAATGACAATCTTTGGAACTATAAGATTCAAGCGACTGCGGACACCGGTAAATTCGAGCTATATTCGACCTCACTTGATGGCTACGCGCAGATGTACGCGATCCCCGGTAACGCGGGATTCAGTTGTTCAAACACGGATGAAATCGCTTCCACCCTTGAGCCATCAAGTCTGGTCCTTGTCGAGAACGACAATGAGACGACGCTATGGGCTGAGGGGCTCACGATTACGGATGGCACATCAACAATCAGCGCACTTATTTCGGAGATCACGGGGCTCACCGCATCATTCAAAGAGATTGAGCGATGTGACGGAATGAAAGCCAAAGTGCTTATGACGGAGTGGTATTAGTATGAGCCTTACGGGATCAGGATTTCATGTGCCTTGGGCAACGCCGGGAGGGACATCATGTT
>Ga0105055_10002046_pt1 | contig 31965 bp, 53 predicted proteins | sample BON03_FD_78090 | JGI IMG/M metagenome (GOLD analysis project Ga0105055, IMG submission 78090) | Freshwater microbial communities from Lake Bonney liftoff mats and glacier meltwater in Antarctica - BON-03 | ecosystem: Environmental > Aquatic > Freshwater > Ice > Glacier meltwater | place: Lake... | reverse complement strand
TTTAAAGAAGATGCTGATCTTCATGAAGTCCAACTTGCCCGCGTTGGATCTCCAGGCGCTTCTTCTCGCAGATGGATCGATCATGTAACCAAAAAGAGAACTGAATTATCTCAATCCCGCCGCAAAAATGCTAAGAAGCTTGAAGTTGTAGAAGCAGTTGATCCAGACTACGAAAAGAAACTTCAAGCACATTTAGAGTTATCTAAAAAGATTATAGATAAATATGGTGGAATACATCAGAGAACACCAAAGGGTAATGGATTTGTACATGCAGCAGCATTTGGAAAGCCAGATCATGTTGTTCTTCGTAATAATCATGAAGACGATAGAATAGTCCATATTAAACATTTAAAGACTGAGCAGGATTATATGAAGAAAGAATCTATGGATGAAGCTTGGACGGAAAAAGACAGATTTGGTAAAGACGTTGTTAATGTAAAAAATCCATGTGGTAAAGGATTTAGTCAACAGGGTGTTCATATAGTCAATGGAAAAGAAGTACCTAGCTGTGTAAAGAACACCAATGAGTCTTGGATGATGTCACATCAAGGGGCTGGTGGTGAACCTGAAAAGAGATACGACAAGTGGGGAAAAGATGGTGTTGATAAGTGGAAATCTGCAGTATCTACAACTCACGGAAAACATGTTAAGTTTGAGAAGAAAGATTATAAAGATCATTCTAAGACACATGCTCATGTTGGTGAAACTGAAGTAGGTAGATATTCTCATTACAATGATTCGTCTTCAATGTTGAGGAAGAAAATTAATGAGTCTAACAATACTCCACATGTAAGACCCCATTACGGTGATACTAATAAGCCTGAAGCTCAGACCGGATGGAAAGCATCTAATAAACATGGTAAAGTAAAATTGTTTGGAATGAAATTCCAAGATTCTGCTAACAGACACGCTGGTCTTAATGAAAACTGGTCAAAGGGTTCTAGTACATCTTATGACTCTGATAGAAAAAAAGCAGTTCAATTGCATGCGGCTTTAAAGAAATCCGTCAGTAGCATGAAGGGTATGGACCGCGATTCAGTTGAATATCATACAGCAGCAGAAAATCACGCAAAAATGGATGCTAAATACATTAAACATTCATATCACGCTGGACAATATGGGTCTATGCAAGATGCGAAGAAAGATCATTCGAAATCTATGAGTGATGCTAAACGGCATAGAGAACATCTGAATAAACTTTCAGAAGAATCGATAGTTGAAGGTGATCCCAATCCAGCTCATAGAGAAGTTGGTACAGACTCAGCAACTAAAATATTTGCTAATGACACACCCGGTCAAGGTAAGCATACAAAATGTGGTACACCAGATTGTTGCGGTGAATGCAATTCGGTTAAAGAAGGAAAAATCGAAGGAATTCCTGTAGTACATACCAACTCTGTAGATAGAAGAAGAGTGAAAGTCCAGACCCCTAGTGGAAAAGTGGTCTGGAGAAACATCAGATCATCTAGAGATATAATTAAATAGGAAATTAATATGGCAGGACTACCCCGCATTATAAGAGACATCATGTCTTTAAGCAAATCAAATGGCAAAACACTTGAGACTAAATCGGGTGCAGCTGAAGAAAAAATAGATAGACCTGAGCAATATACACCATCTGATATCGTTGCAAATAGATATCTAAGAAAATCACTGCATAAAGCACAGATTAAATCCAAAATAATTGATAATCCATAATTAATAAATAAAAGAAAAAGGTTTATAAACATGACAAGCATTAAAGACATCATTAAAAATATTACTGCTCCAGTCACTCTTATCGCTGAAGAAGTGAATAATGTGCAGCCAGAAGCAGTTGTTGAAGAAGAACAGATAGATGAACTAAGCAAGCAGACTCTTGGTAATTATGTTGTGAAATCGTCTGAAAATCGTGCTACTAATGCACGACAATACATGACTAAACATGATATCGATTCAGCTGATACTCTTGGAACACTGAGAAACATTAGAAACCGCAAACGTGGTATTTCTAAAGCTATTGACAAGCTTACTAAAGAAGAATTAGATATTACTGAAGCAAGAGAACGCACTCCAGCATTTAGATTTATACATAAGCCCGGTGATAAAGGATCTGAAAAGAAGCTTGCTGATCTTAAAGCTAATAAAGCTCCACATGAAGTTGTTTCTATGAAGCCCCGCCTTGGCAAGAACAGTCCACATGCTGATCTATATAAGAAAGGCGGAGAGCTTAGTCGCAACAATGGCCATAGAGATATAAAAAAGCAACACGCTAGTCATTTTGACGTATATGTTCACCCAAAACATGATCATCCACATTGGACAAAAATTCGCGCTGCCGAAGATGCTGAAAGACATAAGCAACATCTTGTCAATAGATCGGCTTTACGTAAAAAATTCCACGAAGTCGCACATAAAGTATTAACAAAACATGGATATGATAAAGTTGGCGAAAGTACCCACGATACAGTTTACGCACACTTCAATAAGAAAACTGGTGTTCATCATACTGCCACAGTAAGTAATGAAGGTGTCGGCGCGGCATTTAATACAAATAAAGCTACTGGTTCTATATTTCATGCAAACTCTACAGCTAATGCTGATCATCATAAAGAAACTATGGACAATTTGCCGGTAAAATTTGAAGCTCATGTTTTAGGTGAACATGAAAAACATTTAACTGGATATCATAGTATGAGAGAAGATTTTCAAATTAACTTTGAAGAAGAGCTCATAGAACATGAAGAGTATGGTTTAGGCAATATCATATCTGAAAACGACGAAACGGTAGAAGTAGCATTCGAAACCGGCATTATTTTGTTAAATAAATAATATTAAGAAAAGAATAATAGGAGAACTAAATGACTTGGGGAAATACAGATGATGCAGCAAACTCAGTAAGTTATGCACCATCACAAGCAGGTAAAACATCTAATACAGGTAATCAGACAGCGTTGTTTGGTAATACAACAGTTGGTACCTTTGAAGCCGGAAAAGCAACTGGACAATTTGGTGTTTCAACTGCTGAAATGGCAAATACTGGCGGTGAAGCTCAGAAAGTAACTCATGCTGGTTGGGTGTTAAGAAATGCCGGAACGGGTTCTATTGAATCTATCGTAGTTAGTGTAGGCGGTACCACATATAACAATACTGATGTTATCAGTATCACTAGTGATACAGCAAACGCTGCAGCAACTTTAACTACAAATGCTACAGGTGGTATTACTTCTGTAACAATTACCAACGCAGGCGCTGGCTTCGTTGCAGTTAATCCAACAGTTCTTATTGCTAATTCTACCGCAGGCGCAACTGGTGGTTCTGGTGCAACTCTTGTTGCAACTGCTGGTGGCAGAGCAGGTAGAGTAAATTACGAAACATTAGTTGCAATGGGCAGTATTACTGGCGATGCATCTGACGACGCATTACTACCAGAATAATTGGGATATTAAATTATGACTAGTAGAGCTAGAAAAATAAATGAATTGCCCGCGGCTACAACTATTGACTCTGATGATCTTATTGTTATAGAAAAGGTCACTGGAGCCAACAGTGTAACGTCGCAAATTAATGGAAACAATTTGAAAACCGCATTATTTGCCGGACCGTATGATGACGATACAGCTGCAGCAGCAGGAACTGTATTATTAGGTGAACCATATTATACGACAACAGGTGCGCTTAGAATTAGAATAGTGTAATTATATGAACCCCGAAATGTTGAATGACGACAATTTTCTTCTTTATGCAGCAAGACATTATGACAGTTCACAATGTCATGATCCAAAAGAATTTGACGACGATTTAAAGAGATTTAAATACATTAAAAGATTATTTGGAAAATACAAAGATGGTGGTGAATTGAGAGAACGATTAATCTTAAATCATATCATTATTATCTATAATGTATTCGGTGCAGGAGCTACTAAAATGTTATTTTATAAGTTGCACATGTATCAAGAATATTTAAAACCGTTTGTGGTTCTACTAAATATGATGCCAGATAAAATAGAAAACGAGACTATCATATACGCAAGTGATATACATATGGATGATCATATCGTTGGTGTATTAAGGAAACTTTAATGAATATTGAAACTGTAGATAAACACATTGGTGCATTAAGATCTAAATTTAAAACGACAGCGCCAAGACATGCAACATATCATAGAGATGGGTCTGATATACCAAATGTAAAATATGTAAAAAGCGATGAAGATCATCAAAAGATCTTTAATCATCTAAAGAAAAGTGGTTTTAAAAAAACTGAAGGATACGATCCAAACCCAAACACTTGGTCCATGGGTCATTCGGCTGAAAGAATGTATTCTTATTCAGATCCAGTTCATCATAAGGATGGTTTATCAGTACATATTTCTAAAGAGCATAAGGGTATGACACATGTTCACTTCTCTCATAAGCGCAAACTTAAAGAAGAATTCATCAAAGAAGAGCAAATTACTAGTAATGTCGCAGCTCTAGAAGCTCCATTCAGAAAAATTGCTGATGAACTTAAAACAAATTCAGTTTCTTTAAAGAAAAGAAATGAAAAGATGTCTAATGCATTTGAGCATTATCACAATATGTATAATCATCTAGCAATACAATCAAGTTTGAATAGACCAGAAAACGTGGCACACATTTTTGAAACGTTAGATGAAGATGGTGCCAAATTCATCAATGAAATATTAGATGAAAATGAACAGCAGACAGTGTTAGAAGAATTAAAAAATATTGGAATAGAATTATGACCAATGAAGAAGCTCCAACAAATTCAGCAGGCGGTGGGCAAGTGGCAGCAATTGGTGTAGGTCCAGATGGCGAACCGCCAGCAAAAAAGAAAAAGAAAGACGCTACATTTAAGCGCATGTCGTCTTTTAAAGATTATCTTGTAAAGGGTAAGGTTTAATGTTTACTGGTATTTTGATGAAAATTGGATTTAGCATACTTGGCGGATTTAAATGGATCGGCCAGTTTCTAAAAGATAATTGGAAATGGGTGCTTCCTATTCTATTAGCCCTTGGTGCTTATTGGTATCACAACCATGCTGTAAAAACTGCATACGGAAATGGATATCTGGGTGGTGTTAAAGATGAACAGGCAGCCATTCAAGAAAGAATGGATGCTGAAAATAAAAAGAATCGCGAATTCGAGCAGATGTTAAATAGCGCGATTAGTGAATTTGGTAGAGGATTAATTACCGAAACGGCTGAAAGAGTTGCGATCGAAGCGAAATTGAATAAATCAATTCAAACGATTATTAGAGACAATCCTATCTATGAACAGTGCCAGGTAGATCAGGGTGTTACTGATGCTAGAAATCAGATTAGAAAATTAGGACCGGGTCCCGTGGCTAGAATGGAATTACCAGATGCAGAATAAAATTTTAATCGTAATAGCCAGCCTCACTCTTGTTGGTTGCGCTACCACTCACGAATTTACTCCAGATGGTGTAACACCTGTTCGAATTCCAGATTTACCAGCAGGGCTTTCTATTAAGGCCAACCAGATGCCACAAATTGAAAGCAACAGTATGGGAGCACATGTTAGTGCTGGTGTTGATGCTGATATTGCTTATAACGATGTCGCATTTAAATATAACCATTTAATTGATTTATACAATTGTGTTAAGCAATCAATTAACAATAAAACAGATTTGAAAGAGTGTTTAGATGGCCCAACCGAATCCACTAGATAATAAACAGGCGATAGTTCAATATATTCTTTCGAATATAACGAAGCTTGCAAACAGTGCCAACCCTGATGATGCTCGTCAGCTGATTATGTTGGTTGCTGCAATATCTCTATTGAATCTTGGAAACACCCCTCAGATAATTTCTAGTGCTCGTCGTGTTGCTCAATTGTCTATGATTAAATCGAAATCTAAAAAGAAATAAATACAATATGATTTGATGACTTTTCTCTGTAATGTATAATTAAATAGGAGAAATAGAATGAAAATATTAGCGCGTATTGTTAACTGGTCTGTCATAGTAATAAACAGTGTACTAGACTTTACAAGAGTATCATGGCGGCCAGCTGCATGCATTGGCATGGCAGGAAGCGTCATTATTCATGGAATATATTTACCATTATCTACAGGTGTCAGTGCTGATTTGATGGGCCTTACTGGATTAATAACAGCTGTAGTTGCAGGATTTGCCATAAGAGAATATGGTAAACTTAAGGGAACTATCGAGTAAATTGTATATATAGTTTAGTATTACATTATGTGAGCAATTTAAATATGTACTCCTGGATAGATACTAAATATATCAATCTACTTTCACCAAAACTTCAAATGTTTAAAAGATCGGGCGGATCCTATAATTTTAGGTGTCCGATCTGTGGTGACTCTCGAAAATCAAAAACTAAAGCGCGCGGTTGGATTTATCCAAAGGACGGACATGTGAGATTTCACTGTCATAATTGCAATGCGAGTATGAAGTTCAAATATTTTCTTAAACAGATAGACAATCCACTTTATTATGAATACCTGAAAGAGGTTCTTGTGGATAAAGATGGTCCTAAGAAAGAAACCGATCTTCAGCAATTTGTTAATAAAATGAAAAAGCCAGTCTTTGCAAAGACAACTAAAATTGCTGATCTTAAAAAGATATCACAATTGGCGCCAGATCATCCTGCTAAATTATATGTGATGAAAAGAAGAATTCCACCACACGTTCATCATAAACTATACTATGCACCAAAATTTAAAGCATGGACAAATAGCCAAATAGCAAACAAATTTGAAAGTCTAGAATTCGATGATGGTAGAATTATCATTCCACTCCTAGACGAAGCTGGCGACATGTTTGGCTATCAGGGTAGGTCTCTAAAGAAGAACGATAATATGAAATATATTACAATTTTGCTTAATGATGACAGACCTAAAGTTTTTGGATTAGATAGCATAGATAAATCCAAGCGTGTTTATGTCTTAGAGGGTCCGTTGGATGCATTGTTTCTTAGTAACTCTATAGCATCATGTGGGGGCAAACTTGAAACAAACATTGAAGCATGTGATATCGAAAATCATGTTATTGTTTATGACAATGAACCACGTGGAAAAGAAACAATTCGCAAAATGGAAGATTCAATTAATGCTGGACACAACATTTGCATATGGCCAAATGATATCATTCAAAAAGATATAAACGATATGGTGTTGGCTGGATTCACTCCATTAGAAATAAAAAATATCATAAATGAAAACACGTACGATAATTTGTCAGCGAAAATGCAAATGTTAGAATGGAAAAAGATATGACTATTAATGAAGAAGTAGATGATTTTATCATCGGCTTGCCAGAAGCACCCGACAAAAGAGTATATATAGTTTTATATAATATTGACTTCCACAAAAACTTTATGAAAAGAATTTGTGAATTGAGATCAGAAGAATATGCCGAACACGTGACGCTTTTAGATAAAAACGCGGTCATAGGTGGGCGGCGGGATTTATGGATTTTTAAACCAACACACTATTATGTTGGTAATGGCTACAATTGAGGATAAACAATGATGAATTTTAATGAATTTGTAATAGAACAGAAAGGTGATCACAAAGATGGAACATACATTTCTGTTAAATTAAGCAAACAAGACTCAGCAAAGCTTGACTTTTGGGCAACTGAAAATGGAATAAAGAATCTTATAGACCCTTCAGAATATCATACCACAGTAATATATTCAAAGAAGGGCATACCAGATTCTAAAGGATATGATCTTGATCTTCCAATAGAAGCTAAAATATCAGGATGGGAAATATTTGATTCACAGGGAAGTACCAAATGTCTAGTTGGTGTATTAGACAGCAAAGAATTAGTAAAGCATCACAACAACATCATGAGCACATATAAGGGTACTTATGATTTTCCGAAATATATTCCACATATCACACTAACATATAATAATGCAGATCGTGGCATTCCAAAAGAACTACCCGATTTTAATCTTAAGTTTGATACTAGAGATTTTCAACCCATTCGACCAGATTTTATACCGAAAAGCAAATCATAATGAGAATTGAAACTGAAGAATATCTTGATTTTTCACAAGTTCTTCTTAAGCCAAAAAGATCTAAATTGACTTCTAGACTTCAGGCTAACATTACTAGAAATTTTAAATTCCTCTATTCAAATATAGATTTTAATGACTGTACTCCGATAATTGCTGCTAATATGACTACTGTTGGAACATTTGAAACTGCTAAAGTGTTATCAGATAATGCAATGCCAACATGTATACACAAATTTTATAACATTGATGAACTAGAAGCTTTTTTTAAAATAGATCCTAACACAGAATTTTTCTATACTATGGGGTCGGGTCAAGAAGAATATGATAAGTATGTTACACTGGTATCGAAGATTGGTTATACTCCAAACGTGTGTATCGATGTTGCAAACGGATATTCGGAAAGCTTTGTAAAATATGTGTCTAAAGTTAGAGCGTTTGTTGAAAATAATGCCACAATCATGGCTGGAAATGTTGCAACACCAGAAATTACAGAAGAATTAATTCTGAATGGTGCCGATATTGTAAAAGCTGGAATCGGTTCAGGTGCACTTTGTACAACTCGTTCAGTTACAGGTGTTGGCATACCGCAATTTTCATGTGTTGCTGAATGTGCTGATGCTGCTCATGGTGTTGGTGGTATGCTTTGTTCAGACGGCGGGATTACATGTCCAGGTGATGTTGTAAAAGCTTTTGGTGCAGGCGCTGATTTTGTGATGGTTGGATCTGAGTTTGCTGGCCATACTGAAAATTCGGATTCTGGTAATAATGTTACAATATATGGTATGAGTTCATCCATGGCTCAAGAGAAACACTACACAGAAAATAAATCATACAGATCAAGTGAAGGCCGAGAAGCTGTTATAGAATTCAGAGGCGATATACAAGACACACTAAATTATTATTTTGGTGGGCTTCGCTCTGGAATGACATATATTGGAGCTCAAAACATTAAAGAGATTCCAAAAAGAGCAACCTTTATCAAAGTGTCTAAAATATTAAATGAGACACATCTACACAATACCGTAAGGATTAAATAATGACCGAAGCAGTATCACTAGTATCGCTATCTTCACCATCAGCTGAAACTGACTGTAAAACGGCTGAAGAATTGATTGCTTATGTAGCAAGAGTAAGTGCGAAAGAAAATCAGGGAAATAAATCGACAGCACAATCTCTAATTAATTTTTTAATTACTCATAATCATTGGTCTCCATTAGAGATGGTTAATATGACATTGGAAATTAATACTACGAGAGACATTGCACGACAATTACTTCGTCATAGATCATTTTCGTTTCAAGAATTTAGTCAGAGGTATGCTGAAGTAAATACTGATGATTTTGTTTTGAGAGAAGCGAGATTACAAGATTCAAAAAACAGACAAAATAGTATGAAGTCGCATGATATGGGTCTACAGACTGAGTGGAACAAAAAACAACAAAGTGTTATTAGAGCTGCAACAGAAGCATATGAATGGGCAGCAGCACATAATATCGCTAAAGAACAGCGCCGCGTTGTTTTACCAGAAGGACTAACACCATCTAGAATGTATATGCAAGGCAATATACGCTCGTGGCTGCACTATTGTTTATTGAGAATGGGGAATGGTACTCAATTAGAACACATAATGATAGCAAATAGAGTGTGGTTAATCCTTCATCAACACTTTCCAAACATAACAAAAATATTTCATGAGCATCAAAGAGAAATTCAAAATATTCTCCTAGCTTATGATAATGAACAAGAGGCCTATCAGAATGCAAAATAATAGATTACATATAGTGTGCGATTGTAACACTTTAGAACATCATATTTAGATAGAATAATAGAGCACATGAAAAAATATAAAAATAAGGACCAACATGCCACAAATACACGTAATTAAAAGAGACGGCTCAAAAGAACTCTTAGATATAGAAAAAATTCACAAAGTATTATATTGGGCATGTGAGGATATTACTGGCGTTTCAGTATCTGAAATTGAACTGAAATCAGAAATTCAGTTTTATACCAACATAGAGACTGCGACGATTCATGAAACCATGATTCGATCTGCTGCCGAACTTATCACTGAAGACTCACCGAATTATCAATATGTTGCTGGTAGACTTATAAACTATCATCTTAGAAAACAAATCTATGGTTCACATAAAGTTCCTAATCTCTTTGAACATTACAAAAAGATAACAGATCTTGGGTATTACGATAAACAGCTAATGGATTTATATGATGTGGATGAGTGGGAATATTTAGATAAAATAATAGATCATTCGCGTGATGATGATATTGCCTATGCCGGCATGGAACAGTTGCGCGGCAAGTATCTTGTTAAGGATAGAGCATCTAGTGAAATATTTGAGACACCACAAATAGCGTTCATGTTGATTTCAATGACTCTATTTTCTCATTATAATAAATACAATAGGATGAAGTGGGTTAAAGATTTATATAATGCTATATCACAATTCGATATAAGTTTACCTACTCCCATTATGGCTGGCGTCAGAACTCCTGACAGACAATTCAGCTCTTGTGTATTGATTGAAAGTGGAGATTCTTTGGATTCAATTAATGCTACTTCGTCTGCTACAGTTAAATACGTATCTCAGAAAGCTGGCATTGGCCTTGGTGCAGGTCGTATCCGTGCCCTTAAATCTCGTATTAGGAACGGCGCTGCTGTGCACACTGGTGTTATTCCTTTTTATAAGCTCTTTGCTTCTTCTGTTAAATCCTGCAATCAGGGCGGAGTTCGTGGGGGGTCTGCGACACTTCACACAGTTATTTGGCATAAGGAAATAGATGATATTCTTGCTCTGAAGAGCAATAAGAAAACAGTAGAAACTAGCTGTAGAAATTTGGATTATTCCATTCAATTGTCTAGACTGTTTTATGATAGACTTATTAGTGGCGGCGATATAACACTGTTTTGTCCAAATGATGTTCCAGATTTATACGATGCGTTTTTTAAAGATCAAGACGAATTCGATAGATTGTATGTTAAGTACGAAAAATCTTATAAGATTGAAAAGACGACTGTTCCAGCGATTGAAGTATTTTCTAAACTGATGCAAGAAAGAAAAGAAACTGGTCGCATATATTTCATGAATGTGGATCATTGTAATACTCACAGTTCATTCAAACAAGATTTAGCTCCAATTAGAATGAGCAATCTCTGTCTATCAGGAAATACTGATATTGTTATAATGAATGATAATGGTGAGATCAAAGATATTAAAATTAAAGATTCTATTGTTGGTGATAAAATATATTCCCGTGATTTAAACAAAGGCAAGGACGAATTTCGCGAAATTAAAGCTTTCGCGAAAACCGCACAAGACGCTAGTGTTATGAAAATTACTGATGAAGAAACAGGTAAATTTATCATTTGTACACCAGAACATAAAATATACACACAAAATCGTGGATATGTGATGGCTGAGGATCTTCTTGAAAGCGACATTTTAAAGTTTCAGGATTAGTTGGAATATGTATTTCTATAAATATAAAATAAAGGGAAATACATATGGCGATAGTATATATGGTATCAAACAATATTAACAATAAGAAATATATTGGACAGACAATTAGATCGTTGACCGAAAGATGGAACTCTCATATTTCAGCTAGCAGACAAGGTAGCAAATTTAGATTTCATTCAGCCATTAGAAAATATGGTGTGGAAAATTTTACATTAGAGATCATATTTGAAAGTGATAATGTTGAATTGATTAAAAATAAAGAAGCAGAGCTCATAATTAAACACAACACAATGACTTTTGGATATAATGCTTGTCCTGGTGGTACAGGCGGGTGGGTGGTAAAAACTGAAAATTATGAGACTTGGCGCACTAATAACCATAAACATACTATAGGAAGATTAAATGGTAATGCAATATCGACTACAAATGATGAAATTGTCGATATTGCATTGTTGTTTATTAAGGAAAATTGTTACATACCATCACATGCTAAATTGATAAAATATTCTAAAGACAAAAAAATACCAAAAAGTTTTACGAAATATAGATTCAATGGACGGTATAAGAATCTCGTAAAAATATTAGAAAATAAAACTAACATTAAATATGTTCCATATTACAAATGTAAGAAACAAAAAGAACAACTTTCAAAAATCGTAACTGGAAAAAAATGGTTTTTTTGTAAAGACATAAAAAGCAATAGATTGTGTCATGAACATGAATTAGATATAAAATTAAACTGGAAAAAGGGTAGAATGACATCATGGGATTAAGACTAGAATATTTAACTGATGTAGAAGATGTTTATGACGTAACGGTTGATAAAAATTTAAATTTTTATGCTAATGGTATTTTAGTTCATAATTGCCAAGAAATAACATTACCAACTCATCCACTTACTAGCATCTACGATGGAGAACCATCTAAAGAGCCAGTTCAAATTAACTGGAGTGATTGGGACGCATATGAAGAATTCAAAATATCGAATTCAGATTATGTTTACAAGCGCGGAAAGGGTCAGCACACCGACACATTTGCTTATGAAGTCATAAATTATATCAATTTTGATAGCGCTTATAGGTGTGTTTACGAATTAGCTGAGAGTGATTCTAAAGCAGAAATTGCACTATGTACATTGGGAGCAATCAATTGGGGCAAAATTAAAAAAACTGAAGATTTCATGAAGCCAGCTAGATTGTTGGTTAGAGCTTTAGATGCACTATTAGATTATCAGTCGTATCCAGTTAAAGCTGCTGAAAATGCAACCATGAATAGAAGGCCACTTGGAATTGGTATCATCAATTTTGCATATTGGATTGCTAAGAATGGTATGACATATAGTGAACCAAATTTAGAGCTCATCCATGAATACGCCGAAGCATGGTCATATTATTTGATTAGAGCATCTGTAGAATTAGCAGAAGATTTTGGTCCATGCCCACTATCACACCAGACAAAATATGATGACGGTATTATGCCAATTCATACATACAAAGAAGCTGTTGATGAATTAGTAAACCCAGACTATAAATTGGATTGGAATGAACTATCAGAAAGATTGAAGAAGAGCAAGATTAGAAATTCTACATTAATGGCTCTAATGCCATCAGAAACATCTTCTCAAGTTTCTAATTCTACTAATGGTATTGACCCTATCAGAGAGATAGTTTCTATTAAACAATCTAAAGATGGTGTACTAGCACAAGTTGCGCCGGAGCCAATTAAATTTAAGAACAAGTATGAAAAGATGTGGGATGCTAAAACACCACACGGTTATATAAAAATTATGGCAGTACTTCAAAAGTTCATTGATCAATCTATCTCAACAAATACGACTTATAATCCAGAGCATTATCCAGATGAGATGCTGTCTGAGGCTGGATTGCTTACAGACATGTTGATGATGTATAAATATGGTATCAAGACAGCATATTATTTTAATACAAATGACGATGCTGGAGAGATAGAAGTCCCAGATGCCGATGTTGAAGCAATGGAAGATGAAACGTGCGGCGCTTGCGCGATATAATGAGAGTAATTTAATGTCTGTTTTCAATTTAAATAATAAGACGCCACATCATAAGAGAACTATGTTCTTTGGAGAATCTGTTGATGTGGCAAGATACGATAAGTTTAAATATCCACAATTCGACAAACTAAACGATAAGCAATTATCATTCTTTTGGAGACCCGAAGAAATAGATATATCTAAAGACTTCAAGGATTTTAAAACTTTAAGTCCACATGAACAGCATATGTTTACTGCTAATTTGAAAAGACAAATCTTGCTAGATTCTGTTCAGGGTAGAGCGCCTTCTTTAGCATTTCTTCCTATAGTATCATTACCAGAATTGGAAAATTGGATTACTACATGGACTTTCTCTGAAACGATTCACTCTAAATCTTACACACATTTAATTAAAAATATCTATTCAGATCCGTCTAAGGTTTTTGATGAAATAAAAGAAATAACTGAAATCATCGATTGCGCTAAGGACATTAGTAAATATTATGATGATTTGATTTTGTGTAATAGTATGTTGAGTCCTCATTCAGCCCACGCTATTACTACATATGAACACAAAAAGGCTCTATGGCTTTGTCTGAATGCTGTGAATGCTCTTGAGGGAATTCGTTTCTATGTAAGCTTTGCAATTTCGTGGAACTTTGCAGAACTTAAGAAGATGGAAGGCAATGCAAAGATTATTAAATTCATTGCAAGAGATGAAAATTTACATTTAGCATCCACACAACAGATGATAAAGCTATTACCAAGTGATGATAAAGATTTCAAAAAGATAGAAAAAGAATGCCAACCAGAAGTTATTCAAATGTTTACTGATGTGGTAAATCAAGAAAGAGATTGGGCAAAATATGTCTTCAAAGACGGTTCCATGATCGGCATCAATGAAGCACTTTCAGTAGAATATTTGGAATGGATAGCAAATAAAAGAATGCTAGCAATAGGTCTACCATCTCCATATAAAGGTGGTTCCAATCCACTCCCATGGACACAAAAATGGATTGCTGGCTCCGATGTCCAAACCGCACCTCAAGAAACAGAAATAAGTAGTTATACAATCGGGGCTGTTAAAAAAGACATTCGAGATGATACATTTAAAGGATTTTCATTGTAATTTATTACGCAGAAAATATTGAGAATGAAACAATAGCATATCAGTACGAAGAAAAGATAATAAGAAAATTCGGAAGAAGAGATATAGATGACGGTGGAATATTATTAAATATCTGTCTAGGTTCAAATCCACCCGCTCACCGCGGAAAAACATATTCTGAAATTATGGCTCCTAAAGCTGATATTGAACTAAAAGAAAGAAAATTACCCAATGAAGTGGCATGAATGCACAGAGTGCGGCGCGGAGTTTAGAATCGTTGCCGACACACATATACATCCAGAGTTTTGTCCGTTTTGCGCGACAGAGCTTCCCGTAGAAGATGACGATGACGAAGACGAGGATGAGGATGACTATTAAAATCTAATAAATATATTTTTAATACAACAAAGATTGAAAATATGAATTGGATTTACGAAGGCGTCGAGTTTGAGAATGATGGAGAATATTATGGATTTATCTATTTAATAGAAAACATAACTAGTGGTAAGAAATATATCGGAAGAAAGTTTCTAACTAAAGCTGGATATAAAACCGTCAAAAAGAAAAGAAAAAAAATTAGAGTAGAATCCGATTGGAAAGATTACTACGGCTCGTCGCTGTCATTAAAAAAAGACATTGATGAACTTGGAATTGAAAATTTTAAAAGAACAATTTTAAAGCTATGCAAATCTAGAGGTGAATGTAATTACCAAGAAGCCAAAATGATTTTTGAAGCTGATGCCGTTATTGATGATAATTACTATAATAGTTGGGTTTCGGCAAAAGTACATCGAGGGCATGTATTAGCTTTAGTTTTTAATAGTGCGGAGAATTTATGACGTGGGTAAAATATTAGAACATAAGCATTTGATTATTACAGGAAGAATTAACAATCCACCGCGAGATACGGCATATATAGATATGTGGATGAAAAAACTTGTTAATTCTATTGGTATGAAAATATTAATGGGTCCGTATTCAGTTTATTCTAAAATAGCCGGTAATCGAGGACTTACATCAGTAACGATCATAGAAACATCACATATCGCACTCCATGTCTGGGATGAAGAAGAACCTGGAAAGCTCCAACTTGATGTATATTCATGCAGCACATTGGACGTTGATGTAGTATTAAAAGCAATAGACGAATTTGAGCCGCAGAACATGAATTACTATCTGATCGATAGAGATCAAGAACTAAAATTAATAGCATCACAATAAGGAATATATGATGGGTAAAAAGAAGCATCGCAATGGATATACATCCAAGGGCCAAAGAAGAAATGTTAGCAAAGAAAATTGTAAAATGGTAAAAAATAATGTCAGCGCTGTCGACAAAGCGCTCAACATTATTGAAGCGTGGAGAGCAGGCAAAAATCCATGGATAAGTGTTGTCGATATAAATCGTGCTCAAGGGCGCCAACATACTAGAGTTCGTGCTAACGATTGTTACGGCAATCCGAAATTTCTATCATTAAGACAGGGTAAATCATGACAACAATAATTTACAGTAAAAAGGCATGTCCAAATTGTGATTATTCTAAAATGTTGATGCAATCTAGAAATCAACCTTATATTGAAACTGTTATCGGTGAAGACATTACCCGAGAAGAATTTATGACAACATTTCCTGGAGTGATGTCTGTACCATACATTATCATAAACGGAAAACCTATAGGCGGTTTCACAGAATTAAAGGAATATTATAATGGACTTGAAAGCAAAACCTTCCTTACAGAAGACTGACGTTGTAAAACTACTACAATCAAATCGTATGGACGTAGTTTTTAGAAAGACTGATGGGACAATGAGAAAAATGCATTGTACATTGATGGAAGATTATCTTCCAGAGAAATCAGAAGAAACTAGATCACATACACCAAATGATGAAGTTGTTTCGGTTTGGGATTTAGAGAAGCAAGATTGGAGAGCATTCAGACTGGATGCCGTTAGTGAAATTAGAAGTGTGAATATCAATGGAAATTAATGGTGGAAAACTAATTCGCAATGAGACTAATCAGAAATCTATGGGTGGAAGTGAAATTATTGCTACTGCACTGGTCAACAAATTAAATCCAGATTTATTAAAAGAATTTCAAATCGTTAATTCTCGTGTAAGAGAACTAGACGACAGCAAAGTTCGTGTATTTGTTGCTCATGATCTTCCTGGCGATCCAGAATCTGAATTTCTTAAAGATGGTGGGTATGATGTTTTTCATAAGCTAGTATTTGTATCAAATTGGCAAATGCAAGCATATATGAATCATTATAGAATTCCATGGTCTAAATGCGTTGTAATGCAAAATGCAATAGAACCAATAACAAGAATTGAAAATAAACCAAAAGAAACAATTCGACTTGGATATTGGTCTACTCCTCATCGTGGATTAAGCATACTCGTTCCAGTATTTCAGAAATTGTGCGAAAAATATGATAACATCGAACTTGATGTATATTCATCTTTCAGTCTATATGGTTGGGAAGAAAGAGATGAAGCATTCGAGCCATTATTTAATACGTGTAGAGAACATGATAAAATCAATTATCATGGTGCAGTATCTAACGATGAAATCAGATCAGCACTCGATGGTATGCATATATTAGCATATCCATCTACTTGGTTAGAAACATCATGTTTAGTTCTTATGGAAGCAATGGCAGCTGGTCTATTATGTGTTCATTCTAATTATGGCGCGCTCTATGAAACCGCAGCAAATTGGACTTGGATGTATCAATATAACGAAGATATGAACGGCCATGCTAATATGTTTTATCAGGTCTTGGATGGTGCTATTCAATCTATGCAGCATGAATTGGTAGAACATCACGTGTCTTCACAATCCTCATGGGCTAATATGAACTATGGTTGGGATAGAAGAGTTCCAAATTGGGATGCGTTCCTATTATCACTAGTAAATGAACCTAGAGATTTACCAAAAGAATCATTTAAATATTCTACTGGTTGACATTCTTTTCGAAATAGTATATAAGAATATATCAAAACAATAAAGGATTAGGTTTATGGCCAAACGTAATAAGGAAAAATCCAAAAACATTGATCAAGTTGGAATGGGTTTCGAACCTGTTCTTACCGAGGTTAATGGTGTTCGTGATATAAATCTTATCAAATCGTTCAACTGGTATAACTACATGTACGATGTCAAAAAGGGTAAAGTATGGTTGATCAAATGGATGAAAGAAAACAACCACACACCAGCTTATATTTCTTCTATTAAACATGCGCCAGATTGGGTAATCAATACCACCGCATGTTGGTCTGCTAAAATGGCTCTTAATGGAACCATTCTGGCACAAGAAAATATCGACTTTATTAATAGACAAATTGGTATTAGTGTTGATCGTCACAAAGCACTTATCGTCGAAAAAGAAGAAGATGACCGACCAAAGCCAACTATTCAATCACGAATTCAAGCCAAAAATCGGGCTCTTGCCGAGCAGGCTGAAGCTCTGGTAGATCAGATCATCGATGGTGAAGAATTGGATATGTATGATTTCCTTCTTCGTAATGAGGGAACACCGGTTCTAGCCAATTTTCTAAAATCCATATACGAGCCAATTCTTGAAGAGCTCATGTCTGATGATGATGATGTTGTGGAAGCATATGGTAAAACACTAAAGCGGTGGCAGAAAATTTATCAGACCATTATTGATGATATCGACCGCTTCGCTAACAACAAAAAGGTGGTTCGCAAGCGTCGAATCACAGTCAAGAAGGTTAAAACAATCAGCGCAATTGTTAAGAATCTCAAATATCAAAAAGAAGATACTACACTCAAGGTTGTGTCGGTCAATCCAGAACAACTGGTTGGAGCATCAAGTGTTTGGCTATATAATACCAAATATAAGTCACTAACCAATCTTAGCACTAATGCACCAACCGGTCTTGGTGTAAAGGGAACCACCATCATTAACTATGATGAGGCTACTGCAATTTCCAAAAAGCTTCGCAAGCCAGAGGAAACTATTGCCAAGCTCCTTGCTTCTGGTAAGGTTGGTGTTAGAACTTTCATGGATGCGCTAACTACTAAACCTGGTGGTGTGAATGGCCGTATAAATAATAATATGATTATATTGAAAGTTATAAAATGAGTAGCCATCAGACCGAAATAGCTGGATCAATAGACACAAATCGCTATGAACACCGCATATATAGTTCATATTCAGTTATAGTGAAAACACATCAGAGCGGAAAATCACTACAAAACAAGTGGGGTGGATATTCACCAATCAATGTTGGTCAGCATGGTTACGTAGCAAAGAAATTTGCGTCTATACGAAAGGGAATGTGATGTTATTTTTAGCAGTAGTCACTATTAATGAAACCATCACATGACTAATGTAATAGCATTTCCTAAGGGAAAGAAGCACTCACCTGTACAAAGTGTAAGTGATGTTATTCGTCATGTTGAAGAAGTTCGCAAAGAACAAATAGAGCTTATGGCCGATGGATTAATACATAACATAGTTCAATCCATTTATGACGACGGATATGATGTTTCTAGCCCACAATGCATTGTTCCTATAGCATACTTAACGGAAACTATCAAGGGTATTCTATGTGCTTCTATGAACATAGACCATCCAATACATCAACACGCAGTAGACTTTTATGAAACTAAAATTGAAGAAGATTAATTTATGATTATCGTTGATTTGAACCAAGTTATTATCTCATCTCTTATGGCATCTCTTGGAACTCACGCTCCAAAACTTATTAATAAAACAGAAGATGAAGGTACATATGAAAATGAATCCCTCCTGCGGCATTTTGTTCTTAATAGTATAAGATCATATAACCACAAATTCAAAGATCAATATGGTGAACTGGTAATTGCATGTGATGCAACAGATTACTGGCGTAAAGACATATTTCCATATTACAAACAGAATAGAAAAAAAGATCGCGATGCGTCAGAATTAGACTGGAACGTGTTGTTCAAAAGTCTAAACAAAATTCGTGATGAAATTATAACATTTCTTCCTTATCGTGTTATTAGAATTGATAGAGCTGAAGCTGATGATGTTATTGCATCTCTCTGCCACGAATTTGGAAATACATCACAGAAGATTATGATTGTAAGCGGTGATAAAGATTTCAAACAGCTCCAGTCATATATGAATGTAGAGCAATATGATCCCGTTCGCAAAAAGAAAATTGTAGAAAAAAATCCAGAAGCATATTTGAAAGAGCACATCATGCGCGGAGATGGTGGTGATGGCATACCAAACTTCTTGAGTCCAGATGATAAGTTTGTAACTGGTGTTAGGGCAAAACCAATCTCAGCTAAGAACATAAATAAGTGGATCTATATGAAACCCGCAGAATTCTGTGATGATCATATGCTTAGGGGTTATAAGCGCAATGAAGCATTGGTTGACCTACAACTAATTCCAGAAAACATTAAGATTGCTACAATAGAATCCTATAACAAACAAGTAGACAAGCACAAACAAAACAATCGTATGCTGACATATTTTATTGAAAAGCGATTGAAGAATTTAACCGAAGTAATTACACAATTTAAGGTGAACCATGGCTAGAAAAGCAGTATCGTGGATTTTAGAATTTGCATCTAATCTCCCTAAAAAAGAAATGATAAAATGTTTAAGAGAGAATGAACTAGCAGTTAAGACCGTTCTTCAATATGCATATGATCCAAATATTAAATGGCTTCTGCCAAAGGGAGATGTTCCATATGAGCCCTGTAAATTTGACAATCAAGATGGTATTTTATATGCAGAGCTTAGAAGACTCTATCTCTTTGTAGAAGGTGGAAACCCAAATCTAACTCAATTAAAAAGAGAATCTATATTCATTGACATTATTGAAAATGTTACACCAGAAGATGCTATATTATTGGTTAACATTAAAGACAAAAAGCTCCCTCATCCAAAAGTTACATCAAAGATAGTGTTGGAAGCGTTTCCTGGATTGTATTAATGTCTAAAAATAAAAAATTTGATGACGATGATGAATATAATAATTCGAAATTTTGTCAAGAACTAAAACAGCACCGAAAGGATAAGAAAATCAAAAATGCTTTGCGCAATAATAATATTAATTTTCTTATAGATGACGATGATGATTACCAATGAGATATAAATAAATCATGCCAACTTATCTTTTTTTAAATACAGAAACTAACGAACCATTTGAAGATTTCATATCTTACGAAGCTCGTAAAATTCTTTTAGATGAAAATCCACACATCATTCCAATAGTTACCGCACCGGCCATCGTGTCTGGTGTGTCTAGTGGCATGAAAACTGACGGAGGATTTAACGAAGTATTATCTAAAATTGGTGAAGCACACCCAGCATCAGCCCTGGCAGATAAACATGTCAGAAGATCTAATAAAGAAGTAAAAACACAGGAGATTGTCAAAAAACACTTTGGTAAAAAATAATCATGGCTATGATTCAGTGATTAACACTAACCGCTAAGGAACTATCATGTCTGCAACTAGATCTACTAAAAGACAAAAGAGACAAGCAGCATCATCATCAAATTGTGGAACTAAAAATCATTTAGAACTTAGAGATATTGGTCCGATAACGGACAACCAGGTTAAAACATTTCAGTATTATAATGAAAACAAAAATGTTTTCTTATTAGGATGCGCTGGAACTGGTAAAACATTTCTAAGTTTATATCTAGCGCTAAAAGAAATTTTATACCAAAAAACTGACAAACGACAAATAGTTATAATTAGAACAGCACAACCAACAAAACAAATTGGATTTCTTCCAGGTGATGAAGCAACCAAAATGGATGTTTATGAAGCACCATATAGAGCCATATGTTCTGAACTATTTAATAGAGATGATGCATACGAAATTCTTAAACAAAAAGGTGTTATAGTTTTTGCTGGCACATCATTCCTTAGAGGTTGTACCATCAATGAAAGTATTATTATAGCCGACGAAGTTCAAAATTGTGGATATCAAGAGTTGAGAACAGTGCTGACAAGACCTGGTGACAAATCAAAAATAATTTTATGTGGTGATACACGCCAAGACGACTTAACATCTAAAAGATACAATGAATTTAGTGGAATTCAAGACATAATGAAAGTGCTAGGTAATGTAGAATCTATGAAAACTGTTATCTTCGATATAGATGATATTGTTAGAAGCAATTTTGTAAGAGACTTCATCATAGCGGAGTATGAAGCAGGAATTTAAATGACATTTAATCATGAACTAATAAAAAATCTACCAGAGTTGGAACAAATCAATACCGACTCTGGTAGATTTTATTTAACACCAGAAGGAAACCGATATTCTTCTGTAACAACAATTCTCGGAACTATGTCTGACAAGTCTGGGTTAGATCAGTGGCGAGAACGTGTTGGCGCCCGAGAAGCTGATCGCATCGGAAATCAAGCGGCCACTCGAGGAACACACTTCCATAGTCTATGTGAAGATTATGTTCTGAATAGAGAAGTCGATGTCCAATCGCTGATGCCATTAGACAAACAACTATTCAATCAAACGAAAAAAGTCTTGGATGCTAATCTGACCACACTTCGTGGTTCTGAAAGTAGATTATATTCTAACAAACTTAAGTCTGCTGGATCATGTGATCTTATTTGTGATTGGAATGGTGAATTAGCTATTGGTGATTTCAAGACATCCGCTAAACCAAAAGATAAAGAATACATCTTAAATTATTTTTTACAAACAACTGCATATTCATATATGTTATGGGAACAACATAGAATGATGTGTAAGAAGATAGTAGTGATTATAGCGTGTGATTCTTTACCTCATGCACAAGTTTATATTGAAGATCCACGAAAATATATTGATAAAGTAGTTGACATGTTCGATACTTTTGATTATAATAATAAACATGGATAGACAATATAAAGAATATATCGACAAATGTGGACTAAAGAATCGTCTGATAGATCGCCGGCGGTTGATGGCGCGGGATTCTCAAGCAGAAAAGACTTATAGTAGTGAAACTCTCTTTGATAATGCTAATGATGATTTAAATATTAAATTTAAAAATATTGAAGAAGCGAATGAATACGCAAAGAAGATACTGAAATATAAAGCTTGGAAAAAGATAATGTGTCCAGGTCTTTTGAAAAGACCTGCACCGAATATCATTTTTAAGAGTCATAAAAGTTTGCTTGGAATGTATTGTGGTGGTGGACTCATTTGGTTATCTACTAAAGGTATGACATCATTCACCTTAATACACGAGTTGATTCATTACGCGGGATATGATCATCATGATGCATTTTTCAGACATGCTCAGATAAAAATAATCTCGGCCGCAGTCAGTCGAGAAACGGCATCATCTTTAAAAGAGTATTACAAAGCAGATGGATTAAAATACAATCTACCAAAGAAAATAAAACCACTGTCATATAAAGACTGGAAAATTAAATATCTAAGATTAGAAGATGCGAGAAATAAAAGGAAGATATTATGAACGAAGATATTGCAGTGTGGCTACCTAGAATTATATTAGCAGTCTTAGTGTGTATTGGATTAATTTATATTGGAGTTTTATCATGAACAAACAATTGTGGGCTTACGGTGCTGGTATCATTGCTCTTGCTACATATATCGGTGTTAACATACCAATCATTGAAAAGAAAATGGATCTTAAAGCATCAGGTTCTGATTTTGTTGCCGAAGATACTGTAGAAATCAAAGAATATACACCGTCTTTGAGTTTGAAATATGATTTTGAGATGGACATCTTTAATAATTTTAAACAAGTCACATATCTCAAAAATTATGGTCGCGAAGGTGTCGATATTGAAAGTGTTGTTGTAAATGGGCGAGAAGGATGTCTATTATCACTATATGGTCTTTCAATGGATGATATCAAGAAATGGGATATCGTTAAAACCTTGACTGATGATGGAACTGAAGATGAAGCATTGGATGGCATTCCACCAGAGATTCAAAAAACGGCGGCAGATTACACAATCGCAGATTTAGATTTTAGACCAGTTCGAATTGGTTATGACCCAGGTCATGTGATTCGTGGCGTAACACTACAGCCCGGTGATTCAATCAAAATCAAATATCCTGAAAGCAGATGTGGTAAGGATATTATTTTCTTGGAAGTAAGAAATGGCGACGCTTCATTTGAATTGATTGGTTGACATTCTTTTCGTTTTAATATATAAGAGTTATATCAAAACAAAGGAATTCATCATAGAAAAATATATTCAAGAAGGTGATCTCCTATTGTACCACAACGAGTGGGCAGGTGGAGTCAGACCTAAAGACAAAATAAATACTGCTAGACACAAGCTGGTCAAGAAAGGCCAAGCTGAAATAGTTTTGCCAGAAGACTATTTTCCAAAGAAAAAAGTTAAGATCACTCGCAAAGGCAAATTGAAAGGGAATTAGATATGATCGAATATAAAGTTAAAGTCCATGAGAATGGTTACAAGGCTTGGTACCTTAATGGTAAACGTCATCGTGAAGATGGTCCCGCCATCGAATGTGCTGATGGTAGTAAGATTTGGTATATTGATGGTAAGAGACATCGTGAAGATGGTCCAGCAGCCGAATATGCTGACCGGGACAAACATTGGTATCTTAATGATAAACTTCATCGTGAAGATGGTCCAGCTATTGAATATGTTGAAGGCGACAATCATTGGTTCCTTGATGGTAAACGTCATCGTGAAGATGGTCCAGCTATTGAATATGCTGATGGTAGTAAGATTTGGTATATTGATGGTAAGAGACATCGTGAAGATGGTCCAGCAGCCGAATATGCTGATGGTAGTAAGATTTGGTATATTGATGGTAAGCTAGTTACCGAAGACAAAGTCATGAATCCTGACAAGGAACTTACAGTTGCTGAAATTAGCAAGCTTCTAGGTTATGATGTGAAAATCATCAAGGGTTGACATTCTTTTCGAAATAGTATATAAGAGTCATATCAAAACAACAATAGGAACTTATTATGTCTCATGAACTTGAAATGGTTGGTAAAGATGCTCAAATGGCTTACGTCGGCGACGTTCCATGGCACGGTCTTGGTGTAAAAGTCCCAGCCGATCTCACTCCACAACAAATGGCAAAATCTGCCGGCGTCGATTGGAATGTTGAAACCATTCCAGCACACGTCGAAATCAACGGCAAACAAGTTGAAATTGGAAAATCTGCACTAGTGCGAAGCACTGACAAGAAAATTCTGGATGTTATCAGTAATGACTGGAATCCATGTCAAAATGTTGATGCATTCGAATTTTTCAATGATTTTATTTCAGCTGGCGATATGGAAATGCACACTGCCGGATCGCTCAAAGATGGCAAAATCGTCTGGGCGCTCGCAAAGGTGAAGGATTCTTCATTCGAACTATTTAACGGTAAAGACCGAGTAGATTCTTATCTCCACTTTACTAACCCACATCAATATGGACAATCAATCGATGTCCGCTTCACACCAATTCGAGTGGTATGTAATAACACACTATCGCTCTCGCTTGGTATGAAATCAAAAAATATGGTGAAGATTTCCCATCGGGCGCAATTCAATGCAGATGAAGTCAAGTTGGCTCTCGGTGTTGCAGCTGATAAGTTGAAAACTTACAAAGAGTCTGCAATGTTTCTCAGTGAAAAGCGATACACAAACGAAAGTATGGAAAACTATTTCAAACGTGTTTTCCCTTATATGTCATCTGATCCAAAGAAAGCAACTGAACTTTCTCGCAATGCAAAGCTTGCTTCTGAAGATTATCTCACCGGTCAACTTGGTGCCGAACTTGGCGAAGGCACCTACTGGCAACTGTTCAATACCGTAACCTATATGACAGATCATGTAATGGGTCGTACAGCCGACAATCGGCTATCTTCAGCTTGGTATGGTAGTAACCGCAATCTCAAAGTAAAGGCGCTAGAAACCGCCCTTGAAATGGCAAACGAAGCTTAAGATATCAGGGGGCTTCGGCCCCCTCTTTTTGGAGAAATTTATGTTGTACTTTTATAATGATGGTGAAATTGATATCAACGGAGCCACAATAGCTGGACTGTCTGCTAAAGATAATAATAAACCTATTGGCTTCTTCGGCACTGGATTGAAATATGCTATTGCATGTATTCTTCGATGGAATGGAGAAATCAGTATTTGGTCTGGTAAAACAAAATACGTTTTTAGTCTAAATGAGCTGATGTTTCGTGGAGCATCATTCAAACAAATAGTTATGACTAACAGATCAACTGGTAACGTGAGTGAACTTGGATTCACTACAGAGTATGGCAAAAACTGGAAACCGTGGCAAGTGTTTAGAGAGCTATACAGCAACGCCATAGATGAAAATGGTAATGTAACCCAGTATGATTCTAAAGATCTTCATGGTGGTGGTAAAACTGTAATAGAAGTATCTTCTGAGGAATTGCATGGCATATATCCAGCTCGCGATTCTATTATTCTACCAAAAACCTTCGGCCCAAAAATAGAAACAAAATATGGGTACATATATGACGCTCCAAATAATAGTGTTTATTACCGAGGAGTGCGAGTGGCTGAGGCTGAAAGCAAATATACGTACAATATCACAGACACATTGGATCTTACTGAAGATAGAACAGTAGATACATATTACATGCGCAGGGCAGCTGGCAGATTAGTTATAAATTGTAAGTCTCGAGACATTATCTATGATATCATAACAGCCAAAGATGGTCTTGAAAGCGATCTCTATTATACGGCTTACTCAGAACATACACCAGAATTCATGGATGCATGCCGCCAAATTCACTTAGAGACACCAAATAAATATGAGACAGTGACTGATTTTTTGAAGCGATATGATAAAACATTCAAAGAAAACACTGAAGTTGCAATATCTACTATTCAAGAGGCTATGATGGATAAGGCCATACGAGTTTGTTGCGCTATGTTTAGCATCGATGAACATGAATTGCCAAAGATAAAATACGGCAACCTTGGTCGCGAAACTCTTGGATTGTATGATCCGAAGTGTAGAGAAATTTGGATCGATGTTAAGTGTTTCAACAGTGGAACGAAGTTTGTTACATCAACACTCTATGAAGAAATAACACATTGGCGCACCGGTCACACTGATTGTAATTATACCATGCAGACTTATCTTTTTGATAAAATTATTACACTATATGAAGAGCATGTGCTAAAAGAACCAATATAAATAATTATATGGAACACAATAGCGCGGCATACGCAATAGGATGTCGTTTCGGAATAAATGAAGATGAAGAACTAGATTTGTTCTTTGTTAAATTTAAAACAAACGATGAAAAATTAGCACTTAAATTAGCCATATGTGTTTGTGGTCCGGAGGCAGCTGACAAAGCATTAGTAATTTTAGACAGGAATGGTAAAATATGGTAAAGAGTTTTAAAACATTTATAGAAGAGCTTATACCAAAGTTGCATACGCAATATGGTTCTAATCCTGGTGGTATACATACAGATTCTGAATCTGGAAAGAAGTATTATCTAAAACATTACGATCATCCAGATAGAGCAAAAGTAGAAGCTCTTACTGGTAAGTTGTATGATCATATGGGTATACATACAGCTAATGCAGATATGCACGGAGAGGACGGGATTAAGTCAGAGTGGAATGACCATCTTAAAACTAAACACCCTTCATTCTATGATAAGCCGTCGCCTAAGCATGCTCTTCAACTTTCTAGAATGTATCATGCTGCAGTTCTCACTAAGAATTGGGATATTGTCGGTCTAGAGCATGATAATGTTATGCATAACGAAAAGACTGATGATTTACATTCTATAGATCATGGTGGCTCTTTTCGTTATAGGGCACAAGGTGCTCATAAAGATTATGGGCCAGACATTGGTGAAAAGAAAAGTCTTTTAGACAAATCAACACAGGCAGGATCGGTTTTCAGTGCTGCATTTAAGCAGCATCCGACTGCAGAAGAAGCTGGTAAAAACGAGCTTAAGAGCGCAATAGATGATGGTCACGTCCACTCACTATTCAAGAACTCCGGTCTGCATGACTGGAAAGATCTCCACAAGAACTTTGTGGAACGAAAGAAAAAACTCCTAGACTGAAAATAAATTGCAATAAAACGCAATTAACAGTTGACACCCCTGTCAAACTATGATATAATACTATTAAGTCCTACAGATGTATTAGCAGATGGTTATTAGGATATCAGTAGTAGAGGATATGATTATGTGGATTTGTTTAAACAATGGTTATTTGTCAGCAGTACAGTCTGAAGATAATTATGAAGTCTTGGTAGTACGAGCAAGAGCTAGAGAACATCTAGAGGATAACTTTCCAGAGCATGATATCATTGACTGGGAAGGTACTGATTATCTATTCCGTATCTATATTACTAAGACTGAGTTTGCAGAGTTTCTATTTGATAAAGCTCTTGCAATAGAATATGATAACTTCAAGAATAGTGTAACCGATAAGAAATTACATAATATGTATGTTTCATTCTGGAATGCGGCTTATCGGACATTCGGTGGAAAACTCTTTGATAGATATAGGAATTGACATGAAAAAGAAAAAAGAAGATATGATTTTAGTTCCAAAGAAAGAACTAGAAAGGTATTATAATGAGATTAGAACTGTGCGCTACTGGTTATCTGGTTTTAATGCAGCTCGTCCAAATGAAGGCTATAATGATTTGGCATTACGAATGGCTCAAGTTTCTTTGAGCAAGTATAAAGATAGTAAACCAAATGATTCGTAAATTACTCGATAAGATTTTTCCAATAGACTCGACGGCTATCATTAAAGTTTCACCAATAGACTCGGCGGCTATCATTAAAGTTTCACCATTGTCGTCTGTTGATAGAACGGATCGAAGACCGATAGCAATATATCATGAAGGCGATGCCGCTGTATACTATGCTCAGCCGGTTGAAGTTCAAGATGCTTGGAATGATTATGCTCAAGCAGAAGCCGATGCGTTTGATAATAACCCCAGTAGAGACGCCTATGATACCACTGCAGTATTTCCGGGATGGAATAGAGACGGTCAATACACACGATGGTGTCCGCAACTATTCTTTCCAGAATGGTATGAAAAGAATTACTCTTCTAAGTAGTGAGCTTTCCAGATATAATGATGAGCATTATGATCTCCAACTCTACCCTTACCGTCTCGATGCTTTATTATTGTAGGCTTTGGTTCAATTTTTAATTTAGAACCTCTTTTCATTAGAAATTCTTTTTCATGCTGATTGGCAGATATTGGTGCTACATATGCTCCAGGACTTTGATCCTTCTTCAAATGGATATGAAGAGAGTGAGTAGCATTTCCTTTGCCGCTTGTCCCAACTTCTGAAAACTCTTTAGCCTGATCTTGGTCTAATGATGTTGAAGTATATGCGGGCAAATGGATGTGTCTATCAGGATGTTTATAAGATTCCATTCCTGGATGCCACCCATTCAAGCCATGATACACATGAGTATCTTCATGTAGTGGTGGAGCCTTATTAAGATAATCATCTAATCCGCGTATTTTATGCTCGTGATAACTCATAGAATCTTTGTTATCTTCTATAAGCGCATTGTTTACTCCAGTAGAATCTATGCTATAATTGAAAACATGCATGTTAGAATTTTCATCTGAATGCTTTTTGTAATGATTACTTAAAGAATTATGATTACTTTCTTTAATAGTATTTCGACCCTTAGCATGTTTTCCATGTACTGGTATTGCTGTTATGGTAATAGCTTTAGTTTTCTTAACTAATGTTTTGAATCTTTTAAGTTTAATTTTACGAATTTTACTTATCATCATGTTGTCCTTCAATAGATGCATGCCAAACATAAGTTGTTCTTCTGTTAGTCTTATCGCGCTTTAATTCATGAGAATTATGTAGAACAGTTGGAGTTGGATGTATTTTTAAATTAGTGCCGCGGTGAATTAACATTTCACTTTCTTCTGGATAGAGAGAATTCTCTCCGAGATAGACAGCTTTATGTTCCGGCTTAACATGAATCTTTAAGACGTGTTTAACATAATCCGACCTACCAGTCATTCTTAGTGGTTTTTTCTGTACTTCATTTGCAAAGCCAGCGGCTACCCCACCATTTATAGATGATGAAGTATATGCCGGCATGTGTATCAATCTTTCGGGATGTTTAGCAGCCTCTTTACCTGGATGCCAATAACCACATCCATGAAATGCATACACGTCATGTTTTCTTTTAGCCTTGTGATCAAAGGCACTATCGATATTTTTAATACCAGCTTTACTGTTCTCAATTTTTCTTACTTTTTCTAATGCCTCCCTATGTTTCCAACTATCTGGATTCTCGTGGTTACCATATTTTTTAATTAGTGCGGCATGCTCGTCAGAAAGATGCGCATTATGTCCTACACCTTTAGCTTTATCTATTAAATAATTATTAATATCTCTAGAATTATCAGTGTAATTTCTTAGACCAGACTGTCCTGTCTTTGAAACATGTTTTTCAAAGTTTTGATCTTGTGTCATCGCTTCATGGACGGCTTCGACATCGGCTCCAATATGTTTATTGGCATTTATTGTTGAATTCAGATGATCGAGAACATGCTTAACCTGAGTAGCTTCTTTAATCTCTTTAGGTTTTTCTTTTGATGCATCATGTTTAGCGTGTGAACCATGAACAGGTTCAGCATCTATCAAAATGTGTTTTATTTTCTTTTTAATAAAAAATTTAAATTTTTGCATTTTTTTTTCTTTTCCTATTTACATTATTTATTATTTATGATATATAAGGATTATGAAATGGAGAATACTATGAAGTTTTTCAATAAAAAAACACCGTCTGCTATAGTTGAGTCCGTCACGACTCCAGTTGAAGTACTTTTCAATATAGTATGTGAACGTGTTAGAGATAAAGGTTTCTATGAACATTTGTTTAAGGGTGGCAAAAAAATTAAAAAGCCTCGCGAGGGTCTTATTGAATGGAGCGACCCAGATTCTAGAAATAATCTTTCTTTTAAATTTGAAATGTGGAATGGTGATTGTGATTCTGTAACGATCATCATATGCAAGGGAAAAACTTTGTATGTAGAATCTAAATATAGAAGTAAATTTGCACACGAGATTAATAAAATCATAGTTCATTTTAATAAAATTGAACATGAGAAAGTTGAAACAAAACGGTTGGAAAAAGAACTTCAGACTGAAATGACTGCTGTAGAAATGATTGAAAGTTTTATGGAATGACTATTCCACTTCCAACAAAATATAGCAAATTGTCCGGCAAAGATCGTGGTCTTGTTCGTCAGCTTTATAAGATACAACAGAATCACAAGTGTATGTTTTGTCATGAACCATTAGATATGCCACCACCAAAGAGTGTTACTGATAAGAAAATCAATTGGAAACTATTTCCACCTGGATTTTTGAATAATCCAAACCACCTTCAACATAATCATGATACTGATTATACCGAGGGTGTAGTTCATGCTTATTGCAATGCCGTTCTCTGGCAATATCACGGGAGTTGATTATGGAAGCTTATTATGGAGATTATGGCTCTACACAAACTGTGGTCGAATATGAGTCACCTTACTACGAAGTAGAAGATGAACCTGAAGTAGAGACGACAAATCCACTTGCATTCTGGTTATATCCAGATTGGACTGGTTCTCCTAAAATATGTTTTTGGATGAATGATCCAATTCTTCCACCAGGTCCTCCCATGATTGTGGATAAAATTCATACTTCGAAAATACCTGATGTGGTTATAATTACGACAAAAAAATCAAACCACTTAAAGATAAAAAGCATGATCATCAATTCTACAAAGTATTTTTTGATATTATGTAAGACGGATTATAATGTGTCATCTACTATGAAACTGCTCACTCGTGGCAAAGACCCTCGAGAAGGTAAAGAAGAATATGGCGATTATGAAGGTGAATTCAGTTTAAAATTTACCGGTCAATGGGGTGAAAATAAATCTCGAGAACCTGCATGGATTAAACATTGTGATAAAATGAAACGTAAATATGGAGTGAAAAGATGAAATATGAAAGTAAACTATTAAACAGTTTTAGTGACGCAGATTTTAAAATTTGTAGTTCTATAAATCAGCTCGACAATCTGATGGCTGCCGCTCAAGTTCTTGGCCTTAACAAAATATCAGAAGACTTATATTATATCATAGAAGAATTATCGAGTGTTATGAAGCCGATCAAAGATGCTTGGAACGACGAGATCAGTGAAAATTTGAGAGATTCACAAGAACAATCTACTTTGCTCCTTAAAACACTAATAAACAAAACAGTTGACAAATAAGAGGAAATAGATTATGAGCTTATATAACATGCTTTTTGGTGTAAATAATTTGGCACCACTTGTATTAAATGCATTAAATTTAACCGGTAATGATGTACCAC
>Ga0105055_10002040_pt1 | contig 32013 bp, 19 predicted proteins | sample BON03_FD_78090 | JGI IMG/M metagenome (GOLD analysis project Ga0105055, IMG submission 78090) | Freshwater microbial communities from Lake Bonney liftoff mats and glacier meltwater in Antarctica - BON-03 | ecosystem: Environmental > Aquatic > Freshwater > Ice > Glacier meltwater | place: Lake... | reverse complement strand
TCTCTTCCCGCAACTTCAAATCAAGCGCCCCCAACGGCTCATCTAGCAGCAGCACCTTGGGCTCATTCACCAGCGCCCGCGCCAACGCCACCCTCTGGCGTTGCCCACCCGACAACTGCCCCGGCCTGCGATCGCCGTATCCCGTCAACCGCACAACATCCATCATCGCCCGCGCCTTCGCCGCGCGCTCATCCTTGCCCACCTTCTTCACCATCAACCCGTACTCAACGTTTTGTTGCACACTCATGTGCGGAAACAACGCGTAATCCTGAAACACCGTGTTGACATTGCGCTCAAACGGCGGTCTAGCTGTCACATCTTGCTCGCCCAACATCACAATCCCCGAGTCGCTGCGTTCAAACCCCGCGATCAATCGCAGCACCGTCGTCTTACCCGACCCCGACGGCCCCAGTACCGAAAAGAACTCGCCCGCCCTCACCGCCAGGTCAACGGAGTGCAGCGCAACTACATCGCCAAACTTCTTCGACACCGCTTCGAGGGTTACCGAACTACCGCTACTGGCTTTATTCACGTCCCAACACTAACCCTGCGCGACTGTCGGTTTCACTCTTTTACTCGGGGGGATATTCACGCCGCAACTAGTCAGGTCGCAGTCTTGCTAAATCCGTCAAGGCCACGAAGATCACGAAAGGAAGATTTACTAAGTCGCGGTCGTGAGTAGAACAAGTAGCACCCACTCATCTCATCTCCCTGAGCGGATTGGTCTTTACGAAGATCTATCGTCCGACTTCATATTGCAGGTCAAGGGCGACCTAATTGCAGTCCAAATTAAGCGTGAATCACTCAAAAACCGACTTCTTGACTACAACTGAAACGACGTTGAGGCTACTCTGATTATTAGAAATTGGATTAACGAAGGGCTCAATTCGGTTCCACCGCAGATAGTGAGTATCGAATCACTTGATGGACAAATTTTCTAGAGAAGCGAGTTCCCGTTCTCTCTGAAGAAGAACTGTTCAACCTGGAGCGGCGTGATTTTCACGTGCGCGTCAGAAAGTTCAAAGGACCAGTGCTTCATTGAATATAGATACGCCCCGTAGGCCCCAGCTGGGTCTTTTCGATATTTCTCCCCCCTCTGCTCCTTGCTAGACCAACCGATTGCAGAAAGAGATCTCCAAACTCGACCATCAAGAACAAGCGGCCGAAACACAGATCCTCCCTCGGCAAGACCACAAACGAAGAACCACTTTGTGAAGAATGGTTCGCGAATCCCTGAAATTCCAGAGTCAATCCACGCCCGATAGGCGCCACCGGATTTCCGACGGTGATTAAGTCTCGAGTTTTATGAAGTGTCTCTTCAAAAACTGGAGACGAACAAACCTTCCTGAACTTCGGCATGAGTCGTCCATTCTTCGGACCACGCCCCCACATCATCGTGGCGACGAAAAGAACTCGATTCGAAACGTCACTCTCTGCAAGATTTTTCAAATCAAGAATCGAAATCTTTTGGTCAATTAATAAGCCACGAGACTTCAACTCTTGAGTTTCCAACTCGAAATATTTCAGCCACGCTTTTGGTGGCACAGATACTGCATTTGGTTCTGTCAAAAGATCTAGCCGCCACTTCTCTTTATAGTCCACTAACGAAAGATTCGTATCAGTATCCAACTGCTTATGCTTTCCGCTTCACACGACTCTTTGGCTCAACTTCCGATGCCTTCTCAAGCCAGTCATAGTCGGCTCCAATCGCATCGAAGTGTTGAACACCATAAAGAATCTTCATCCGTTCTGTTGGAAATTGGAGTTTTGAAAGGTCTCGGCCGCCCTTTGTCTCTCGCACAAGATAAACAACATCACCATCTTCAAGAACAATCGCCCAGTCGGGGTTATACCCACCCACCGGCGTCTCAATCTTGTATTCGCCCGGGAGTTTCACAATCAACTTCGCTCGCTTGTCAACATCAAGTGCGGCCGCGAAGGTCTTCTCCGTGTCCGAGTCACAGACAACGTATTCGTAAAGACCTTTCTCGATCTTGACCGATCGATTGAGGTCAATCTCTTCATCGCCACAAAAGAGTTTCTCCAGCGAAAAGGACTCGTTGTCACCAACCGAACGCTTTTGGTACGTGATTCCGGTTGTGCAAACATCCCCGATCACGTGCTCAATTGCACCTCGCACTTGCTCAAGGAAGACCTGCTCATTGATGAAAACCTCGCCGAGCTTCTCCGAACGTAGGGTCGTCAGAATCTCCACGATTGAGCGACGCGTCAGTCTTGTATTTTCAACAAGCCATGCAACAATGTCAGTTATCTGTTTTTGCCCCTCGTCAACGTTGCGAGTCCGCTCGACCACACTCTTCTCGACCAAGATTCCACCCTGTGTATGGTCAAGTTTGCCAATCTGAATGTGAATCTTTCGCTTCACAATCTTCGGAGTTGCCACCGTATCTTCAAGCCGTTCCTTCACCTTTTTGACTACTTCCGCCGAATCAAATTCAACCGAATATCGAGTTCGCGAACTGATCGACTTCCAGAGTTTCTCAAACTCTTGACTCTTAAACCGCTCTACTTTCCGCTTATTCACAACAAAATTCGAGACGGGTGCAATGTGGTTCTTCGTTCGCATCCCCAGACAAACTACGAGAATCTCATCTTTCAAACGCAGAAACTCTTCCGGAATCTCAATCACCAGGTCTGCTTTTGGATCAAACTTCTCAGCGACTCTCCCCGTGCTATCAAGAATGTCCACTTCAATTAGCCATTTGATTATTGCGTTCGCCCTACGCTGCGCCTCCTTCGGCTCAAGGTTCTGATCGCCGAAAACACCGTTTCGAACGACATCAACGATGAGGTCCTGCGACACAATTCCGAACTTCACGCCACAATCTCTTTCGTATTCAACTTGCAACTTCTCGGCGAACGACTTGTAGCTATCGTTCACAATCACTGTCAACTGATTCAGTGAATTGTTCCTTACACGCTCACCCTCTTGATTCACGGGGATTCGAAGGCCTCGACCGATTGTCTGCCTTTTTTCTCGGAGGCTCTTCGTGGCACGGAGTGTGCAGATCTGAAAAACGTTCGGACTGTCCCAACCCTCTCGAAGTGCGGAGTGCGAGAAGATGAAGTGAGTTGGTTCATCGAGAGAGAGCAACCGCTCCTTATCCTTCATGATCAGGTCATAGGTGTCGGCATTCTCCGTGTCGCCTTCAGCATCGAGATAGCCCTTTTTATCCTGGGAAAAATACCCTTTGTGAACGGTCTCAACAGCGATCTGGGAGATCCTCAGATTGCGAAATTGTGGGCTCGCTGCCCACTTCTTGAAACTCTCTTCGAACCAAAGCGCGACCTTCCCCTTCACCGAAGGATCAGAGGGCGAACCTCGGTAGTTGACAACCTTGTCAATAAAGAAGAGCGAAAGGATCTTCACTCCAAGATCCCCGTATGTCTGTTCTTTCTTGAAATGCATCTCAACCGTGAGATCAATCTGCGCCTTCCAGATATCGTCCCCAATTCCGCCCACGCTTTCACCAATCCCCAAGCGCGTTCCATTCTCAAGTTCCAAAAACTCAGAACCTGGCGTCGCATCAATCGTCTTCACTTTGAAACCAGTTCGATATGCGGCGATCTCACCCGATTTCTGGTACAGGTCGTCGCCCTTCTTCACCTTTATCGACTTCTGATCGAACTCTCCGCGATCCGAAAAGTTGATCACTACATCGGCCTTCGGACCTGTTGCGCTGGTTGCTGCTTTCTCAAGCGAGACAAACGCTTCGCTCCCGCCACCAATCTCATTCGCACTTGCAACTTTGATCTGCTTTACAAGCTTCAATCGAAATGCCTTGATCGGGTCAAGGCGATACATGAGGTTGTAGGTGTCGGTGTGAGTCGCTGAATATCGCATTGTGCAAAGCGGATTCAACTGTTTCAACGCCCCTTGAGCCTTCGGCCCAGAATCAACGCTCTGTGGCTCGTCAATTATCACGATCGGACGCACTGCTTTTATGAAGTCAATCGGGCGTCGCCCAGAAAGAACATCCATCTCGCGATAGATCACATTCCCCGGTTTTCCATCATCTTTCTCATCCTCCGAATATCCACGGATGAAAGCCTGAATATTAATGATCATCACCTGGATCGTGTTCGCGACCGAAAAATTTCGAAGTCTGCTCACATTCCCCGAGTCGTAGATAAAGGTCTCAATCCTGGAGCCGTTATAGAGAGTCTGAAAGTGCTCCTGCGTCTGATCAATCGCTTTCTTCACACCTTCACGAATTGCAACACTTGGAACAACAACAACGAATTTCCTCATCCCATATTTCTGGGAGAGCTCCATGATCGTCCGCAAATAGACATAGGTCTTCCCGGTCCCCGTCTCCATCTCAATACTGAAGTGCGGACAGTCTCGCTCTTCGCCACCAAGCGTTAGGTCCTCCACTCTCCATGCGTCAAGTAGCGCCTCTCCATTCTGCACAAAGATCCCATTCCGCATCTGAATTTTTCTGGCGTTCTCTCGAACGAGTTCTGTATTCAACATCTCTGGATTCGCAAGACCACCAAACTCGCCCATCCCTGGCAAAGCGCCTTCGTCGACGATTCCTTTGACAACAGCGAAAACCGGATCGGCCCGCTCTGCACCAGCAAAAATATCGGTAGTGGCCGAAATCGCATCCAACTGGAATTGCTGCGAATCCTCGAATTTGAACTTCAATTCAGACATTCAAATTCCCCTTTAGAACGTCTTCAGTTCAATTTTTGCGTCTTTGAAAGTCGCGCGCGCATTCGTCTTCAATGACTCAGGGAAGAATGCCTCATCCAACATGACCAAAACTTTCGGCGACATCTTCACAATCGAATGCAGATCGGCAACGGTCAATCCTGCAGAAACAATCACGATGAGGTCTCCACCACCAATCTTCCAGATTGAACCCTTTCCAACCTTCGTTTCCTCAACTGTCGAAGAAAGGTCAATCCCAAACTTCACAAGTACTTCGAAAACGACATCCTGATCACTCCTACCGCTCTTCAAACGACTTGTCTTCAATGCCGACAGGAGGTTCTCAGGACTCTTTGATGCTTCCCCAGAATCCCAATCCTCAATGTTTGATTCCGCAAGTTTCAACACACGGAAACCGAAGTCAACAGCATCCTCGCCCTTCAGTTTCAGCTTCCCATCCGACTCTTCAACAATCTTCTTTCCAGCACGTCGCACTCGCTCTTTTGTAATGTCGGCGATTGAAGCAAACCCGGCTTTCCCGGCCTCTGATTCAGGATCAACTTGTTCTGGAAGCTGCACCAAAATGAATTTTCGATACCCACCGTCTTTTGCATTCTGCGCCATCACAGCATGTGCTGTTGTCCCCGAACCCGCAAAAAAATCAAGGATTAGTGCATCATGACTGGTCGAAAACTCGATCATTCTCTGAAGGACTGTCTCATCTTTTGGATTCTCAAACACGTCACCATCCAATAACTCCCTCAAGCGCTTAGTCGCGCCTCTTCCATCCTGATAGAAAACACTATAAGGAACTTCGTTCTCGCGGTCAGTCAAATAGGCTTTTGTACACGGGACGTAGGTCTCGTCGGGCCCAAAGTGCACACGATCTTCGGCGATAAGAGCTCGCATCTTTTCAGGCTTAGCTATTCGCCAACCCCTAGAAGGAACGGTGACTGGCTTCATTGTAATTGGGTGTACCACCTCATACTTTGGACCACCACCACCTGGCCACGAAATATTGTCTGGAAAGTAAACACCACGAGAATCAACTACCGAATAATGGCGATGTCGCTTTGATGGGTCACCGTCCGGCAACGATCGAAACCACGACTTTAACTCTGCGGCGATTCTTGAGAAGTCGGTTCCGAATTCTCGGCTTAGTCGCCGATGTTCTGCATAGATCGGATCAAGACCATCCTTTCTGGATCTCCACTCGCCAACTTCACTCTTGAGCGATTCGAAGTTGTTGCAGTAGCAGAGCATGTACTCGTGGGAATTTGAGACGAATTTAGAGTCATTTTTCCTACCTGCAGACCAGACAAACTGGCTAATAAAATTTGTAGGACCAAAAATATCGTCTCCGATTGACCGTAAATGGCTCGCCTCATTGTCGTCAATACTGATAAAGATCACGCCGTCCTCAGTCAGCAAGTTGCGCGCCAGCATAAGACGGGGATACATCATGTTCATCCAGTTGCTGTGGAAGCGACCTTCGGTTTCGGAGTTCGTCGAAAGTCGATTTCCCTCTGCATCAATTTGACCGGTCTGCACGAGATAGTTCTTGATGCTGTCGGCAAAATCATCCTTGTAGACGAAGTCATTTCCAGTGTTATATGGCGGGTCGATGTAGATCATCTTGACCTTGCCCTGGTATGACTTCTGGAGGAGTTTGAGGACTTCAAGGTTGTCGCCTTCAATGATCAAGTTCTGGCTCGTATCAAAGTTGACACTCTCCTTTTTGTCTGGAGAGAGTGTTCCGTGAGAAGGAGCATTTGCGAAGCGGATGGAATCTGCCTTCCCTGGCCAACGCATTCCGAAAACTTCCTTGCCGACATCAACGGATTCTCCAAGTACGAGCCTGAGGCGGTCGAAGTCCACTCCGCCGCCCTCCGTGCGGAAGATCGGGAACATCTCAAGGAGACGTTCTTTGTTGAACTCTCCAAGGTCCATGCTCTGCTTGGAGATCCGCTTCTCTTTTTCAGACATTTCTGCCCCCCGTTTCCACAAGTGAGACTAGTCGCTTTATGTACGAAGCCTAAATTTTGAACTTTCTCTGGGATGAGATACGAATGCCGAAGGCTATTGTGAACATCCATGACAAATGTTGCGGGGGCTCCACAGCTACAGGGTGATGCCCTTGGGGCAGTGAGCCATCGTGGCTCACATTTACAGATAATTGCGGCGGCTGGCTCTGGGAAAACGGAGGTTGTCTCTCAGCGGATCGTCAGCCTAATCGCGGATGGCGTGGCATCAAAAGAAATCGTTGGTTTCACCTTCACCGAGAAGGCGGCAGAAGAACTGAAACAGAGGGTTTCGCTGCGACTTGCGGAACGACTTGGGGTCGATGCACTTGATCGACTTTCAGGTCTATATGTAGGGACAATTCACGGATACTGCTTTCAATTCTTACAGTCGAACGTCGCCAAATATGAGACATACGATGTTCTCGATACGAATCAGCACATAGCGCTTCTATTGCGAGAAGCGAACTTCTTGAAACTTAAAGAACTCGATCCAGATGGGAAGCTGTTTGCTGCGATCAAGTCATTTGCAAAAGCGGTCGATGTAATTGACAACGAACTGCTTAATGCCAAGAAGATGCCCGAACCATTGAAGTCGAAGCTCGCCGAGTACTACGAGACTCTTGATCGATACCGAATGATGTCATTTGGAATGCAGATTGCAAGAACGGTTAGAGAACTTGAACGACCTGAAGTGCGAGAAAGGCTTCATAGTGTATTGAAGCACCTAATTGTTGACGAATACCAAGACATCAATCCTGCACAACAACGACTGATCCAATTAATGACCGGTCCGACAACGGAACTCTGCGTTGTTGGAGATGACGACCAGGCAATCTACCAATGGCGTGGTTCAACTGTTGAGAGTATTGTGAACTTCACCACTCAATATCCAAATGCAAAAACATTCCGGCTGGAGACAAATCGAAGAAGTCTCCCCGTAATCGTTGACACGGCTGCACGGTTTGCCGAATCAATCCCCAATCGCCTAAAGAAGACGATGAATGCAGACCGAGTTCCTCCGGCTGAATTCACCCAGCCGCAGATCGTTGCCTGGGATGCGTTGATGGAAGTTGACGAAGCGACGATTCTCGCTGGGATGGTCGTTGATTTGGTGAAGAAGGGAGTTCCATATAGTGGCATCGCCGTTCTTGTTCGAGGGAAGACTTCCTATAAGGCGATTCTTGATGCGTTTGGCGAATTAGATGTTCCCGTACAACCAGGCGGACGAACAGGCCTCTTCGCATCTCCGGAAGCCCGCGTTCTTGGGAGAATGATGTCGTGGCTCATTGATGAGGAATGGCGCGACCAATATACGGAACCGACGGAACTTTCAGAGTCAACTTTGATGCGTGAATTCTCTGTGGTTTTTGATCTTGGAATTGACCAACAGAAGAGCTTGAAGAAGGCGCTCATTGCTTGGAAGAAGCGGGTCCCAAGCGATGATGAGTCAGCAAACTTACTTGCCGACGTCTATGACATTCTTGAAATTCTCGATCTGAAACATTGGAACTTTGATGATCCGATGGTTTTGAATCGGCTTGGATCAATTGCACGATTCTCTGCTCTTCTCACCGACTACGAAACAGTTCAGCGCCGTTCGCGACCTGATGCAAAAAAACCTGGCGAGATGATCGGTGGGCAAGATCGTGGTGAGTGGTACTACCGTAGTTTTGCGCGTTTCGTAAACAACTATGCGAATGGAACATTCGATGGATTCGAAGGCGAGGACGATTATTCGATCAACGCAGTTGACTTGACAACTGTTCACTCTGCCAAGGGACTTGAATGGCCAGCAGTTTTCGTTCCGTCACTCACTTCGAAAAGATTCCCTTCAAGCAAGACTGGCAGTCGGCAGGATTGGCTGATCCCTCGAGAAATGTTTGATGCACGCCGTTATGAGGGATCGGACGAAGACGAACGAAGACTTTTCTATGTCGCGATTACTCGGGCACGCGACTGGCTCTCGCTCTCTCGACACAAACATGTGAAGTCGGTGAGGTCAACTGCAGGACCAAGCCCGTACTTTTCAGAGCTTTCTGAACATGTATTTGAAATTGACGAGATCACGGTCCCAAAACTCACCGCAACGGCAGAAATTGAAAATGAACTGATCATCAGCTACAGCGATTTGGCAGCCTTCATGGAGTGCGGTCATGCCTTCCGACTTCGACAACGGCTTGGATTTCGCCCACGAATCGCAGAAGCGATCGGCTACGGAAGAGCTGTTCACCATATTCTGCGAAGTGTTGCAGAGATCACCAAGGCGAACGGAAAAGTGCCAGACCAGAAAACAATTGACAAGCTTTTGGATTCAAACTTCTTTCTTCCAAATGCAAGCAAGTTCATGCACCAAAAATTAAAGCAAGGTGCAAAACGCCTCATTGACAATTACATTGCCAAAAATTCAGCTGATCTGAAAAGGGTTTTTGAGACCGAACGACCTTTCGAACTCCATCTTGATGGGGTGACAATCGTCGGCAGAGCTGATGTGATCCTTGACTACGAGAATGGAGTGCCATCAGCTCTTGCGCTCGTCGACTACAAGTCGGCTACCGTGAGTGACAATTCATTCGACCTCCAACTTCAGATCTATACAAATGCAGGTCGTCGCGAAGGCCTTGATATTCAGGCGAGCTACGTCCATGACCTGGATGCAGGAGAGCGAATTGCAATTGATGTTTCGTCGGAAGCACTCAAAAATGCCGAGGTAAAAGCAGTTAACGCTGCGAATAAACTCAAGAAACGCGTCTTCATTGCAAACCCAGAAAAGAATCGCTGCAAGATTTGTGAAGTTCGGACAATATGCAAATTGCGTGTGTCCTGACCTGAATAATATATAGAAGAAATAATTATGTTTAGCGGGGCGAAAAGTGTCAAAATCTAAATTCTGGCGCACCCGCATTGGCGTTCTCACATACGCAGATGGGTGTGACTTAGGGGCGAATGCGGTCACCTCTGGACACACAAGAATAGCCCGATTGATAAGAACGGAATTCCCCAGCAACTTGACGACATCTTCATTAGCGAAGACCTCGCTGACGATCTCACCGACGTCGCTGGCGGAATCCAATCCTTCCCCGACGCATGGCAATACAGCGACCACGCCCCCGTTATTGCTGACTTCAATTAAGACAACGAATTCTTCAAATCGGGACTCACCCAAATGAACTAGCGACATCATTTTTCTGACTATCTACGGGGTGTCCGACGTTCCATTGATGAATTTATTACTCATCCGACCCTTTGTCGCATCGAAAGACTCAACGACCTTGCCGCGGGGCCATACATCGCGGCTTCTGGTCCTTCAACTGCAAAAACTAGGCCGGTGAAGCGAGACGGATTTGATGCCAGATAGGCAACAAGTGGTGCAACGTGATCTGATGTGTGGCGATCAAAATCGTCTGATGTCGGCATCAACGCTGCAAAGTCGTTTTACACGACCCGTCCACCCGAATAGCAAATCTCCCTTACCAAGTGTGTCTATTTTGGGCGCACAGACACAGATCGAATCTCAATCATTAACTGGATCGGCTCAAAGTTTTTCGAAATACTGTCGAATTACTTTTGCCATCAGCTTTCGGCGAAGGATGAGAAACTCTTCGAACGGAATCTCGTTCTCAAGTAGTTCAAGTGGTAATGCATGCGCGAGAAGGTTCTCCTGCAGTTTGGCGCGATCCGTAATCCCTCCGAACTCTTTTGGGCCACCAGATACCTGTGACTCAACGGCCGCGAAATACTGGTTCGGCGATTTCGCACCAATCTTGATATTTATCTCAGTCTGCATCTGAACAAGATTGGCAATCTGGTTGTACTGTCCAGGTTTGTATCCCTTCGCCTTCAGATAGCCCTTCGGATAAACGTGATGAATATCGCCCTTAAGTACGATTAGGTCTTCTGCTGATATCTCCGTCGAAAGAAATCCCTTTGCCTTTGTAAAGACCTGAGAGGCCCGAAATACATTCCAATACGGACTCCGGGCCGCAGAAGTGTCCATGTTCTGCGGCAAAAGCGCTTCCCAGAATCCGTCGCTCAGCTCTGAGTCAAAAACGGTTTTCATCATCTGTATTGTCCCAGCAGATTCCATCTGCCGGACGTCCTGGTCGTATTGCGACTCGAAAGACCCAGAATAGCGAGTAGTAAGGAGCGATAACACATACCATCGTCGGATCAGATGCTCTATTTCGGCCGAATCAATGCCCTCGCGTTTGCAGCGCAGATACAAAATGTACGCGAAATTAAGCGCACCTTGCGAAGAGATCAGGTCGCTCGTTAGGAACCCCGCCGAACGAATGATCATCACAAACTTCGTAAATTGAGTTTCGTTAATAAACCTCTTGATTCCTTCGGCAAGCTTTGCAAACGACTCTTCCTCGACAGCTTCCTCGAACTCCCTGGTCTCAAAGTTTCGCCCGGACAGGAGCGCGACAACATCAGATAATTTTCCTCGACCCAATTCGCTCATGGCCGCAACTCGGAGCATGTCTGTATATGACGGGTCATAGATGTCGCTTTGGAAGTTCTTCAGCCATCGCATCGAATTGGCATACGGGGTAGCAGCGAATTCCGTGTCGCGATAAAAGATGTCTTCTAGACGCTCTGGGGCGCGCGAGAAGTGACAGAAGTAGTCGATCGCCTTACGAAGAATATTCCCGCCCTGCTTTTCATTGACGGCGATTTTTGACATCGCGAAGTCAGCTTGGGACAATTTCTTCCCCTGGGAATTCACTCGCTTGAAGATCTCCTGGACCCACTCAACTTCAAGATTCTGATTGAGTTCAATAATGCCGATCTGGCTATTTTTTATCTTCTCAAGTCGACCAAGAGCATGAGCAACTCGCTCCTCTGCCTCGGCATCACACTCATTACGTCCGCAGTATTCTTTAACCATCGCATATGTGGACTTAGCTGATAGGAAAACCTCAGAAACGTCATAGATCCAATAAGGGTTATTCTTCAGGGCCGGGTTTGCCACTTCGAGAACCTCTGTCAACGGATTGAAGGAAACCAGCATTCGGAGTTCTTCATAATCGTCATTCAGCACTTTTTCACCAAGAAGCGCGGTCATAAGGGCCGTCACACGCTGCTGGCCATCAATCAGGATTCTGCGGCCATTCGATAGACCGCCGCTTTTCAGCCGAACCGTCGGGTTCCTCCAAGTGATGAGATACCCGACCGGAAATCCAGAGTAGAGAGAGTCAAGTAAGTCACGCACATCAGTGCGCTCCCAGACGAACGGACGCTGAATCTCTGGGATCGCGATCTCTTTCGATTTGACCCAACTAAGAATAGTTTCGACTGATTGTTGCGTAACAGTATAAATCTCAGTCAGCAAGGGGCGGCTGATGACAACCTGCGTTTCGGCCTCAAACGATTTTGTTTTGGTAATAGAACCAATTTCGTCATCGTCATCAAAGTCGACATCATCGTCATCTTCTTCGACGTCTGCGGTACCCATCTTCTTTTTGATGCGTTTCGCAACCGCCTTATCTTTTGAACGCTTTGACCAAGCTTTTATACCTGGTGACTCATCAAGTTCGGATTTTGAAAGATTCACTGCCGGGCCAGTCAGCAAGTCTTGACCAAATCCCGTAAGCCGAAGAATTCCGCGCGAGGGTCGTTCTATAGCGCCGGCCTGGACCAAGTAACTAATCGCCCAATGAACGCGGCTTCCGACGCGGTTTCCCCCACCAGGGTTCTGTTCTGCCAATTCACTTACCGAGAGATTCAACCGAACTAATGTCTGTGACCTCAAGTCTTTATTAGTTAACTGGTCAATTTCAGATAGGACCTCAAGAACATCTCGGAAGAGATCCTGGAACTTAGGAATCGCCATATATGAAATACTAAACAATTTCAGGTCCAACCGCTTGCGGGATCAGCAAGTGTCTAACAAGTCGCCTTAAGAGCCCAGAAATCAGTGGGTTAACGTCGGGAATCGAGTGTGTTAATTAGAATTGGACCCGATCAGCAAATAATCCTCTTAGCTAATCACCTACTTCCCCAAGCGATTTCAGTGTCCGGCCCGATGGCACGTGGTGTTGCGCGGGCCCGCCAGGGAAAAATCCCCGCGACGAAATCTGGTTAGTTGCCGCAGATAGGGCTTGAGGAAGTTCGCTGAGTGTCCACTGAGTTTCGGTCTTCCACTCGCCCACTACTGCCGCGGGGCCATATATCGCGACATCTGGTCCTTCAATTGCAAACACTCGGCCGGTTTTAAAGCGTATTCGCGTCCGAAACCCGCGCCAGCACCGGTGATGACTGCGACTTTGACCGCGCAAATATTTGTGAATTCTGCAGACTCTTGAGGTGCCCCCTAGATGATGTTAGAGCAACGCTTGGGGGCTATTTCATCCCCACCTCGCTTCCATCTTGGGGAATTCTATTCCTCAACATTTTGGTCACTAGAGAGATCTTCTGTGTTCAGAACTTCCTTATGACCTCTCAGAAAGCCAGAAAATAGAGTTATAGGTGATGACGAGCCATACAAAGCATCCAGGTCCACTTGTATTTAGAGCGAGGAATAAGCCCATCGGTTCCGTCAAGCACTTGTTCTCGGAGCCAAATTGGTGGTCCAGGGACTCTTCTAACTAAATCCTCTAAAGCAATGACAGCAATCTTGCCGACATGTTTACTTTTATTCTCAATCCACGGTCGAAATTCACTAACCTCACTTTGATCCATTATGAGTAGCAAACCAGTCGGATTTAGCGCTTTCAACACTAAATCAAATAGCTTATTGCGGCAGTCATCAGTAAGTTCTGTGAAAAGAGCAGGCGTGATGACCAAATTCGATTGAGGCACCAGCTGATTTATCAACTCTCTACCATTACTTGAGCACACATCAGTCTGGAACGAAATTATCTCAAGAAATCCAGATTCAAGATAATCGTTAACTAGAGGGAATAGTCCGATTTTTCGCTGCGCAGTCCAGTCCTGCACATCTACAAGATTTACCGTAACTTTTTCACAAACTGATTCTCTGGTGATTGCCCATTGCAAAAACGCCAAGATCTCTGCCGCACAGCCTGCGCCCAGAACTGTCACCGTATAATTCTTTTGTTCTTGATAAGCCAATTCCTCTGAAATTCTACATAAAACATTATGCGACAAATACGCGTGTCCTGGGTGGTAAGCAACCATATATGCGTCACGCATATCTTTTGAACTAAATCGAGGCGACAAGGATGAATTATTCATCGACCTATATTCAGTACGAAGGACGCGGAGATTGGCTTTTAAAATCTTTTGATTATCTTCGGGGAGCACAAACTCTCTAAACGACTCGTGAATTTCATTCCAGAGTCGATTTCGACTTTCTTCTCCGCTCATCACTTCTCTTCTATCCCAAAACTACGCAGCATTTTCCCAGATAACAATATTGAGCGCAACAACTACCTCACAAGCACTTTTCTAAAAGTTAAATTGATTCGCGGTTCTTTTACCCTGACCTGCCGAGGTATTTCGTGCTCCCAGCACTTCTGGGCGAGTCCACTCATAATTACGAGGGATCCACTAGCCAGTTCTTTTTCCACGACAACCTTTGTTTCTCGGTGTCGAAACTTGAATCGTCGGGGCATACCTAACGATATTGATGCAATGGTTGGCTCGAAACCCAACTCGGGTTCATCGTCAGAATGCCAGGCAACTTTGTCATTTCCATCTCTGTAAAGATTGAGCAAAACAGAATTAAAGCTGGCTCCAGACTCTGCCTCGCATATCTCACGAAGCTTTACAAGCAGTGGCGTCCACGGGTTCATTACCATGTCAAGACCGGAATACGAGTATGAGGCATTTTTTTCCCCATGCCAAGCCACCAATCGAGGCTGAGCGTAGGTCTTATTAAACATCTTAATCTGGTGTGATTGCCAAGGTGTTTCTTTTGTCAACTGCTTGAACACGTCAACTGAATCAAGATCGCCCAATACCCACTCCTTATAAATGGCGCTCAAGTCATACGGTAAAAGTTCTTCATTTTCGTAACCGAACAATGACACGACGTACCTCCATCGATGCTCGAAAGCTAGTGGATGAGATGCATCTTATCTATCTCAGTGGAAGCGTGGGATTAAAAAATATCAAGAATTTCCCTTTGCAGTTCGCACTATAGCAAATCGGGCCTTTGCTTATAAGAAGCGGGCACGATCATTGACATGAGCGAGCCATTCTCTTTCAATCAACGCCACAAAATAGCTACTGTTGATATCCATCGTACGAATCCGCGAGAAGGTCTACGTAACCATTCACTCAATTTGGGCTATTTCATCCCCAGCCATTTGCCGAGTTTGTTACGCCGCCCTGCACGCGTTAGTGGGATTCCGGTTGCTTTGGCGATCTTGCGCTTGGCTTTGGTGACCCCTAACGCGCGCTTCCACGAAAACGAAATTCCTGGTCCGAGTTTCACAATCTGTTCCCCATTCTTCGGTTGCCCAAGGGTGAGCCTAGACCTCGCCCTCGAGGAAGTCGTTGTGTAAATACACGCCAGAAATGTCCATCTCGGGGGCGAATACGTCTAATGCGAGACCCGATTCGTCATCTTCGAACGGGATGTCGATGAGCGGGCTACCGCAGTTGACACAAAGCGACTCGGGTTAGCCGTCTACATAAAGGTAGCTCGCCGTAAAATGGGCAGACGTCACCCTCATCGAGTTGTTGCGGGACCTTCATGCCCTACCCCCTTTGACAATCACAACCTAGGCCTGGGGTGTCGCGTCGTCAAGATACCTCTCTTGCTCAATTAATTAAGGGGTTACCAGCCGTGTTACACCCCCCTTGTATTTTACAAAAACACGCAGCCGGGTCGGTATTTTCGCTCCGGTTTCGACCCTAAGCGATGGAACACCAGCGTAAGAAGCGCCGTTCCAGAAATGGAGACTGACATGGCACGTGCACCTTTCACCCCTAACGAGAGCCAGGCCGCGTTACGGCGCCGCCTTGCGCTCACATTTTATGACCTCGGCCTGGGCGACATCATTAATGCCGCCACTGTCAACGCAACTGCCAAAGGTTTCGTGATTGGCGCTTTGACCAATCAACAAGCCTCGCGCCTGACGAACATGCTCGAAGACATCGCCGTTGCCTGCACCGCCAATGTGGTCTACGTGACGTCTGTTCGCACTCTGACTTCGAAGATCGACATCTCCCATCCGTTGCCGTTTGACTTCACCCCTGCGCGCGTGCTCAAGAAGAACAAGCCGGTGCGCTCATGACATCACTTGGCGTAATCAGCGAGTCAGAGCTCGACTTCGTTTCGTGTGTTTTGCAAGTGATGTCACCAGATGAGATGCGCGATCAGGGCATCACCGTTTCGATGGTTGACGGCCTGCGCGTGTGGGCGTTTGGCAACAATTTTGGTCAATTAGAGGTGATTGGGGCGCCGGCAAATTTTGCTGGTAGGTACAACATCACGCCCCGATTTCTTTATGAGGCCCACAACATGGCTGCGATGGATGATGAGTGCGAGTTCATCATTGACGGCGAGATGGTTCGTGCGGTTTCGACGAGTGGCTCTATTGAGATGCGCCAGGCAACAATCTGGTCGGTTGTGCCAGATACCGACTTTGAGACTGTCACCACGGCCACGCTTGCCCAGACTGGGCTTCACCACCTTGTCTTATTCGGCACCACTGATCCGGCAACATATATCAACTCAGAGTTTCGCGAACGCATGACTCGTGCCACCACAGTAGTGATCGGCAACAACAGCGTTGGTCTGCGCACCTCGTTTTTGGCGTGCGGAGGCCACACGAGTTTCAGGCAGCAAAGCGCTGAAGTTACTGGGCCTGCGGGTGAGGTTTCAGTAGACCGCAACATTTTGCGGCGCATGTGCCCTGTGCTCGAACGGGTCGGCAATTTGCCGATCACAGTCAGCTTTGATGCGGCCACTGGGTCGTTCATCGAATTTTCGGGCGCCAACTTCAGGGTCGTTTTCCCGCTGATCGAAATTGGTGCCGCGCGCTATCACGACGAGGTCATCGGGCGTCTCGGCGAAGCCACGATTGAATACACGATCGCCGAGGACGGCCGGGTGCGTGCTCGTTTAGGCGGTCAAGTCATCGAACTGGCGTTGCTCGATGGCCGCACATCTGTACTGCGCTGCAGTGTTGAGTTGGTTAGTGGTATCGAGCGCACGCTAGACCTGCTGATCGAGATCGACCAGCAGAATCAAGGTCGCGTCGGCACTAAATACTTCACGAGCGACAACTCGGTGTGGGCAACAGTTGACATTCGCTGCGACGCGTTAGAAAGCATGATCGAACAGTTGCGCGGCCTGGTTGCCGACTCAGACTTGCTTGGCTCGTACCTAGCCTCGCTGGGTATTAACGGCGATGACCTGACGCTTAGTTTCTAATCAGACACGGATCTAGGAATAATTATTCTTTAGCAAGCGGTACTCAGAGAATTCCTTTACGGTATTTTTTGCTTCCACCGACAATTGTTGAACGATCTAACCATGAATTAAATTTTTCGCAACAAGTTTCCGGCAGTAGTAAACACTGATGGCATGCCGCATGGATTCCGGCCGTATTGTCTGTCACTCTTTCAATACAGACAGGGTCCTGTGGACACCATCGAGCGACCTCTAGCACCCTATCAAGCAGCTGTTCAAACATGCCTGGTTGTGCGAAAGCAACGAGACCACCGAGTGTTCCGACTGTGTCGCCTTCTGCCGTGTATACCAGCAGGGCAACTCGGCCATCAGGTAGGTCATAAATGCGATCACGGATACTCGGAAGCTGATAGCCACAATCATCTGCCAGTGAAGAAATCAGTAAGTGTGCGAGCGAATGTGCGAGAACGCCACCTGCAGTAAGTTGGCTTCTTGAATTGCCGAGATCAATCAGTTCTCTGTCAATTAAATCTCTACCGAATTTCTGTGAAATTAGATTCGCATTGAGTTCGACCAATATTCCTTCACCGTGTACTCGATATCCCGGCAACCATGAATCAGCCTTGATTTCATGCCCCCAAAGCAGCTTGTAACCATCTCGCGGTGACAGCGACTTGGGTGTAACTCGGGAAAAACCATCAAGCACTCGTGTCTCGGTCATGCGATGTACCGCGGTTATGCCACAAATGAGATTTTCTAAACCAATCAGTTCATGCTTAAACGAAGAGATATCCAAAACGTCAAATTCAATCAACTTCGAATTCTGTAGTGCTGGAAATTTAACTTTTCCTGAAAAGACATCAAGTTCGTTCGATCTTGCAGTACCAACATCCCACATTTCATCATCATGTTTCTTTTCCTTTTTGCGATTTTGCAGATATGACACATGCTCAATCACAAATTCAGTTGTCGCAGCGAATCCAGCCTGCAGACATAGGTTGCGCAAGCCTTCAACAGAGTCAACGCTCTTAATATCTGTTGTAATTGCGAAATTTCGACTTATCAACCATTCCAGAAATCTCTCGTCGAAGTTTGTATCAATTGGTATATGAATTGAAGACTTTGATGACGCATAATAGGCACTCACGCTTGTTCTCTCAATGACTCTCATTCTTTCAACACACGCTTCGTTCGGTAAATGAGGCAACCAAGGGGACGCGCCGGTGCATGCGAAATCAAGATCTTCCTTTTCTGACTGCCCCCCACAGGTCAAGCAAGAAGCTCGCGGAGAAGTTAGAACTTCACCTATTTGCACTTTTATCACACTGCCCGTGCATCCATTTTTGTGTTTTACGAAAGTATCCCAATGGATTTCATCCAAATGGCCACTTATGCAAGCGAGAAAAATAGGGACTTGCCGCGACTTAAATTTGAATTTTTGATCCACATTACAATTCGTGCAGTCCAGGACTTTGCTGTCAGACGCACTTGCAATACGTAAACGTTGGCATCTAAAATTTTCACAAACACCAGCAAGTGGAAACCTAATCAGTGGAACTTCCCAATTGTTGTTTTGCTTCCGACCATAAACCTCTTCCTCTTGCTTTGGTGGTGCAATAAAGCGACTGACGCCACAAGCATCCTCCAGTTCTGCATCGCGTATCTCATAACTTACGAGGTATTCCTGTCTTGCCCTTTGCAAGTTCGCCAAATCAGACCCAGAGACTGGCAACGTTTCGATCCAACTGTTCAAACCAGCGACCACCGCAGTTACTCCGGTTTGGGTTCTTATGACCGAACCGACACCAGTAGATAGGACTAGATGACCTCGTTTAATTTGAGTTTTCCAAATATTTTTCATATTTCGTCATTCTCCTGATCGTCCCCATTCTCGTCATTAGATGGCGGGGCTGCAGTGCCGCCATTCCCCATTATGGCGGCAAGTGCGTCCGTGTCGACACTCCTCATTGAACGCAGGACTCGCCAATATGGCTCGATCCGCTGTAATGGCACCTCGTCTCCAAATCCATATAAAAACGGCAATTTTGGACCTTCCCAATCAAGGTCGGCTACAGAAGGCGTAGAAATCTCTAGACACATTGTTTTAAAAACTTTTTGAACATTCTGAACAGACTGAACGGAAATTTTGCTGGCGCGATCAGTGAATATTTTTTGCACATGATCCCACGATTTCAAACACGCTTGAGGATTTGATTTGGATGAGTTTAATATGCGAAGGAGTGCGGTGACCACCGAACGCAAACTTCGATCTAAAGCTTGCGTTGTATATGGTGTGACGCTTGCACTTTCTACTGATGCATAAAGCCTTTCGTGCGAAGCCCTAAATGACTCGTAATGAGATCTATCTCGGACATTATTGGTATTGAACGCAACAATAATTAGTGCGGGGCTTTCCTTCTTGCGCCCTACTCGCCCAGTTACTTGGATGTACTGGCTTGAGCCCTTAGGTTGACCCATCACAGTCATAAGTCCTAACCGTGGGACATCGAGTCCAACCTCGACCATTGATGTCGCATAGCAAAGATCAATGACATTCTTGTCAGGGTATTCCAATCCAAGCTGATCTAGAACGGAATTGACGTCTTCGCTAGCTGTTGCCGTTATCTGTTTGATACGTCGAAGGAATCTGGTTGCCCCCGGCTCACCATTCTTGACAACACCACTTGAGAGCCCAGAGACTTGACGCCAAAAACGAATCTTCCGCTTAAATGACTCCTCCACCGACGACATAACCATTCCAAGCGCGCGCCTACTTGAGAAGAACGCAACATTTGTCCAATAAGGATCAATTTTTGCACCGACCTTTTCGAATACAGGCACAAAATGTGCAATCAAAGCCAAAACACCTGTTTGAGATTGAACTGCTCGTACAAATCCTCTTGGCGCTACACCTACATACAGCTTTCCAGGTGCAGAGTCATCCTGTTGAGCAAAAAAAGAGTCTTTAATGTCGAGCCCGGGCGGAGGGATAATACGAGCATCACGGGAATAAAGCTTTGAAATTTGATCGTTGTAATTCTTGGTTGTAGCTGTTGATGCGACTATCAGAGGTTTCCGACCACCATCATGAACACATAGATATTCGATCATCGTCTCGAAGTTTGCATCAAGGCTTCCAAGAGCGCCACTAATCAGGTGTAATTCATCCTGAATAAGCAGCGTTGGTGGCGACCATTTTCGTACGCCATCCTTGATTCCAAACAAGCGACCCGACGAAGGTTTCCATGCCATCATCGCAACTTTGTCAACAGTTCCTACAACGAAATCAGGTGGGTAGTCGTATAGATCCTCGTCGGTGTCGAAGAGGGGAATTCCTCGATCAAGGACCACGCCTTGTTGATTAGTAATTGTTCGCGAACGGAAATGACAGCTTTGGTCTGGACAGTGAATCATGATCCTGTCCTCATCTCTTGCTCTTGCTTTTACTTTTACTAACCGGTAACCGACTGGCTGTCCGTCATATACATCTGCCATTTTGGCCCCACACCATGGACATTTTGTGAGAACGAAATCAGCCTTTTTGCCATTAGGAGTCCTCTTCGCCGCCCTATAGCGACCCACAGCTTGTTTCCGAGTGTTGGGTGTTGTTTTGCCACCGAGCCAACTCCCAATTCTTACTTCGCCAGCGCCGTACCGGTCAGGATCACTTTCTCGAATAATTTCAAGGGCACAAATCAAAGATGCCGCACGCGTTAGCTGTTGAACTGTAAGAAGCCGATATGTGTACCGCATGAAAACTTTGGTTGTTCCACCCGGACTGCCTTGCCGTTCAGCAAGTGATTGCAGCCTTCTCTCCCACAAAATGACAAATGCCGAGAGGCCGAGATACGCCTCGGTCTTACCTCCACCAGTCGGCATCCAAATTACATCGACCGTAGTGTCGTGAATTTCTGACTTAGACGACGCTCTAACGAGATTGGCAAGTATAAACGCGATCTGAAACGGCCGCCAACGAGCTTGCGGCGAAGCGATCACATGTGGACTTTGACCCCCGACCCTGCATGTTTTCGACTTTGAGTCATACTCAATTGGCCGAGTGTCTGCATCATAGGCAATTCTTTGTTTATTCATTGCTTCGCTTGCATGGCGAAGACACACCCTTATATCCTCATCTTCTTCAAGCAGCTTCCAGCCAGCCTTGATATTTGCAAGGAAGCCTTGACAAGCGTTGATGTGAGCATTGGCCACTTCATGAAATATGACTTCAAGTTTCTCAACTTTGGTCGCTTCATCAGCTATCCATTTTTCGTAGTCACAAATAATTCGCTCAATGTCTGTTTTTGATTGTGAATTAAACTCTGCTAAATCATTCATTCCCACTGAATAAGTGATCCCGGCAGAATCGAACACGTCTGGACTTAGCGAAGGAACCTTGACTACCGGTAGCGAATCAGAATCAATCCTTATGTAATCACCATGTTTAACGACTCGAACATCGCACCCGTGGCCCACGGCCTTAAGAGGTTGTTCTCGATACAACAAATCGAGACTTGTGACTTCGAAGCTCGCTGGGTCGGTGTAGGCCAAAACCTCCTGTACCTTTGCGCTTAGCTGAACTTGGAAAATAGAAGTTGCAGAGAGATTGCTTGTGCGCACATGAGGCGTGTCATTTTGCACCCACACCGTAACAATTCGGGAGCCATTGCGGATGGGACGAGAATTTAAACCTACCTTTATTGAATGTGTATCTATTGGTACTGGTTCTTCACTTCGTTCTCTACCCAGCGCTAACTTCGCTGAAAATTCGTGCGGAACTCGCTTCCACCAATTGTTCCATTGAGGATTTACTGAAAATTCTGAGTAAGTGGCAAACCCAATTTCAATATCCAGTGAATCAACACCTTCGGGAACACGAATACTAAATGCCATCGATTGTGGGATTGAGCTATTTCGCTGTTCGAGCTGATTCACATCCTCATCAACTTCGTCTTCCACATCTTCAACTCCCGGCGCCGCTCCCCCTTCCTCATCGTCTTCCAACTCCATCACTGCATCTGGGATATCTCTAATAGATATGACATTTGTTGAATACAGAACCCCGGTTCCGTAAACACGGTGAGGAAGCTGGTCGAGAATTTCCTGACCATCCTCATGAACCCATGGACCAATTGGTCTCGCTTCCTTAGGATCGAACGCTTGGTTAACGATGGTGGCAGCCTTTTGGCTACCCGGCCATTTGGTTAGCTCAAGAGACTCAGGTCCAAAAAGTGCTCTTTGCATACTCGCAACCAATTGATCGCGAAGGTCGATTTCATTCATAATCGAAGATCCGTTTTATTCATGGAACAACTTTAGGTTTCTTTGCAATAGTCCAATAGAGCCCACCGATACACGAACTTTTTGATCAGGTTTTTGAACAACTGGAATCAAAACCAGCTCGCCCACGCTTCCAGCTCTGAGTTTTGCAATTCCGGGCTCATTAACAACATCTTGCCAAGACTCATCCGCGATAACGATTTCGCGAAGTTCCTGCACCGCAGCGCGACCTGCCTGTCGATGAGCCGTCTGAATCTTCGTAATCACAGACCACTCGTCTTCACCGTAATCAAACCCCAATGCTTTTGCGATCTGTATGAAATTTGCTGCTCTTTGAGTTGCAATAGTCGAATCAACAAAAGCTCTCACAATTTGGTTCCGGACATAGTGCTCCTCCATGCCATCCGCAACGAGCATTTGCGCAAAACCCGCGTTTCCATATTTTAATTTCAATGCATTTTTATAGTTGTCGACAATTTCAATCATCTGCTTGACTTCTGATTTCCCACACTCTCGTTCTAGCCAGTCAACCGCATGAGACCTCAGAAAAGAGTGTGATGCCGGTCCAGTTCTAATTAGCAACACATCGCCTGGCTGGAGTGTGGACGGATTCACACCGTCGTCAATTTCCACTTCAAGTTCACCGTTACGAATACAAGTTGGTTTTGGTGGTACGGCATCTGAAAAATACACATAGTGACCGTTAAAAAGATGCACAACAACTGCTTCAACAACCGGATCCCCTGGCACAACCGCGGTCGGATTAATTGGATCCACTCTGATTGTTGGCTCAAAACCCTCGATAAAGGACGACGGTTGTACGCCTAATGTTTTGGGTACGAATTGATTGGTGTTTTTCCATATCTCATATTTTGATACGTCGAACGGTGGGCAGTCGGCCAACTGAAACAAGACAATTTTGAATGATGCTGGCGCGTTCAATATCCAAGCAATTTCACGCGATCTTTCATGAGGATTCTTGAAGAAATTGGCATGATTTTCAAGAGCACCAAAGGCAAACACGACGTCAGAATGGTCACTCAACTTGGCTTCAATTGGGCTTGTCGCTTTAATGCTTCTATCAGAAATATGTTTATTCAACATCACATCGTTAACTAACGACACAAACTTTTTGGGCGTCAATATTTTTACTGTTTGTGCCGACTCAATATTTACTGTCGAGCCTCCAGAGAGAGCCTGCTCTAGCTCATACCGCATCGGATTTTTCGACGCCAGGAGAACAACCACACTCTCTCGCAATTTTTCAACCGCATTTCCTATTTCTCCTGCATAGAGAGTGACGCCAACTAATGTTGAATCACCAATATATTCACTTGGATGCAAAGGTGTGCTTTGCAGCGCCCGACGTAGGGCCCAGCATCCATCACGTTCAACCCTCAATTTTGTGTCAATCGTTGAACTATCTAGAAGTTTTGATAACGAAACGAGATTTCTCGTGAAACTTTCATACTCCGGCCAATCGACCCAAAGGGTGACGACCTCAACGGCCTCGGCCATACTGAATCGGCGGTGTGCTTCGTGCAAATCTCTGCCCATTAGATGTACGACTCCTCATCATCATCGTCAAGAGGGAGATTTACTCGCGATACAAATTTTCGAGAAAATATTCCATTCGGATGCTGTGGCAATTTTAATAAACCAAATTCCTCTCCTAATTCCTGCTTCTCGTCTGTTTCATCAATTGCATTCCAGTTACTCTCGACTCTTCTGTTTGCGATAACGATCATCGGAGCACCTGAAAAGAGCGATGGATCCATACGGCGAAAATATGACCATCTCGTCACGATCACCAATCGAGGCGTAATCTGTCTAATCCATACATGAGACTTTGCCACCTCTGGGCTGAAAACCATAAATGGGTGGAAGAGAATCCGTTCAGGATTGCTCACTTGATGAGTGTCTTGATCTAACGAAATTGCTGATTTCGCATCCAGCCAGTCATGCGCAACATCCACGAGTTCGTCTCGTTGTAATCGCAAAAACTCCTTACCGTCACCGATTACTACTACGGGGGAACCGCACTGTTGCTCATAAGTGATAGGCCATGTGGGACCAAAAACATGTTCCATACGTACTCGGTATTCAGGAGTTGGTTGAAAATGTCCACGATCTTTGGGAGTATCACACGGAACTACAACCCCAGGAACTCGGTCAACACCCAATTTCCCCTCTCTTCGGGATGAATGGATGCTCAATTCCCACGTGTCTTCATTTCTCAGCCTTACTTCAATATCCTGCAGTCTCTTGTCAAGCCAGACGGTAACAATGTCGCCAATTTTGGGCTCGCTGCTCAATTTTATGGGCGCCTGTAATGCTCCGTTTGCGAGCAACCATGAGGCGTATTGCCCGGTTGGAACCGACAGTAGTAGCCGTGGGGCAAGCTGACCGACTGGCGTACTTCCTAGTTCTGCCATTCGAAGACCAACATTGGAGATTGACCTTGCCCATTCAGGGGCGTTCTTAGGTAGTTCCACTTACATCCCTCCAGGGCAACCAAACTTAGCACCAGCTATGCCCGCTAACATATTCGCCAACCCCTAATTGCTCCACATACCTAGCGTGATTGATAAATTATTGTTTGATTACGAATTTCTTCACGTTTGTTTCGATCTATTTTCTCGCGTAAACCTTGCATATTTCTGCGTCTAATTCACATTCACGCCCTAGGCTACCCCACTGAATTGCTAATACAACGCTCTAAGATCAAAGACGCACACTAAGTGAATATTTGGAGCGGGAATTATGCGAATCGCCACCTGGAATATAAAACAGATCGCGCCGCGCAAGCCACTACCTGAACGAAGGCGGTGGATGGTCGACAATTTTGCCCCGGATGTTGCGATTCTCACGGAAGCCGACCTCGCGGTTGGACGGACATGGACAGACTGGAACGTAGTCGGACAGACAACCGCTATAGGCAAAGGACAAAACTTCGCTACTTATGTCGTTTCGCCAAAATATAAGTTAGAGGAAATAACTGAGGTCAAAACCAAGCGGAAAAATTACACGCTCGACACTTGGTATCCGGGAATACTCAAGGCGGCCGATTTGTTTGACGGCAGCGAGCGTTGGGGAACGATTATCGGCATGTACGGCGTAACCAGAGATTTAAATAAGAAGAATTGCGGTCACGGTTACTACTCAACAACGACGCTGGCAAAGGACATTGAGGCAATAGTTGCATCTGGACGCGACCGAATTGTTGTTGCCGGTGATCTGAACATGTTGCCAAATGATTTTTCAGATATTTTTGCGGATCTCGGCCTTATTGATGTAATAGATGCAACATCCTCATGGCGCGAGCCCCTGCCGAATTGCACCGGGTGCGACTTGGGCGACGAATGTGGTCATCTCTGGACACACAAAAATGGCCCGATCGATAAGAACGGGATCCCGCAGCAACTGGACTACATCTTTATTAGCGACGACCTCGCCGACGATCTCGCCGATGTTGTCGGTGGAATTCAATCCTTCCCCGATGCATGGGAATACAGCGACCACGCGCCGGTTATCGCAGATTTCGATTCTGAGTAATCAGTCTTCGAACTCGCACTCCATACCATCACAACTGCCGAAGTTCTCGCAAAAACTCGCGTAGTTAACGCACTCTGAATCACGCTCGTCGTAGTCATTGTTGGCACCTTCGCGCCGACCCTGCCTCCGGCCACGGCGTTTTGCGATCTTGTAGAGAAAGATTGCTGAAAAGATGCCCAACTGCTGCTCCTCGGATTCTGGCTAATTCAGGACTTCCCGCTTTATACGCATGCAATGGTGGCGCCTGTGATCGCGAGGTGCGGAGTTACCGTGCCACACCCTTACCCGAAAATGGATCTACATATGAGTTCAATTGCCTTCTTCTTCTGGATCGTCTGGTTCTTTATCCTTGCCTGCATATTTATGGTTATCGCCGCGCCGCTGCTGATCTTTTTGGTGATTCTGGTACCTGTTCTTTTGATTGCTGCGCTGATCCTCTAGCCCGTTTCCGAGTGATCATTCGCTCAAGAACGTAATACTGAACAGTTGGTAATCTGACAGGGCTATGGCCCAACTCTTCCCGAGCGATTTCGATTTAACTGCAATTGAGCATTCTGAAGAGCGTGCCATAAAAATGCTTCTTTCGAGCCTAGGTGGCTCTTAGGTAATGGTCCCCAATGCCTCAATCCTGGTTAACAGACAAGACTCAGAAATTAACCTAGTTCTTGTTTCGCATCAGACCGGCGTGTACTTCCCCAAGGGGACGGAGATGTCGCGCTACAGCACAAACGAAATAAACGCAGTGGCCTTAGCTCTCGACACAAGACCAAGAAAACTCTTGGATGGAAGACACCAACAGAGGCACTCAACGAGCACCTACGCTAAGCCCAATAAGTCGGTGTTGCGACGACCCCTTGAAGTCGGGTTGAGACCACGCGGCGGTCTGGCACGTGAGAATCGCGAGACAGGTCAGGACGCTGAATTAGCCAGAAAATACCATTGGACCGAACTGAGAATGGAATGGTTTCACAAGGAACTTCACAAATTGATAAAGCGCTGCAATACCGACACACAGGCAATGCAATTTCTGGAAAGTCATCACCCAAAATTAAATACGGCTTGTTTATAAACGCGGTTTAAGTTTGTCTTAGGGGTTGCACTTCGAAAAATATTATTCCAGAGTATCCAACCCCAACGCAACAAGTTTCAATCTATATGTGATATCCGAGGTCTTTGCTTAATATAATTGCTTCCGAAACTTTGGATAGCCGCACAAATTCTTCATACTTCTTTGGTTGCTTCTCTCTCAACAATTCTTTATCAATCTTTGATTCTTTCTCGATCACGCGGTTCCAGTTGCAAATTCCTTCAATGCCGGACGAAGTCCCACACGCAGACTTCATCTTTGCTTCAACAAATTCCTTTCTCCAATCAAGTGGAGCCTGATGAGTCAAAATTGAAAGATACAGGAAATGTAGTTTTTCTGCCGCCGAAATGTGGACGGTTGCATTCCGTCCGACAGATTCAAATTTGGATAGCGACATAGCCAATTCTGGATTCAGTTTCAAAAGTTCAAAATTGGCAGTCTTTACTCCGACCCAGGTGAAGCGTTGATTCATTTCTTCGGTGGAGACAGAAAACTGAGTCCATAACTTTGGATACTTGGCTTTAAAAGCATCCTCATCAAACAACTGGGTCTGTTTCCGTTTTTGAACATCAATTATGTGTTGAACTTCAAGACCATTTTTCAATGCTTGCATCAGTATATCTTGGATAAATTTTACAGTTTCTTTACACTCCTTTATCTGAAAGTTTAATTTCAAATATTCCATATGTAATTTGTTAATTGAGTCGTTGCTAGAAACAACTTTTGATGAACTTTTTTTAGATTTTAATTCTTCTGCTTTTTCCAAATCCTTAAATTGTTTGTTCGCAGATCTAGACAGATTCTTAGCTTCATTAATGGCATCTGTAACTGGAATATCGTTGAAATAGAACCATTCCCCGGAAACTCTCCTTGTAGCGAATATTCCAAGTAACGCAGTTTCCACTCTCTCAACTACAGGTGTTTTGACAATTTCAACGACGTGGAGCATGCGCGGATTCCCGGTTTGATGCTCTAATAGTCGAGACCAGGTGTCTCTGGATTCTTTCTCACGAACCAATCCGATTTTGACCAGATTCGTATCTTTTCCAGTTTTCAGATCCTTTTCACCTAAAAAATATATTTCGCCGCCCGTCAACTTCATTTCTTGTGCTCCATCTCTTTATTCTTGATCTACTTATTTATAGTTTTCCCGAGAAAGATTAAATCGCTCTACAAAGGACTCTGGACCGACAATAGTGAGATTAGTGCGTGCCCTACTTGCACCTACATATACATCATTATTGCGGATATCCGCATTCATCGTTGCAAGAATTACGTTGTCTACTTCTATGCCCTTTGCACGTTTTGTAGTTTCACAAGCCAATGATGATTCGTTACGATCTTCCCACTTTCCAAAAGAAAATTGAGACAAGGCCATATTGTAAAACAAATCGCGCTCATGCGAATCTCCTGTGATGACCACAATGTCTTTTACGCTTTGTCCTTTGACTTCAATCATTTGGCGAATTTCTGTAAGGACTGCTTCCAGCATCAATTCAGTGTTTATAACGGGAATGAATTTGACTGGATCCCCTTCAGGGCTTGCACTTGCTGAAAGGCCACCACCAAATTGCCTCACAAAACTTGCAATCTCTCGGGTATTTCGGCAATTTATTCGCAGCTCTGCCAGAGCCCATGGAGATCCACCCTCGGGCATGAAAAAGCCGCGATCGTATAAGTCCTGTGCCGGGTCGGCAACGCAGAGCAATTTTGAGTCTTCACCAGCAAGCAGTTTTTCTACAATTTCAATCCATTCATCATTAAAGTCTTGGAATTCATCCAACACAATGGTGTCAAATTTGACTTCAGATTGAACTGCGTATTCATAGAGGTGCTCAATCATCTCAACATTCCAAAACGCATCTCGCTCTTCCTTTCCATCTGGCTCAACCAGTAGAGGTATACCGGGTAACTGACTCACCGTCCTAAGAAATGGCCCAACGGTAAGAGTTGGTATGTCAGATGAAACGCTTTGAAGATACTTTGCAAGAGGGTCGTTGTAACAGGAAAGAAGTGTATTTTTTCCAGCACGCGCAGATTGATGAGCCCACCAAAGCGCGAGCCTAGTTTTTCCAGATCCGGCTACGCCTGAAACTAGAGCTCTATCGTTGATGTCCATAGACCGAAGTGCGCGAATCTGTTCATCGCTAATTCTGGTCATTGACTCAATGGAATATCGCTGCTGAGCCTCGGGATCCCAGGTGAACTTGACTGTAGGTAATACCAGTTTGTAAAACTCTTCAATTTGTTCAATAGACAAGATTTGCTTTTTGCCAGACGCATAGATGCAATTTGTTACCAAATGTTCAATATTTTCAAACATAGGATTCAGGATCAACATGTCTTCCGTGCATGAAGGCGGCAATGCTCCTTCAAGTCTGAGGACATCAGGAAGAACTAGAGCATGAGGAATATGAACTCGCTTCAGAGTTGACGAATTATCCCGCAGGTAATCACGAAGTTCAAATGCGGCATCTTGGGCTTGACGAATTGGTGACTTGGAAAAATGCTCATCTCTGCGGTACCACTCGCCTTCATCAATTCTGACCGGTCCACCCTTAACCTCCATCGCAAGGAGGCCGTATTTTTCGTGCATTACGAGTACATCTATTTCATATGGTCGATTTTTATCCCAAATGTCCTGACGGGTGAAGATGAACCATGAATCACTTAAACCGTCTGCAAGCACCTGCACGATATATTTCTCGGCACCTTTTAGGTCTTTAATGATTGATCGGTCAGGATGTACGCGGCCCATAACTCAATTATGCTCTAAACACTTTATGAACCCACAAACGACGTGTGGACGATGTGTTCTATTTATGGAAGAACCTAATCATGATTAATCTGCCGCATCTTGGGTTTGTTGCACTGTTGAAGGACATGATGATCTGGAGATCGATCTCACCTACATTGGCGCAAGCCGTGCAGCAGCGTTTCTTGCTGTTGTTGGGCCACAGCAGTTTCATGCGCAATTTCAGAGCGTGAAAAATTGAATTAGTCGGGGTGGCCCCGCGAGTCTGACGATTTCAAGATCGCGATCTCTACCGCTCACTACAACGGTGATCGTGCGTATAGGCAGGGATGAATATGGACAAACCAAACCCTCTGCCATGCTATTGGAGCCCCGACTACGTACTCGATAGCGGAATTGAGACGCGTACCAAGTCTGGGCCGATTGCGGCGCTGTTGGCTGCAGGCGAAGTCGACAACGTCGAGTTGAGGCAACCAACACCGATTACGCGTACCGAATTGCTGGCAATTCACGACCCGAAGTATCTAGACCACATTCTTGCTAAAGACCCAGCCCTGGTTGGCAGCATTCTTGCGAGTACGGGTGGGGTTCGTGATGGGCTCGATGCAGCACTTGCTACTGGTGTGGCGTGCAGTCTTTCTTCCGGGCTTCACCATGCAAAACGTGGTTCAGAAAGTGGTTTTTGCTACATCAATGGTTTGGCGCTCGCCGCACTACGGGCGCTCGACGAACCATACTCACTAGGTTCGGTCGGCATTTTTGATACCGACGCTCACTGGGGCGGCGGGACGTATTCGTTAGTGGGCGAAAACGAAAAGATCCGCATCGCCGATATCACTGTTTCAGACTTCGACTCGTGGTCATCAAACGAAGAGCGGCACTTCTTGAAGCTGGTGCGAACATCTAATGAGTATCTCGACGCCGTCGATGCTGGGTTGGCACATTTGAGAGGTGTAGATGTCCTTATATATAACGCTGGAATGGATCCCTTTGAAGGCTGCGGGGTGGGCGGTCTGTCGGGCGTAACCCGCGAGCTACTGACCAAGCGTGAGCAGATGGTGGCGCGGTGGTGCAGCCAAACATCGACCCCTGTGTTGTTCGTGTTGGCCGGCGGCTACACGGGCCCGAAACTAGACCTAGATGGCGTTGCTCGACTGCACCTGATCACGATCAAAGCATTCGCGGAAGCGGGTTGCACGTGAGGGCGTTTCTGGTAGCGCAGACTCGCAGTGAAGAAATCTTGCTCTAAAATTTTGTTTATCACACTTTTGAATGGGTCGTGCGCTCTGTCGAATTGAACTCGACAGGGAGACACGACATGACAACATCCAAGAAGAAACAACGGCGGAGCATCAGCTGGGTCTGCCCAACCTGCGGTAGCGGCATCGTTCTGCACATCAGGGTGCAGTACCCGCCCACCTGCTGCAACCCGCAAAGCCACTCGTCACGCACAGTAGAAATGGTGCGTATATAAGGTATGAATACTTGCCCAACTTGCGACTCGCCCCTCATACCTATTGTCTATGGCTACCCGAGCCCAGCAACGTTTCAGCTTGCCGATGACGGCATATTGCGGCTGGGCGGGTGTGTGATAACCGGGCCAGACATGGACAACGTTGCCTGCACGCAGTGCGAATGGGTCGGTCGGCTGGATAAGTAGCTTGCGAGCTATTCAGGCTGCGGCGCCAAATGTTTTGTTGGCGTTGCACTTCGCGGTGTTGTATGCGCGACTAACTGTCTCGCGAGTGACGCCAAGAATGCGTGCTGCTTCGATCGTGGTTCGCCCCTCCAGACCGCAGAGTCGCAACACCTTCTGTTGAAACAGATGGAGACTGCTCATGATCTCGTCGACTAATAATGCATCGTCTACCTGATCGGTGCTCTCGTAGACCTGGCGTTCGTGAATACGCGCCATGTCGTGTGCGGAGTGCTTTGCATCGAGTGACTTGCCAACGCGAGTGCGCCTTGCGCCCTCGCCGCGTTGCGCTGCCTGACGGCGACCGAAGTCGGTAACGATGTTCGCGAAACGGAGACCCGAGTAGTTGACTGGGCACGGGTGCTTGATGACCACTTTCTCGTAGTTTTCGCATAGGATCACGACTGCGTAGGAAACGACGTCTTCGACTTCAGAACCCTTGTAGGTCTGGTTGCCGCGGAAACGTTTTTTGAATGCCTGGTCGAATACCCTGATGTACTCGTCACGGGAGAGTTGAAGGGGGTTGACGGGTTGGAAGTATGTGGTCATGGGTCCTCTTTCTTTGGGTCTGTGGTTTGTGGAATCTGGCGGTTCTTGGCTTAATTGTTACTTTA